>JACCDU010100053.1_pt1 | contig 46423 bp, 42 predicted proteins | sample 7446081 | NCBI WGS metagenome assembly JACCDU01 (sample SAMN15323447, study PRJNA562643) | freshwater metagenome | isolation source: river surface water | place: USA:Blue River Watershed | collected 2017-08-17 | reverse complement strand
AATTCCTCGATTTCACTATCCATCAACGCTGCACGGATGATTTGATAGATTTGAGGACCGATGATAAATCTACGGATAGGATTATCTGGTGTGGTATCTTCTTTTAGAGGATCTTCAACAACAAAGCCCTGGAAGATGTATGAACGTTTCTTCCAATATTTACGACCCATTTCTTCTAGTGATTTGTCTTTGAACCAACCACGAACTTCGCTGAGGATTGGACATACTGAACCGTCATTATACATTTCTACGCAAGGAACTTGTACTTGAACTTGACGTGAATCAGTTTCGCCTTTAATCCCTGCGAAAGGTAGTTTGATCATTGCACGTTCTACCCAGAAGAAAGTATTGTTGGTGTTGCCGTCAGGTAAGAAACGTACTACGGCTTCTTTGCCTTCTTGCATGTTCCAATGTGGGTAAATTGCGTTGTCGCCACCGCCGGTGGAGTTTCCTGAAGATTTAGTTTGTGCTTCTTGAAGTTTTGCACGAATTTCTGCTAATGTAGCCATTTTAATATGCCTCCTTATATATTTGCCTTAAAATGTATGCCTTGCGCATAACAACTATTATGCGTAGTTTATTTAGCAAGGTCAATGATTTTCTAAAATATTTTTACCAAAAGAAAAGTGGGTCATTCCCACTTTTCTCTATACTTCAAAAGAGCTAGCTGTCTAGCTAGAAATAATTTCCATTTAATTTCCTCGCTAAGATCATCTTCAATGACATCATCTTTTACGAGTTCCGGACGACGATATCCTACATATAGAAAATCGTCTGCCTCCCATTCATCTTCTTCATCGTCTAAAGTAAGAAGAATAGGAGTAGCTGGATTACTTCTTAGCAGGCTCTGCTTTTTTGTCGTCTTTCTTAGCTGGCTCGCTTTTAGTGGGAGCGGCTTTGGCATCAGCTGCTTTAGCTGCTGCTGCTGCTGGTTTGGCTTCCTCCTTCTTAGCTGGAGCTGCTGGTGCTTGTGCAAATGCGCTTACTGCAAATAAAGATGCTACTAAAGTTACAATTGATTTCATGTGAAATCTCCTTTTTGAGTTTACGACAGCTCAATTGCTGTGCGTATACATATAACGCCTTTATTCATAGAGAAGTTTACATATTAAAAAGAAAAAGGGCACCAAGGTGCCCAATTCCACTGCTACGAACAATCTTTACATGCCTGCTAGTGATTTTACTCTTTCTAGTTCATCGTTTGATTCTTGATTCATAGAATGTGCTTTATCTTTTAGAGTTTGGAGAGCTTCTTTACCTGCCATTTCTTGAGGAGTGCCCATTTCAATTTCTTGATCAAAATTTGCTAATAACTCTTCTTTATGTTGAGCTAGTCCTGGTTTACTATCGATCCATTTTTCAAATTTATTGCGATAAGAAGTTTCATCGGAAAAGACTTTGTCAGCAACAGTATTGATAGCTTTACTACCCGCTGCCTTGATTTTATCCCACATTGGGCCTTCACTAACACCTGCTAGTTCCCCAATGCGAGACAATTCTGCCAATTCTGGATTTTGTTCTGTGGTCTGTTGTGGTGCCATGCGCTCTACAAACTTGCGAGCAACCATTTCTGCCTGTTCACCAAACTTCTTGCCTACCATTGTACAAACGCCTTCTGGGCCTTTAGGGAATGTGCCAGATTCTTTATCATAGAATGATGTAATAAATTCTGCAAGTTCTTGCACATTCATCTGATTCTGGCCTTCTTCTTTATATGTGCCTGCACGTTTTTGGAAATCTCTTTTGTGTCTATCGTCATGTTTTTGTGTATCTGGTAAACGATATTTGTCAGTGCCTTTGCCTCGTGCGCTAGGTGGAAGATCATAATCATCTTGCTTGTCATACTCTGGATGATTAGGATCACTAGCTTCTTGAGGAACAGCTTCTGGTTCATCAACAAAATCACCAAAATCTAATTGTTCCATAACTTCTGGAGCATTAGCTTCTAGCCAATCTTTTACTAGACCTCTTACACATGTGTCAGGATCTTGCTTGGCAGCTTCTTTGATTTGTTGATATAATGATGGATCTTCTATGATGCCTTTTAAGCTTTCAATAGCGTTTGTTCCGTCTGTGCCTGCTGGGAAATGTTCGCTGACTAATTCTTGTAGTTCTTTAATTGCTGCCTGCTGTTCTTCTGGATCTTCGCTTACTATTGCGCTGGCTTCGCCTAGGTCCATAATCCACTGTTCAAATTTAGCAAATGGATCATAGTTTTCTTCTTCTGTATCGATTTCTACATCTTCGTTGGCAATTTCTTCTTGTGTCATAGCGACTATGTCGTCATAGCCTATCGTGTTTCCTTCTTTCATTAGTCTGTATAGGACCGGAAATACGCTTGCGATATCTTCTTTAAATGATCTGATTGTAAATTTTTCTTTAAATTCTTCTACTACTTCTTGTGGAACTTCGCTATTGTCTTGTGCCTGGAAGTTTTCTCTATATGCTTCGTAGTGGCTTTGTTTAGCCAATGCCTTGATCTGTTCACGTAAGTTGTTTAGATAAGAACTTGAACGTTCAACTACTTCATTAGTTTCTGAATTCATTAGATCGTTACGAACAACATAATTACCGAAGCTCTTTAGTGCAGCGATCTCTTCACTCATCCTAATAATACTTTTACCAATATCATCGTAAGGAACACCACCATTAGCTACATGTCGTTGCATAGCACGAGCACCTGCTAAATGAATGAAAGGATATTTAAATCTTTCACCGTCTTGATTTTCTACAAACAATGCAGAAATATGACGTGTTCTTGCACCTGGCTGTGTATCATCCATAACTGCCTGATTGTGTTTGATTATTAGACGTGTGTCTAAAAGATTTTGATAGCTCATCAATTTGCTACCATACATTGCGCTTTCATTCATGACGCTTTCTCCAACTGGCTTTTGTATCATATTAGGTTCTGTTTGTTTAGGCTGAGCATTTTTGCTCAAAAATTCGTAATCTCTTTGATCTAGATTATCTTTAGCGATATCTCTAGTGTCGAAACTTAGTAATCTGCGTTTAGCAAACTGACGCAATTCTTTTAGAAAGCCATACCAATTGTCTTTTTGTCGGCTATCCATGCTTTCTGTAATACCGTGGCTGAAATAAACTTTCATACTGTTAGGTTCAGCTAGACTAATACTAACATGCCCGATTGGAGTTTCTCCCTCCATATAATCAAAATCGAAGAATCTTGCATCTTCTGGCATTATCGTAATTTCGCCTGTTTCTGATCCTAATTTTAGCCCGCGGAAGCGGCTGCGTATTTTATAGAATAAATCAGTAGCTATGTTGTTTCTTGCGTCCATAAGTGTATTTATCAAAGACCAGTGCTGACGAAGATAGGCATAGGCATGTGTTCTTCGCTGATTTTTTCGGTCATTTTATCGTAGATCTGCGGATCCCAGTCCGCTAGAACGTTGGCCATACGAACTATTAGCAAACAAGAGCTGACTAAATCATCATGCTCTCCAGTTTTGGCTTTAAATCCTATGCCTGTTGCAACATAGTTTTTTAATTCAGAAACTAACGGTTTAGACTTGATGGTCATTTTGTTAGTTTCAATCATATTTTTTAACTGGCTGCAAGCAGATATTTTAGTTCTATGTGTAGTGTTAAATCCTTTGCGGAATTTTCTCACGTGTCCTTTGCGTATAGGTTCACTTAAAAATAATCCTGGGAAGTTTTCTTCGCCCAAATCCCCAATTACGATGAGTGCAGCTTCACCTAATGTATTGTTTTCTACAGAATAGTATATCTGTGGGTTTCCACCTTTTTCCGCCCCACGACTTTCGATATATCTACAGATATCTCTCATGTGTTTGACCTGTGCTTGTATAGGAGTAAGATTGTGTCTCCATTCTGCAACCTGTGTCATGCTGGGCATTTCAAATACCTGAATAGCACCATAGTCGCCGCCTGTACCTAAACTAGGATCAAGAGCTACTAGATATGTAGCTTTAGGGTCAACGTCTTTATACCATCTAGTCTGCCCCATAGTCATGTAAGGCTCTTCGCCCTTCATTTCTGCCAGTTTTACTGCGTGTACTAATGTTTCATCAAAAATCAAGAATTCACAATCAAACTCTCGACGGAATCGTTCTTCACCGATTTTACTGCGTTCAGTAGCTGCCCACTTTTCGTCGCGATCTGGATGTTCGTGCCAGTGTGCAAAATAAGGAAAGAATCCGTTTACTCCTAGCTCTTGTTCATTGCCGTGATCATCAAACTTATTATTAGCTTCAGTCCAAATCATAGCAAACTGATCTTCGTCTGAGTTTGGTGTTGATGTAATAATAGCACGACCACCTGTAGACAAAGTTGGAGATAGTGCAGTCCAGAACTCTTTGGCTTTTTCTGGTGGTTGCACAAATGCAAACTCGTCGCAGTAAATTAGAGATAGAGATTTACCACGACCTGTATTTTCTGTAGTAGTAGTTGCTTGAATACGAGCACCGTTATCAAATTCAATAGTGTTTCTATTATAGCTAATAACGCCTGCACGAATAAAATCCGGCAAGTTTTCATAACCATAACTATAGCGATTCATAATATCCTGCGCACCTTCATATTTGTGAGCAGCGATAAGAACCTGTGCTTCCGGTACAAACTGTGTAAACCATAACAAGTATCCGCAGGCGCAGGTAGTTTTACCCATCTGACGCGGTAACATAGCAATAACGTCTTTGTGATTATGGTATGCTTCTATCAATCGTACTTGATAGTCGTAAGGTTCAAATGCAATAGCACCTCGAACAGGATGCTGTATCTTTAAAAAATTACGCATGAAGTATAACGGACCCGTGACAGGATCCATACATGCTTCAAGGTGTTTTATTTCTTCAAGAGTATATCGATCAGGCTTATGCGCCTTTTTGATCAATACACCATCTAATGATTTTCCCATACTGTTATTTACTGAAAAAAATAGGGCCTTGCGGCCCTATTTGGAGTTTTAGTTTAATTACGCAAAAGTTAAACCTGTTAAAGCAACATCAGAGACTGTAATATCATTCTCAGCAGTTCCGATTGCTGCTCCGATGATATCTTCAATATTTTCGTAGCTGCCGTCAAAACTAGTTGAAGCACCAAAACCATTACCACTATCAGTTTTGTTTAAATGTACAAGTGCTGTAAATCCTGTCGCAGTATTACCTGGAATACCTACATAATAGATCTCAGCTTCGTCTTGAAGTGCTCTGACTGCTTTAGAAAAATTGCTGTCTGATGCTGTGTAACTGGTTGAAAAGTTTACTGTAGCTGACACGATCTTGATTGCCTGTAATTGAGGTGTACCAAATCTTGTAAAAGGACCTGCACCGGCAGTTCCGTCGCCTAAAACTTTTCTAGAATTTGCACCAACTGTGGTGCCTTCAACAACTGTTGAATATACGCTTGGCATTATTTCACTCCTTTAGCTTCTGCTAATCTCTGTAGCAGTTCTGCACGAATCTGAGCACGTAAGTCTCCGCTTTCATTGCGTTGTTTTTGCATTGGATTATCGCCACCTGCAACTTTTGGATACGTGCCTTTTGGTTTATGTATATCGTTGCCCTTCATAAGAACATCGTCTATACCTTTAACTTCTGTATCACTTCCACCTTCAGGAGAATTCATAAAAGCTTCATCTTCTTTGCCTTTCTTTTTCTCCAACTCGTGATCATCCATGTCGTGATCGCCATCGTTGTCTATATCGCCTTGGGCTTTACTAACTCCGTCGGGCATATTGTCAGCATCGTTATCGCTAGGACCGCCCATGTTGTCTGCATCTGGCTCAGAATGTGCGCCTTCTGGTTCGTCTCTATCTAGATCAGGTAACATCTTTAATGGACCGGAATCTAAATTACCTAAGCCGCCCAATGGTGGCATGCTTGGCTTCATAGGAGTAATATCTATCGTTGGCATATCTGTCTTTGGAGCCATGTCAGGATTCACCTTGGTCATTAGCTTCATTAGCTCTTCGATATTATCTAATCCTTGTGCATTTAAATTTAAACTCATCGATGGTGGAGGTGTGTCAGGTTTGCTCATCGATTGATTCATCGGTGAACTCATTGGTCCTGGCATGTCTCCGCACTCAGATGTCTCTGGTGATGTTTGTGTAGGCGCCGGAGCGTCTAGTTCACGCATCTTTGCCATTAGGTCTTGAAAATTCATCTTAACTCCTTGGCACCGATAGGACTGCTGGTACCTACTTTATCTGTTTTAGTTTTTGGTAATTTGTATTCTGTCTGCATACCGTCTTTCTTTCTAGCTTTTGCAGACTTTTCTAAATCTTTTAGGAAACCTTTGTTAAAGTCATCGCCAAAATATTCTTTGTGTTTAACACTTGCTGTTTCTTTGTAGTTGCTATCGTTTAGTAATGCTTGACCTGACGGTTCGTCATCGGCAAACAATTGATCTAGTTCACTAGGTTCACCACTGCCTCTAACACGGAAGCAATCTTCGGATAATCCCATTTCTTTGATCCCTGCTACAATTTCTGGACCAGTAATCGGATATTCGCAAATAAATTCAAAAACTGTAACTTCTTTGTTTTCCAGTGTAGGAAAATCTAAGGGCAATTTTTGTACGGGTGTAGTAGTTACTTTTTCTAAAGTAAGAACTTTGCAACGATCTAAACGGGTTTTAAGATTTTCCTGAAATTTTTCAGGAAGCTCACCCGCAACTTTGATCTTAAAGCTGTAAGCTTTTTTGCTTTCGGCGAGATATTCTTTAAATGTTTTCATATCAGTATTTAGCTCTTATTTTGTAATTTCTTCAAGAGCTCATTGCGATCTGTAATCACGTAGCCCTGCCCATTGATAACATCATTTGGATCTTTTCCTGAATCGTTATCAAGTTTCAATTTCTTGAGCTGTAGATCGATAGCTTTGAGCTTTTTGTCCATTTTTAAACCTTTAGCATCTATAGCATTTTTAATCATACTACTAGCTACTTCAAAAATACGACCACTATACCTAACTTCGACATTCATGCCCAAGTCCATCAGATCGTCATATGCTTGCTCTGCTTTAGCTGCTAAACTGTCTAATTCTTTATCGTCTAAATCGTCTAATTCTTTTATCTGAGGTAACGCACCAGTAATAGACTCAACTGCTTTTATGCTGTCTTCGACACTACGGACATCACTGTGGTCAAGTTTTGGCTCTTCTGGAGCCTGTTCCTTTTCTGGTAAATTAAATAATTCTTCCAATTTTTTAGTCATACTATACTTATCTGCGTTTTGAACCCTGGTGGAAAATATCGCCCTCGTTTACTACTCTAAATCTTAGTCCTTGTTGTTTACACCAAGCAGTAGCGGCTTCCCATTTAGCTAGATTTTTTATATATTGCTCTTGATTGTATCTGCTTTTTCCTACATTTTCTCTTAGTGTTTGGCTCTGTGGTTTAACCTCAACCACTTCGGCATGTTTTTTTCCGTTTTTATCTTTGTAAACAACAAAAAAATCAGGAACGTAAATTGTATACCTTCCTGTTAGTGGATCTCTGTATGGAATTTGTATGCTTTCGCTAGCCCAGTTTTCAACTCCTGGGTGCTCATCTAGCATTCGCATAAAAACAAATTCCCAACTACTGCGAGCTAACGGTGTTTTCTTCCCTACATATTTTGCAGGGTTTTTCATTTCAAATTTTCCCTGTGCAAATTTAACCATTACGCTGCTATTTGTCTTGTTTGATTAGGCAATACATCTGCTACTCTAAATCCAAGAGTTGATGTTGCTACTCTATTATTATTGAGGATTTCCCCAACGAGTTGGCTCAATTGATTTCTATTAAATCCCTTTAGAGTATCAAGTATTTGGGATATAGGAGTGCCATCTAGTTTAGCTTGTCTGAGCAATGTCATCGATGTTACTTGTGCAGCGTCGTCATCAAACCCAGATGATTTAAAAAATGCTATTGTTGAATCTACATCAACAGCCACAAACTCTAAAGGAGCTTCTCCGTAGCTGTCGAAATATAATATAGTGCCTGCGGCGTTGTCTTCGATTTCTCTATTAGGTAAATTAGTAGCCATAGTTTATGCCAAGTTACTGTTTGGTGGTAGGGGAATACTTTTTTGTATAGCCGGTGTTTCTTGATTATTAGAAGCTGCTGCACTTTTTGGAAATATTGAACCGATAACCCCTCCAACTGTTGACACTGCATTTGTCAATCTACCAGGGTTTGATAAAATATTGATCGCTTCAGATTTAAGTTGATCTGAACTAAGATTGTCGGCGTTCTTATAGGTGTTGATTGCAGCAATAGCAGTGCCTAGAAAATTCTTAGGATTGTTAAATGCTGTACCATTTCCGATGTTACCGAAGACAGATTCTAATCCATCTATTACGCCGCCTGGCCCTAACAATGTTGATGTTCCTCCACCTGCAACACTTAAAGGACTAGGAACTTGATCATAGTGTAGTGTTGCAAATCCTTGCGGGCTGTTGTATCCGACATCACCCCACGAATATCGAACTGCTTCATATTCTAAAGTCATAGTGCTTTCGTTGAATTCACTAGATTGATAATCCATGTCACCGTGATTCCACGCTTTGATTCTTGGATTTACTAATGTGTACCCAATAAATCGTCGTCTACTCATAGTATAAATGCTAACAGAATTTAAAAACTGATCGTCAGTCTGATCATTGTCTAGACCAAATCTATATTTGTTATCGGAATCAGTCGATGACCTATATTGATTACGTGCATAGGCGGCTTCTGGTTGGGCTCTATCTGCTATGTAGTAACCATAGTATAGTGCCCACATTGCATTTATGACTCCGTGACTATCATCTCTTAAACTTATGTTTATTGGTTCGTAGTTAAAATTTTTATATACAATTTTTTTTCTGTTATACTGATTTTTAACTACAGAATCAAAATTAAATTTAGGAAGATCCGCTGATCTTACTAAAAGGCCTACTTCTTGTCTATGCTTGTCAGTGAAGGAAAAAGATCTAGCTGCAAACGCATTGATATCAAAACGAACATAGAATAAAAACTTTGTTCTTGGAGATAGTCTGAAATTACTATCTACGAACAGTCGTTCGGCGTGCCTGTAGTTGCTCTGTTGACCTTTTGGGTTCGTTAGACCTTCAACAGCACCTTTGAGAAATCTTGTGAAATAGTTTGCCATACAATTATTTATGTGATAAAAAAAGCCCGGAATTTCCGGGCTCTTTTACGACTGCTAATAATATTATGCAGTCTGTGTACCAGCTCCAGTTACAGCCTCTCCAAGAGTTCTTGCAACAGCAGCACCAATACCACCTTCTGGAGTTGTTGTTGCTCTTCCTGCTGCAAACTGTACTAAGTTATCGTAGGAAATAGTCAACGCAACAGTCATTGGTTCGTTGGTTGCATAGTTAGCATCACCGTAGTCTACGTTCTGTAGGAAACAACCATAACACTCGAATGTTTCTAGTGATGCTGGAGCAGTTGCTGATCCTCCGTTACCACCATCTAGTACTTCGATACGAGTTGTAAACTTGTAGTCGATACCAGAACGAGCACTTGCTTGTTCTACAAAGTCGTATTGCTTCTGGATTTGTTGTCCAACTAATTTCTGAACTTGACCACTAGCATCATCACGAAGTGTTAGTGTGATATTTTCTAAGGTGTACTTACCTGCAAGTTTTACCTTAGAGTTGTAAATATCCAATGTCATTTCTTCAAATGATACTTTAGGTCTTGTTACTTCCTGAACTTGTTTGGTAAGTTCAGTAGCGGCATTTACACCAAAACCAATCAATGTCACTCTAAAGCGATATTTAAGTTTTGGCATTAGAAGGATCTGTGTAGATCCTCCACCATTAGTGGTTGGAATGCCGATGTTGTTTAGTGATGTAATCGCCATTTTTAAATCTCTCCTGTGTTCTTGACACGCAATGGAATGTAGATGAACTCAACTGCCTTCACTGGTTCAATCGCAATGTCTACATATAGTTCGTTACGATCGATACGTGCTGGAGTATTGTTGCTTTCATCACAAACAACCGCAAAGTCGTATAGTGCTCTCAAGCCTACTAATTCTAATAGCAAGCTCTCACATGCCTGTTTAACTTCGTCACGTGTGATCTTATCATTTGGTTCAAAGATATATGGACGAGCTAGTTTGTTCAACTGGCTACGTAGATATACTACCAAACGTGCTACGTTGATACGATCTAGTGCGGAAGCATTTCTTGCACGAGTTTTCTGACCGTAGTTGACTAAACCAACACCGTTGAAGAATGGGATTGGATTGACTTTTAGATCATACAATGTATCTCGTTGACCTTCAGTTAGTGCTACAGTCTGGAATTCTCCAGTAGCTGCATCAATGTATCCAACTGCGGTTGCATTTGAAATACCACCACGTCTTGTACCTGCTGGTGCAAACCATGGATAGCTGGCGTTATCACTCAATGCTATTGTTCTTAGCATCATGTGGCTAGCTGGAACTACCGCATTTGAACCACTTAGGTCTGTTGTAAATCCGTTTGGATAGAAACATGCTAGGTATTCGTCATATGTTACAATACCGTCATCGCCGTTGTCTGTTACTAGGTTAGCATTTGTACCCCAGTTAGTTAAACTTGTAGCATCTGCTGGTAAACGCAATGGTGTGTCACCAACTACGAACGCTGTAATACCACGATCGATGTTTAAGTTGACCAAGTTGCTCATTAGCTCAGGATATCCTGGGCAAGCAATCAAGTTAAAGTTACGACGCTCTTCGTCACGGATTTCGCTGCTTGTATCAACAACACTCTTCAATGCTGCTACTACAACTGATCTCTGTGCTTTGCGACCGAAACTGCCTGAACCGTCTTCGTTGTTAGGACTTGCTGTTACCCAACGGTCAGCTTCATAACCTTCCATTGTTTGACCTTGACCGCTAACAAAAGAACCGCCTGCCAATGTCGCTGCACTAGTTCTTGGATTTTCAGCTGTTAGGTCAACATAACTGTTTCTATATTTCTTGACATTACCGCCACTACGTCTTAGGTTGTACAACATCATGCCCTTAGGATATAATGCTGGATCAGGTGCATCTGGATCTAAGAAGTTGCTAGTGATCAAATCAGACAGTACACCTGCAATCTTGCTAGTTCCAGTAGTATTCCATCTAGCATCTGCAAATAGAACACCGTCCTCTGTAGTTTGATCTGTCTTATCAATCAATTCCCAACGCTCTGAAGCATCTGCAATATCAGTTAAATTCTCGTTATAACGATAGATTATTGGGAAGTTTTCTAAATCGGCTGTGCTAATCCACAAATCGCCGTGTTTAGTACCGTTAGCTCCGCTTGTATAAGGATTGCTTGCGGCTACTTTTGGTAGATAATTGTCTCTAGTTGTGTTGGTATCATAGTACGGTGATGTGCTATGACGATATCCTACCCATGTATTACCGTTATGGACCATAATATCCACATCAGCAAAAGTTGGGTTATACCACAACTGACCATCTACTGGCTCGTTTGTTGGATTGTTTGGAGATGCTTTGAATCTTGGATTGCTTGCACAGAGAGGTTGCCATCCTGATGCTAAGAAATCTGGGCCAGCACCACCATCGTAGGCTCCCGGGGCGATATCTGATAGTAAGTATAAGTTCTCTGAACCTAGTCTATCTTCTAAATCATATGGTGTAAACAAGTTAGCTATAGGTGTTCCTGTACCATCAGTGATTCTAAAATCTCCACCTAGCTTATGACTAACAACTAGACGAGCTTGTGTTGCGCTAATTGTTGTAACAGAAGCTTCGATATTTGTAAATCCTGCGGCATTGATTGCTGCTGCAATCGCGTCAGCATCTGAACTATTGCCTGCTGCATCAAATGTAATTGATTTAGCTGTGTCTAGATCTGATTGACCTTTCAATGATTCAGCAATAGTAAATGTCTTACCACTACCAGCAGCTAATGAACCAGCTTTAATAATATTAGATGTTACGCTATTGAATGCGTTAGCCGAAATATTTCTACGCCATACGCGGAAACTTGCGGTGTCTGGTGAAGTATCAAATCCACTTTGCTCATCTGCATTGTATTGTACAAATAATGAATCTGCAGAAATATTTGCACCACCGCCACTGCGATCTAAAGAATAAAGAGCAGCGTTAGTTGTTGCATAGATAGGAGCATCGTAGGTTATCCAAGATGTTGTTGAAGAATTCCATCTCTTAGCTCTCCAACGAGCACCGTTGTTTGGTTCTGTAGTCTTGATCCATACAGATCCTGTTGGATATCCGCCAACTGTATTTGTGTTTTCAGTTCTCTTGAATGTTGGAACACTAGTATGTGGTGTTTGTTGTAGTTTAGGACCGTAGTATAAACCTGCGGTGATTCCTAAAGTTTCCCATGTAGATGTTCCATTTTCTAATAATACAGAACCGTCTGCACCTGATGAATCTCCAGGAGTTCCGTCAGCTGCTGATGTTCCGTCAGTATAAATGTATAATCTGTTGTTTATGGCTTCAGCATGAATACCTGCGATGTTAGCAGTATTGATCTGTGCAGCCAATGTTGACATTGTATATGAACCAGAAATTAGTGTGTTATTGATGTAGAAATTTACAGTTGTAGATCCAGATACAGCATTTCCTGATACTACTTCATGGCTAGATTTCCATGATTGACTACCTAATAATACCCACTCTCCTGCTTCAACACCAGTGCCGCCACCTGCTGTAAATGTAGGATAACCGTTACCTGGTGATTTGTAATAAATTCTTGCTAGGTCTTCTTGTAGACTGAAACTAGTATCGCCTTCTGCAGTTTGGAATACTACGGCATAATCACCGATAGAACCAACAGATGCTTTTGGTGCATTGTTTTCAATTTTTCCTGTAGCATCGTCGTCTGTTAGAACGATAGGAGTCTTAGCAGTAAACTTCTGACCGCCTGCAACTGTAGGAGCCTGTCCGTTCCACTCTTGGATACCCCACAGAGTAGCCTGTGTATCAATCCACCACTGTCCGTTGTTAGGATTTGCACCTGGCTCATCTGCTGAAGCTTCTAGTTCGTCTAAGTTTACATCTGCACGGACGATAAATGCTGCGTTGCTTACGCCTAATAAACTATATGCCGCTAACAGACCATATTCGTTTCTTTCAGATCCATGGATTGGTGTAGAGCTTGCAGTCTTTTCAAAGAACGGAACTCCAAACGTTTCTGTTAGATCTCGTTGGCTGGTCATTTTAAATGCCTTACCAGCATTGGCTTGTGTTGTGCCGGAAGCTGTTGCTGTTCCTGCACCGTTTAATTTGTCTTGGCCTGTAGCTACAACGATAAGAGGTACTGTACCAGGTTCAGCTGGTGTATAAAAACTCTCGTCGATTACCGTAACTTGTACGCCTGGTGATGTTAGTGCCATTACCAAATCTCCTGATAGTAGTTGCTCATAATATTTAGCGGCAGTATCAAAAAATGGGCTGTTTACAGCACTGAAAAAGGGGAAGAAAAGGTGCGGTTCTCTTAAATAGTTGTATGAGACCCCTATGTAAATGCGGTGTTAGACCGAAAGCTGTGAACTATCACAAAAACGGAAAAACATATTATCGGAGCCTATGCGAAATCTGTATGGCACACGGTGTGAACCACGGCATACCTCGATGGAAACGTGCAGGATATAAAATTAAAAACCAATGTGAAAAGTGTGGCTTTAAATCGCCACACTTAGAAGTTTTTAGGGTATTTCATATCGACGGCAATTTAGATAACTGCCGATACAGCAACTTAAAAACAGTCTGCGCCAACTGTTCTCAAGTGCTAGGTAAGGAAGGTATTACATGGAAACAAGGTGATCTTGTTTCTGATTATTAAACTCTTTTACAAGGTCTTCCATGCTTAGATAGAGCTGACTGATCAATCCGTTATTATCAACTACTGCATCAAAATCAGTACCTACCCATGCAGTTTCGCTAGCATGAATTTTAAGCATTTTTAACTCTTGGAATGCCCAGTTATGTCCTTGATTTGCTGCGACTGCTGTATCATACCAGCTAGGAAGTTCACCTCGTTGGACCCAGATAATCTTTCCACCTGCATTTTTAATGCTTGCAATTTCGTTAGGAAAACGGCAATCTGAAATTACTACATTATCTTTAGAATTGCGGAGTTTGTTTTCTAATGATGCGATCCAGATATCATCATGGAATGCTTTGCGGCATACTTCTGTACCCTAATATTGTAGGACCCAGCGGGGAGTTAATGTAGGCATAGCTAGTCGTTCTGCCCACCACGGATCTACTTGCTCTCGCCACTCTCGGGCTTCCTTGGTACGTCCTTCTAACAGTGTCCTATCCCAACCAAACACTGCGCTTACAGCATCTTTGAGAGTTGACGCAAAACTTTCTCTACGAAATTCGTGAAAGTTCACTAAGTAGTCCGCGATAGTATCTTTACCCGAACCAATAAATCCGCAAATACCTATGATCATAATATCCTCCAGTTAAAGAATATTATAAATGATAGTTATTTTAAGGTCAACCAGTTATCCAAGTGTAGCCAGAACCGCCTGGAACCAATTTCATTAGGTCGTCTGTAAGTTTTTCTATTTCTGTTTGTGCTTCGGAAATTAGAGCTGTACCGTTTAATTGTGTGCCACCTTGTGGTCCTGCGATCTGTCCAAACTTACTGCGAGCTTGGCCCAGCATCATCTTGCAGTTTGCTAGTGTATAATCTTTGATCCATTGCCCGGAATATACATCATCAATGATCGCAAAATCCGGTTTGGTATTGTAGACTTGCAACATAACTGACTCACGACCTCTTGGACGTTGATGTATGATCAATTTATGTGTTTGTGGGTGGAATGTAAAGTTGATAAACGATCCAAACATTTTACCTACTAGTTCTTGGTATTGAGCAAAAAGCTCATAAGTTAGCAGGCCGCCCATATTAGTCGAACTTAGCAAATAGGTATTTGAGTATGCTAAGTTGAATGGTTCAAAAACAGTACCACCGGTTCCGTTACCTGTACGTGATCCAACACTGCGTCTAAAGATCTGTCGTACCTGCTGTATTTCTTTAGGTAGTATATACTCGTTGGTACTTTCTTCCAACGTTAAAAATGCGTAGCTTTCTTCTACTGCATTATCTGAACGCTGGCGGAAAACACCTAAAGCACGATTTAGTGCTGTGTCGTAATGGATAGGGTCTAGTTCTACATCAACCATGCCGTCACCCAACATGGCTTTACAGTAGTCAAAAACCGCTTGTTTAGATTGATCGTTTGAGCTCATACTACTATTTATTGCTGCGGTAAATATATGACTATGCCAAGACTCTCGCTGTATCGCCCAGAAAAGGGCAACGATTACAAATTCATTGATAAAACCGTCTGGGAAATGTTCCAAGTTGGCGGTACTGATGTGCTGGTCCACAGATACTTAGGGCCCGGAACTTCTACGGAAATTACGCCATCTACTCCGGCTTATGCTAGTGATAGCGTTACAAATATACAAGATCTGCTTTTCTTAGAAAATAGAGATAGAAAATACGACCCAGACATTTATCTAATGAGGGGAGTTTATAATATCCAAGACACTGATTTTAACCTAAGTCAGTTTGGATTATTTTTACAGAATGATACGATCTTTATAACATTCCATATTACTGATACAGTAGAAAAACTCGGTAGAAAGCTGATAGCAGGCGATGTTATAGAATTACCGCATCTCAAAGATGAATACGCCCTAAACGATTTTCAATTTGCTCTTAAAAGATTTTATGTTATAGAAGAAGTTTCGAGAGCAGCAGAAGGATTTTCAGCAGTCTGGTATCCGCATTTATATAGAGCAAAATGCAAACCGTTAGTTGACAGTCAAGAGTTTAAACAAATTTTAGACGACATAGCCGATCGAGAAAGTTTTGTTGGAGCATACAATCCTAACATAACATATTATCCCGGACAGATTGTACAAGGCGAAGATGGTAAGAAATATCAGGTCATTAGAGAAGTAACAGGAGAAAGTCCTCCTAATCCAACCTATTATACATTGGCCGATACTCTTAGAGATATCGCTAGCACATATGAAAAAGAAATGCAGATTACCGCTGCTGTTCTTGATCAAGCCGAAGCTGATGCTCCTAAGAGCGGATATGATACTACAAAATATTATACCTTACAGCGTGACGATGACGGTACTGCTTCACTAGTTACGACAGATTTGACAACTACTACAGCAGATGCAGAAACACAGGCCACCGACGAGAATGGTAACTTGTTATATGATGATAATGGTGATCCGATCTATGTAGGACAAACAGCCAGTACTACTCTGTTGTCAGCAGATGGTAATGGGTATGGTGGCTATTTAACTGATGATGCTATTCCTCCTAATGGTGCGCCATTTACTGCTGGTATAGCGTTTCCTCTCAATCCTACAGAAGGTCAATATTGCCTACGAAGAGATTATCTACCTCATAGATTGTTCAGATTTGACGGTAGCAGATGGCGTAAGTTTGAGGATAACGTAAGAATGACTATGAATAATTTAGGCGAAAGCGACGTTGGTACAGGCGATCAGTTCCAAGGCAAAGATGTTCGTCAAACACAGAAGACAGGATTTATCAACAATACTAATGTTGCTACGATCGACGGACATGTGACTAAAGAAAAACAAAGCTTGAGCAAAGCATTACGACCACAGGCGGATGAATAATGGATTTCTTTTATGATGGACAGATAAGAAGATACGTCACACAATTCATGCGTGTCTTTATTGGTTTCAAGTATAAAGCTGGCGACGGTGAAGAGCGTCAGATTCCTGTTATGTACGGTGATCTAACAAGACAAGTCGCAGCTATTATTAAAGAAAATTCAGAAAATAAAATGCCTACGGTTCCAAGGATGGCCTGTTATATTACTGGCCTAGAGTTAGATACTTCTAGACTAAGTGATGCTAGTTTTGTCAGTAAAATCCATATCAGAGAAAGAAGATATACAGATGCCGGTGGAACTATAGAATATCAAAATGCGCAAGGCGGAAATTATACCGTAGAAAGATTGATGCCGACACCGTTTAAACTAACTGTAAGGTGTGATATTTGGAGTTCGAATACTGAGCAGAAGTTACAAATTTTAGAACAAATTTTAGTATTGTTTAATCCTAGTCTGGAATTACAAGCTACTGACAATTATATCGACTGGACTAGTTTGAGTACATTATATCTAACTACTACTAATTTTAGTTCTAGAACTATTCCCCAAGGAGCAGAATCTGACATTGACATCTGTTCTTTAGATTTTGAAATACCTATATGGATAAGTCCTCCTACTAAAGTTAAAAAATTAGGAATCGTACAATCCATTATCAATAATGTATTCACGGAACAAGGTGACATCGTTGATTTAGAGTCGCTAATATACAATCAACAAACAGGAACATGGGGTACAACATCTAACAGATTCAGAGTATTGTTGTTTAAATCTAATACAGGAGATCCATCTGATAGACAGTATGATGTTACTGTAGTAGATCCGGCTGCTGCGGTGATAGCAGGAGGCCTCGATGAGAAATCATATAAAGCCGGTCAACCATTTGATTGGAATAAAGTTTTAGAACTGGCCGGCGGATATAAAGCATCGAATGAGATCTGGTTCAAGCAGCCAACTGGATATGAGATTGTTGGAACATTTGTTGTACATCCACTAGATCCTTCGATATTAGTAGCAACTTTAGATGCTGATACATTCCCATCTAATACTGATATCGACAGCAAGATAACAGGAATCGATTCAAGAGGAACAGTAGATGCTATCATTGATCCATATAAGTTTAATCCTGTAGAAAACTTCGGCGGCAAAGCAAATATTCCATTAGGTATCCGATACCTAATGTTAGATGATGTAAATCCTAGCCCTAACGTAGGACAAACTTATGGTGAAACACCATATAATCAATTCTATGATGGACCCGATGCATGGAAAAACATGGATGGTAATGATCCAGTGATCAAGGCTAATTCCATAATCGAGTGGAACGGTTCTGCATGGATAGAAATTTGGAATCCTGTTACCGCAACAAATCCTACATATATTCAAAATATCAGAACAGGTATACAATATAAATGGGATGGAGAGCAGTGGCTCAAGTCCTTTGAAGGCGAATACGGACCAGGATCATGGGGATTTGTGCTACCTAGCTAATAACTACTAGATGCAACAACGAGCCGGTTTATTATTCTTATCTAAAAAAACCAAAAGACTGTTATTGATCCATGAAAATTTAAAATGGACTGTACCAACTTTTGCTCGAAAATCTACATTGTTCGATGATGCTACTCCGTTATTAAATGATTACTCACAAGGAAAAATCGTTCCTATAGAATTATATCTAAGTGAGGACCGAGGGTTTGAATACGGAACTTATGTCTGCATAGTGTTTGATGAATTTTTAACCACGGTTCCAAGATCGATGGCATGGTGCGCTTTAGATGATCTCCCGAAAAATCTTCATAACGGTTTAAAAATAACATTAAATAGTCAAATAATAAGAGCGAAGATAGACACAATTTTGGAGTTAGATAATGCAACTAATTAAACATCCTAGATTTTTAGATGAATATAAAAAATGGAACGAAAAAATTTCCAAAATTAAAGAAGAAGATAAAAAAGCAGAAATGATCCGATTGATGCATCAGCTGGTTGCTGAAGTTAAAAAATTGGATACTCAACACGACGAACTTTTGATTAAACCTAGTTTAAATTCTTCAGTCGATGAGACTAGACAAACTTTAACCTCTATAAGAAGAAAAATACATAGTACCTTGCAAACTTACGAAAGCATAGGTATTATAGAAAAAGATCAATGAGTCATGACAACGATCACAGACCACTGGATCCTAGAGAGCTAGTGGTTTCAAAAGAGGTTCGCAATCAAAGACTAGAAATTTGCGAAACTTGTGAATATCTCAACAGTATAAAATTTTGTAAACTATGTAAATGTTTAATGCCTGCTAAAACGTGGCTTAAAATTTCATCTTGTCCTGTTAAAAAATGGGGTAAAGATACATAGTGTATGTTCAATAAGAAAATAAAATTCCATTGCTCCTTGCCAGAGGTGCTAGAAAAATATCCAATAATAAAAGCCAAAGAACATAGGCCGCAGTGGATTAAAGAGTCAGCAGCAGTTTATAAAAACGATCTAAAAAATATTTCCAAAACTAGCCATGTGCATGGCACGGTTAAATGCGTAGGAATACACGGTCTACTAAATCAAGGATACGTTCTTAGGTCATGGTATGATTTGACTATACGAACAGGTTCCGACCCATATCAGTTTGAATACTTTATTCCTGAAGCAATTTCCAATTATCTTCAAGAAAGAAATTATAAAAATAATTTAATATCTTGGTTTTCTGGGGACGACAGTAGACTAAAAGTTCCTGTTCCCGAAGGATCGCTAAAGACAGTTATAAAATTAGTCATGCCTTGGTCAGTTAGCATTCCTAAAGGTTGGTCGCTAATGATTCAACCTGTTCCATATGCTGACGAAACAGCGTTTTCTTCGACCCCTGGTATTTTACCAAGCGGGGACTTTTTTGAAATCAATCCAATAATAGTATGGCATAAGATGAATTCAGAGACTTTAATAAAAGCTGGAACACCTATCTGTCAACTAATTCCAATAAAAGACCAAGAAGTAGATTTTGAAAATCTACCATATGACGAAGAAATAAAAAAACATGAGATGATGTGGAAGTTCAACATCAGTCATAAATTTGTAAGGGACTATCAATGAATTTTCCAGCTAGCGTGATGCAATTATTTCCTATTCCTGTGTATGCAGGAGTATTAGAATCACTCACAGAAGATCTTAAACAGTTTATTAAAAATCAAGAATTTGAATTGATGCATTCTGGTAAGGGACATTATACTGTAAATCATGAATTTCTATCTATTCCAGAATTAAAAACTGTAAAAGAAGAAGTAGATTCCCACCTTGAAACTTATGTAAGGCAAGTATTAAAAGTGCATAAGTCTCAAGAATTTTACATGACTACCAGTTGGGCATTAAAACATGAACCGGGTAATTTTGCAGGATCACATAGTCATACTAACTCTTTAATCAGCGGCGTCTTTTATCTAAATCAAAACGAAAAGTTTGGTGAACTGACTTTTGAAAAGACTTTCGACAATGTGTTTACACGCACTATAGATCTATCTTATACAGAATTTAATCTTATAAATTCAGGAAAATGGTCTTTACAGCCAAGTGCTAATATGATTGTATTGTTTCCTTCTACATTGGTACATTCGGTGTCAGAAAACTTAGCCGATGAAAACAGATATTCTGTAGCGTTTAATTATTTTGTAAAAGGTGAGTTTGGTCGAAAAGAATCTAAGCTTTATCTTTAAGTATTAAAACTTAGCCAGCCAGTTATAATATATTTTTCTTGTGTTGGACTAGCAACGCCTCTATGATAGTGTGTCCAATCAGCAGGCCAAATTACCGTTAGTCCTTTTTCCGGCTGGATTTTTATTTCTTGATGAAAAAATTCAGTTTCTCCAGCATCGGTAACATCGTTTAAGTATGTCATGAATACTAGATGTCTTGATCCAATGGTTCCACCGGCTGACAATCTTTCTGAATGCCAATCGTGATAGCCACCGCCCGGCGGATAATATTGTATGCCTGTATTTTCTCTAATAGACCATGCCGCAGTTTCCATGCATTTTGGAAATAGCTTTACGTATTCGTCTTTGACTTTTTCTAACTCATAACGATATAGATCCCAACAAGGTATTCTGTCAAAAGGAGTTAGATAAACATCTACAGAATCTTTAATATGCTTATGTACTCCTACTTTAGGTCCTCGAGGAGTGTTTAATCTTGATATTCCAGGTAGCTGACGCTTGGGATTAGATTTAAAATATTCAATTAAATCATCGCAAACTTTTAAATTATCTAGGTAAAATGCACCTATAAAATCTACAGATTTAGTATTGAGTATTTTTCTTTTCAATGTCATCGACAATATCCTTAGGTAAAAAACTCAACCATCCTGTCATTATATATTTTTCTTGTGTAGGACTCGGCACGCCTCTATGAAAATGTGTCCAGTCTGCGGGCCAAATAACTGTTAGCCCTTTCACTGGTTTAATTTTCATTCTTTGATGATAGAACTCAGTTTCTCCTTCGTCAGTGACATCGTTTAAGTATGTCATAAAAACTAAGTGTCTAAGACTATATGGTTCTGGACTACAAACTCTTTCTGAATGCCATGCTTTATAACCGCCACCTGGGGGATAATACTGTAAGTTTGTTGCTTCGTAAAATCCCCATTTGTCTGTTTCAGTGCATTTAGGATACATCTTTATGTATTCTTCGATACATTTTTCTAATTGTATAGTGTACCTGGTCCAGACATCAACATTTTCTCCGGGATTAAAAAATATATCTACGGAGTCTTTTATCGCCGGCATCACACGAGGTCCAAACGAGCTAGGATCTCCTGCTTCGCCTGGTCGTTGTTTATCTGGATTATCCTTAAAGTATTCTATAAGGTCATCACAAATTGTCGTATCTTCGAAAAACCATGCACCGATAAATCCAACAGGCGACGGTCGTATATCTACTTTCTCTAACATTAGTCTTTTAGCCAACACCAAGTGTTATCAAAAACGCTCATATGAGCGGTAATATTATTTTTAGCTCGGAATTCATAGACAGCTTTTTTAACCACGCTGCTATTCCAGTCGTGTCCAGCGAACAATCCTTCTTTTCTAACTTTGCTGTACCAAGATTCGATATCTACGACACACTGCTCGTAGGTCATGTAAGTGTCTAAGAATATAAAATCTAAACTGCCATTTTCAAAATCGTGTACTGCAAGATTACTATCCTTTTTATGTATGATCGCTTTTTCTGGATATCCGGAATACTTGATATTGTGCATAGCAGTCATTTCGATAAACTCAATATCTTTTTGGCTTAAATCGTATGCCGGAGTATCATCGTATGGTTCTTTTAAAAAGTCTTGATACGGATTCCAAGAATCGATACCATGTAAAGTTTTTACATTAGGACAATTTTGTAAAATCGTACAGAAACTTTCAGCTCTAAATATGCCTACTTCTGCACCTACAATATCTTGTCCTAGTAAATTTATGACATGAATAATGCTCTGCACATCAGTACGTGCATCTAAAAAATTATAAATTTCTACACTCATTGTTTTTCCTTTGTTAAATCATTTTCAAAAAAGTCCTGTCTATGGTAATTTTGATCATACCTATAAGACTCATATTTTCCATCTTTTATAACATAATGTAAAAATACCTGTCCTAAAAAATAATCAGGCTCTTGTAACTGTTCTCGCCAATGTTCTACTTCGCACCCTTTATATACCACTGCATCGCCTATGTCTAAATTTAAAGCAGCATCGTTTATATAAATCGGCCAATTAAATTTTTTACTTTCTCCGAGCTTTAGTGTAACACTTATTTCGCATGATGGTCTATCTTTATGTTTTTTTAACTCATTTCCAGTTTTATAAATCCTTGCGAATGAATAAGTTGGAAACAATTCATAACCAGTAGCTGCTTCAATATCTGATTTTTTCGTTTTTAATAGATTTTCAAATACCAATTCAGCTCCTAAGTTTCCGAGACTTCCGGGAACCGTGACAGAATCAGGTATACCTTGTGTTTTCGTGTATACCTGAGTAGCAAACTTGAGATATTCGTATAAAAAATCAGCTAGATCTTCACTGATAAAATTTTTATATACAAAATAACCGTTGGAGTTTAATAAATCTTGTGGATTGGTAATTTTTTCTCTTCTCCTTTTAAGAACAAATTATTGAGTTCATCACAAGTCATTTTATTTGACAGTGTCGAAAACATCTGTTCTTTAAAGATCTCATAGTCAACGTCGAGAGCTTGAAGATCAACTTTAGCAGATTTCATTACCTGTTTAATAGTATTTTTATCAAAATGTCCAAGTCCTGCTAATGTATAAGCCCATAATGCTTGGCCTGCATAACCCTCATATGGACTAAAGTCCTGGAATCTTATCAGTCGAGTTTTTGCTAGATGCAAAATCATCTCTAGTCTTTCTGATTTTTTTGCTTCGTGTGTCATATAGTGCCAGAAAGGAGAATCATCTCTGCCGCCTGTATAAGTGGCCTGTACAAAATCTAACATGTCTGTAGTTAGAGTTCTACAATAAGAATTAAAGTCATTTTTTAGATATATATCATCTAACAAAATATTTTCTTGACAGAACACATCTCTTATCAATTTTTCTAATTGACAGAAAGAAATGTGTAGACTAGTTGCCTGTAATGGTTCTAAGAATCCAGAAGCAAGTCCAAGCACTATACAATTTCCCACCCAAAACTCTTTATAAGTACCGGTTGAAAATTTAATTTCTTGAACAATTTCAACTTCCCCGTATAGTTCTTTTAGTTCATCGAGTATAGACTGCTGATCCGAAAAACGAGATGAGTAGATATATCCTCTGCCAATTTTATGTCTAGTCGGTATCTCAAAAATCCAACCATGCGTCTGTGCTTTAGCAGCAGTATATGGTTGTTTGATACTTTTATCGCCTATTACTTTAAAAATCAACGCTCGATCGACAGGTAAATGATCTTTTCGATCAATCCATTCGTTTTCAAGTTTAGACATCAATACCCTTGAGAATCCAGTCGAGTCGATGAATAGATCGCTAGTTATCGTTTGGCCGTTATCTAAAGAAATTGAATCAATACTTCCGTTTTTCACATCAACATCTACTACCTTAGCATCGATATGACTAACTCCAATTGCCAGACATTTTTCTTTAAAAAAATCTCCAACTTTATATGCATCGATATGATAGGCTCGACCGCCTATATAATGTAGGTTGCCTTCTTTAACAAACCAAGGAATTTTAGAATCTTTATAATAAAATCCCGATACGCTAGCATAAGCGATGTCGTCATCTTTGAGTATCGAATTGTACAAAAATACATCATACATCATCGCTTCAGTAATAGATCCTTCAATTGGACTATAAAATTCTTTCGAAGTATCTTTAGACCATCCGGAAAATTTAATTCCGTACTTAGGAAGTGCCCAGGTTTTCTGCATGAATTCAAACTCGTCGAGTTCCATGTCTGGATCAACTAGCATATCGGTCAGCTTACCAGTGCTGCCTTCTCCTACACCTATAATTGGTATAGAAGAGGACTCGATTACTGTAACAGATGCTAAAGGAACCTTTTTAATAATTTTGTATGCTGCGATCCATCCTGCTGTGCCGCCGCCGACGATTGTGAATTTCATATTATTCCTCTACTGAAAACACTATTGTTAAAACAACTAAATTTGTATCCGAAAGATTTTGATCAAAACCATATACAGTATCTTTTGAAAAGATCAATATATCGTTTTCTGCAATCTGATCAACAGTTAGTTTTTCATCTTCTACAACAGCGTGTAATTTAGGATTATCATCTGTAACTCTTACAAAGTGTTTAAGAAGAAATGTTTGGCCTTCATAATTTAATTTAAAATTATGAGAAGGTATATCAAAATATTTGGCCAAAGAATTTACCCAGGACATATTTTTAGTAACGTTTCCTGATAATCCAGCTTCACTTAGAAACTGTGAAATAACTGAATCATATAACGCATACATTTCGTCGTTCGTTTTAGTTTTAGATAATTTGTTAAAATCACCCTCAAATCCATTATCTATATCTGTTGATACGATATCACGAGCTTGCGTATCGGACATCGTAAACTTATAAAAATCTTTATTTTTTAATTTTAATTTCATGTCAACTCCTAAAAATTCATAGCAATAGTAATTCTAGGTAGATTACTCTGATTGAGTTCCACCATATGTCTTAAATATGACCTAAAAATCAACAACGTTTTAGGTTGCGGAGTAAAATGTGCATTTGTATTACTCCAATAATTATAATTATCAATTTTTTTAATAGGTAACATATCCGGCTCTAATGGGCTTTCGAAAACGATTCGCCCTGAATTTTCTGGAATAGCCGCATAATATACTGCGCTGATGGTTCTGTCTGAATGTGTGTGATATTCTTGATAAGAATTTGTATAGGACACATTTGCCCACGCTTCTCGACAGCTATATTTGTAACTAGATCCTTGTAATTTAACATATTCGTCTATGTGATCCTGTACACTGTCAAATAAAAAAGATAAATCTTGATCTTTAGATAGATCATGTGTGCCACAGGTATTATACATGTTACACTTCCAGGCATCACCGCCTCTTGGCACATGCTCTGCTAGTTTTGTTATTTTATCAACAATTAAAGCGTTTTGATCATCGGTAACAATATCGGGTGCAATATAAATCGCTGTAGGGAACCAAGCACTGACTTGATAAAATTTTCCTCTAGGTGTATGATTGTTTAAGATATGTTCCATTATGCTATGTTAAAATTTATAATCACACGTCTACCTTTATCAGGATTACTGCTTGCATGATAATATTTTCCATTAAAAAGTACAGCTCTGCCTTTTTTAGGTTCAATTTCTTGCATAATCGGAACATCAGTTTTGTCGTTGATGTCATCTTGTTTTACATCTTGACTGCTAACTGAAGTAATCACAGTTGGTCCTGTAGAATCGTTGACATAATACAAACATACTAAATGAGGATCTAACATATCTACATGCCATAAATTTCTAGTAGGTGCATTTTTCATAGCTACTGTTTTAAAAATACGACCATAATAAAACCCGTTAGGTGTGTAATTGATTTTATCACAGGCTTCGTATGCTAGAGGTAATAAAAAATCATTCAGGATACTGCTTTGTATTCCGCGACGGTCTAAAAAGCTATGAGCAAAACCAAAACTATCCGATTCGTTGATTTCTTCTCCGGTACTGCGTTTGGTTATATTTGGAATATAGTACCAAGGAAAGTTTCGATCATCAAGCAATCTATTAAAAATAGCATCTTGATAATTGGTTGAAATGGCGTTGTCAATAACTATAATATCGTCGATCATACACTAATTATCAAGTTTTTAGGTCGCGGATCCCAGAATCTGGTAATATACATACTGTTAGATCTAAATAGTAAAAATAGGATAAACAAATGACATATCACTGGTGGTTAGATCAAAAAACAACAAATGGTTACGCTTTTGCTACAAATGTGTTTACCGAAGAAGAAATAGCTCAAATTATAAAAATAGGATCTGACCCAACCCTTACAACTGAAGAAGATCCAAAAGTAGGTTCCGAAAAAGTCAATGATGAAGAATATCGAGTATGTAAATTAAATTTTATTAGATCTGATATAAAATCCAATGAGTGGATCTTCAGAAGATTGACCGATATTATTTTTCAAATAAACCGACAATATTTTAATTTTGACTTAGACTACATACAGAGTTTACAATTTACTGAATATAATGTCGGCGGAAAATACGGAAAGCATACAGACGTTTCCTCATTTTCAGAAAGACCAAGAAAGCTGAGTTTCATTATACAGTTATCCAGTCCAGAGAATTATCAAGGTGGAGAATTTAAACTGTATTATAGCGATGAGCCGTATATTGCAGATAAAAATTTAGGAACACTAACAGCGTTCCCATCTTATGCTTTACATGAAGTAGTTCCTGTTATTGAAGGAACTAGATATTCATTGGTAGGATGGGTTTGTGGCCCATCCTTTAAGTGATTAGTAATATATAACTACTCTGCCGTTAGTACCAGCTTCGCTTTCGTTTCCTCCGCGACCTGCACCACCGTTATCTAGATCAAATGCCTGGCCAGCACATTGGCCGTATCCCATAATGCTAACACCACCAGTAACTCCGCCAGTATTGATATAGCCAGAGCCGCCACCACCTCCGCCCATATCTTGAGGTTCTTCATATTGGCCAGCGCCGCCGCCATACCAACCACCACCGCCACCACCTCCGTACGATACGTTACAGTTTGATCCACTCATTGCACCACCTGTACCACCGTCACCGTAACCTCCGCGTCTTTGATCTCCACCCACTCCATAATTATTGACGTAGTTAGCAGAGCCAACATCACCAAAATAGCCGCCGCCAGCGCCACCACGAGTTGAACCAGGATTGCGATTAGCACCGCCACCGCCACCGCCTCCTGCGATAATCAATGCACGAGCAGTTGATCCAACAAACGAACCTCCTGAAAACGCAGAACCACTATTAAAGATTCCGGATTGGCCGCCTCCTGAACCGGGTCCCCATGTGTTAGGTGCTTGTCCGCCACCGCCATATGTTCTTGAATTTCCAGATGTTTGACCTGCTTGTCCTACTACTACAGTATATTGTGTACCGCCCGATGTATTGATATATCCAGCACCGAACCCACCGCCACCGCCAGTTCCGCCACCGGACCACCCAGAAACGCCACCACCACCGCCTCCGGCGCCCCAACATTTTACAAAAATTTGAGTAACTCCAGTAGGAACAGTAAAGGTTTGATCACCACCGTTATAATTAAAAACTTGTTTAATTAGTGGAAATCCCTGCCACGATCCGGCATTATATACTTCCATTCTTCCCAAATCGGTATTATATCTAATCATACCATTGCTTGGAGATCCTGGTCGTTGTGCAGTTGAGCCTGCAGGAACTTGGAAAAAACCAGTGTCGTTTATGTTTAAACTTGTAAATGTTGCCATTTATTAAATAACTCCAATCAATAATATATCACTACTAAACCGTTAGAACCGCCGCTACTTTCATTGCCGCCGCGGCCTGCACCGGAACGATCGGGGTCATCTTGGCCTCCTGGTGCTTGACACGAACCGTGCATAGTAAATCCGTTGACGACTCCGCCACCAATATAACCAGAGCCACCTCCACCGCCGCCCATATCTTGAGGTTCTTGGTAGAATCCAGCGCCGCCTCCATACCAGCCTCCACCACCACCGCCGCCATATGAAACGTTACAGTTAGCACCACTTAGTAGAGCTCCGTTACCGCCATTTCCTGTGCCAGCAGCATTTTGTGTACCGCCGTTACCCCAGTTGTTTCCGTAGTTGGCTGATCCTGCTTCGCCTCTGGTTCCTCCACCAGCACCACCTCGAGTAGAATTTGGATTACGATTAGCACCACCACCGCCGCCACCACCAGCAATAATCAATGCTCTTCCGCTGAGTGAACCGTCTGGAGTTGTACCAGTACCAAATGCTGTTCCTGAATTGAAGACTCCAGAAAGTCCACCACCTGATCCAGGTCCCCATGTATTAGGAGATGAACCACCACCGCCATATCTACGTGAGTTACCGGAGTTAGTTCCTGCTTGCCCTACTACGATAGTATATTGTGTACCACCCGAGGTGTTTATTTGACCGCTGGCAAAACCACCGCCACCGCCGGTGCCTCCACCTGACCAACCAGAAACGCCTCCGCCTCCGCCTCCGGCGCCCCAACATTTAACCCAAAACTTAGATATACCTGCAGGTACTGTAAAAGTTTGATCTGATCCGTTGTAGTTAAATGTTTGTCTAACTAGTGGAAATCCAACCCATTCGCCATTTACATAAGATTCTAATCTGCTTTGATCAGTATTATATCTAATCATTCCGTTTACTGGAGAACCTGGTCTATTAGATCCGGTTCCAACTGGAAGTTTAATATAACCTGTTTCGTTGACTGTTAGACTTTGTAGCGTTGCCATTTATTTTATTCCCAAATATCTTTTTCAGCTTCTATTCTTGCTATTCTTGCTGCTCGCAAATGCCATGTTCTAATTATGGCATTCCTCATGTGATTTAAGTGAGAAACATGCTGATTATAATTGTTCGGTGCTTGTTCCTCGAATTGTGAAATTGTAATAGTTTCGTTGATCAGCAGTTCAGTTTTTTCTTTTAAAAGCTGAGCATATTCTTTAACTACTGGTTCTGGATGGTCGATATCTTTTACGATGTGTGCTAGATATCCCTCAGCTTCAGGATACACTGGAGTTTTAACTGGGATTCTTAAACCATCAGGAGCTGTAGTATATTTTCCTACTTCATTATCTGACATAGATCTCTATCCTTGCTGTTCTATTGATACCGGATCTATTCTGACAGCAGTAGATTGCATCTCCTGCAGAATATCCGTTATTCAGACCGATACCTACATTGATGTCGTCTGATCCTTCAGCACCATAAGGATAAACACCCCCACCGTTTTCGTTATAGCCAAAGCCCCAACGACTGCTGTAGTTATCAGTCCAATTAAATCCATAAAAACGTATATCGTTTTGGCTTGAAAAGTTTCCGTATGCAGGACCACCTGAGAAAGTGTCTGCATCTTGCATGAATACTCTGTTTACTCTTGCGAAAAAATTTACTAATTCGATACGAAGACCTCTTTGTGGTCCTTGACCAGCACCTGGCGCACCGCCACCGTTGACCTGACCACTGTATGTACTACCTCTAGTTTGTCCGTTATAGAAATTTGGACAATACCAAGTCCAGTTTCCAATATCCAAACTTCCGCCGTTGCCTAGATCAGGCCAGCGAGCTAACATATCTTTAGCTGGAAAGCGATTGAATACTTCAAACTTAGCATCTTGATCGTTTAGATTCCAATAACTCGCATTATCATTTAATGTGTTTACAGATGTCCAATAGCTGGACCCATAACCGAATGTGCTACCTCTTGTGGCTTTCATCGCCATCATCCATCCACCGCCTGCCCAGGAAGCATTCATGATACAATAAACTTGTCTTGCACCTAATCCTGGTAGGTTGATCCAATAGACTCCATCAGGAGCCGCTGGATAATATTTTCTAATCTCTTCAGCTGAAGTAGCCGGATTTGATGAGTTTGAACCCGGATAATTACCGCCGCTGACTAAGTTTCGAGGTCTGTAATATGCGTCAGGAAAGCTAGCTTGATTCACTGGGCTGTAGGGCGTTGTGCCTACGGAGTATAGTGTTTCTCCTGAGTCAGTGTCATACCTAAAAGCACCATTCTGTAATGCTCCATTTGCGCCAGTAGATGCCTGTGCTGCTGTACCTGAAACATTGTTTACTGCGCCTGTACCTGCTACAGATGTATTTTTAAGTGTTGCCATTAGCTATCATCCTTTTAGATTTGCTATCTCGTTTTTAATTTCTTTAATCGATTCAATCAGATAAGCTGTTAGTTTGGTATATTTAACACCTAGTGGATTACCAAATTCGTCTTTTGTAACCAAATCAGGTAATACTCTGTTTACATCCTCAGCTATTAAACCAGCTTCATTATATGAACTTCCATCTTTACGATCATAGATCACACCTGCTAATTTTAAAATACTGTCTAACGCATTTTCAATCGGTTTAACATTTTCTTTTAATGTGATACTGGATGTTTCTGTAATAGTACCGGCAGATAATGTGCCTGATGTTGTAAACCCTCCAGCATGTACGGTACCACTTACACCTACACCTCCAGTAACTACCAGTGTACCTGTAGTTGTACTGCTGGCTGCTACACCGTCTGTTAGCAGAACAGATGCTGTGGCTTTAGTTGCACTAGTTGTTCCTCTGATTGTTAGTGTTCCAGAGTTAGATGTGCTTCCGTATACGTTGGCAAAATTTCCTGTAGTTGCTGTTAGTTCTCCTGTACTAGGAGTAAATGCTAATGCAGATCTAACTTTTGCTGTAGCTAAGTTTCCTGTAGGAATAGATCCTGCATTAGTTTCAAATAACAAATAATGAACTGTTGATGTGCTGCCTGGATCTGTCACTGATGTTCCAGACGGTAGAGCAGCCCATGTAAGTGTTCCGCTGCCATTTGTCTGTAATACCTGTTGATTACTACCATCAGCAGCAGGTAGTGTCCATGTTACATTAGAAGAAACTGTAGCAGGAGCTCTAAAACCAACCCAGTTAGAACTATCAGAATCTGCAAAACGAAGAACGTTTTGCGTTTCTAATTCCATGGTGTTAGTGATAGATAAGACACCCGACCCTTGAGGTGCGATTGTAATATCTTGATTATTTGCAGCGGTCATGACCGCGGTTGGATCTACGTTGATAGCTCCGACGAACGGTGATCCTGCACGACCTCCTGTTACTTTTCTAGTCATTTCGAATTCCTTGTATTATGCGGTAGTGGTTTCAATGCCATATACTAAAGCACTTAAAGTCGGCGACGCCGTACTACTTGTTACTATAATTTGTTTTCCAGCATCCATTACAATACCTGTTCTTTCCAGCACACCTTTAGCTGTTAAAGATGTATCAAATTCAAGATATTCTGCAGTTGTAGGAGTGCCAGATGTAGATAATGCTATTCTTACGTTTACCGCGCTGGCTCCTCTGTTACAAACAGAAACTGTTACCACTGAAAATGTGCTAGAAGGGCAGGTATACAATGATGTATCTGCTGTAGTTGTAATATTAGCTGCGCCCAATCTTCCTGTTGCCATTTAAATCTCCATTTTTAATTTAAGAAGTAATTCCATGCTACTGGATAACCTCGTACGCCTGCTGTAAAGTTAAAGCTAGCATTCATATTTATCGTAGCACCTGTAGTAGTAGAGATCTGAGTTCCCGCAACATAAACGAAACCTGCTACTAAGCTGTTTACGTTCAGTGCAGCACCACCGCCACCAATCTGTGCTGAAATATAAGCTCTAATTGCTTTCTGAGTAGGCACTACAGAATCACTGTTAGCCGTAAAGAACGGATCAGTGCTAAATTCTGTAATTGTTGCAGAATTTCCGCCAAGTGTAATATTACCTAGGGAAAGTTCTGCTAGACCCGCAATATTAAATGCATCTGCATTCAATGTTGCAATACCAGTACTTTGTTCGATAGTGAATAGTTCACCAACTCTAAAGTTACCATCTTGGTCAGTTGATGTATAGAACACACGACCACCATTATTATCAACAGTTTCGTTGGCTTGTATTGGTGCTTGTGTCGGTGTTCCTGGGTAATTTGTTTCTTCGAAGTTACCAGTTCCGATGTCTAAGAAGTCATGTCCAGTTAAACGTACTTGACTATAACGGATTCTTGTAGTAATTCCTGTATTATCAGCAGGCGAATCATATAGAGACAAGTTCGGACTGACTTGCAAGAACGCCGACTGACCGCCTATGAACTCACCTGTCAATGAAACTACGTTGACTAGCTTGAATACAAAATCTGGTTTTGTTGCTAGAACAACGTTTGCACCTGCAGAAGGTGTGTCAGTCAATCTCTTGACAGCTAAAAACTTACCATTTTGGAAGTTATCTGCGTATCCATCACCTGTGTCTATTTCTGCTGCCGCACTGTTATAACCGATACCTCTGTTGACAAAGCTTGGCTGACCCAATACTCCATTTCCGATCCTTACTTGTGTAGGAGCTTCGTACAGATTGTTTGGGTCTGTTATAGTTATTGTAGGTGCAGTTGAATAGGCAGAACCTGGTTCTACTATTCTTATAGCAAAGATCTTATTATCTGCTACAAATGCTCGAGCTCTTGCGGTTGGACCAGCAATAGCACTACTTGCCGCAGTTGTACTAGCAGATGGTATAGCGACCCATAACGGACTTTGATTTGTATTGCCATGTACCGCTACTAAGAATCCAGTTCCGCTGGCTCTAGTTAAAGCTCTTGAAGTCCAAATAATACCGTCTTCACTGGTTGCACCACTATTAGTATCACTATTACATGCAAAGAATAGACCTTGTGCATATCTGATGTCAGTCCAGGTCGCTGTTGCTGGTAATGTTGAAGCTGTCCAAGTAGTACCATTTAAACTATATGCTGCGATTGTACCCGATGTAGAACTAATTGCAACGAATCTGTTGTTTCCATATGCAACGCTGTTCCAGTCGGATGATGTAGTCAATGATCTTGCGGTCCAAGTTGCTCCACCATCTGTAGAACTTGCTGCATCAGTTCCTCCCGATGCTATCACTACCCATACACCTTTACCGTAAGTTATAGAAGTCCATGTAGTTGATGTAGGCAATACTCCTGCTAATGTCCAACTTACACCGCCATTGACTGATTTGGCAATATCTGTGCTGCCGCTTTTAACTGCTAACCAAACACCGTCACCGTATGCTACAGAAGTCCATGAACCGCTGCTAGGCAACGCTCCGCCTGCTGTCCAAGTAACACCACCGTCTGTAGAGTAAGCGTTTACTGTAGTGCTTGTGCTTACTGCTACTAAATGTCTTGCTACAGGAGTTGCTGTTCCAGAACCAGAACCAGCACCGGTAGCAATAAAATATGTGCCTACGATGTTGGCTGCTGCACCGATTGATGTGAAATCAGTAATTCCTAAAGAAGTAATTACATATCCTCGACCAGTTACAAAAGTTCCAGCAGTTTCAATAGTGGTTAAATCACCCACAGCTAACGAACTCCAGTTAGATGTACTTGGTAGTGCTGTTGTTTCTGCAGACCATGTAGAACCATCTACTGAAGTGTTTACGTTACGTGAACCGGCACTAACTGCTAGGTATCTTCCGCCAATTCCTCGACCTTCAAATTCAAAATCTAGGATAGCACCAGTTATGCTGTTTACTGCTAAAATTGTTACGGTTATATCATTTGCTGGAGAACTACCACCTAATGATGTTCCGGCTATTGTAACAGTATCTAATCTTTCATATCCAGTACCGCTAGCAATAGTATCAACAAAGCTGTATTTTGTTCCTTTGCGAACTACTGTAAATGTTGCACCAGTACCTGATCCAGATGTAGTTCCTGTTACAGGTGTGTATACTCTAGTTGTAGATGCATATATGGCATCAGCATATGTTTGTGCAGTTGCTAATGTTTTAGCAGAACTACTATATGTTGGAGCAGTTAGAGTTACTCTTGGTTCGATTACATAGGTTGTAGATGCGTCTGGAGAAGCTATAGTAGTTCCAGGAACTAAGTGATCCCAACCAGGACTTCCGTCGCTTTCTTTAACCACAGTTGCAACTTTTGTACCTGCATTGAAGCTGTTGATTATTCCAACCTGTCCGGCACCAGCACCAGCAGTTAGTATAATTTTCATACCGTTATATGCATTACTGATTTCGTTGTCGGTAGCAGCAATAGAAATCTGTGTTGTTGTACCACCTTGTGCAGTGTTAGCATTAGATATATACCCAAAGCCACCATAATTACCATCTGCCTCCGGTGCTGCTGTACTGTCATCAACATTGTCAAGCAATCTAACTTGGAATACTGCACCGTCTCGGAATTCATCAACTTCTAATTCTGCTGTACTTCCTGAACCGCTCAATGCCCATGATGCTCTAGTGTAATCATTTCCGGCATTGTCGTATTCGAATTGCCATATTCTATCAACACCGTCTGTTGTTACAGAACCAACTTGTGCTACGAATGCTTTATTATCAACAAGTGCTGTAATTGGAGTTTCTGTAGCATCGAATCCTTCTGCTACAGAACCAAAGTCACCATAAGAGTTGTTACCGTTAGTACCGCGGATACGTCCACCGTTCTCAGATAGATAGCCGATGTGTGCATAGTATGTAAACACAGAAACTAATTCAGCTCTTGCATTGTTTGTAACCCATGCACCAATACCATCACTGATAATTTGTGTAAAGTCGTTAGATACTATAGATTTATTACCGCCGTTGTGTAGATCTCCATCGATCTTTTGTCCAATAGCAGCGTAACCAAATGTTGCTACGTTTTGTACATAAGGCGAACGACTGATGATCCATGTGCGGAAGTCAGCTGGTCCCCAACCTGGATCTAATGAACAGTATGCACCTGCACTTACCCTTGAAGTACCGTATTCATTTTCAGCCAATAGATCGCCAGTCAATCCTTGTAAAGTTTGATTACGAACACCAGTACCATTTCTTAGATAGTACATGTCTTCTTCTAACGAACCGGTTACTGCATTGGCATAATACCTAGCAGCTAATCTTGATTTATAATTTCCTGGGAACTGGATATCATACTTGATAGCATCGATGTATCTGCTGATGTCTCTATCGCATGACAACACATTATAATATAATGCTGCTGTCATTGTTCCTGTAGCATTAGTCAGCGTCGCTGGAGATGTAGCATCTCTAGTAGTTGCTATAGTAAATGTTGTTGAACTGATAACATTCTGAACATAGTATGTGGTATCAGCAAACAAACCGCCAAATAATGTACCGGTAAATCTTAAAGCAGCATTTCTCTGCAGCCAAGAAGTACTTGAACAAGTTAGTACATTAGACGAAATCTGAGTTACAGTAGTCTTATATGTTGATGCTCCGTAAGCGAGTATCTCTGAGATAATATAATCTCTATTTCTTTCAAGCTGTAATCTAGCCCAGTCAGCAGTTCTAGTTGCAGTTTGGCAGATCGATCCGTCGTTGGTTGCTCCAAATACTATATCGTCGAGCAAGGTCATCAAGGTTTCGATACGTGCCTGTGCTGTCGAATTACCACCAACGTTAGCTAAAGCTAATGTTTTTACATAACTAAATGATGCTCTAGTTGCAGTTTTTTGACCACCATCAAATACATCGCTGGCACTAGATCTCAAATATGAGTATGCTGCTGTTCTTGTTTGGAAGTTTGTATTAAACATAAAGTCAAACATTACAGCTTCTAATACTAATCTCACATCTCTTTCACACTTAGTTACGTTATAAGTCAGTGTTGGATAATTTGCCGCGATGTAGGCTGTAGTATTTGTAACTATAGTTTCCTGTGCAGCATCTAATGTTGTTGCTGCTGTAATCAACGCAGTAGTAGAAGTAACACCATCTGTTGCTGTTGGATAATCAATAACTTCAAAATCTAAGTCAAGACCAGTTCCGTTAGTAAAAGATGCTAATGTTGAGCCACCATAAGTTGCTGATAATTGGAAAGTATTTGTGTTTACAGTTCCAACAACCCAATATTTTACCCCAGCAGTTAGACCATTAGAAGTAGTTCTAGGAATAACAGCATCCCCTACTAATAAACCGTGGTTATTAGAAGTAAAAGTATTATTTGTAGCAATCTGTGTTACATTTATCTGAGGTGTTAAACTAGAAGTAGAGTCACCTTGAATAATGTTGATAATAATATCTACTAAAGAACCTATTTGACTTGATGCAGAAGAACCACCTGTTAAATTAGTAGTATCTCTCCATTGATTTGTAGTATTTCCTACAGATTTAGTTACTACTGTATTAGATGCAATTTGTTGCAGAACAGTTTTTAATCTACTGTAAGATGCCGCAGTTGCAGCAATCTCTGTACTGTCGATCATCAAATTAGTAGTATTGTTTCCATCAAAATATGCTAATCCGGCAACAAGAGTCTGATGATCCCCACCGTATAATAGATCGTATGCTATTGCATCTACAATAAATCCAACGTCTCGTCTGCATTTTGTCTTACTGTATTTTACATAAGAATAATTAGCAGTGATGAATGCTGTGATTTCATCTTTGATAAATTCTTTATTTTCTAAAATAAGTTTTCTAGCATCACCGTATCCAGATAAGAATGATGTATTGTAACCAGTAGGCAAAGTAAATGATGCCATGTGAGTCGTACCGATCTTATAATCGATCTGGTGTTGCATCATTCGAACAAGACGTTTAACATCAGTACTTTCGTTCGAAGTTGCTAATGGAAATTCAACACTTTGTGTCTGAGTGTTTCCTGTTGATTCGGTTACGTTATTTCCAACAACAATATCACCTAAGACAGATTCTAATCTTGTTAGAGCTCCTAGGCTGTAATATGCATCATCCTTGCTGATTAAACTTCCAGCGGGTCCTGCATTTGTGGATCTAACCTCATCACCTAAAACAACTGTTTCAGCAGGAACAATGATAGGTAATACTTCTCTATACTGACCTGTCTTGATATGAATAGTAGTGTTAGGAACACGTCTTTCTGGTAAGTTTGCTGTACTCTGATCCGATAGTGCTGTTGTTACAATATCTATCAAATCTGTTATTTCTTCAACTGAACCGTCTTCGTATCTTATATCAGTATCGATAAATTGATTTACGATCGCTGTAGAATTATCAGCGTTTAGAACTTGATAGTTTACCGAAGGAGTTTCATTTCTAACAACATTTTCCATGATTGTTAGAAGATAGTTATATGCAGCCACACCTTCGTCGGCTTCAGCAGCTAATGTCACATAGGTTTGATTTTCTTCAGTAGCGGAAAATTCTCCTTCCTCACCAAATGCTCCTAAGAAACTAAATGCTGCTGAACGAGTTTTTAAGTTGCCACCATGACCGATATCCCAGATTACTCTATCGATGATATAGCCAACGTCTCTTTCGCACTTATATTCATCGTAATCAAATGCTGATGTAAATGGAGCAATGTTATTTGTAACTTGATATTGTATCCACTCAGTAATTTCTTTTTGTAAGAAAGCTCTATTCAACTCTAAAAGCTTCTGAGCATTTGGGTATCTTGGGCCATTTTCTACTTGTTCGCAAGCATAGCGAATAGTCTTCCACGGTTTGTCAAGTGTTCTACCATGTGCCGGAGCTGGTAAATCAACACCTTCCGGACTTACATAATAGACTTGATCGACGTAACCCCATGTAACCCACTCTGGTATTCCCTCAGAACTTACTCTTAAAATCTGTCCTTCAGTGCCTACAGGAAGTCTTGCTGGTCCGGAATTACTATAATAAACCATATCACCTACGGTTGTTAGTACAGATAATTCGTCACCAACAGCGATTATGTTCCAGTATGTACCGCTGGTGTCTTGATCAGGTCTGCTGTTAGCTTGTCCACCACCTGCGGCACCTAAAGTAGATCCGTCGTCTGCTTCGGATCTATGTTCTAATATACAGATATAAGAATTAGATCCGTATCTTACTGTGTCGCCTTTGTTATATTCAGTATCGTCAGTCCAATCGCCTCTCCAATTTAAACCATTTGCTAGTAAAGACCAATAGTTACTGTTTGGAGGTTCTGCTGATACTGTTGCGGTCATCGAACCTGACGAATCAGCAGTTATATTAAATGTAGTTCCGCCAGACGTATCACTAATCGTAATGTATCCTGCGGCTACAGTTTTTACATAATATCTAGCACCGTTGAACACATTACCAAATGTGCTTCCGGTGAATCTCACTGTCATTCCGGCTACGATGCCGGTAGTGTCAGCTATTGTAAAACGATCGTTAGATGCTGTTACTGCGGTTACTGTATACTGAGTCGCAGGAGAATCTGTTGTTGCTATGTACGAGTATCCGCCATATTTTACAACTTCGCCGATTCTGTATGATGTAGTGCTTACCCAGTCACTTCTATATCTTAGATTTTCTGCAAATAGATCCCAGTCGGTAGTGCCAGTCAATGGATTAGAGTTTGTATGAAGTGTCTTAGCTACATATTGATTTCCACCATAACGAACTACATCGCCAGGTTGATATGCTGTTCCTGAACTCCATGTGTTTTCAAATTCAAAACCTTCTACAAACTGACTCCAGTATGCAGAATCTCCTGGGAATGTAGCACCAGCAGTGTGTTGAGTTATGCAGATCCAAGAGCCTGCACCCCACTTGACTATGTCGTTTACTTTATATCTAGTGCCTGTTACCCAACCGCCCTTGTAATCAACTCCCTGTGTGAATACCTGCCAGTTAGCTTGATTAGCTTCGAGTCCTAGGCTTTCGGTAGCAGCAGAGGTATGATGTGTTATACAGACATAATTGATTCCGCCGTATTTGACAAGATCGTTTAATTTATATCTTGTGCTTGTTGTCCAATCACCTTTCCAGTCAAATCCTTCTACAAAGGTGCTCCAGTCGCCTGAATTATTTTCTAATCCAAGAGCGGCTGTTGCAGCAGATGTATGACCGTTAGTGCAAAGATATATTGATGCACCATATTTGACAAGATCGCCTTCTTCATAAACTGTAGAAGTGGTCCACTCATCTCTCCACTGTTGTCCGTCACTGAACAAATTCCATTTTGTAGGAACGATGTCTAGATCTGTGTTGAAATTAGAATTTGCCACATGGCCTAGCTGGCAAAGATACGTTTTACCGCCAAATCTTACAACGTCATCTTTAACGTATGTAGTACCTGCGGACCATTCGCCCTTCCATACAAATCTAATTCTACCTAATTTAAATTCTGCCATTATACACTCCGATCTTGTATTTATTCGTCAATTAAAGCTTCTATAAAACATATTTTGTGCAATGATTGAACCACTTATCTTTGCTTGACTTCCTGAAAAATCTGCCATAACTGGAATATTGACTGTCAGCGATGCTGTATTGTCAATTTCATTTGGACCAACTTTGACTGTACCTGCGATCACACTAGGAGTCAATAAGTCTTCACCACCAACGTTTAACCTACTTTGTAGATAACCAACAATCGCCCTCTGTGTTGGAATCACGTTGTTTGAATTCTGTAGGAACAGCGGATCTTTAGAGAACTCTCTAATAATTGCTGTTGATCCTACTTGAACTCCTGCTAATCTTAGTTCTGTTAAACCTTGCAAATCAAAGAAATCAGCACTAATTGTAATAATACCAGTTGCTTGTTCAACAGCAAATTGTTCACCAGCTCTAAAGTTACCGTCTTGGTCAGTTGATGTATAGAATACACGACCCCCGTTAAATAACGCAGTTTCTGCTAATGGATCAGTGTCATACAAATAGTCTGCATAGAGTTCAGGATAGTTAGTTTCTACAAAATTGCCTGAACCGACATCTAGGAAATCGTGTCCAGTTATCCTTACCTGACTATATTGTTCTCTTATTAGAACTTCCATATTGTGTTCTAAGTAATCTCCATAGTCTGCTGATGGACTAATTTGGAATCTAGATCTAATTTTTCCGTTAGGAAGAGGTTCTTGATCTAATCCTACTACTACTGCAACAAAATATGATGTTCTACCAGCAATGTAAAATTGTGCTCCGGGACCTGGAACAACATCTAAATCGTCTAACGTAATAAATTTTCCAGTAGGCGTAATATCTGCATAACCATCGCCTATTACACTCACAATCGTAGTACTGGTTTTATAAGCACTACCTCTAGAGATCCAACTTGGTTGACCTAATACGCCATCACCTACTCTAACATTCACGATAGGTTCTATAATTTTGTTAGGATCTTCAAAAGTCAGTGTAGGTTTTCCTACATATCCCGATCCTGGTTCCCAAAGAACTACTCTGTTTATTCCAGTAGCATTGTAAACTCTACCAAGTGCTCTGCAACCTGCAAATACTTTGTTGACTACTGACGATACATCGCTAGTAGCTACTATCCAAGTCGGCCTATTGTTTGAATATGTACTGTCTCCCAATACAGTATCAATACTTCCGAATGCTAAAACGCCCCAGTTTGCGCTGTCTGCTAGTTCTCTAGAAGTCCAAACAATACCATCGTAACTGGTTGCGCAGAATGTAGTAGGACCAGTTGTAGGATCTCCAGCTACAGTTTTGCTACCCGAATCACCAATAGCAAAGAATACACCTTGTCCATATTTTATTTGTTTCCAGTTGTGTACTGTAGATCCGTCCGGTTTAGGTAATGCTGAAGATTGATACCAATCACTACCATTGAAGCTATATCCAACGTCACCTGTGCTACTGATTGCTACAAATCGTTGATTTCCATAGGCAATTTTAATCCAATCTCTAGGACTAGAATCAGCAGATGTATCCATGATAGAACCAGTCCATGTTATAGTAGAACCAGTCCAGGTACCAACTGCTGCAATATTTCCAGAGTTAGCTATAGCAACGAACTTATCATTTCCATACGCAATATCTACCCATTCGTTAAATGTAGAATCTCCGAATGTAGGTAACGAATTATTGCTCCAATTGATTCCGTCTGTGCTGAATGCAGCGGCATTTAAATTTCCTGCTACAGCCACAAACAATCCAGTGGTCGAATTACTAGGTTTACCATATGCTACTCCGTTCCAATTTCTCGAAGTAGGCATTGCAGACAATGTCCAGTTTATTCCATCTATACTATAAATTGTATCGCTAGTACCGTATGAAATTGCTACAAATTTATAATTTCCAGTTGCGGCGGCCTTCCAGTTTCCTGATGTTGGCAAGGTAGCAAGGTCCCAAATTTCTCCATCTTGAGACCATTGTGCATAAATCCCCGTTGAAGGTAATAGAACAAAGTTACCACTGATAGCTACTCCTCTACTTGTAAATCCGAGAATGCTGTTAGTACTATCGTCTGAAACGGCTGCAACTGTTATTTTTACATCATGTTCTCCGTCGATTCCACCTACATCAGATCCTGCTATCGTTATAAGATCTCCGATTGCATATCCTGCGCCACCGTCGACAAGAGATACAACATAATTTCTTCCTAATTTTTGTACATCAAAAATTGCTGCTTCGGGAACAATCTCTATAGTTTCTCCAGTGCCAGTATTACCTGCAACACTAGTATATGTTTCGTCAGTCTCACCATAAATTGCAGATACCCATGAACTTGCTGCCACTAGAGTATATGGAGATGCAGTGAAAGGAGGATCAGAAAAAACTGGTCGAGGTTCGATCCTATATCGTGTTCCAGTGGTCAGTAACTGGGCCACTGGCCAACCAGGAATTAGATGATCCCATCCAAACTGTCCGTCACTTTCTCTTTTTACAGTTACTTGTCTAGTGCCTTCGTTGTAACTATCAACGATACCGTATTGTCCAGTACCTTCACCGCTGACTATCAAAATTCTCATACCTTCTATTTCTTCAGCGGTAGCAGTTTCGCTACTGGCCAATGTGATAACCAAAGGATTTCCAGATTGAGCCTGATTTCCAACTAAATTAAATCCTTCCCCGCCTGAAAAAACTTCACAAGTGAAAACTGCATTGTCTCGGAATTCTTCTTGTTGTGCTTGTGCACCTGTTCCTGACGAAGTTATGTTATATGCTGCTGTTGTATAATTTTCACCAGCATGACTCCATTCTAGAGCAAATACGAAGTCGTTGATCTCTCCAGCGAATGCTGAATAAACTTGTGCTTCTTCCAATCTTGTGTTTAAGTATCCGTAGCGGACGTTTTCATTCGGATCAATACCGTCTGCTACTGCACCAAATCGTCCGTATGAACTGTTTCCGTTGGTAGCACGAATTACTCCGCCTTCTGTGGCAAACATTCCAATATTAGCGTAGTACGTGAATACCGAAACAAGTTCTGCTCTACCACCATTAGCTACCCAAGCTCCAATACCGTCACTGATAACTTGTGTAAAGTCATTTGAAACTATAGATTTATTACCGCCGTTATGCAATGCTCCGTCGATCTTTTGTCCAATAGCACCAAATCCAAAGGTTGTTATGTTCTGAACATAACAACTTCTGTTAGTAATCCACACACGTTCATCATTTGGACCCCAACCTGGATCTAAGCTAACAAAGGATCCGCCAGTTGGAATTCTATAATCCTGCCCTGCTTGCAATTCAGGTAATGTTCCTTCTAATCCTTTTAAGGTTAGATTTTTCATACCGGTGGAGTCTCTTACATAGAACATGTCTTCTAGTTGAGATCCTGTAACTGCATTAGCATAATATCTAGCAGCTAGATTTGATTTATAAGTTCCTGGATATAGCATGTCATATGCTATTGCGTCTATAAACAATCCAATATCTCGTTTGCATCTATCTGTATCAAAATTATATACAGGATATAACGACTGGATATAAACTACAGCTTCTTCAGCAAGGAAATTTTTATTAGCTAGAAGAGAATGTCTTCCTATTAAAATTTCAGATGCTGTAGATGCGGTATTTGTTCCTGTAATTGCAGGTGATGTACCTAAACCATTGACTCTGTAATCTATCAGACTGATAATGTGAGTTATTGCTGCATCAGCTAACACAACTGCAGAATTATTTCCACCCATTAGTGTCATATCTTGATCTAATGTATTTCCTGTGGTCTTTGAAATAGGACTAGCTGTAATAATTCCATTTAATATAGAACTTATTCTAACCAATGCAAGTAAAGTATATTCAGCATCGCCTTCTAATGCTGCGATTGGTCGATTTGCTCTAATAGTTGTCGATCTAAGTTCTTCTCCTAGAATAGCAGTTCTAGCCGGAACTATCAATGGCAATATTTCTTCAAACTCGCCTGCTGATAATAGTATAGTTGTTGTGCCTTCAAATCCGTCATCGACTTGCTCTAATGCATATCGTAACGTTCTCCAAGGTTTAAAATAGTTTTTTCCTCGATTAGGGTCTGTATTGTCATCTACACCGTTTGTTCTTACATAAAATCTTCTTTCGGTATTACCCCAAGTGGCATAACCTAATGTTCCTTGATCGTCTTCTACTATTAAAACTTTATCATATTCTACTTGATTTGATTGATCATAAGGAATGCTTACAGGTGTTGGTCCTAGTGTACTGGTGTCGCCAACTACGGATCTATTGTAATTGTAGGTTATTAAATCACCTAATTTATCTAGAGCAGCTTCGCTGTCACCTTGTACTAGCAGTGTCCAATAATAAAATCCGTTTCCGTTATCGCCAGGATAACTTGTTTCGATACTGGTATGCCCAGTATTACAAATATATGTTGAACCTTTATAGTAAACAACATCATTCAAATAATAAATGACATTGTCTGGATCCCAGGTTCCTCTCCATCCTTGGGTAGGTATGATTAGTTGCCAATTAGAATCGTCAGCATAATCGAGTGTACTATCATTTTGTAAAACGTCTTGTAGAGCTAACCATAGATTAGATCCTCTTCTTACAAGATCTCCTTGTTTATATGGATCTCCTAATGTATAAGCTCCTTTGAAATCTGTGGCTTCTACAATAGCTGTCCAATTAGGATTGCTATTAGGATATGCAACCGTTTGTCCTGGTTGGTTATTATAGTTGTTGTTGGTAGCTACATATAAGGTTCCGCCTGCTCTAACAACATCACCTACAGCATAATAAACTGTTGATGACCAAGAATTATAATAATTAAAACCAGAAAATAAAGTCGAAAAGTTATTACTATCGATAACACCCGGAGTAAAGGAACTTGTATGTTCAGTTGTACATAATAGAATACTTCCGCCATATTTGACATAGTCATTTACTCTGTATCGAGTGTTTGTTGCATATTCTCCTCGATATTCGATATTTTCTACTACTACCTGCCATGTTTCTCCGGTACTATCATTGTTGTCGTCATTGTTGCCAACTGCTATACCTTCTGTAATCGACCCAGCTGTATGTTCTAATACACACTGATATACATAACCGTTGTATTTTACTACGTCACCTGCTTTATATTTTGAGAAATTTGGTGTCCAGTTTCCTACAAAATTGACTCCAGTAGCAAAGACTTCCCAATCATTGATATTATCTATAAAATATGCACCAGATAAATGAGGATTTACACAAATCCAAACATTACCGCCGTGTAGTGTATAAACTCCTGTATCGTAATTTCTACCTGATGACCATACTCCAGTAAATTCTCTACCATCGGTCATCTGTATCCAAGCTGGACTTGGATTGGTTTCTCCTGGAAATGTAAATGTCTGTGCATCTTCAAATACGTTACTGGTATGTTGTCTTTTGCATACCCATGCTTTACCCGAATACAACACAACGTCGTCTTTGTAGTAAGTGGTTGAATCTCCGGCCCAATCACCTTTCCATGTATATCTAAATCGAGTTATCTTAAATTCTGCCATTATAATCTCTTATGATGAAATTCCTGATGGGTAAGCATACGATTTATTCAATCGTTGAACTAACATTCCGTTACTGTCTATGTAATAAAATAAAGGTCTATTATCCCATCTATATTGTGGATAATACATATTTTCATATACAGGTTCGTGTTGTTCATCTATACCATCTAAATAATCTATACCTGCTTGGAAAGCTTGAAAATCTTCTTCAGGAGGTCCTGGAATATTTAAAAAATAGCTTTCTCCGTCAACTAGCTGATCACTTCTTACAAGAAATAATTCTCCGTCTTCGTTTCTTCTAAGAGCATACCAGTATCTAGTAGATTGTCCTAGCTGTTGATCTGGTGTTGTACCTAAGTAATATGGACTTGTCATAATAATTCCTTATGATATCTCAACGTAACTGATAGTGGTATGAACACTTTCGTCAACATCGCTTTGTATTCTAATGCCTGCTGTTTCAGGCAATATAAGTTTTTCGCCTTGAGTAATAAGCTTTACTGAAGTGTTTGGCGGCACTATTAAATTTTTTACATAATATGCTTGGGTAGAATTTTCATCGATTATATAAACTTGAACATTGCATGTATCATAATCTGTTACGTTTGCTACATTAAATCCAATCACAGTAGCTCTAACACCTAGAGGAATCTGTAACACATCTACCGGTGTTGTTCCTATATCAATGTTTACCGCTTGTTTAAATACCGTTGGCATAAATTCTTATCCTAATGTTAAAGCCCATTGTACGGCGATGTCTTCTGCTTGAGCAGCACTGACCGAACCGCTAGTACCTGCTGGACTTGCCCATGATGTTCCATCCCAAACTTCTAAAGCTTTAGAATCTGTATTGTATCGTGTCATGCCCAAAACTGCATATGCAGTTGGTCTAGTTGCATTTCCGCCTCTTGGAGGTACAAATCCGTTAGTACCTGCAATTTTAAAATATCCAGTTCCGGATTGTGCTATCTGTGTAATCTGATTAGGTACTATGTTTGTGATTACATTATCAACAATTTTAAAATTTCCAAGACGTACACCACCAGTTCCGTTACCGTCTATGTATAAATCTTGGCCAGTAGTTGTGGTAATTTCGTTATCTCTAAACATTAGATTACCAATGTCTAAAGAAGGAACAGAAATTGAGTCAGTGTACAGATTGAAAGCGTAGATAGCTCTCCATCTAAAAGCTGCAGATCCTAAATCGTAAGTATTGTCAGTTTCTGGTACTAGATCGCTCTTGATACTTGCATTTATAACTATGCTGTCTGTTAGAGAATCACCAATAATAATATTACCGCCGATAGTAACATTACCAACAGCACTGATGCTACCGCTTACATTTAAATTTCCAGTAACGTTAGTGTTTGCTTGTAGTTCAATAGTTCCTGTTCCGTTAGGATCTACTTCAATAGAACTATTGCTAACAGTAGTTGAGATTCTATTGCCTTGAAGTTGCAAATCGTCGATTTGTAATCGAGAATGATAAACAGTAGCTTCTCCAGCTGCTGCTGCAAAAATGATTGTGTTAGAACTGCTGGAAATTGTGTTTCCAGTAAAAGTCAAATTACCTACATTTAATTGATTATCAACTGTAAGATTAGTTGTTCTTGTGTGACCGTTTACTTGGATGGTCGTGCTTGGGGTTGTTGTTTTTATCCCGATACGAGAGTTGACAACATCCAGATAGAGAAGGTCGGTCTCGAAAGCCAGGTTCTCGCCCGCACGGAGCAAGTTGGATTTCAAGAGCTGACCGGAAATACGACCAATAGCCATTAGCTCTCCAATAATCACACCGTGTTTCACGGATTACCTGATTTTCAGCTTTCGCTCTTTGCCGGTATACCACAGTCGGATCTCGCATGAAATTGGTCATT
>JACCDU010022809.1_pt1 | contig 46733 bp, 49 predicted proteins | sample 7446081 | NCBI WGS metagenome assembly JACCDU01 (sample SAMN15323447, study PRJNA562643) | freshwater metagenome | isolation source: river surface water | place: USA:Blue River Watershed | collected 2017-08-17 | reverse complement strand
TAAAAAAGCCACTCTAAAGAGTGGCTTCTGTTATCTAAGGCTTTAGTTGAATTATTGCACTTTAGCTTTTGACTTTAACTTAGCTAGCATTTCTTCAAACTTAGCTTTTTGCCAATTTTGGTCTTGAGCCATCATCTGAATCAATTGTGGCTTGAGTTCTGCAATAGTCGGAACTTTTGACTCACGAACATCTTCTAATTTAATGATGTGGAAGCCAAACTGAGACTTCACTGGCTTATCAGTCATTTGACCCTTATCTAAGGCTACCATTGCTTTAGAAAACTCGGGAACTAATGCTTGTGGGTTCATCCAGTTCAAATCGCCACCATTAACAGCAGAGCCTGGGTCTTTTGAGTTGGCTTTCGCCAAATCTTCAAACTTCTCACCAGCTTTGATTTTGGCAATCAAAGATTTAGCATCAGCTTCTTTTTCTACAAGAATATGCTTGACCTTATATTCTTTGCCAGAGAATTGGCCTTTAACTTGTTCATAAGCAGACTTTAGTTCTGCCTCTGTAACACCTTCACGTTGAATGTAGTCTTCAAAAACTGCACCCACCAAAATATTTAAACGGGCTTGTTCCAATTGTTCTTGGATACCATCATTGTTGATAACGCCACGTTTAATCGCTTCTTGATTGATTAATTCACGTGTAATCAACATATCGCGGGCGCGATCACGCAACTCTGGGTTATTGGCTACTTGACCAGCGCTTGCTAACATCTTGTCTAGCTTAGCTTTGGGAATCGCTTTGCCGTTCACAACGGCTGCATTTTGTGCCATTACTGGTGTTGCAAGAGTAGCTGTCAAAGCTACAGAAACTGCCAAAGTAGAGAGTAATTTCATATTCATCAATCAGTTAGTAATAATTGCTAAAGCATGGATTTCATGAGGCATCCAAGCCGACAGAGCATCATACACCAGGCGGTGTTTTTGGACCCTATTTAAGTCTTTGAATGCAGGGGAGTAGATGTGGATTCGGTAATGACCTGCACCGCCTTGAGCACCTGCATGACCAGCATGTAGGTGACTTTCATCTTCGATGACAAGGCTATCGACTTGAATAGCACTTCTCAAAGCTTCTTCAAATTTGGCAATTCTGTTTTGTGACATGTCAAATTAATCTATTAAAGGTTATTTGTGGTCGTTAACAATGAATTTATTCAACCAGATGCCCTGGGCAATCACAAAAGCTAACATCAAACCCATGCCTCCAAATAACTTGAAATTAACCCATGTAGCCTCATCAAATTGGTAGGCGACTAACAAATTCAAAATACCCATGATGAGAAAGAATACAACCCAGGCAAGATTGAGTTGTTGCCACAAATGATGACCAACACCTGGTTTTAAGGTTAATTGATGTGCCATAGCAGCTTGTATCAGGTTCTTTTTCCAAAAAGTGGCACTGGCCCACAAGCCAATTGAGAATAGCCAATAGAGGATGCTTGGTTTCCATTGAATGAATGTTTTGTCTTGTAGACCAATTGTTAAACCGCCAAAAACCATGATTAGCGCCAAACTAGCCCATTGCATCGGCTCCACTTTTTTATATTTCAAGGCAACCCAAATGATTTGTGCAACTGTCGCAGCCATAGCTACGCCAGTAGCCACATAGATATCTGCCATTTTGAAGGCGATGAAAAACAATATAACTGGCAGTAAATCAAAAAGAAATTTCATGAGGAATTTAATTATTTATGAATCAGGGTTGAATTTTAACGAAGCTGAGTTGATGCAGTACCTTAATCCAGTCGGAGCAGGGCCATCCTCAAAAACATGTCCTAGATGAGCGTCGCAGTTTTTACAGCGTACTTCAGTACGGATCATGCCATGGCTAGCATCTTTATATTCAGCAATATGACTTGCCTGAATCGGTTGAAAGTAACTCGGCCAACCACATCCCGCATCAAATTTGGTATCTGAGGCAAATAGTGGAGTACCACAACAAACACATTGATATTGCCCATCTTGCCAGTGATCCCAGTATTTGCCACTAAATGGATATTCCGTGGCCGCTTTACGTGTGACACGATATTCAATGTCACTCAGTATTTCTTTATATTCTTGATCGGTTTTTTTCATGGTGAGCGCTATGATGAACAACTAATAGGGATTGCAGGCAACTCTGGAGAGGGACCTGCAGCATAAGAGTCAGAAATTGCTTGAGAAGTGAAGGGGGTCTCTAATACTTTGAGTAACCGAGCAACTTCTGAAAAATCCTTCTTTTGTGCCAATTCAATAGCATGCTGAGCCAAGTGATTGCGTAAGATATATTTTGGATTAATCGCCAGCATATTTTCTAGGCGTTCATCAGTAGATTCCTTTTCAACACTTAGACGTACTTTGTAGGACTCATACCAATGATTCATGGATGATGGCACCCCCAATCCTTCAGATAAATTTCTAAAAAATTGCGTGAAATCTACTTTGTCTCGGTGCAGTGTTTGCATCAGTTCTTCTAGTAAAGTTAAGTCATGCTCGTGATCAGTCGCTAAGCCTAGTTTCCTTCTGAATAGAGTTTGCCAAGTTTGCGCATATGCTCTGTTGTAGTTATTTAGTGTATTTTTGATGTATTCAACCGCCTCATCGCCATCAATGCCATGAACTCTTTTAAGCTCATCTTGTAATGGTTGCAACATAGCGCTAGCTAAGCAATATATATTCCAATGCAAGACCTCTGGTTGACGATGGTATGAGTAGCGACCACCATGGTCTGAGTGGTTACAGATGTGATCTACTTGAAATTGATCTAAGAATCCAAATGGTCCGTAATCGAGAGTTAAACCCAGCAAACTAGTGTTGTCCGTATTGAGTACTCCATGACAAAACCCAAAAGACTGCCACTGAGCAACCATTTTTGCTGTTCTTAATGAAATTTGATCTAGCAGTGTTAAGTAGGGTGTTGCACTGTTATGACACTCTGGATAGTGATGCTGGATCAAGTAATCCAATGTGGCGGATAGCTCAAGCCACATTTGGTTATGGCCATAGTGTTCTATGTGACCAATGCGTAAAAAGCTTGGGGCAACCCTTGTGCATACTGCAGCAGTTTCTGCGGTTTCACGTACAACGGTCATATCTGAACCAACCACTGCCAATGCCCTAGAGGTAGGAACTCCTAAGTAGTGCATCGCTTCACTGCACAAAAACTCTCTGATAGATGACCTTAGAACTGCCCGACCATCTCCCATTCTAGAGTAGGCAGTTTTACCAGCACCTTTTAATTGAACCTCTTGATTAGTAATATCGCCCAAATAAATGGCGCGACCATCTCCCAATTGACCTGCCCAAGATCCAAATTGGTGTCCGCTATAAGCGGTGGCATAGGTTTTAAAAGATTGTTTACCAATGTGAGACTGATTGCCTGCTAACAGATTCAAATAATCTGGATTACTAGGTAAACCATTCAAGACTTCAATACCCAATAAATCTGCTGTTCGATTTGAAAATCCAACCCAATAAGGATTGGGAATCGGAGTCGGACTGATTTCTTGGACAAGGCTGAGATTGTCGGTAAACGGAAGGTGAAATGCCATAAATTTATATATTAAGTATGACCTTATTCTAGGTTGCTTAGCGAATATTTGCAGAAAACCTCTGTATGACAGCTATAACCACGATTAAGATATGGCTATGGATAAAAAACAATTAAAAGACCTTGGGGTTGAATTAGATGTACCTTTCCTAAAGTTGTTGGGAGTTCGTTGTTTACGCGCAGAATTAGGCGAAGGTGAAGTGGTTCTGGCGTTAAAACCTGAACACAACAATAGTTGGGAGGTTGCGCATGGCGGCGTTCTATTAACTTTAATGGATGTGGGTATGGCTGTTGCAGCACGAGCTGCTGACGAGGCTGGTCGAGGTGTGGTTACGATCGAGTTAAAGGCTAACTTTATGCAAGCGGCAGAAGGTATTGTGAGGGTGGCAGCAAAAACTGTTCATGCGACACCAACTTTAGTATTTGTTGAGGCAAAACTGTACGATGAGCGGGACAGAGTTTGTTGCATGGGTAGCGCAACATTTAAGTATTTTAAAGAGCTACCAGCTAGGCAATCTAAAAAAGTTAAGCCTTAGCGTCATGGAAGTTTTCCAATTGACCCTCAAAAACTTGTGTACCTAATTCTTTTTCCGCATTAAAGAGTTTTTCTATCACTTCGTAGCGACCATCTTTTCTGATTCTGATAAGGGATGTTGACCTAGTGCCGTAATTAGGTGTCCTAATAAATGCAGAGGAGAGTACTTTTTCCCATTCATAAGATACCCCAGTTTGAGGTAAGTAATCATCGGGGGCTTGGGTCAGATCTTCCATAGCCCTCAGGTAGTGTTCTGAGCGCTTAAACTGACCTGTATCCATGGCTAATAACTGTGCGAATGCACCCACTCGATGTTGAACTTTAGGCCAGGGTGTATCGAGCATACCGTTGGATAAGCCATAAATACCTGGATTTAATCGTTGTGGATTCATGACTTTTCTGGGCCTTAAATTTTTCCCCATCAGCACTCGATTGCTTAGCCAAACCAATGCAGGATTTTTATTGGATAGATCTGTTGCTAGCAAATTAAAACCGTTATAGCGATTAAATGTATGGCTATGAGTATCAATAAATGTCTCGGGGTTATCTGAAGATTTCAAAAACTTAGCAGTAATCTCGCCACGAGTTTGCGCATCTGGGTTTTTCTCGCTGGGAGCCCTGACATTGGTGATTGCTGCAAAACGACCAGATTTACTAATGCCCATCCAAGTGCCAGATTGGCCCTTCACATCAGCGCGATCACGTCCAGCGAGTATATGTGGATGGTCATCCCACCAATGCATGGGATCAGTGGCGCGCTCATAAAACTCATCACGATTAGCAAGCACAACCAGTGGATATTCTGGGTGTGATTGCCAAGAGGTGAGTATTAAACACATATAGTGAGTTTATATTTCAATTAATGGGTAAGGCAAAGTTACAAATTGAATGACTGGTCCATTCGCGGATCCCAAGTGAATAGATCCACTCTCCAAAGCCTCTAATTTGCATTCAGCTTGAATATCGATACGTTGATTAATGCTAGGGTGTGGTGCGCTAAGGACTACCATGCCACATGGTTGTGATGGATCTTCGCTATGAAAAATCTCCGTACCAATTGCAACATCAGTATTGATATTTAGGTGACCGATTTGCAGTCGACGTTTAATTGTGCCTCGGTACTGGCTTCTAGCAACGACCTCTTGCCCTGGGTAACAGCCTTTTTGAAAATCAATCCCTTTAAGAGATTCCATATTTATCATCTGAGGCACAAACTGCTCAAAAGTTGATTCTGTAATTCTCGGAATACCACTCTGTACCTCTAACCAATTCCAATCATTAATAGATGATTTTGTGTTGTCATTACTGATATCTTGTATCGATGCCTCTTGTGCTATGGGGCAACTGAGTAGGTAACGTCGGCAATCGTTGCCATTTGATCGAACTGATGGCAATTCAGACACAACAACACCGATAGAGCTCAGTTTTTCTAACAATGCCAACTGGGAGTTGTTTTGATCTAGCAGGCCATACACAATGTGCTGACCGGTCTGATCAATCACTTTTACTTTAGACCTCAATACAAACATAGAGAGACGTTTACTCAAAGACTGCGCCAAGTCTGAAGAGATTAGTAATTGATACTGTGGAACGTCTTCATTTAGCTCATTTTTAATGTTTTGACGCGTAATCCAAAAGCTAGCCATTAGGCGACCTTTGGCAGAGCAGTAGCCTGCAAAACGATTTTGAGTATGCGTAGTAGCGACCATACCAGCAGTAATTGGTTGAATTGATTTAACGCTATTGGTCAGTTGGTTTTGAAGAAAATCAGTGGCATCCGGACCAGTCACCGTGATGACAGACCAATTATTCAACTCAGCAATGGTTGGGGCAGTAGTTTGTGACATGGCTATTTAAATTTCTAAATATTTATAAATATGCTTTTATCATAGACGGATGAACAATGTTTTTACATCTATTTTTTCTAGACCTGTATTCAAGGTTATATCCCTAATATTTTTAGGTCTCTTCGTTAGTTTTATTTACCTTGGTTTTGTTGCATCAGTTGTACCCAATAAGGGCGCTTCATTGACGCCGGCGGGACAATTAAGAGTTAAGGTTTTGCCTGGATCCAATGTGGCAAGCACGGCAAAACAGCTTGCCTCTCAAGGAGTCAATGTTTCGAACATCACTATGCAAATAGTGGCGCGTGGGTTATTTCAGGGAAAGAAGCTAAAAGCAGGGGTTTATGACTTTGCTCCAGGCTCAAGTTTGGCCACAATTCTTTTTAAGATGGGGCGAGGGGACAGTATTAAGTTGAGTGTTACCTTGGTTGAAGGGTGGACATTTAAACAATTTAAATCTGCGATTGATTCGCAACCAGACTTAAGGAAGGAAACCAAGGGTCTTTCTGCTAAACACATTTTGGCTAAATTGGACGCAAAGGAAGCTCATCCAGAAGGATTGTTTTTTCCAGATACTTATGTCTATGAACCAGGTGACAGTGATTTAATGATTTATCAAAAAGCCTACAAATCCATGCGTACCAGGTTAAATGATGCATGGTTGGCAAGATCTAGTGATTCACCAGTTAAGACACCATATGATTTGCTTAAGTTAGCATCGATTGTGGAGAAGGAAACAGGTCATCCAAATGATCGCGGTCTTGTATCCGCTGTATTTAATAATCGCTTAAAGCTGGGTATGAAGCTTCAAACAGACCCAACTATCATTTATGGTTTAGGTGATCTGTTTGATGGAAATATTAGAAAAAAAGATCTTTTAAAAGATGGTCCATACAACACCTACACTCGTTATGGTTTACCACCTACGCCGATTGCCATGCCAGGTAAGGATGCATTGATTGCTGCTGCCAATCCGTCTAACTCTAAAGCTCTCTATTTTGTCGCGAAGGGGGATGGTAGGAGTGCATTTTCTGAGTCGTTGGTAGCGCATAATGAGGCTGTGAAAAAATACCAGCTTAATAACGCCTCATCTAAATAACGTTTGTATACCCCCTTATTAATATAGATTCTGAATTCATATGTCTCTAATGACCCAGTCATCCAACCAACCGGGGTTTTTCATCACCTTTGAAGGTATTGATGGTGCCGGCAAAAGTACTCACATTGAAGCTTTTGCAGCTGAATTAGCAAAAAAATATCCCCATAAAGAGGTGGTTTTGACTCGTGAGCCGGGCGGCACTGCCTTGGGTGAAAAATTGCGTGACTTATTGCTGCACCATCCAATGCACCTTGAGACTGAAGCGTTACTGATGTTTGCTGCTAGAAGAGAGCATTTGGCAACAGTCATTGAGCCTGCCTTATCTGCTGGAAAAATCGTCATATCTGACCGATTTACAGACGCTAGCTTTGCCTATCAGGGTGGTGGACGAGGTCTAGATTTGGCAAAACTATATGAATTAGAGGTTTGGGTGCAGATGCGCCTTAAAAACGATGGGGTGGGGCAACGATATCTTTTGCAACCTGACTTAACCTTCTTGTTCGATCTGCCGAGCGAAACTGCGCAGGCTCGTAGAAGTGCAGTGCGCGAACCTGACAAATTTGAGCAGCTCAACACTAGTTTTTTTGAGAGCGTGCGCCAAGAGTATTTGCGTAGGGCTAGCGAAGACCCATCTCGATTTAGATTAATTGATGCTAGCCAAACAAAAGAACAAATCTGGAATTTACTTCAAGAAATATCTATATCTATTTGATTATATTTAATATTTTTATCATTAATTTTAACTATAATCATCGATATAATCTAAAGCTATGAAGAATTCTTTACTCCCTTGGTTTGAGCAGTCTTGGTCTGAGATCAGCTTAAACAATATGCCCCATGCCGTGCTACTGCATGGCCAAACAGGTATCGGGAAGATGGAATTCGCTCTCTATTTGGCTAAGGCTTTGCTATGCGAATCGGAACAGGGGCAGAAGCCTTGCTGCTCCTGTGAAGCTTGCCACTGGTTTGACACAGGCAATCATCCTGATTTTTTGGGTATCGTGCCTGAAACAATGATTAATAGTTTGCCCCATGAACTGATGGATGGGGCTGATTCTTTGGAAGATAAACCGAAGCGTGGCAAAAAGAAAGCAGATGACGATGCTGAGAAGGCTGATAAGAAAGCCAGTTCATTTATTAAAGTTGAGCAAATTAGGGAGGCTTTGGAGGGGATTAATACAGCCCCACACAGAGGTCGCCAAAGAGTTGTTTTAATAAATCCTGTTGAAGCGCTACAAGCAGTATCTGCCAACACATTGCTCAAGACTCTTGAGGAACCTCCCGCCAGCACATTATTTATCCTGGTTAGTGATCGTCTAGACCGTATTTTGCCCACGATCAGATCTCGATGTCGTTTAATCGCTTTACCAAGACCGCATAAAGAACAAGCACTCGCTTGGTTATCTGACCAGGTTCAGCTTCTTGGTATCAAAAAATCATCAGCTGATATTGATAAGGCCTTGAGTGAGTCCGGTGGATCTGTGATGGATTCCCTTGCCCAGTTACTTGGGGCGGATGATGATAGGGGAGATGCCTCTCAGGCAACAGATACTCTCTTGGGTGCTCTTGCGGAAGCGGGCCATGTCAATTGGTTAGCTGTTGCCGAGCAAATCTATAAAGCACCAATGTCTGATTTATTGATTACCCTAGAGCGGTGGATTTTTGATTTATTAAGTCAACAACAGTCTGGGCAAATACGTTATTACCCATCTAGGCAGCTTGATATCGAAAAGTGCGCTAAATTGGCAAAGCCTAATAAAGTGGCAAATTTTTGGCGAACTCTCATAGACGCTCGAAGACATGAACTCCATGCTCTTGCCAACAGAGTTCAAATTGAAGCTTTGCTGATACGCTATCAAGAGCTATACAGAGATTAATGAAGGGTAAATGTTGTAATGTTTGTTGATTCACACTGCCATTTAGATTTCCCAGAATATGCTGATAAAGTTCCAGAGCTATTGGAACGAATGAAGGCTGCTAAGGTGATGCATGCGATGTGCATCTCTGTGGATATGCCAGATTTTCCAAATGTTTTGGCTTTGGCTGAAGCGCATGACAATTTATTTGCCACTGTTGGGACTCACCCAGATTATGAAGATACTCCTGAACCGACCGAAGACCAATTAGTGGAGCTTGCCAAGCATCCAAAAATTCTAGCTATTGGTGAAACTGGTCTAGATTATTACCGTATTGCAGATAGAACATATGAGCAAATGGAGTGGCAGAGAGAGCGCTTTCGTACACATATTCGTGCAGCTAAGCGTGCCAATAAACCTTTAATTATTCATACGCGCTCTGCATCTGAAGATACGATCAGAATCCTTAAAGAGGAGGGGGCTAGTCAGGTAGCGGGTGTCATGCACTGCTTCACAGAAACATGGGATGTGGCCCAAGCTGCCATGGATTTAGGCTTCTATATCTCATTTTCAGGGATTGTGACTTTTAAGAATGCCAAAGATTTACAAGAAACTTGTATAAAAGTTCCTTTGAATAGAATGTTAATTGAAACGGATTCACCATTTTTAGCACCCATTCCACATCGAGGTAAGACAAATGAGCCGGCCTGGGTATCTCATGTTGGGGAATTTATCGCTAACCTCAGGGGCATCTCTGTTGAGGAAGTTGCCAAGGCCACTACAGAGAATTTCAGAACGCTATTCAAAGCTCCATTTTGATTATTACACCTAGAGTTTAATGCAAAAATATATCGCAACATGTTGTTTTACAACGTTAATATCGTTATTTTCCGCACCTGTTTCAGCTCAAAATTCGACGGTAAAGACTAACCATTATCAGACTGAGGATTTTTTAAACTCAGTCAAAATGAATGATGTTAAAGCTGTTAAAAAGGCTTTAAGTAACGGAATTAGTCCAAATTCTATGGATTTACAAGGTAATTCTGCGCTAGCGCTAGCCATTACTGAGAAATCACTAGATGTGATCAAACTACTAGTTGATACACCTTCAATTGACCTTGAAAGACCCAACCTTGCTGGTGAAACACCGATCATGATGTTGGCTTATAACGACATGTATGATTTATTGGTCTATTTAGTTGATAAACGTGATGTTGAAATCAATAAGCCTGGATGGACGGCTTTGCATTATGCGGCTACCAATGGTCACGAACGTATAGCTGCTTATTTATTAGATAAACATGCATATATAGATGCGCTTAGTCCCAATGGCACAACACCATTGATGATGGCAGCCAGAGGTGGTCATATCCACGTAGTGAAGCTTTTATTAGATCGTGGCGCAGATTTATCTAAGCGCAATGGCATGAAGATGACAGCCATTGAATTTGCAGAACAAAGTAATCAGTCTGAGATTGCAACGGGGCTTAAATCTAGGTGGTCTAAGCTATACGGTAAGCCATACGCTCAGTGACAATATATTCGCATAATCATTATTATGTTAAATAAGATATATGTATCAGAAATAACATATGGTGAAACCTATCAAAAGGCTAATTACCTAGTCACTACCCCAGGCTGTGAAATACAGTTCAAGATCAATCAGGTAAACAAGGAACTGGCCACATTGATTGAAAGCCATGGTGTCGATGGCGCTAGTCTAATTACAGCTTGTAATCCATATGGCCAAGCAGTTTCTATTATTGAGAATGTCAAAGCCAATCAATCCCTAGAGCAAGCTATTCAGTCAACAGGACTACCCTATTTTCTTGGCCAAGGAAGTGATCCAAAGGGTGAATGGAAAGAAGACAGCTACTTAGTGATGGGCATCAGTCTTGAGGAAGCAAAAGAGTTGGGGGATTTATATCAACAGAATGCAATAGTCTGGATCAATAAGGATGGCTTACCAACACTTGTGTGGTTGAGATAGGTTAAAGATGCAGATGGCAATAAAAAAGCCGCTAACGAGTAGCGGCTTTGTTGAACAAACTTAGAGGCTTATAAGCGCTCAAATACAACCGCAATACCTTGACCGCCACCGATACACATTGTTACCAATGCATATTTACCACCTGTGCGGTGAAGTTCATAGATTGCCTTTGTAGCAATGAACGCGCCAGAACAACCCACTGGGTGACCCAAAGCAATCGCGCCACCGTTAGGATTGGTCTTTGTCATATCCAAACCTAAGCCTTTAGAAACTGCAATGGCTTGGGCGGCAAAGGCTTCATTAGATTCAACAACATCCATCTTGTCGATAGTCAAACCTGCACGCTGCAAGGCAAGCTTAGATGCAGGGATTGGACCTTCACCCATGATGTCATTAGGAACACCAGCCAACGCATAAGATACTAGGCGCGCCATAGGCTTCTGCCCTGCTTTTGCCGCAGCTTCAGCAGAAGCTAAAACAAAGAATGCTGCACCGTCATTAATGCCTGAAGCATTACCCGCCGTCACAGTACCATCCTTCTTGAAAGCAGGCTTCATCTTGCCCAAGCTTTCCATTGTTGTATTTGCTTTAACGTGCTCGTCAGTATCAAACACCACATCACCCTTGCGAGTTTGCATAGTGATTGGAACGATTTGTGATTTAAAGCGGCCCTCAGCAATCGCAGCTGTAGCACGACGGTGTGATTCAACTGCTAAAGCATCCTGCTCTTCACGGGTGATGTTCCACTTAGCTGCCAAATTCTCTGCTGTGATACCCATATGACCAGCACCAAATGGGTCAGTCAATGTGGCTACCATCATGTCAATCATTTTTGTGTCACCCATGCGTGCACCAGTTCGCATTGCAGGTGCGCCGTAGATACCACGAGACATCACCTCAACACCACCGCCAACACCATACTCACAATCACCCAACATGATCGCTTGAGAAGTTGTTACGATACCTTGTAAACCTGAGCTACATAAACGATTAACCGCCATAGCAACAGAGTCCATCGGCAAGCCCGCTTGAATCGCAGCTACACGAGCAACGTATGGGAAACGTGATTCTGTAGGAATACAGTTACCCACAGTTACATAATTAATTTGCTTAGGGTCTACGCCAGAACGATTAACAGCCTCTTTCATAACTGTGCCAGCTAATTCAGCCGGTTCCATGCTGCTCAATGAACCACCAAAACCACCAATAGCAGAACGAACTGCACTCAATACAACAACATCACGTGCCATCTGGAACTCCCTTGTTACTTGTTATTAATAGGAAAACTAGTCTGTAGGGCTAATCTTACGAGTAACTGTCTAAAACAATCTATTAGTACTTACCAAGGGTAATCACTCATAAAAAATGACTAATAATTGATTTAGATGAAGGAATTTTGCTCAAAAACTAAAGCTGAGCAATTAGGTCATGACCCTGAGTACCAACAACTGTAGCCTTCACAAATTCGCCTACTCGATACTTTTTGGAAATCTTGTCTGTAGGTAGTAAGTGCACTAAACCATCAATCTCGGGAGCATCTGATTGACTCCGACCTACTCCACCTTGACCATTTACTGCATCAACAATTACTTTGATGCGCTTACCTACTTTGGCTTGAAGAAGTTGAGTGGATATATCTTCAGCGACAGCCATAAATCTGGCTTGCCGGTCATTTCTAATTTCGTCAGGCAATGCACCATCTAATTCATTAGCTTTAGCACCTTCTACTGGTGAGTAGGCAAAACAACCTGCCCTATCAATTTTTGCCTCACGCATGAAGTCAAGAAGATAAGTAAACTCTTCTTCAGTTTCCCCAGGGAATCCTGCAATAAAAGTACTTCTGATGGTTAAATCAGGACACGCCTTACGCCATGCCTGAATACGATCTAAATTTTTCTCGCCACTCGCTGGTCGCTTCATGCGTTTGAGCACATCTGGATGAGCATGTTGCATTGGTATATCTAAATATGGCAAAACCCCACTACCCTCATCTGCAAAACTTGCCATGATGGGTAATATCTCATCGACATGCGGATAAGGATAAACATAATGTAATCGTACCCATGCATCATGTTGACGAGCCAATTTGCCCAATGCTTCAACCATATCAAACAATTTAGCTTTGACAGGTCGACCATCCCAAAAGCCTGTTCGATATTGCACATCGACACCGTAGGCGCTTGTATCTTGAGACACTACCAATAACTCTTTAACACCTGCCTCAAATAAATGTTGCGCCTCTAGTAATACATCTCCTATTGGTCGTGAAACTAAGTCACCGCGCAAACTTGGAATAATGCAAAACGTACAGCGATGATTACAACCTTCGGAAATTTTTAAATAAGCATAATGCTTAGGTGTTAACTTAACACCTGCCTTAGGAACCAAATCAGAGAAAGGGTCATGCGCTTTAGGTAGATGTTGATGAACAGCAGTCAACACCTCATCAGCTGCATGGGGGCCTGTAACAGCCAAAACCTTAGGGTGAACTGATGTAACTACATCGGAACCATCAGCATTCTTTTTTGCCCCTAAGCAACCAGTAACAATGACTTTGCCATTTTCCGCAAGTGCCTCACCGATCGCATCTAAGCTTTCTTGAACAGCCGAGTCAATAAAACCACAGGTGTTAACCACAACAAGATCTGAGCCAGCATAATCCTTGGCAATCTCATAGCCTTCAGCACGAAGTTGTGTAACGATGCGTTCAGCATCAACTAAAGCCTTAGGACAACCTAAGGAAACAAAACCAATCTTGCCGCTCAATTATTTATCGCTCTTATTGGGAGTTGTGAAAGGAAACCCTGTAAAAACATTAGGGGTTTGATCTTTCATTTTTTCTTGCATTTGAGTAAATAGATTTTTACTCTGCTCAATGTAGTTGCCCATCTGCATCATTGGGTTCTGCATGTTCATGAATTGAGCCCAACTTTCAGGTGTAGCACCACCCTGCTTAGATTGCTCTGCAAATTGACTTTGCATATCGATGAATGATTGAATATTTTTCTCTAACATACCCCCCACCATTCCCTGCATAGAATGACCATAGAACCTGATCATTTGAGACAACATCGGGGTTGTAAATAATGGCACACCACCAGCTTCCTCTTCCAAAATAATTTGTAGAAGAATCGCACGGGTTAAATCTTCATCAGTCTTTGCATCAACAACTTTGAACTCATCATGAGCAAGTACCAAGCCTTTAACATCAGACAAAGTAACGTAAGTACTTGTTTGAGTATCGTAAAGACGGCGATTAGGATATTTCTTAATCGTCCTAATGCCAGCAGATTTAGCGGATTGTCTTTTTGTGACCATATCAAATAATTTGGGCTTGAATACGCATATTGTATGTGTAAATCAAGCCCACCTCTAAAAACTAAGCAATATGCCCTTTTTTGGGGCATGGGATTGCTTAGCCCATATGTAAACCACCGTTTAGCGAGAAGTCAGCGCCAGTTGAGAAGCCGCCCTGATCAGATGCTAACCAAGAAACGATTGAAGCAATTTCATCAGGTGTGCCCAATCGCTTAACTGGGATTGTAGAAATGATTTTCTCAAGAACATCTTCACGAATCGCAGTAACCATGTCTGTACCAATATAACCAGGAGATACAGTATTTACTGTGACGCCCTTAGAAGCAGTCTCTTGTGCTAATGACATAGTGAAGCCATGAATACCTGCTTTTGCAGTCGCATAGTTTGATTGACCAAATTGACCTTTTTGACCATTAACAGATGAAATGTTAATGATGCGACCCCAACCAGCATCAACCATACCGTCGATTACTTGCTTAGTTACGTTGAAAAGTGAATTCAAGTTGGTATCGATAACAGCACGCCAATCTTCAGGTGTCATTTTGCGGAAAACTGTATCGCGAGTAATACCTGCATTGTTCACCAAGACATCTACTTTGCCGTGCTCAGCTTTTACTTTATTAAAAGCAGTCACAGTACTCTCCCAGTCACCAACGTTACCTTCGGATGCAGTGAAATCAAAACCTAATGCTTTTTGCTCAGCCAACCATCTATCTTTACGAGGTGAGTTAGGACCGCAACCTGCAATCACTTTAAAACCATCCTTTGCCAAACGTTGGCAAATAGCGGTACCGATACCACCCATACCACCAGTTACATACGCGATCTTTTGACTCATTCTTCTTCTCCCTTAATGTGAATACTTTACTGCTATAAAAATTACAAAATAATTAATCAATTGCTTTTTCTTTGACGTAAGAGCCAGGTGCTTTTTCAATAGGTTTGTACCTAGTGTTTCCATAAGATTTAGGTGCAGGCTTTTGCTTGCCACTATGAGGAACTAACCACTTAGCCCAATCAGGCCACCAACTTCCTGGAATCTCTTTTGCTCCATCAAACCATGCATCTGCAGTTGCTGCCAACTTTGAATTAGCCCAGTAATTACGCTTTTTCTTGGCTGGTGGATTGATTACGCCAGCGATGTGACCAGAAGCGCCAAGAACAAAATGTACTTTTGCACCTTTAAGTAGCTTCACAGACTCATAGGCTGACCACCAAGGAACAATATGGTCTTCTCGTGATGCATACAAGTAGACTGGACATTTGATTTTTCCTAAGTCAACTTTTTCACCGCAAATAGTTAGCTTGCCAGGTACTTTGAGTTCGTTTTGTAAATACAAATGACGTAAGTACCAAGAATACATAGCACCAGGTAAGTTTGTTGAGTCCCCATTCCAATAGAGCAAATCAAATGGTGGCGGTGAATTTCCTTTGAGGTAGTTATCAACTACATAATTCCAAACTAGATCATTTGGTCTCAAGAATGAGAATGTATTGGCTAACTCCACACCTCTCAACATGCCACACTTGCCACCATTCTTGCCACCGATGCTGTTTTCTCTTAGGCTGACCAATGCCTCATCGACAAACACATCCAAAATGCCCGTGTCTGAGAAATCAAGCAACGTGGTTAATAGCGTTAAGCTTGCTGCTGGATGCTTATTTCTAGCTGCCAGTACGGCTAATGCTGTTGTGGTGATGGTACCGCCAACGCAGAAACCTAAAATATTAATTTGCTTTTGACCGCTCATATCTTGAACAGTTTCAATGGCATGTATCGCGCCATCACCAATGTAATCATCCCATGTTGTGTCCGCCATAGACGGATCAGGATTTTTCCAAGATACCAAGTAAACAGTGTGCCCCTGCTCTACCAAGTAACGAACAACTGAGCTCTCTGGTTGAAGATCAAGAATGTAATATTTATTGATACATGGTGGAATCATTAAGTATGGTCGCTCATAAACTTTTGCAGTTAATGGCTTGTACTGAATGATTTGAAATAATTTTGTTTGATAGACAACGGCACCTTCAGAAGTTGCAACATTTTTACCAACTTCAAATGCTGATTCATCCGTCTGGGATACCTTGCCTTTGCCCAAGTCTTGCAAAGCATTCAGAATACCTGTGCGTAAAGACTCGCCTTTTGTCTCAATCAGGCGCTGTTGAGCTTCTGGGTTTGTAGCCAAGAAGTTTGATGGTGACATAGCATCAATCATTTGCTCGATGCTAAAGCGAATTCTTTGTCTAACTTTAGCTTCAGCTTCTACAGCATCAGCCAAATTTAATAGGTGGCGAGAATTCAGTAGGTAAAAATTAACTGTGGCTTGATTCCATGGGTTTTGCCATGCATCAGCCCTAAAACGACGATCCGTAATTGGTGTACCAGTTGGATTTGCCCACAATGCTGATAGCTCTTTAGCATATTGCTGCTCAATTTCCACCAATTTTTCTGGCGGTATCAAAGCCATATGCTGGGGAGCGAGGCTAGGACCAGAACCAAAGCCTTGCATATTCACCATAACGTTCCCTTAAATGTAATTATTGACATTTTGTCCAACCCCTATTCTGAGGTTTTATTGGGGAAATCGTTATAAGAATTAACCCTATCCGAAACTTCTTTAAAGCTTACTTAACAAGATTAAATTGAGGCTTTGATCCAAATCAAGCTAGCCATGCGTCCAGTCACCTGATCTCTACGATATGAGAAGAAATTCATATTCTTGTATGTGCAATCTTGGCCACCATCTATTTCATGGATTCCCATGGCGTTTAGCCTATTCCTAGCTAGACCATAAATATCAGCCATGTATTTGCCAGCATGCTGACTTGGAATAAATAGTTTTGATACTTGTGGGTCATGCTCTACAAAGATAGTTCTAACTTCCTCACCTACCTCAAATGATTTTGGACCAATAGCGGCACCAAAATATGCTCTGATGGTTTGTTTTGTATGTTTAGTAATAATTTTTGATTGCATGGCTTGTATAGTTTTTTCTATCACGCCACTAGCCAAGCCACGCCATCCAGCGTGGACAGCCCCAATAACTGAACCACAATTGGATGTCAGTAGAATGGGCAAACAGTCCGCAGTCATAATGGCTAATACTTGATTTGCTCTAGTGGTGACAGCAGCATCAGCCGTAGGTATCGAGCAACCATCCCAATCATCCGCATCAAAGACTTCATGACCATGAACTTGATTCAGCCAAATTGGCCTATTAGGTAATTTACTGGTCAATTGATTTCTGTTTTTTTGAACAGCATTCAAATCATCACCAACATGGGTCGCTAGATTAAAACTCTCATACGGGGGCAGACTGAATCCACCTTTTCGATCCGTAAAGAGAATGTCTACGTTCGATGGGACAGAACCAGTATCGATAGAAACATCAAACATCAAATGATTCCCAGTTCGGCCACAAATTAGAAGCGCTAAATCCTATCTTTTCACCCAGTTGTTGCATATCCGATGGTAGCGGAGCTTTCCAAATCATAGGTTCTTTAGTTCTTGGGTGTTCGATTCCAAGTACAGCTGCGTGCAAGGCTTGCCCTTGCCTTTCAAAGGCTAGCTCGGAAGCATCAGCTGGTAATTTCTTTTTGTAGACTGGATCACCCACCAATGGATTACCAAGGGATTCAAGATGCACCCTAATTTGATGAGTTCTCCCTGTTTCTAAGCGACACATAACCAATGAGATTTTGGTTTTTTGAAATTCCACTGTTTCGAGTTGATGAACATGTGTGACAGCTGGCTTGCTTGCTGAGCCAGTCAATAAAGCCATTTTTAATCTGTCACGCGGGTCTCTGCCTAAGGAAGCATGAACAGTCTGAGACTTAACTTGACCCCATGCAAATGCTAAATATCGTCGTATAACTTGCCTGGATTGCAACTGACGAACTAGATCGGTTTGGGCTTCAAGCGTCTTAGCAATCATCAATAGTCCAGAAGTATCCTTATCTAGTCGATGGACAATACCTGCTCGTGGCACAGAGGCAATACTAGGGTAATGATGGAGTAAGGCATTTAGAACTGTGCCAGACCAGTTTCCTGCTGCAGGATGCACAACCATGCCAGCCTGCTTAAGGATCACGAGGATATCCTCGTCTTCATAAACAATATTAAGAGAAATATTCTCAGGAAGGTAAGCTTGCTCCTCTGCGGTAGCCTGGGGAATCACAATAATTTGATCTCCAGCGCTCACAGAGTATCTAATTTTTAAAGCATTTCCAGCCAGGGTCACAAATCCACCCTCAATCCAAGATTGCAGACGATTCCTAGAATGTTGGGGTATTAATTGGGCTAAAACTTTGTCTAAACGCTCTCCTGCCAAATTATCTGGCACAACTACAGCAATAAACTCTTCCTCATCGATATAATGGGATGCATTGATCTCAGGAGAATCTGGTAATGCCAAAATTTGGTGCCCTTTCATCTAAAAGTTACGTTAGTTTAAGTCCGAAATTAATTCATCTAGTTTCACTGTCCCTATTATTGATCACCGCCCTTCTATCAGGCTGTGCAGGTGATGCTAATGATGAGACCGCTGGCTGGTCACAAAACAAACTATATGTTGAAGCAAAAGATGCCATGGATGGTGGCGACAATGCAAAATGTATTAAGTACTTTGAAAAGTTAGAAGCCAGATACCCTTTTGGGCCCTATGCGCAACAAGCACAAATTAACGTTGCCTACTGTCACTGGAAAGATGGTGAATTAGCGCAAGCGATTGTTGCGGTAGATCGATTTATTCAGTTACACCCTGGTCACCCTAATGTTGACTATGCCTATTACCTCAAAGGCTTAATTACTTTTAACGACAACATGGGATTCCTTGGCAAGTTAACTGGGCAAGATTTGAGCGAGCGAGATCCAAGGGCTGCACGTGATGCCTTCGAAGCATTCAAGACCCTCACAACACGTTATCCGGAAAGTAAATATACGCCAGATGCCTTGGATCGTATGCGCTACATCGTTAACTCATTGGCTGACAGTGATGTGAATACAGCTCGTTATTACTACCGCCGTGGTGCTTATTTAGCAGCAGTAAACCGTGCTCAAAGAGCCATCACAGACTATGACAGAGCCCCAGCTACAGAGGAAGCGCTTTATATTCTTTATAAGTCGTATGAGGCCCTGAATATGAAGGATCTTAGTAATGATGCTTTGAGAGTGTTAAAGCTTAATTTCCCTAATAGCAAAATCTTGGTAACAGGTAAACGCGCTGATGCAGATGAAAATAAAGCATCCTGGTGGCAGATTTGGCGCAAATAAATATATATTTAGCCAGTCATAAAAAGGAAGGTTAGACCTTCCTTTTTTATTGTCATCTTCAGCTAGTTCTGGGTACTCTGGGCGCTAATGCACATAGCAACTCGTAGCCAATCGTTCCGGCAGATTGGGCTACCTCATCGACAGGCAAGAAATTTCCCCATAACTGGACATCTGTACCAACATCTACGTGGGGCATATCAGTAATGTCAACAGTAATCATATCCATCGAGACTTGACCTGCCATTCGGCAAACTTTGCCATCTTTTAAACCTGTAGGTCCTGCAACCCAAACAGGAGTTCCATCCGGCGCATGTCGTGGATAGCCATCTGCATAGCCACAAGCAACAATACCAATGCGAATCGGTACATCAGTTCGATATCTCGAACCATACCCAACTGATTCATGGGCATCTAGATGTTGAATGCCAATTATCTTTGAATTTAAAGACATCACAGCATGCAGATTGGCATGCTTGATATCTTCATGTTTACCAGATGGCGATGCACCATAAAGCATGATTCCCGGTCTTACCCAATCTGAAAATACCATGTGGTGATGCCATAAGACAGCCGCAGAATTAGCTAAAGATCTCTCGCCCGCAAATCCCTCAATAGCTTGATGAAAGAGCTCTGATTGCTCATCCACACTGGGTCTTCGATCAATGTAGTCGGCATTCGCGAAATGTGTCATATGAGAAATGACATATCCACTAGAGTGCAAGCGATGGTAAATCTCCCTGTACTCATTAGGTTTAAAGCCAAGACGATTCATCCCAGTGTTCATTTTTAGATAAATCTTAGGTAAATGACTGCTTGAGCCACGCTTGGCTTCACTGAGTGCTTCTAGCCAGTCTACTTGATCGATATGATGAACTACGCAATCGCAATGAAGGTCTGATAATAAAAATATATCTTCTTGGCAAAATAGCCCCTCTAACAAGAGTATGGGGCCTTGCCAACCCATTTCGCGCAATAACTTCGCTTCAGCCAGGTCTAGTAAGGCAAATCCATCAGTGGTTTTTAAACCTTCTAAGGCGGGTATCAGCCCATGACCATAGGCATTAGCCTTAACTACGGACCACACTTTTGAACCGGGCACGAGTTCCCTGACCCGCTCCAAGTTGTGGCGCATGGCATCAGAATTTATGTGGGCATAGATCGGTCTAGACAGAAAATACTCACTTTCGTGTTTTAATGACAACTCATAACTGAATTGTACGAATGAAACCAGGTTTTTACACAATTATGGCGGCGCAATTTTTTTCGTCGCTCGCAGACAACGCGCTCTTAATTGCAGCCATTGCACTGTTATACCAGCTTCAAGCCCCGGCTTGGATGACGCCGCTCCTGAAACTTTTCTTTGTTCTTTCTTATGTAGTTCTTGCTGCTTTTGTGGGGGCCTTTGCAGATTCGCGCCCAAAGGGCAATGTTATGTTCTGGACCAATAGCATCAAGATTATTGGATGCCTAGCCATGTTATTTAGCGCACACCCTCTTATGGCGTACGCAATAGTTGGCTTTGGGGCTGCCGCGTATTCTCCTGCTAAATACGGTATTTTGACCGAGTTGCTGCCCCCGGAAAAATTAGTTGCTGCTAATGGTTGGATAGAAGGGTTAACTGTTGGGTCAATTATTCTGGGCACTGTATTTGGTGGTATGTTGATTTCTAATCAGCTATCTACACTTCTATTGGCGTTCGATCTCCCGGTTATCAATACAAGCATTGATACAGCACCTGAGGCGGCTATCTGTGTGATTGCATTTATCTATTTAATTGCAGCAGCTTTTAATTTAAAAATTCCCGATACAGGCGCTGTCTATCCTCAACAAGAAACCAACCCTATTCGCCTCGTCAAAGATTTTGAACACTGTTTTAGAACCCTTTGGACTGATCGCTTAGGTCAAATTTCTCTAGCTGTAACAACATTATTTTGGGGGGCTGGAGCCACTCTTCAATTCATAGTACTTAAATGGGCTGAATCTGCATTGGGTATGAATTTATCTGAAGGCGCCATCTTGCAGGCAGTTGTGGCTTTTGGTGTTGCTGGTGGAGCTGTGTGGGCTGCATGGAGAGTTCCACTGAAAAAATCGCTCAACGTACTTATCTACGGTGTCTTAATGGGTGCCTTGGTAATGGTTTTGGCTATCTTTAGAAGAGATCTAATACCAGATGTTTCTATTGATTTGGGCATAATCAGCATGCCTTTATACCTACTCATTGCATATGTTTTCTTAATGACGATTGGCTGGATGTCTGGCTACTTTGTAGTTCCAATGAATGCTCTCTTACAGCATCGCGGTCATGTTCTTCTGTCAGCCGGTCACTCAATTGCAGTTCAAAACTTTAATGAAAACTTATCAGTTTTAGGGATGCTTTGTCTCTACTCATTACTAATTTGGTTAGAGGTTCCCGTCAGTTTTGTGATTGTCTTGTTTGGAAGTTTTGTTTGTTTATTAATGGTTTATATCATTCGATGGCATAACCGAAATCAAATGGAATATGACTCACTCCATCTAATTGGTGAGCACAAGCACTAAGCTACTCTGAGTTTGGGTTAGATCAGAGATCTAGCTAATATCAAGTCCTGCCAGGTCTTAATCTTGTCTAATGGATTCTTTAACAAGTGATCTGGGTGGTAGGTCAGGACTAGAGGTATCTCATCACCAGCATGTTCAAAAGAGTGAACTGCCCCCCTAAGCTCATTAAATGGCTCCTGTAGACCCAAAAGAGTTTTCCCTAGATTTGCACCCATTGCCACAACAATTTGCCCTTTGATGCCATCAACTTGGACTTTTGCGCTACTGACTAACTGGATGGTTGCACGAGTAAGCATCATTGAAGCCAAAATTTTGTCAAATAAGACGTTGCCAACCTCTGTTAACTCATCGATAACAAATGTCCATATGATCGGATCAGTATTAGTTAACTGTTGCTTTGATTGAGGCTCACTTGAATCAATTAAGACATGGTCGTTTCTATTAGCCGCGACCTCTTCATCTTTAACCACCCATGTACTGATACCCATGGCATTTAAATAATCAACCTGACTCATATGTTTATGACTTTATTAAGGGTTTTTTCATGATGATAGCGTCTTCACGACCACCAGAAATCAATGGATAGTAATCTTTTCTCAAACCTACTTGCTGATACCCTAACTTTTGATACAAGTTCTTAGCAGGTTGATTGCCACACCTAACTTCCAAAAAAATACTTTCTATTGACCGAGATAACGCAAGATCTTCCATAATTTCTAAAACCTTTTGTGCGTAGCCTTTTTTTCTGTAGCCAGGATGAACAGTTATATTCAAAAGTTCTAGTTCATTAACGCCAGGCAAAAGTACGCAATAGGCGATTAATTCATCAGGATCCTCATCACCCTCAGCAAGTCGACGTAAACAGTAAGCCCAATATCCCGCATTGAGTGAATCTAAAAAGTTACCTTTGGTCCAGGTAGACTGATGACTCAGGCTTTCAACCTCAATAACTTCATCGAGATCTCTGACTGCCATGGGTAAGAGTCGCACATTAATCATTTCAAAAAACTACTTAGATGAATTTTGCAAGGCGGCTTGACTGCGTTCTGAAATAGTTTGAGCCACTTTATCTCTGACGTAGATAGGCTGTAAGTCCTCTGCGCTAACTTGCAAACCATTTGCTAATGCATCAATAGCTAATGTAGCAATTGATCTTGCATGTGGAACTGCATCAGAATCCACAGCTATTGCTATTTTAGTTAATGTACTCATCTCGGCAGCATAATTTATAGCTGCATTTCCAACTAAATAAAAAGCATCTTTCGGGCAATCGATATCTTGTGGTGATGTTAAATAAATGTCGCCTATTCTCTTTGGTAAACCATTGCTCTGAACAAGATAAATGGCCCAGTAAACTTCATTCATTCGCGCATCAACAGCAACTAATACGATTTCATCAGTAGCTATCCTTAAGCTCTGAATACCTTCTAATGCAACCGCATCAAGGCAGACAATTGGTAAGCAAGGCAAGTCTGCGGCAAATGCCATACCCTGCCCTATACCAACACCAATTCTTATGCCCGTAAATGCTCCTGGACCGATTCCAACAGCTACAGCATCCAAATCTCTAAAATTTATATTGGCTTCTGTGAGTAATTGCTCGACCCAATCTAAAGCGTATTGACTAGACTCAGGCCCGAGATTTTCATGACGTATCAATGACAAAGGGGACTGCGGATTTCCCGAGCCCCCTATTGGGTTGACCAAGGCCACAGAACACCACTGTGTTGAGGTGTCGATGGCCAGGATAGTCAATTAGATTTCCTCGTACAAAGGCAAAGTTAAGAATTCTTCAAATTTTTCACTTGTACTCATTGTGTCAAAAATCTCTGCAGCACGATCCCAGTGACCAGTTGCGCCGCTTGCTTTAACTTTTGGCAATTCTTCAGCAATCAATTTGCGAACTAATTCAGCTGTCACTTTGGTACCATCTTCCAACACACCTTTTGGTGAGCGAATCCATTGCCAAACTTGTGAACGGCTAATTTCAGCAGTAGCAGCATCTTCCATCAAATTGTGGATAGGTACACAACCATTACCAGCCAACCACGCACCTAAGTAATGAATACCTACGTTGATGTTCATACGCAAACCAGCCTCAGTAATTGGTGTTTCTGGCTGGAAGTTCAATAAATCAGCTGCTGAAACATTCACTTCAGGTTTTTGTTTTTCGAATTGGTTAGGTTTATCACCTAACACTTTTACAAACTCTGCCATGGCTGGCTCAACCAAACCTGGGTGAGCTACCCAACCGCCATCGTAACCATCTTCTGCATCACGTTTCTTATCGTTAATGATGCCTTGCATGGCAATCGCATTCTTCTCAGGATCATTCTTAATAGGAATCAATGCGCTCATACCGCCCATAGCAGGTGCGCCACGCTTGTGACAAGTTTTCAAGAGTAACAATGCATAAGCACGCATAAACGGTGAAGTCATCGTTACTTTAGCGCGATCAGCCAAACAGAAGTTTTGATCAACCTTAAATTTCTTGATACAAGAGAAGATGTAATCCCAACGACCAGCGTTCAGACCGGCGCTATGTTCACGCAATTCGTAAAGAATCTCTTCCATTTCAAATGCAGCCAAAATGGTTTCAATCAGAACAGTTGCTTTGATCGTTCCACGTGGGAAACCTAACTCATCCTGAGTCATGCAGAAAATATCATTCCATAGACGCGCTTCTAAGTGGCTTTCCATTTTTGGCAGGTAAAAATATGGGCCCGCGCCACGAGCTAGCTGCTCTTTTGCGTTGTGGAAGAAAAATAATGCGAAATCGAAAATACCGCCTGAAACACGTTGACCATCAACTGTTACGTGTTTTTCATCTAGGTGCCAGCCGCGTGGACGAACTTGCAAAGTTGCAATTTTGTCATTTAGTTTGTAGCTCTTACCATTTTGCTCAAGGCTAAGTTCACGACGAACTGCCTTCTTCATATTGATTTGACCTTGAATTTGGTTGGTCCAGCTTGGGCTGTTCGAATCTTCAAAGTCTGTCATGTATGAGTCTGCGCCTGAGTTGAAGGCATTGATCACCATCTTTGCTTCAACAGGGCCTGTAATTTCAACACGACGACACTGTAATGCTGCAGGTATTGGGGCAACTTTCCAATCACCCTCACGAATTGCTTTTGTTTCAGGTAAGAAATCAGGTCTTTCGCCAGCATCTAGGCGCTTTGTACGTTCAACACGAGCTTTTAATAATTCTTGACGACGCGGCTCAAAAGCACGGTGAAGTTTGGCGACCAAAGCCAAAGCTTCAGGAGTCAAAATAGTAGCGAATTCTGGGGTAACTTCGGCATTGATAGCCATGCCTTGTGGCAAGTTTGACATGAAAACTCCTGAAAAAACAATTAGTTATGATTATTAAGGGCTAATTACTTAAAACTGTAAAAACGACATTATGCCTTAGCTATAGAAAATGTTTCATAGACCTCAGTGTTAATTCAAAGAATATCTAATTTGCGTCAACCAAATGAAAAACTCATGCGTTATAGCTATAAGGAAACTTTATAGGAGCCTTTTGTGAGATACGGTTTTAATCACTTGTCAGATGATGAATTTCTTGTTTTGTGCAAAGAGTTGAATAAAAACAAGGGGTTATTGCTTATTGGAGCAATTAGAGAGCTACCACCAAAACTCGCAGCCTTTGCAGAGTGGAGAAAAGGCCTCACATATATGCAAGTCTATGCATAAAAAATAATAATTGAGACGCAACATACGATAAAAAAACCGCCTTTAAAAGGCGGTTTTTTGTTTTTGGTTCTGAGCGTTAACTCAATGCAGCTATAACATCGGCTGGTGCTTGAACTAATTCAATCAATACACCCTCCCCACCAATTGGAAATTCTTCATTTCCCTTCGGATGTAAGAATGTAATGTCATATCCAGCAGCACCTTTGCGAATGCCGCCAGGAGCAAAGCGAACACCATTCGCACTTAGCCATTCAACCGCAACAGGCAAGTTATCAACCCATAAGCCGATATGGTTTAGAGGCGTTGCATGAACAGCGGGTTTTTTTTCAGGGTCAATTGGTTGCATTAAATCAACTTCAACTTTATGAACACCCTTACCCATCGCACAAATATCTTCATCAACGTTTTCACGTTCTGATTTAAATGTGCCCGTAACTTCTAAGCCAAACATATCCACCCATAGTTTCTGGAGTTTGGATTTGTCTGGCCCACCAATGGCAACTTGTTGAATGCCTAAAATTTTGAATGGTTTAGTCATCAATCAACTCACTCAAATCTAAGAATTTGTTGATCAACCGCCAAGCTTTCACCTTTAGCAGCCATAACCTCTGCAACCACTCCATCTTGGGTTGCTACTAGTACGTTCTCCATCTTCATCGCTTCGATAGCTGCAAGACGTTGACCTGCTTCTACTTTCTGACCAACCGTGACTGCAACATCTACTAAGAGACCAGGCATCGGTGACAACAAGAACTTAGACATATCAGGCGGCTCTTTGAATGGCATTAACTTTTGCATTTCTGCGCCTGCTGGAGTCAATACTAAGCTGTCAACACGCACACCATCAAATTGAATGCGATAGAACAAACCAACACGCTCTACTTGAGCAGAAATTGTTTTGCCGTTAACCGTTGCTTTATAAATGATTTGTCCAGGGTTCCAGTCGGTATCAATTTTATAAATCTCGCCAGCAACCTTTACCTCATAACCACGGGCAGATTCATTCACAGTAGTTTCAACATATTCCATCTTGCCTGGCTCACCTGAGGCTACGACAAAATCTGTAGGAATCTTAACTTCATGACCCTCTAACTGACCATAGATGCCAGCCGCACGATCTAAATAACGACGATGTACAGCAGTTGCTAAGGCATCCATTAACTTGTCATCAGCTGGCACAACATCTGAAGCGCGGAAACCATGCGGAAATTCTTCGGCAATAAAGCCTGTGTTGAAGTCACCCGAAATAAAGCGTGGATGTTGCATCAAAGCCGCTTGGAATGGAATATTCGAATGAATACCACGAATCACAAATTCATTCAGCGCTGCACGCATCTTTGTGATGGCATCAAGACGATCTTTACCATGCACAATTAACTTGGCAATCATTGAGTCGTAGTACATAGGTATTTCACCACCCTCGTACACACCGGTATCAACACGCACACCATTGACCTCTTCTGGCGGCTGATATCTGACTAAGCGACCGGTAGATGGCAAGAAATTTCTATACGGATCATCCGCATTAATACGACATTCCATTGACCAACCATTACGCTTGATGTCCGCCTGTCCAAATGATAGTTTTTCACCAGCAGCGACACGAATCATTTGCTCTACTAGATCAAGACCTGTGATTGACTCAGTTACAGGATGCTCCACCTGCAAACGTGTGTTCATCTCAAGGAAATAAAATGATTGATCCTTCCCGACCACAAATTCAACCGTACCTGCAGACTGATACTTAACCGCTTTGGCTAAAGCAACAGCTTGCTCACCCATTGCTTTTCTGGTCTCTTCACTGATAAATGGTGACGGTGCCTCTTCAATCACTTTTTGATGACGACGTTGAATTGAGCACTCACGCTCCCATAGGTACACGGCATTACCGTGACCATCACCCAATACTTGAATTTCAATATGGCGTGGTTCTTCAACAAACTTCTCAATAAAAACTCGATCGTCGCCGAAACTGTTGCGCGCCTCATTTTTACAAGCTGAAAAACCTTCAAATGCCTCTTTGTCGTTAAAAGCAACACGTAAGCCTTTACCACCGCCACCAGCGGATGCTTTGATCATCACTGGGTAGCCAATGCCTTTAGCAATTTCTACAGCGGCTTCAGGTGTGTCAATCGCATCGTTATAACCAGGAATGGTATTAACCTTTGCTTCATTGGCCAACTTTTTCGAGGCAATCTTGTCACCCATCGCTGCAATTGAATAATGCTTAGGACCGATAAAGGTAATACCTTCTTCTTCCAAGCGTTTAGCGAAGGCTTCATTTTCAGATAGGAAACCGTAACCTGGGTGAACAGCTTCTGCTCCAGTATCTTTACAGGCCTTGATGATGTTATCCATCACCAAATAGGATTCTCGTGATGGTGCTGGACCAATACAAACTGCCTCATCAGCTAGCTCAACATGACGTGCATCTTTATCAGCTTCAGAGTAAACAGCTACAGTCTTAATGCCCATCTTGCGGGCTGTTTTAATAACGCGGCAAGCTATCTCACCACGGTTAGCAATCAGAATCTTTTTAAACATGTTCTTTTCCTAATCGATTAGAGGGGAATGTTGCCGTGCTTGCGCCATGGATTTTCTAAATCCTTGTCCTTTAACATTGCTAAAGAACGAGCGACACGCTTACGAGTTTCATGTGGCATGATGACATCATCAATATAACCACGACGACCGGCAACAAATGGGTTAGCAAACTTAGACTTGTATTCAGCCTCACGTTCTGCCAATTTAGCTGGATCACCCTTTTCCTCACGGAAAATAATTTCAACGGCACCTTTAGGTCCCATCACCGCAATTTCTGCTGAAGGCCATGCAAAGTTAACGTCGCCACGTAAATGTTTAGATGCCATCACATCATATGCGCCACCATAGGCTTTACGTGTAATAACGGTAATTTTTGGCACTGTACATTCAGCATAGGCATACAACAGCTTAGCGCCATGTTTGATAATGCCACCATACTCTTGAGATGTACCAGGCATAAAACCAGGAACGTCAACAAAAGTTACAACTGGAATATTAAATGCGTCACAGAATCGAACGAAACGTGCTGCTTTAATTGATGACTTAATATCTAAGCATCCAGCTAAAACTAATGGTTGATTTGCCACAATACCAACAGTTTGCCCCTCAACACGGGCAAAACCAATGATGATGTTCTTTGCATAATCAGGTTGAATTTCGAAGAAATCACCATCATCGACAGTTTTCATGATTAACTCATGCATATCGTATGGTTTATTTGGATTATCTGGAACTAGAGTATCCAAAGAGTAATCTAGACGTTCTGCAGTGTCTGCACCCTTTCGAACAGGAGGCTTCTCCTTATTCGACAATGGTAAATAGTTAAAGAATCGACGTAGCATCAAAATCGCTTCAACATCATTATCAAATGCGCGATCACAAACACCAGATTTAGTTGAATGAGTCATTGCTCCACCCAACTCTTCTGCCGTCACTTCTTCATGCGTAACAGTCTTTACAACTTCTGGACCTGTTACAAACATGTATGAGCTATCTTTCACCATAAAGATGAAATCAGTTAATGCTGGTGAATACACTGCACCACCAGCACTAGGACCCATGATTAAAGAAATTTGGGGAATCACACCTGAGGCTGACACGTTACGCTGGAAAATCTCAGCGTAGCCACCCAATGAAGCAACACCTTCTTGAATACGGGCACCGCCAGAATCATTTAGACCAATTACCGGAGCACCAACTTTCATGGCTTGATCCATCACCTTACAGATTTTCTCAGCATGAGCTTCAGAAAGCGAACCACCAAATACCGTGAAATCTTGTGAATAAACAAACGTCAAGCGTCCATTAATCATGCCGTAACCAGTCACAACACCATCGCCTGGAACTGATTCATTTGACATTCCAAAATCAGTGCAGCGATGCTCAACGAACATATCCCACTCCTCGAACGAGCCTTCATCAAGCAATAGCTCAATACGCTCACGAGCGGTTAATTTGCCCTTACCGTGCTGCGCATTGATGCGCTTTTGGCCTCCACCAAGACGAGCTTGCTCGCGTTTGGCTTCTAGCTGTTTAATAATGTCATGCATGGAATGCTCTCCCTTGTTTCTCAATCTTTAAAGTTAATACTTTCATCGCTATTTCATTAAATCTAATAAACGTCTAGCTGCAACAGATGCAGCAACAGTACCGTTATTCACTGCTATTGTTAATTCAGGCAACATTTTTTGAACTTCTACATTAGCTCTAAAATTCTGTTTCAACCCAGCTTCAATTCTTTCCCACATCCATGATTGGGCTTGTTGCTTTCTTCTTTCTGCCAAATGCCCATGTTCACTTTGAATATTTTTAAAGGCAGTGACCATATCCCAAAATTCAGTAATCCCCTCGGATTTCAGCGCACTTAATTTCATGACTTTAGGGTGCCATAGGGTCTCATCATGGTGGGCATGATCTGGATTGCCATGCATGCTGAACAATCTCAATGAACTCATAATTTGAACTTGAGCCCTAGTTGCCGCATCTGAATCCAGATCTACCTTGTTAATAACAACTAGATCAGCTAACTCCATCACACCCTTCTTGATGGCTTGCAAATCATCTCCAGCGTTTGGCAACTGCAGCAGAACAAACATATCTGTCATATTTGCAACAGCTGTCTCACTTTGACCGACACCCACTGTTTCAACAATCACCACATCATGACCGGCAGCCTCAGCAACCAACATGGCTTCTCTAGTTTTTTCAGCTACCCCACCTAAGTTACCTGATGACGGGCTAGGTCGAATGAATGCTTTTTCGTTAACTGATAAGAACTCCATACGAGTTTTATCACCCAAAATTGAACCGCCAGAAACTGATGATGAAGGATCAATTGCAAGGACTGCAACACGATGCCCTTTATCAATTAGATACAAACCTAAAGCTTCAATAAAAGTTGATTTACCAACACCAGGCACACCCGAAATACCCAGCCTAAATGATTGACCACTTTTCGGTAATACCGCATTCAATACATCATCAGCTCTTAAGCGATGATCAACCCGAGTCGACTCAAGTAAAGTGATGGCTTTAGCAACAGCACGGCGTTGCTCTGGTCCAGGTTTGGCACCTGGACCACATATTGCATCAACGAGAGCTTGGTCTTCTACTTGCACCCTATTTCTTCGCTAATTATTTTTGAGCTAAACGAATTTGTTCTAGAACATCCTTCGCTGATGCCGGGATAGGCGTTCCAGGACCATAAATACCTTTAACGCCTGCCTCATACAAAAACTCATAGTCCTGACGAGGAATCACGCCACCTACGAACACAATAATGTCATCTGCACCTTGTTTTTTGAGCTCAGCAATAATTGCTGGCACGAGCGTCTTATGGCCTGCAGCCAAGGTAGAAATACCTACGGCATGCACATCATTTTCAATGGCTTGACGAGCACACTCTTCAGGCGTTTGAAATAATGGGCCCATATCAACATCGAAACCTAAATCAGCAAATGCTGTTGCGACCACTTTTGCGCCACGGTCATGACCGTCTTGCCCTAATTTAGCAATCATCACACGTGGATGACGACCAGCCTCTTTAGCAAAATCAGCGATTTCAACTTTTAGTTTTTCCCAGCCTTCTGCTGAGTCATAAGCTGCTGCATACACTCCAGTCACCTTTTGAGTATCGGCGCGATGGCGCCCGTAAACCTTTTCCAAAGCATCAGATACTTCGCCAACAGTTGCTCTTAAACGAATCGCATCAATCGCCAATGCCAATAGATTGCCTGAATTCGTTTCCGCAGCTTGAGTTAATGCATCTAGTGCCACTTGTACTTTTGCCCCATCACGTTTTGCCTTAACATCTTTTAATCGAGCAATTTGTGAATCACGCACTTTGTTGTTATCGATATCAAGGATATCAATTGAATCCTCTTTAGCGAGTTTGTACTTGTTAACCCCAACAATCACATCTTTGCCAGAATCGATACAAGCTTGCTTCTCTGCAGCTGCGGCCTCAATCTTCAACTTTGCCCAACCACTTTCAACCGCTTTGGTCATGCCACCCATCGACTCAACTTCTTGAATGATCTCCCAAGCCTGATCAGCCATATCTTGAGTTAATTTTTCCATCATGTAAGAGCCTGCCCATGGATCAATCACATTTGTAATATGTGTTTCTTCTTGAATGATTAATTGGGTATTACGTGCAATACGTGATGAAAATTCTGTTGGTAGAGCGATTGCTTCATCAAATGAATTTGTATGTAATGATTGCGTGCCACCGAAAACAGCAGCCATTGCCTCTATCGTGGTTCTAACAACGTTGTTGTATGGATCTTGTTCTGTCAATGACCAACCAGATGTTTGGCAATGCGTTCTTAGCATCAATGATTTTGGATTTTTAGGGCCAAATTCTTTCATAACTCGCCACCACAACAAACGAGCTGCTCTGAGTTTTGCAACTTCTAAATAGAAGTTCATGCCGATAGCAAAAAAGAAAGACAGGCGCCCAGCAAAATCATCCACATCCAAGCCTTTGCTCAGAGCAGTTTTTACATACTCCTTACCATCTGCAATGGTGAATGCAAGTTCTAAAGCTTGGTTGGCACCCGCTTCTTGTATGTGATAGCCAGAAATTGAGATTGAATTGAACTTAGGCATCTTTTGAGATGTGTACTCAATGATGTCACCAATAATTCTCATTGAAGGTTCTGGCGGGTAGATGTAGGTATTACGCACCATGAACTCTTTCAGAATGTCGTTCTGAATTGTTCCGGATAATTGTTCTTGGCTAACGCCCTGCTCTTCAGCAGCCACAACGTAACCAGCAAGAATAGGTAGAACTGCACCATTCATGGTCATCGATACAGAAACTTTATCCAACGGAATCTCATTGAATAAGATTTTCATATCTTCTACAGAATCAATTGCAACCCCTGCCTTACCAACGTCACCTGTCACACGTGGGTGGTCGGAGTCATAGCCACGATGAGTCGCTAAGTCGAAGGCGACGGAAACACCTTGACCACCTGCTGCAAGAGCTTTCCTATAAAAAGCATTGGACTCTTCCGCAGTTGAAAAGCCAGCATATTGACGAATCGTCCATGGGCGCACTGAATACATTGTGGCCTGTGGGCCACGAACAAACGGCTCAAAACCAGGCAAGGTATTAGCGAATGGCAATCCTTCCGTGTCTGCCGCTGTATACAAAGCCTTCAACTTAATACCATCAGGCGTTTGCCAACCTAGTGCATCAACATTTCCATTGGGTGCTGATTTGGTTGCTGCCTTATTCCATGCCTCCATGCTTGGAGTTGAAAATTCAGGCCACTGGCTTTTAGTGGGTTTGCTCATTATTTCTCCACAGACACATTTAATAGATTATTGATATTGAACCTCTAAGGCTTGACATATACCTGACAAAAGTAGTTTAATGAATTCATAATTATGAATTCAAAATCACTACTAAGTCCTAGACCATTGTACGAGGAAGTCGCAGAAAGATTGCGAACCAGTATCTTTTCTCATGAATTTGCCCCTGGCTCGTGGATTGACGAACAAGCAATTGCTAAAGAATATGGCATCAGTCGCACCCCCATGCGAGAAGCAATCAAAATATTAGCGGCTGAAGGCCTTATAACCATGAAAATGAGGCGCGGCGCCTACGTGACTGAAGTCAGTAAGTCTGACTTAAACCAAATATTCACTGTCCTCGCCCTCTTAGAGGGACAGGCTTGCCGTGAAACAGCTTTAAAGGCATCAGAAGGACAGCTTGAAGCCCTAGACTCGATACATATGAAACTAGAAAGAGCGGCAGCAGATAGAGATTTGGACCAATTTTTCTCTATTAACCAATCATTCCATGACAAATTACAAGAGATATCCAATAACCCATGGATGAAACGTGTCATTGATGACCTGAGAAAAGTTCTTAAACTACAGCGCAGAGACTCTCTGAGCAAGCGAGGAAGAATGGAAAGCTCTCTAGTGGAACATAGAAAGATTCTATCCGCCCTACTCGCCCGCGATGCCGATCTGTCCGAGAAACTCATGAAAGAGCACTTATTACAAGGACAGCTTGCCGCTAAATAAACGTAAAAAAAGCCGCTTAGTAGCGGCTTTTTTGTGAGGCAAGTAAGCCTATTACTTCTTCATCACCAATGAACCAGGCAAGTTAGCGATATAAGCTGCCATATCTTGCAAGTCTTTGTTGGAGAATTGAGCAACTTGGCCTGCCATGATTGCATTATTTCGACCAATGTTTGGATTATTAGTCACCTTGTAAGCCTTCAATGCAGCATATAGGTAGTCTGAGTGCTGACCAGCCAATTTTGGATACTCAGGTGCCAAAGGTTTATTTAAACCTTCACCATGACAAGCAATACAACCACTCTTATTAACTAATTCCTCACCTTTTTTAAGGTCTGCAGCATTAGCTGTAAAAGCGATAGAAGCCGTTGCGATAGCAATCAAAATACGTTTCATGTCGACTTCCTCTACTTATTTCAATTTGTTAATAGTCGTGGCAGAAGTTTGAGCAGCATAGTACTCAGCGATATCAGCCATATCTTGATCTGTCAAAGTGCCTGCTATACCGCGCATAGTTGGGTGTTTACGTTCACCCTTTTTATAGGCTTGTAACGCAGAAACAATGTAAGCAGCATTTTGACCGCCCAATAAAGGAACGGTATAAATTTCAGGGTAGCTAATACGGTAGCCAGGGATTGCATGGCAACCAATACACATAGCTACTTTAGGCTCAGCAGCTTTTGCATTGCCCACAGTTTGAGCATTCACAGTACCGGCTAATGTCATAGCGGCAACAGCAACAGTTAGTAGTTTTTTCATAGTGACCAAATATTGAGGTAGATCAAAAAAATAGTTCGAAGGGAGTATAGCGGATGAGCAAGCGAAAAAGGCTTACAAAGAGTAATTTTTAGGTATTTTCACCAAGTTTTAAGACTCTAATGACTAATTTTCACAGTCAAAACAAGCAAAAGTACTGAAAAATGGGAGAACTTAGCGTCTGACTTTTTGCTCGCAATACAATGACGAATCGTTATGGAGAATACAAATGTCAAAGATTGCCACACGCTTAAAAGAATTAAATATTGAACTGCCTGCTGCTGGAGCACCAGCAGCTGCTTATGTGATGTCTGCTCAAACTGGCAATACCCTATTTTTGTCTGGCCACATAGCCAAAAAAGATGGCAAACCACTGGTTGGCAAATTGGGGCTAGACATGACCACCGATGAAGGTAAAGAGGCGGCTAAAAGCATTGCAATTGATCTGATGGCAACAATGCAAGCTCACTTGGGAAATTTGGATCGAGTTAAGCGAATTGTGAAAGTGATGAGCTTGGTCAATTCCACCGAATCATTTACTGAGCACCACTTAGTAACTAATGGTTGCTCAGAGTTGTTGTTTGAGGTGTTTGGAGATGCAGGTAAACATGCACGTAGCGCATTCGGGGTCGCTCAAATCCCATTGGGTGCATGCGTTGAAATTGAGTTAATCGCTGAGGTTGAGTAAATATCGTGAAACCAAGCCTTAGCATCCAGGGAAGACTTGCAGTTATTACGCTGAACAATCCTGAGTCTGCTAACCGTTTAACTGTAGATGACTTGGATACGCTGCAGCAACAAATATCTGAGGTCAATCAGAACCAAGATATTGGTATCTTAGTCATTAAATCTACTGGCAAATACTTCTGCTCAGGATTTGACATTAGCAGCTTAGATGAATCTGCAAAAGAAAAGTCTCTTATGTTTGAGATCGTGGTGAATGCGCTAGAGGATTGCAGACCCATTACCATTGCTGCTATACAAGGTGGTGTATATGGCGGAGCTACTGACCTAGCACTTGCTTGTGACTTCAGAATTGGAAGCCAAGCGGCAGAAATGTTCATGCCCGCAGCAAAACTAGGCATACATTTCTATCAACGTGGTTTAGTACGTTATGTTTCTCGATTAGGTGTTGATACAGCTAAACGACTATTGCTCACAGCCGAAAAAATTCAATCCGCTGAAATGAAAGAAATTGGTTTTTTAACGCAACTAGTTAAACCAGAGGATTTAGATTCAACAATTAATCAATTAATTGAGCAACTCATGGTCATGGCGCCGCTCGCTATTTTGGGCATGAAAAAGCACATCAATAGAATTGCAAACAATACTCTAGATGTTAAGGAACTCAATCAAGACATTGCGCTTGCGCAAAATTCAGCAGACCTTCAAGAAGGCAGATCTGCCTGGGCAGAAAAGCGCACCCCTGTATTTAAGGGGTGCTAAGCTCTCATTAATTAGATACCAGCGATTAACTTCGCGTCTTTTAACTTTGGTTCCAAGGCATGGCCTTTTCTTGCGCGATTAGCTGCAAAGGCCTTGAGTGTTTTGGCATCCAAAGCCGCTTCAGTTGGCTTGCCTGTTCTGCCCAAACCAGACAAAGTAGCACCAGCATCACCTACTGCAATAGCGGATTGAAGCTTTTCGTTTTTATCCAAGTCCATCAGGATGACACCCTTACCACCAGTTGGTAAACGTTTTAAATCATCCAATGGGAATACAAGTAAACGACCCGATTCAGATAGACAAGCAACACTCTTCATACCTTCTACCACTTTTGCTGGAGCCAATGGGGCATCACCCGGCGCAAACTTGGCATCCACACCAACAAATGATTTACCAGCCTTATTACGGGTTGTCATGTCTGTCACATTAGCTAAGAAGCCATTGCCTGATCTCATCGAGAGCAACAGCAAATCATCATTGTGACCTGCGTAGTAGGCAACCATTTGAGTACCAGCAGCTAAATTAACAAAACCTGTTAATGGTGAGCCATCGCCACGAGCACCAGGAAGATCAGCTACGGCAACCGTATAGACACGACCATTATTGCCAAATCCCAACACCACATCTGTTGTACGGCACTCAAATGTGCCATACATACCGTCACCCGCTTTGAAACTGAATTGTTGTGGATCATGGTCATGACCCTGACGGGCTCTGACCCAACCTCTTTGAGATATCACCACCGTCACAGGTTCGTCGATTACTTTTGCTTCTGCAACAGCTTTTTTCTCTTCCTGGATCATGGTGCGACGCTCATCACCAAAGGTCTTCATGTCCGATTCAATTTCTTTAACAATGCGTTTACGCATGTTCGCATCGCTACTTAGAAGACTTTCTAGATCATCTTTTTCAGTCTTTAACTCATTCAACTCTTGCTCAATCTTAATTGCCTCAAGGCGAGCTAATTGACGCAAACGAATCTCTAAAATATCTTCAGCTTGACGCTCAGATAACTTAAAGGCAGTCATTAAATCTGCTTTCGGATCATCGCTACCGCGAATAATCTTGATGACTTTGTCAATATTGAGAAGAACTAACTGACGGCCTTCTAAAATATGAATACGATCATTCACCTTACCCAAGCGATGCTCTGTTCTGCGTGTCACAGTTGCTACACGGAACTCAATCCACTCACGCAAGATTTCACCTAGACCCTTTTGACGAGGTCTACCATCATTGCCGATCATGACCAAGTTAATGGGGGCATTGGATTCCAATGATGTATGAGCAAGTAATGTTGTTGCGAACTCATTCACATCAATATTTTTAGTCTTAGGCTCAAACACTAGGCGTACTGGTGCATCTTTGCTTGATTCATCACGAACAGAATCTAGTAACGACAAAATGGTTTGCTTGAGATTATTTTGTTCTGCAGTGAGCGTTTTCTTGCCAACCTTCACCTTCGGATTGGTAAGCTCTTCAATCTCTTGCAGCACTTTCTGCGTGGATGTACCCGGTGGCATTTCAGTAACAACTAGTTTCCACTGCCCACGAGCCATATCCTCAATCATCCAGCGAGCTCTAACTTTCAAACTGCCTCTGCCAGATTGATAAATTTGGGAAATCTCAGATTGAGAAGAAATAATCTGCGCACCACCCGGAAAGTCGGGTCCAGGAACATGAGTCATTAACTCATCATGAGTTAATTTAGGATTCTTCATGAGTGCAATAGTTGCACTAGCGACTTCTTTCAAATTGTGTGATGGGACTTCTGTAGCCATACCAACAGCAATACCTGATGCACCATTTAATAAAACGAATGGCAAACGTGCAGGTAATAACTTGGGCTCCTGTATCGAACCATCATAGTTAGGTATGAAATCAACCGTGCCTTCGTCAATCTCATCAAGCAATAAGCTAGCAATCTTAGTTAATCTAGCTTCGGTATAACGCATCGCTGCTGCGCCATCACCATCTCTAGAACCAAAATTACCTTGACCATCAATTAACGGATAACGTAATGAAAAATCCTGAGCCAAGCGAACTAAAGCGTCGTATGCAGATTGATCACCATGGGGGTGGAATTTACCCAAAACATCACCCACTACACGCGCACTCTTTACAGGCTTAGCGTCTGCGCGTAGATTCATTTCATTCATCGCAAATAAGATGCGGCGCTGAACTGGCTTTTGTCCATCAGCAACCTCTGGCAGAGCACGCCCCTTAACTACGCTAATGGCATAGTCTAAGTATGCGCGCTCAGCATAAGTTGCTAGCGTTAGTGAATCTACATCTGCAGTATTCGGCACCACTCGAGAGCTCACAGCCACTGGTTCAGAAGACTCATCCCCTAAATCTGCAAACAGATCTGGCTCTTGATTTGGATTATTTTTTTTCTTACTCATTATTTTTTCTAAATATCGGTGGATTAAATATCTGCTTCAACTTCGTTGCCGCGCTCTTCCAACCAACTCTTACGAGCACCAGATTCTGATTTGCCCATCAGCATATCCATGGTTTTAACTGTTTCCACTTCACCTAACTCACCTTCAGTCACAGGCAATAAACGTCGAGTATCTGGGTTCAAAGTGGTATCCCATAATTGCTCAGCATTCATTTCACCAAGACCTTTAAAGCGGCTGATTTGCCAAGAACCTTCACGCAGTCCATCTTTGCGCAATTTATCTTCAATCGCTCTTAACTCACCTTCATCGAGAGCGTATAGCTTTTGGGCTGGTTTTTTACCGCGAGCCGGGGCATCTACACGGAACAATGGTGGGCGCGCAATATAAACATGACCTCGCTCCATTAATTTCGGGAAATGTTTATAGAACAAAGTTAATAACAACACTTGAATATGTGCACCATCCACGTCAGCATCTGACAAGATACAAATCTTGCCGTAACGTAGATTGCTCAAATCAGGTTCGTCTGCAACACCATGCGGATCCACGCCAATTGCTACAGCAATATCATGAACTTCATTGTTAGCAAATAAACGATCACGTTCCGCTTCCCACGTATTTAGGACTTTACCGCGCAAAGGCAAAATTGCCTGATACTCTTTGTTGCGTCCCATTTTTGCGGAACCACCCGCGGAATCACCCTCCACTAGAAAGAGTTCATTCATCGCAATGTCTTCACTCTCACAGTCGGTTAACTTACCTGGTAATACAGCTACACCAGAAGATTTTTTCTTTTCTACCTTTTGCCCAGCACGAGTTCTTGCTTGAGCCTGTTTAATCACTAACTCAGCTAACTTACGACCATAGTCAACGTGCTGATTCAGCCATAAATCAAGAGCGGATTTAACAAAACCTGAGACTAAACGCACAGCATCTCTTGAATTTAAGCGCTCTTTGATTTGCCCTTGGAATTGAGGGTCTAAAACTTTGGCTGATAAAACGAATGAGGCGCGCGCGAACACGTCCTCAGGCATTAACTTCACACCTTTGGGTTGCAAAGCATGAATATCAATAAAGCTCTTAACAGCATTGAACAAACCGTCACGTAATCCGCTTTCATGAGTACCACCTGCGGGAGTTGGAATTAAGTTCACATAACTTTCGCGAACCGGAGCTCCCTCTTCAGTCCAAGCAACAACCCAACTGGCACCCTCACCCTCAGCAAATGAATCTTCACCAGGTCGGTTAGGGTCAGCAAAATGCTCACCATCAAATGCAGGTATCACCACAGGACTGTGACCACCTTGAGCCATCGCCTCATCTAGGTAGCCTCTTAAGCCTTGTGTGTATAACCAAGTTTGTGGCTCTCCGCCCTTTTCTTGAATTAAGGTGACTTTTACACCTGGCAAAAGAACTGCTTTAGAACGCAATAAGCGCTGTAATTCTGCCAAAGGAATTTGGGCGCTATCAAAATACTTGGCATCAGGCCAAGCTCTGACGCGTGTGCCATTAGGACGATCACCCATTGGGGCAATTTTTGTTTTGAGTGCTTCAACCACAAAACCAGCTTCGAAAGCCAAGGTAGAAACTTGTTTGTCACGCCAAACAGTTACTTCCATACGCTTAGATAAGGCATTAGTGACTGATACGCCCACGCCATGAAGACCCCCTGAGAAAGCATATGCACCGCCAGAGCCTTTTTCGAATTTACCGCCAGCATGTAGCTGGGTAAATACCAACTCAACTACTGGCCGCTTCTCTTCAGGATGCATACCCACTGGAATACCACGGCCATCATCTTCAACACTCACACTACCATCGGCATGTAAGGTCACGACGATGTGTTTGCCATAGCCTCCTAAGGCTTCATCGGAAGCGTTATCGATAACCTCTTGGATCATATGCAAAGGGTTATCGGTCCGTGTGTACATACCCGGACGTTGTTTGACTGGTTCAAGGCCCTTTAGGACTTTGATCGACGATTCGCTGTATTGGTCTGATTTTTTTGTTGCCATGGCGGAGAATTGTATCCACATGCGAAAATGACTTCCATGGGAGCACTTAATCACCTTCGCGTTTTAGACCTCAGTCGAGTACTAGCAGGACCCTGGTGCGGGCAGAACCTGGCAGACCTAGGAGCCGATGTAATCAAGGTTGAGAGGCCAATTACAGGGGATGATACCCGTCAATGGGGCCCTCCTTTTTTAAAGAATTCTGAGGGTCAAGAAACCACAGAATCTGCCTTTTATTTAGCAATTAATCGCAATAAAAGATCGATTACCGTTGATATTTCGAAGTCAGAAGGTCAAGAAATCATCAAAAAATTGGTTTTAGAGAGCGATATCGTCATCGAAAACTACAAAGTCGGGCAATTAAAGAAATATGGGCTCGATTATGAGAGTTTAAAACTCCTAAAAAATGACCTAATATATTGTTCTATAACGGGTTTTGGACAAACTGGTCCATATGCACATCGACCTGGTTACGACTATATCGTTCAAGGTATGGGCGGATTTATGAGTGTCACCGGTGAAAAGGAAGATTTGCCTGGTGGAGGCCCTCAAAAAGCTGGTGTAGCCATTGCAGATATCTTTACTGGCATGTATGCAACCTCAGCAATACTAGCCGCAGTGGTTCATCGAGATCGAACTGGTGTCGGTCAATATATTGATTTATCGCTGTTAGACGTACAAATTGCCACAATGTGTAATGTTGCAAGCAATTATTTGACCAGCGGTGTATCACCTAAGAGCTGGGGTAATGCTAGCGCGAACATAGTCCCCTATCAGACTTTTAGGGCATCCGATGGATGGATCATCGTGGCTGCAGGCAACGATAGTCAATTCAGACACTTTGTTGAATCCGGTCATGAGCCCCAACTCGCTGATGACCCGCGCTTTTCAACCAACCCTGAGCGAGTTAGACATCGCGCAGAACTAGATCCACTTCTTCAACAAATGGTTTTGAAGAAAACCAAAAAAGAATGGATTGAATTATTAGACATCGCTAATGTTCCATGCGGACCAATTAACAACTTCAAAGAAGTTTTTGAGAATGAACAGGTAATCGCTCGCAACATCAAAATGGAAATGCCCCATCCAACTGCGGGCAAAGTTTATTTGGTGCGCAGTCCAATGAGACTTAGTGAAACACCTGTTGTTGAAAATCGACCACCGCCACTACTGGGTGAGCATACTCGTGAGATTCTTCAGGAAAAATTAAGTCTAACAGAAGCTCAAATTAAATCCTTAAAAGATCGAGGCATCATCTAAACCATGACTTATCAATTAAATCTAACAAGAGTATTGATTGCAGGCGGCCTCTTGGTCACTCTATCGATGGGTATACGTCATGGGTTTGGATTATTTAATTTACCTATCACCCAAGCAAATGGTTGGGGCAGAGAAACTTTTGCATTAGCAATCGCCTTACAAAATTTAACCTGGGGCGCTACGCAACCATTATTCGGGGGTTTATCAGACAAATTTGGCGCATACAAAATTATGTTGCTAGGTGGTTGTTTGTACTGTTTAGGTCTCTATGGGGCCAGCCAATCAGTTAGTGGACTAGCTTTTGTTTTGAGCATGGGCGTTGTTTTAGGTCTAGCGTTGGCTTGTTCTACTTATAGCGTTGTATATGGCGTCATTGGTCGCAACTGCCCACCGGAAAAACGTGTCTGGGCAATGGGCATTGCAGCGGCTATGGGCTCTTTTGGTCAGTTCTTAATGATTCCTCTAGAACAAGAATTATTAGGTACCTTTGGCCCTCAAAATGCCTTAGTCATCTTAGCGATTATGGTGACCTTGATGGTGCCACTAGGCTGGATGCTAAGAGAAAAAAATCATAAGCCTGCACAATCGGGACATCAACAAACAATCACTGAAGCTATAAGCGAAGCATTTAAACAACGTAGTTTTCAATTGCTAATTCTTGGCTATTTTGTTTGCGGGTTTCAAGTTGTTTTCATTGGTGTGCATTTAGCTCCTTATCTCAAAGACATGTCTGCCACCTACCCTGATGTGGGTCATCCGCAGGTGGCAACGCTAGCTCTAGCTTTGGTAGGGTTATTTAATGTATTTGGCACCTACTATGCAGGTGTTCTTGGGCAAAAAATACCAAAGCACTACATACTAGCTTTCATATACGGCTCAAGATCCGTTGTGATTGGCGCATTCTTGTTACTACCCTTATCACCATTAACAACCTATTTGTTTGCGGCACTCATGGGTATTTTATGGTTATCGACAGTGCCTCTCACCAATGGAATTGTGGCTCAAATTTTTGGCGTCAAGTATTTATCGATGTTATCGGGTTTTGCATTCTTCTCTCATCAAATCGGCAGTTTTATGGGCGCTTATTTGGGAGGAGTTTTATTTGACAAAACTGGCTCATACAACATTGTTTGGATCATTGCTATAGCATTGGGTATTCTTGCAGCGATGGTTAACTTACCCATCAAAGAAGATGCGATTGATAGAGATGCCAATTTGGCAAAAGCCTAATCAACCAAATAAATCATCATGAAAATATTGCGAGCTGATATTTTAATTAAGACCATGGCAGTCATTACGCTGATACTGGTCTTCTTGGCTTATTTAAAGCCAGATTTAATGGTTGATGTAGCAAATACAGTACTAACTCTTTGCGGGTGGTAAGCTAGCGACCTATTTCAGATCTCGCCATAGTACAGTGGATAGTACAACTGCCTCCTAAGCGGTAGACACAGGTTCGATTCCTGTTGGCGGGACCAAAACTCCTTGAATGACGCTTATTTTGTAACTGGTGGCACGACAGTGCTGCGAGGAGCCACAGTCAGCATCACATTTGTTTTACCAATCCATCCAGCATCTTCTATTTCAATCGTAGCAGTTCTATCTTTCTTGATAAAAACCAAGATGCTATTTTTTGTTTTGGTGGATGAGACTAGAGTCCAGCCAGCCTTTTGGAATTGATCACGGAAAAATGTGAAAGTTTCATTTGAGTTTTGCTGAGCAATAATTGCGACTCTACCAGCCCAGCCATCACCGCTACCCAAGATTAAAGTATTTTCATTATTAATCTTAGCCCCACCAGGCATAGGCATATCACCTAAAAGCTTAGTTTGAATATCTTGAATAGACTCACCATCAGCATTTGCAATTGGTGTAGATGCACACCCAGCGAAGAACATCACTGATAGGCTTAAAAGAGTTACTAGTAATTTATTCATTGATCTTCATCCATAAAATCCAAAGCGATAGCAACAACGTGATTGAGTTGGCCACAACTATAGGCCAAGCTGCAATTAACACACCATACACCAACCATAAAAAAACACCAAGACTAAAGATCAAATACATCCAAAAAGAAATAGCTCTAGCATCTTTAGATTTGTAAACACGCAGTGCCTGCGGCAAAAAAGAAATTGTGGTAAGGCTAGCAGCTAAATAACCAAGGATATCTTCAAAATTCATCAAAAAATAATTTTCTATTTCTTTGTCAATAGGGGAAAAATATATATTTGCATAAAAATTTAATACAACTTATCCACAGAATTTGTGGACTACTCGATCATTAAAATTAAAAAATCCTTATACGACAAAGCCCGAGCTGACCTGCTTAAAATTTAAGCAATATAAAAATTGATTGAATTAAATTGCTTGACACAAAAAAATCTTACCGTCTTTCTCTTCGATATTAAGTTTAATCAAGGTTGCTCCGTGTGGACATGGTCCAGAAATACACTCCCCTGTATCTGGAAGATATTGCGCATCATGTGAAGCACAAATTAAGGCAGTTTTATCTAGTGTAAAAAATTGACCTGGTTGCCAATCTAATTCCATGGCAACGTGTGCACAACGGTTGAGATATGCATGAGCCTGTCCATCGTAGCGAACCACAAAAGCTGGAAGTGTTTCATCAATACGATGATCAACAGTACCTACCTTATTTGCTATATCTGATGTTCTAACCATGAAACGAAAACCTTCACCCTGGTCTTCAACAGCATTGGCAGAGCAGATGGCATGACCAGCCTGCACTAAAGGCTCAAAATCATCTGTAGATACATCGTTTTGATTGCTTGAAGTCATACTATCCCTTTATTTTTGAGGCAAATTTAGACCAGACTGCCTGCTTTGACAGATAATCTAACAATATTAATAAATATTGTAGACATGTCATTAATTTCTGCCACAACACGCGCCGCACTAGAAGAGATCTTAGAGACCGCTCTAAGACCAGCTCCATCAAACTGGCAATCGATACGTTTTGGCACTGAGGTGATTGGTCATATTCAGCCAGATTACCTAGGCACAATTGAGGCATATATAGCCAATTCAGAAACTCCGGCTCTAGTTCGTTTTGGGGACTACTTACAACTTGAAAAACTATCACCTTATTTGCTGAGCCAAGAGCTTCAAGAATTAGCGGAGTTTTTGAAGAAAGAGGGTTTAGCACCAGGATGGCGCAATGAGTCGTTTGCATGGTTTGACCATTTGGGTCATGAACGTTTTAGGATGGAAAGAGCTGCATTTAGATCTTTAGGCCTTCATAGCCGTGCATGTCACATCAACGGGTACACAGAGAATCAGGAGGTTTGGCTAGGTCTTCGCAGTCCGACAAAAGCAACCGACCCGAATATGTTAGATAACCTAGCAGCAGGCGGTGTTAGCGCTGATGAAACCTTATTGCAATGTGTCATTAGAGAATTATGGGAAGAATCGAGCGTCCCTAAAGAATTGGCACGTCTGGTTGAACCTGTTGGTCACATACACGTGAGCCGTGTTGTAGAACCCAAAGGTCTTCATGATGAAAGCCTCTACACCTATGATTTAGAGCTTCCGCTAGACTTTATTCCTCAAAATAATGATGGTGAAGTTGCTGACTTTATAAAGGTCCCATTTAGTCAAGCTGCTAACTTGATACTTGAAGGTGCATTAACACCTGATGCCGCAGCTGTAACAGCGGAGTTTCTATTGAGAAAAGCATAATTGGCATCAATAAGTTCGATGGAAATTTTTGCGTTCATATTGTCGCTGGCCTGTGTTCTATTGAATGCATATGGAAAAATCCTAACTTGGCCATTGGCAATTGCTAGCTCAACTGCTTATGCCTATGTGTTTTTTAATAGCCAATTGTTTGGTGATGCCGCCCTTCAATTTGTGTTCGTCGGCCTAGCGATATATGCATGGATCACTTGGTATAAGAAAGACTCCACCTTAACATCTTCAACACTTGGAAAAGATACATCTTTTTCAAGAACTCCCTCAAGTGCCATCATCCAATGTGGCCTAGCTTGGTTACTGATGTTTTTCCTTATCCGATACATCTTAAAAAACTACACTAGCTCAGACGTACCTAATATTGATGCCTTCCTTACGGCAGGAAGCTTATTGGCGACATATATGAGCGCTCAAAAGTGGCTTGAGAATTGGCTCATATGGGCTTTTGTAGATGTTATTTATATTGGCCTTTATGTTTATAAGGATTTGTATTTGACCGCCTTCTTGTATGTTCTACTGATTACCTTATGTCTCTTAGGTTGGAGACAATGGTCCAAGCAGATGAAAGTTGAAGCAAGTTCATGAGTCATGTTTTCAAAATCGCCATCATTGGTGCTGAATGCACTGGTAAAACAACACTTGCCAACGATTTAACGGAGGCGTTTAAAAAGGAATACCCCTGCGCCTTTGTTCCTGAGTATTTGAGAACTTTTGTTGACCAAGAAAAAAGAACACCAAAGTCAGAAGAGCAGATCAACATTGCGTTAACTCAAAAAGAAGCTGAGAAAAACACCGCCAAAGACTTAATAAATACAAATCCAGATTCAGCCTTTGTATTGTTGTTCTGCGATACCGCCCCACTCTTAACATCCATTTACAGTGAAGTTGTGTTTGCAGGTAGCAATGCTGGTTTGAAAGAAATCGCTCATAACCATGACTATGATTTAACACTCTTTACCCAAGTGGACTTTCCTTGGGTTGAAGATGGTATGCAAAGAGATGGTCCAGTTGCTCAAACAAAAGTTCATTACCGACTTAAAGCTCGGCTAGATGAATTGAAGATTCCATACGAACCTATCAGCGGTATTCCGCTTGAAAGAGTTAAAAAGACCCAAAAAATCATCAGATCTTTGCTTCTAAAACTCCAAAAATAAAAAGTCCTTATAATTACACCTGTCTAGAAGTTTTAGACATTAGCTCGGGGTCCTGCATCAAGCTGTATCGATGTGGGTGAGAAATACCCGTTGAACCTGATCTCGATAATGCGAGCGCAGGGAAGCGTCCAAAATCGCATCCCCAACTCGCCATCGTTTATATAAGGAGTACTGACGATGGCTTATATGCCAAAACTTAATCACATTGCAGGTGCATG
>JACCDU010832747.1_pt1 | contig 46802 bp, 23 predicted proteins | sample 7446081 | NCBI WGS metagenome assembly JACCDU01 (sample SAMN15323447, study PRJNA562643) | freshwater metagenome | isolation source: river surface water | place: USA:Blue River Watershed | collected 2017-08-17 | reverse complement strand
GGCGCCGCGCGCGACCGCGTGTATTCGAAGAACCACGACACCGCGCCGCGCCTGCCCGCGCTCGCCTTCGGCGTCTACGACGAGGCCCTGATCTTCGATCACGCCACCGGCCGCGCCACCCTCGTCGCCCGCACCCCCTCCGGCCTCGCCCGTCTCCGCGCCCTGCTCCCCGCCCCCGGATCCGCGCCCTCCTCGCGCGTCCCGGCCTGTCAGGTCGGTCCGCTCCGCCCCGATCTCGACCGCGCCGCCTACGCCGACGCCATCCGCCGCATCCGCGAATACATCGCCGCGGGCGACGTCTATCAGGTCAACTTCACCCAACGCTTCACCGCGCCCTTCTCCGGCTCCGCCGCCGCGCTCCACACCCGCCTCCGCGCGCTCAGCCCCGCGCCACACGCCGCCTACCTCGATTTCGGCGACCATCAGATCGTCTCCAGCACCCCCGAACGTCTGCTCCGTATCTCCGGCCGCCGCCTCGAAACGCGCCCGATCAAGGGCACCATCGCCCGCCTCGCCGATCCCGCCGCCGACGCCGAGAATCGCGCCCGGCTCTTCGCCAGCGCCAAGGACCACGCCGAGCTCCTCATGATCGTCGACCTCGCGCGCAACGACCTCGGCCGCGTCGCCGCGCCGGGCAGCGTGCGCGTCGAGGCCCGTCACGAGCTCGAGACCTACGCGACCGTCCACCACCTCGTCGCCACCGTCTCCGCCGAGCTCGCCCCCGGCCTCGACCGCTTCGACGCCCTCCGCGCGCTCCACCCCGGGGGCAGCATCAGCGGCGCGCCCAAGATCCGCGCCATGCAGATCATCTCCGAACTCGAGCCCGTCCCGCGCCACGCCTACACCGGCGCGCTCGGCTACCTCGGCGACGACGGCGACGCCGACCTCGCCATCGCCATCCGCACCATCACGTGCGCCAACGGCCTCGCCACCTACCACGTCGGCGGCGGCATCACCTGGGACAGCGAAGCCGACTCCGAATACGAGGAAACCCTCCACAAAGGCCGCGCCATGCAGCAGGCGCTGCAAAACCATTAGCCTACAAAACACACGAAAGGACACCAGAGGCCGGGACGAGGAAGAGCGCCCACAAATAGTTCCGACGTTTTCTTTTCGTGTTCTTTCGTGTGTTTCGTGGGCTAAAATCTGCACTCCGTCCATGTCTCTCGCCCCGCAAGTCCTCCTCGACGGCCAACTCCTCCCCGCCGCCCAAGCCAAGGTTTCCGCCCTCTCCGACGGCTTTCAATTCGGCCAGGGCGCCTTCGAGACCATCCGCACCCGCGAGGGACGCCCGCTGCTCTTCGCCGCCCACCACGCCCGCCTCTCCGCCTCCTGCGCCGCGCTCGGTCTCGAGGCCCCGCCGCCCGCCGGGGAGCTCGTCACGCGCGTCATGCGCCTCCTCGCCGCCGTCCGTCTGCCCGCCGCCGCGGTGAAGATCGTCCGCTACAAGGAACTCGCCCGCACCGCCGAGCTCATCACCGCGCGCGCCCTGCCGTATTCGGCGCCCGACTACCTGCGCGGCTTCAAGCTCATGACCGTCCGCCAGGGCGAGCGCGACGGCCGCCTCACCGGCCACAAGACCCTCAACTACCTGGAAAACATCCTCGCCCGCCAGACCGCCAAGGCCGCCGGCGCCGACGAGGCGCTCTTCGTCACCCCTTCCGGCCAGGTTCTCGAGGGCGCCGCGAGCAGCCTCTTCATCGTCAAAGACGGCCACGCCTACACCCCGCCCCTCTCCGCCGGCATCCTGCCCGGCGTCGCCCGCGCCCGCGTGCTGGCGCTCATCGGCCCCGAGCGCGCCCACGAAAAACCGCTCACCCTCGACGAGGTCCGCTCCGCCCGGGAGTGTTTCATCACCAACGCCCTCATGCAGGTGATGCCCGTCTGCGCGATCGACGACCACAAGTTCCCCGCCCACTCGCCCGAGACCAGCGCCGTCCGCCAACGCTTCGTCAACGCCCCCGAATAAGCCGGCCGCTCCGGCCGGTCGCGCCGCCCGTCCATGCCCCGCCCCACCCCGCCGCTCCTCCCCGCCCTGCTGATCGACGCGCCCGCCCCGCTGCGCGCGGAATTCGCCGCCGCCGCCCGAATCGCTCCGCTCGAGAAGGGCCGCGTCCTCCTCCGCCCCGGCTCGGCCTGCCCGGTCATTCTCTTCCCCGTCGCCGGCGGCATCCGCGTTTTTCAAACCGGCGCGGAAGGACGCGAGGTCACGCTCTACCAGATCGACGCCGCCGAGTCCTGCGTCCTTTCCGCCTCCTGCGCCATCGGCGAACAAAGCTTCCCCGCCACCGCCGTGGTCAGCGCCTCCGGCCGCGCCTGGGCCGTGCCCGCCGTCGAATTTCGCGCCTGGATCGAGCGCCATCCCTTCTGGCGCCGCTACGTCTTCGCCCTCATCGCCCGCCGCCTCGGCGAGGTGCTCGCGAAACTCGAGGACGTCGCCTTCCGCCGCGTCGACGCCCGCCTGGCCGCCTGCCTTCTCGGCCGTGACGACGACGGTCTCGTCTCCGGCACCCAACAGCAACTCGCCGACGAGCTCGGCAGCGCCCGCGAGGTCGTTTCCCGCACCCTCGCCGCCTGGCGCGCCAAGGGCCTCGTCGAGCCCGGCCGGGGGCGCGTCCGCATCCTCCGCCCAGACCGGCTGCGCGAGATCGCCCGATCCTGATGACCCGCGCCCAAAAACACGCGCGATGTGACTAAGTCACGGACGCGTCCCGCCTCGTTCGCTATCGTCGGAGCATCCTCTTCGCTCCCATGAAAAACGTCGGCACCCTCGATCGCGCCATCCGTATCCTTATCGGCCTCGCCGCCCTTGGCATCGGCCTCGCTCTCCACTCGTGGTGGGGACTGGTCGGCCTCGTGCCGCTCCTCACCGCCGCCATCGGCTGGTGCCCCGCCTACCTGCCGTTCGGCCTTTCCACCTGCCCGGCCAAGCGGCGCTGACCGGACGCCGGGGACACACCGCGCTTTCCTCGCGCGCCATTTGTCCCACTGTGGGCGGAGCGCGCCTACCCGCGCGATCCGCCCATGCCGCCCACCGACGCCCTCGCCCGTTTCCATAGCCTGCTCCACGACGCCCTCGCGCAAAACGCCCTCGTGAAGCTCACGCTGGGCAAGCCCCGCGCCTCCGCCCAGGACCCGACTCTGCGCAACGTCTTCGCCCGTCCCGTCGTCCTCAAGGCCGGTCCGCACATCTCGCTCCTTTACCGCCACGAGACGCGCGACATCACCAAAAACTTCCCGCCCGCCGAGGCCGAGGCCGTCCTCCTGGGCCTGCTCGCCGAGTCCTTCCTCGACGCCCACCTCTTCACCCCGCTCCAGACCGCGCAACTCGAGCAATCCGCCGACGCCGCCAAACCCGCGCGCCTCCGCGTCAAAACCGCAGACATCGCGCCCCCCATTCCCGCCGCATCCCACGACCGAACGAAAAGCCGCCTCGTCGCGCCCGAAGCCCCCTGGCTCCGCGCCCTCGGGATCACCAACGAACGAGGCCAGCCCCGCGAGGGCATGGCGCACAAATTCCGCCAGATCGAAAAATTCGCCGAGCTCCTCCAATCGCTCCTCGCCGAATCCGGCCTCGACGAAAATGCCGCCGCCGCACCGCTCCGCCTCGCCGACATGGGCGCCGGCAAAGGCTACCTCACCTTCGCCCTCGCCGACCTCCTTGGCGCCCGCGCCGAAGTGACCGGCGTCGAGCGCCGCGCCGACCTTGTCGCCACCTGCAACCGCGTCGCCGCCGACTGCGGCCTCGCCCCGCGCCTCCGCTTCGTCGAGGGCGACATCCCCGTCCCGCCCACCGTCGTTCACGACGTCGCCGCTTCCTCGGCCAATGTTCGTAATACGAACATTGGTCCCTGCGACACCTCCGCCGGGCTCGGCCAACTCGACGCCCTCATCGCCCTCCACGCCTGCGACACCGCCACCGACGACGCCCTCGCCGCCGGCCACGCCGCCGGCGCCCGCCTGCTCGTCGTCTCGCCCTGCTGCCAGAAGGAACTGCGCCCGAAGCTCGTCCCGCCCGACGTCCTCGCCGACGCCCTCCGCCACGGCATCTTCCTCGAGCGCCAGGCCGAGTTCGTCACCGACGCCCTCCGCGCGCAGTTGCTCGAAGTCGCCGGCTACCGGACGAAAGTCTTCGAGTTCGTCTCCACCGAGCACACCGCGAAGAACCTCATGATCGCGGCCGTTCGCCCCGCCTCCCTCGCCGCGCGCGGCGCCGCCTTCGAGCCCGATCCCGCCGCCCTCGCCCGCGTCCGCGCCTTCGCCGCCTTCTACGGCATCCGCGAGCAACGCCTCGCCCGCCACCTCGGCCTCGCCCTCGCCTGATTCGCTTCCCGTCCGGACGCCTCCTCGCCACTCGCCTACATTCTCCGGATTATTGGCCGCAAAAGAACGCAAAAGGCCCAATTGCCGGCGGGGCGCTCCCGAGCGCCTATAGGCGCCTGCCACACTACCTGCGCTCATCGATCTTTGCCTCCTTTCGCGGCCAATCAGTCCGGCGGATCGAATCAACTCTCGGCCAGGCTCCTCGCCTCGCCCGCACCTTCGGTCTCGACCTCGTAGGGTAGGGCCGGACCGCAGGGCCGGCCGTCGCGGACTTGCCTCCCCCAACGCCGACTAGGGCGCGCCCGGCGGCTATGCCCTCCCAGCCTGCCCCGTGCACTTCGTTTGACCGCCGCTTCGGCGACGTTTTCCCCGCCCGGCGCCCCCCGTCCGATTTTTCGTCGGATTCCGCGCCGTCCCGGCGACTATCGGGTGAAGACATGACCCCGAGCGACTCCGACCTCCTTCGCCGTTACGCCCGCGCGCGCTCCGAAGCCGCCTTCTCCGCCCTCGTCGCGCGCCACGTCGACCTCGTCCACGCCGCCGCGCTTCGACAGGTGCGCGAGCATCACCTCGCCCGGGAGGTCTCGCAGACCGTGTTCATCGAGCTCGCCCGCCACGCCCACGCCCTCGGCTCGGTGCGCGTTCTCTCCGCCTGGCTCTACACCCTCACCCGACGCCGCGCCATCGACATGATCCGCCGCGAATCCCGCCGCCGCACCCACGAGAGCCCTTCCGCCGACCCTGCCGCGACCGAAGCCGTCCCCGCTCCCGAGACCATCGACTGGACCCAAACCGCCCCCTTGCTCGACGAGGCCATGCAGAGCCTTTCCGAAGAGGAACGCGCCGCGGTCCTCCTGCGCTATTTCGAAAACCGCAGCCTGCGCGAGGTCGGCCTCGCCCTCGGCGTCTCCGACGACGCCGCGCAAAAACGCGTCCACCGCGCTCTCGAGCGGCTCCGCGCCTTTTTCACCCGACGCCGTCTGCCCCTCAACGCCGCCGGCCTCGCCGCCCTCCTCTCCGGCCACGCCGTCGCAGCCGCGCCCGCCGGTCTCGCCACCACCATCACCTCGCTCGCCGCCGGTCAGGCCGCCGCCGGGCTCCTCACCGTCCTGCCCTCGCTTCTTATGCCCTCCCTCGGAAAAACCCTCGCCGTATCCGCCATCGCCCTCGGCCTTGGCTTCGGTCTCTACGAACAACAACAGGCCCGCGCCCTCGGCCGCGAACTCGCCGAACTCCGCGCCCGCCAGTCCCAGGCCGACCGGCGCCATGCCGATCAACTCGCCCGCCTCGATTCCGAGCTCGTCCGCCTGCGCTCCGCCGCCGCCAAGGACGAAGCCGAAGCCGCTTCCTCCGCCAAAGACCCCGCCATCGCCGAAATGGCCTCCTGGCTTGAGCGTCTGCAAAACCTCCGCGCGCATCTCCAGAGCCACCCGGAGCTCGCCATCCCCGAGTTCCAGCTCCTCGACGAGTCCGACTGGCTCGACGCATGCAAAGGCAAGCTCGGCAGTCCCGAAAACTACCGCCGCGCCGCCGCCAGCCTTCGTAGCACCGCGGAACACCGCTTCGGTAGTCGAGCCCAGAAGGCCATGAAAAAATACGCCCAAGCCCATGCCGGCGCCCTTCCCGCCACCGCGGCCGAACTCGCCCCTTGGTTCGATTCCCCCGTCGACTCCGCCATGCTTGATCGCTGGGTCATGCTCCCGGCCAAGGACCCCGACGTCGCGAACATCGGGGTGGGTTCCGACCGCGTCTTTACCCAAAAGACCTTCGTCGACGACGAAATCGACATGCGGCGCGTCTTCGGTCCGGACGGTTCCGGCGCGACGGGAGTTTATCCGAGCGCCAAACAACTCAAAACCCTCGAAAAAATCGCCACCGCCTACTCCGCCGCGCACCCCGGCTCCGTGTTGGTCGACGCCTCCGCGCTCCTGCCCTACGCCACGACACCCGAGGAAAAGAGTCTCGTGCAACGGCAGATCGCCCGCCTGACCGCCGCCGGCGCGCCGGCCGAAATGGACCCGCTCGTGGCCGCGGCCGTCGCCTATGCCGCCGCCCACCCGGGACGCACCCTCGGCGATGAGTTGAAACTCCTCATCCCCCACGCCCAGACCCCGGCCCAGAAGGCTGCCCTGCAAAAACTCGTCGCCGCCGCCTCCGGACAATAATTTCACGGGCCGGCCCCTCGCCCGCGCCCTTGACCGCCCCCGCCCCGACGCGCCAAGTTTCCCGCTTTTCGGCGTTCCCCATCCTTCTGTCGTTCCGTCCCTCTGTCGTTCCGTCCGTCTTTTCCACACCATGTCCACCCTGAAGTTTGCCGTCCTGCCCGGTGATTACATCGGCCCCGAAGTCATGTCCGAGGCCCTCCGCGTCCTCGAGCACGTCGCCAAGAAAGAGGGCCTCACGCTCTCCTACCAGATCGCCGACGTCGGCGGCGCCGGCATCGACAACCACGGCAAGGCCCTCCCCGACTCCACCCTCGCCCTCTGCCAGCAGGCCGACGCCATCCTCTTCGGCTCCGTCGGCGGCCCGAAGTGGGAAAAACTCCCGCCCAAGGAGCAGCCCGAGCGCGCCGCGCTCCTCCCCCTCCGCAAGGCCTTCAACCTCTTCGCCAACATCCGCCCCGGCCTCCTGTATCCGGATCTTCGCGACGCCTCACCGCTCAAGACCGAGCGCATCCCCAACGGCATCGACATCGTCTGCATCCGCGAGCTAACCGGCGGCATCTACTTCGGCCAGCCCAAGAACACCGTGAAGCTCGAGAACGGCGAGGAGCAGGCCATCGACACGATGGTCTACAAGACCTCCGAGATCGAGCGCATCGCCGAGGTCGCCGCCGTCACCGCCAAGGCCCGCGGCAAGAAGGTCTGCTCGGTCGACAAGGCCAACGTCCTCGAGACCTCCGTCCTCTGGCGCCGCGTCGTCACCGCCTACTTCGCGAAGCACCACCCCGACATCGCCCTCAGCCACATGTATGTCGACAACGCCGCGATGCAGCTCGCGCGCGATCCCAACCAGTTCGACGTGCTCTTCACCGAAAACATGTTCGGCGACATCCTCTCCGACGAGATGGCCGTGATCTGCGGCTCCCTCGGCATGCTCTCCAGCGCCTCCCTCGGCACCGGCAAGAACTCGCTCGGCAAGCCCTTCGGCCTCTTCGAACCCGCCGGCGGCACCGCCCCCGACATCGCCGGCAAGGGCATCGCCAACCCCTGCGCCCAGATCCTCTCCGCCGCCATGATGCTGCGCTACAGCTTCGGCCTCGACGCCGTCGCCGCGAAGATCGAGGCCGCCGTTCGCAAGGCCGTCGCCACCGACGGTGTCCGCACCGGCGACATCGCCTTCGGCAAGCCCTCCGTCGGCACCAAGGCCATGGCCGACGCCATCATCGCGAACCTCTAAGTCCATCCGCCGGCGAATGGGTGGCACCGGGTTCTCCCGCATCCGCCCGGTCACCGCTCCAGCCAGGCCGCGTCCGCGAAGGACGCGGCCTTTTTTGTCCCTTCCCCACGCCTGTCGAGCGCCCTCTCGCCGATCATCCCGCCGACCACCGTTTTGCGAAAACGGTCCGCGACGACTTGGCCCTCGGGGTGGCCTGATTTGGGCCCGGATGGCGGGGCGTTTTGGCGCCCACGCCGCCCCGGGAATCGGCTCATCTCGACTTAGCCCTTGCACGGGGCGGCGGTCGCTTCTGCCTTGGGCGTTCCGTCTCCCGAAAGACATGTGACGACCTCCTCGACCAAACGAGCCGACTCCCGTGCGCCCGTGCTCCTCATCGCGGCGATTCTCGTCGTGGGCATCGCCCTTTCCTGTGCGGGAGCCCTCCAGTTTTCCCGCTATTACCACCACGAAGCCGAGCTGCGCTTCAACCGGCTCACCGATCGCGTCGCGGCCGAGGTTCAGCGCCGGGTGAATCTGCCCGTCTACGGACTCAAGGGCGCCCGCGGCGTCTACGCGGCAAGCACCGAAGTCACCCGCGACGAGTTCGCCGCCTACGTCGAGTCCCGCGACCTGCCCGTGGAATTTCCCGGCGTGCAGGCCTTGGGCTTCGTCGAACGCGTTCCGCGGGAGAAGCTCGACACGTTCGTCTCCGCAGCCCGCGCCGACGGGGCGCCTGGCTTTTCCGTCCGCACCACGGGTTCCGCGTCCGATCTCTACGTCGTCAAATACGTCTACCCGCTGCCCGGCAACGAAGCCGCGCAAGGCTACGACATCGGCTCCGAACCGATCCGGCGCGAGGCGGTCGAACGCGCCGTCGACACCGGTATCCCCGCCCTCAGCGGCCGCGTAACCCTCATCCAGGACACCACCCATCGCGCCGGCTTTCTCTATCTCGTTCCCATCTACCGCAAACAACCCGCGGCCGCCACGCCGTCGGAGCGCCGCGACTCCCTCGTCGGACTCGTCTACGCCCCCCTGATCATCGACGAGCTTTTCCGCGGCCTGATGGCGACCACCGATGAACTGCTCGACGTGGAAGTCTTCGACGGGGACCGCGTCCGGCCGGAAGCCCTCGTCCTCGACGCCGACCGTATCCCTGTCGCGACCGATCCCTCGGGCACCCGGGGCGGGCGAAATTTCCACCAGACCCGAACCATCGACATAGGCAACCGCGTCTGGACCATGGTCATGACCTCGACGCCCAAATTCGAGGCCCTGCTCGAACGGCGTTACCCCATCCTCGTCGGCGTCTCCGGCTCGGTCGCCACGCTGCTCGTCGCCGGCATCATCCTCTCGCTCGGACTCAGCCGCTCTCGCGCGCTCACCCTCGCCGAACGCATGACCGCCAGCCTTCGCGCGACCGAAGCCGAGGCGCGGCGCCTCGCCGCCGTCGCCAGCCGCACCAACAACGCCGTCGTCATCGCCGACCGCGAGGGCAGGCTCGAGTGGGCGAACGACGCCTTCACCCGTCTCACCGGCTACACGTTGGACGAGGTGCGCGGACGCCGGCCCGGCGACCTGCTCCAAGGCCCCCTCACCTCGGCCGAGACCCGCGCCGAGATGCACCGGGGCCTTGCGACGCTCCACGGGTTTCACGTCGAGGTCGTCAACTACCGCAAAGACGGCGCGCCCTACTGGGTGAGTCTCGAGGTGCAGCCCGTCCGCGACGAGTCCGGGGCGCTCACCGGCTTCATGGGCATCCAGTCCGACATCACCGACCGCAAGGCCGCCGAGCAGCAGCTGCAGGCCAGCGAGCAGCGACTCCGGGCACTCACCAACCACGCCCCCGGCGTGCTCTTCCAGTTTGTCGCCGCCCCGGACGGCACGCTGACCGTCCCGCTCCTCAGCGAGGGTTTTCGCGAAATCGTCGGCCGCGACCCCGAACCCTTCCGCCGCCAGCCGGCGCGGCTCGCCACGCTGGTCCCGCGCGCCGAACGGGCCGCCGTCATCGCGTCCCTGCAAGAGGCCGTCTCCGCCGGGCATCCGTGGACGCGGGTCTTCCCCCTGCGCACCGCGACGCGCGACGTCCACTGGGTCGCCCTCCGCTCCTCGGTCCATCCCTTGCCGGACGGATCGCGCACCTGGTTCGGCGCCCTCGCGGACATCACCGATCAACAACTCGCCCGCCGCGCCGCCGAGGAGGCCAATCTGGCGAAGAGCCAGTTCCTCGCGATGATGAGCCACGAGATCCGCACGCCCATGAACGGCGTGATCGGCATGACCTCCCTGCTCCTCGACACCTCGCTCGACGCCCGCCAGCGGGAATTCACCGAGATCATCCGCGCCAGCGGCGAGGCCCTCCTCGCCCTCATCAACGACATCCTCGACTTCTCCAAGATCGAGGCCGGTCGCCTCGAGCTGGAGCAGGCCCCCTTCGACCTCGCCGATTGTGTGGAAGGCGCGCTGGACCTTTTCGCCCAGAAAGCCTCCGACAAGGGCCTCGATCTTCTCTTTGAAATCGGCGAAGGCGCGCCCCGCGAGATCAGGGGCGACGCCACCCGCCTGCGCCAGATCCTCGTGAACCTGGTCGGCAACGCCCTGAAATTCACCGAACACGGCGAGGTCCACCTCGCGGTGCGCGTCCTCGTCGAGGCGGACGGTTCCCGCAACCTCGTGTTCGCCGTGCGCGACACCGGCATCGGCATATCGGAGGAGGCCCGCCGCCGCCTATTCGCCCCCTTTACCCAGGTCGACTCGTCCACCACCCGCAAATACGGGGGCACCGGGCTCGGGCTCGCGATCAGCCGCCGGCTCGCCGAGCTCATGGGCGGCCGCATGTGGCTCGAAAGCGAGCCCGGCGTCGGCTCCACCTTTTTCTTCAGCATCCAGGCGGACTGGATGCCCGCCGGACCTCGCCGCATTCAGCCGACGCGCGCCGCGCTACGCGGGCTCCGCATGCTGATGGTCGACGACAACTCCACCAATCGCCGCATCCTCGCCGACCTCGCGGCCAGGTGGGACGCGCTCGCCCTCGTCGCGCAGGACGCGCCCTCCGCGCTCGAGATTTTGCGCGGCCCCGCGCCCCTCGACCTCGCGATCCTCGACATGCACATGCCCGAAATGGACGGAGTGGAGCTCGCCCGCGCCCTCCGCGCCCTCCCCGGACGGACGGGCCTTCCGCTCGTCCTCCTGAGCTCGATCGGCCACGACCTGTCCGCCGCGCAACGCGATCTCTTCGCCGCCGTGCTCAGCAAGCCGGCCAAGCCCGGCCTACTTCACGACGCGCTCTGCCGCGCCGCCGAACGCCAGCCCGCCGAAACGGCTGCCCTCGCGCCGCGCGGCACCGACTCCGCGGCGCCCGTGCCCGTCGAAGCCCGCCCCGAGCGCATTCTGATCGCCGAGGATAATCCGGTGAACCAACGCGTCGCCCAACACCTCCTCGCCCGCCTCGGCTACCGCTCCGACCTCGCCGGCAACGGCCTGGAGGTGATCGAATCCCTCGCCCGCCAGCCCTACGACATCGTGCTCATGGACGTTCAGATGCCCGAGCTCGACGGTATCCAGGCTACGCTACGACTCCGCGCCGCCCCGCCGCCCCATGGCAGCCCCTGGATCATCGCCGTCACGGCAAACGCCATGGAAGGCGATCGCGAAACCTGCTTCGCCGCCGGCATGGACGACTACGTGAGCAAACCCATGCGCGTGGACGATCTGGCCGAGGCCCTCGCCCGCGCCAAGACGGACCGCCTCGCGGGATGACCACTTCGACCCTGCTCCCCATGCCCCGCCCGCGCCTGCCCCGAATCGCCGCCCCCCTTCTCGCCCTCTCCGCCATCCTTCCCGCGGCCTGCCCCGCCGAGGACCTGAGCCTGCGCTACGAAAGACCCGCCGACCGATGGACGGAGGCCCTCCCCGTCGGCAACGGCCGGCTCGGCGCGATGGTCTTTGGCGGCCCCGCCCGCGAACACCTCCAGCTCAACGAATCCTCCCTCTGGTCCGGCGCGCCGAAAGACGGGAACAACCCCGGCGCCCGCGAGACGCTGCCGCGAATCCGCGCCGCGCTCTTCGCCGGCGACCACGCGCTGGCCACCCGTCTCGCGCGTGAAATGCAGGGCCCCTTTACCCAGGCCTATCAACCCCTGGGCGACCTGTTTCTCGACTTTCCCGGCGCGGAGGCCGCGTCCGCCTACTCTCGCACCCTCGACCTCGACCGCGCCGTCGTCACCACGCGCTACAAGATCGACGACGCCACCTTCACCCGCGAGGTCTTCGCCAGCCATCCCGACCAGGTGATCGTCGTCCGGCTGACCTGCGACCGGCCGCGCCGCATCTCCTTCACCGCGAGCGTCGACAGCCCGCTGCGCCACACCTCGGACACGGAGGGATCGCGGGAACTGGTGCTGGCCGCCCGCGCCCCGAGCCACTCCGAGCCCAGCTACCGCAAATCGGAAAATCCCGTCGTCTACGACGAAGGCCCCGTCCCCGAGGGCATGCGGGCCGAGCTCCGCGTGCGCGTGCAGGCCGAGGGCGGCGAGGTCGCCGCCGCGGCCGCGACGGTGACCGTGCGCGGCGCCGATTCCGTCACCCTGTTCCTTTCGGCGGGCACGAGCTTCGCCGGTTTCGACCGCTCCCCCGGCCGGGAAGGCCGCGATCCCTCCGCGACCGCCCGGCCGCCCCTCGCGGCGGCCGAGGCCCGCCCTTACGCGGAGCTGCTGGATCGCCACATCGCCGACCACCGGGCGCTCTTCCGTCGCGTCGGACTGGAGCTCGGCCCTGCTTCGGAGGCCGCCACGCAACCCACGGAAGCGCGTCTGGCGCGCTTCGCCCGCGGCGAATCCGATACGGGCCTCGCCGTCCTGCTTTTCCACTACGGACGCTATCTCCTCATCGCATCGTCCCGGGCCGGCGGCCTTCCGGCCAATCTACAGGGGATCTGGAACGATTCCCTGCGGCCGCCCTGGAGCTCCAATTACACGCTCAATATCAACACCGAGATGAACTACTGGCCGGCGGAGGTCGCCAACCTCCCCGAATGCCACGAGCCCCTCTTCTCCCTTATCGAGCGACTCGCCGCCAACGGCGCGCGCACCGCCGCGGTCAACTACGGCGCCCGCGGCTGGGTGGCCCATCATAACAGCGACATCTGGGCCCAGACCGCGCCGGTCGGCGCCTTCGGCGAAGGCGACCCCGTCTGGGCCAACTGGCAGATGTCCGCCGCCTGGCTCTGCCAGCACCTCTGGGAACACTACGAATTCGGCCGCGACAAAACCTTCCTCCGCGAACGCGCCTGGCCGTTGATGAAGGGCGCCGCCGAATTCTGCCTCGACTGGCTCGTGGATGACGGCGAAGGCCGGCTCGTCACCGCGCCCTCGACCTCGCCCGAGATCGATTTTCGCGCGCCCGGCGGGGGCCGGGCCTCCGTCGCCGTCGGCGCCACGATGGACCTCGCCATCATCCGCGATCTCTTCGCCAACCTTCTCTCCGCCGCGCGCGTCCTGGGCATCGACGATGAATTCACCCGCCGCGTCGCCGAGGCGGAAAAACGGCTGCTGCCCTACCGGATCGGCGCCCGGGGGCAGTTGCAGGAATGGGCGGCCGATCTGATCGAGACCGACGTCCACCACCGGCACACGTCGCACCTCTTCGGGGTCTACCCCGGCCGATCGATCACGCCCGACACGCCCGCGCTGCTCGCCGCCGCGCGCCGGTCGCTTGAGCTGCGCGGCGACGAAAGCACGGGCTGGGCGCTCGGCTGGCGCATCAACCTCTGGGCGCGACTGCGCGACGGCGACCGCGCGCACGTGTTTGTCCGCAACCTGCTTCGCCCGGTCGGAGCCCAGATCGACGGCGTGACCGTCACCGGAGGCGGCGTGTATCCGAATCTCTTCGACGCGCACCCGCCCTTCCAGATCGACGGCAATTTCGCCTTCGTGGCCGGGGTCGCGGAGATGTTGATGCAAAGCCACCTCGACGCGATCGATCTGCTGCCCGCGCTGCCGGCGGCCTGGCCCTCCGGCTCGGTCCGCGGCCTGCGCGCCCGAGGAGGCTTCGAGGTCGATATCGAATGGGCCGACCGGAAGCTGGTCTCGGCCACGATTCGCAGCGTCAACGGCACAGGCGGCCGGATTCGCTACGAAGGACGCGCACGCGACCTGAAGCTTCACCCAGGCGAAAGCCGGCGGATGGAAGCGAGCGAGTTCGCGTCAAACTTCTGATTTGAAATAAGCCGGGCAAAAACCCGGCGCCAACTCAGCGTCGCGCCGTTACAAGCACGTGCACGCGTCGCTACCGGTCCATAAAAAAATCCCCCTCGTTGGAGGGGGATCGAAAGAGAAAAACCCGACCGGGGGCGTTTATTACCAGACGAAATTGACAGGCAATCCGGAGGAGCGGGCAACCGGCGTGGAGCTGCCGCTCATCTCCTGCATCTGGGAGATCGTGCGCCAGACGACGTGCCCGTCGACAAACGCGATGAATGAACCGGAAGCCAGATTGCCCTCGCGGTGATTTGTGGAGGGCTTGCCCAGAATCGGGCTGGTCCATTGCCAGCTGCTTCCCGACACGCCCAAGGCGTCGACAACGAGTTCACGACGGCTGGGCGGAACCTGGATAAGACCACCCGCCTTAAGATCGATCGTCTGATACTCCGCTCGGATACGATCACTGTAAAAAACGTTTGCCGGCGAATTTTTGATGCCACCCGGACCAAACCCCGAAGCCCCCACCAGCATGATGTAATCGATCGTGGCGTAAGCGAAGCTGGTAAAATACTCGTCGTTTTCCGCCCGCTTGCCTGAGGGACAGAACATAACGTCTCGACCCGCACCCTTTACGAGATCCTCCAATGTCAGCTGGAGCGCAGGAGTCGTGGCTACGCGCTTGATCAACACGTCCCAAGGATAGCCGCCCGCCGGGCTGATATTCGGAAAGCGCTGCAGCTTGTCCTGATTCGCCATATTGATCAACAGGGCGGCGATTTGGCGGACGTTGCTCGAGCAACGGGTGCGTCGGGCGTTTTCACGGACCTTCCCGACCGTCGGGATAAGAATCGCGGCAAGGATGCCGATGATTGCGATCACCGTGAGCAGCTCGATGAGCGTGAAGCCGCGGCGACGGGAGAATGCGGATTTGGAAGACATGGCGAAAAAGACGAAGGGGTAAGACCGAGCGGAAAACCGGACCCGGCGTGATGAGCGTCGGGCCCGGGAAAACGTCCGCCTTTAGGGCGTGGTGACCTTGAGGCGGAGGAAGCGACGCGTCGCGTCGGTGAGCGTGACGGTGTCGGTGTAGGTGGTGGCGCCGGAACCGGTGAAGCCGGTGTAGGTCTGGACGGCGGTCCAGCCGGAGAGGTCGTTGCTGGCTTCGACCACGTAGCTGAGCGAGGAATCGCCGACGTGGTTGAAGGTCAGGGTCAGGACGTTGCCGGAGCGGGCCACGGTGACAGGCGAGCCGGAGTCGGCGCTGGTGGGCAGCGTGCCGGTGGCGTATTCAAGCAGGTTCGGGCGTCCGTCGTTGTCCGGATCGGCGCCGTCGGCGCCGTTTCCGCTGTTGGCGGAGTCGCCGAAGTGCGTGACGCGCCAGCCCTGGAGAGCGGTCAGGCTGGAAGCGACCACGCTGAGGGTGTGGGTCGCCTCGTCGAACTGGTAGCTGCCCTTCGTCCACTTGCGGGCGCCGGCGGCGGCGCCGTCGGAGGTGAAGCCGCTGACGTTGAAGGTCGCGCCGTAGGTCTTCGCGCCGGTGGTGGTCACCAAGGTCCAGCTGGCGCCGGTGGCGGTGCTGGCGGAGGCGGTGTCGATCACGAAGGTGCCGTTGAGGACGGCGGGGCCGGAGCCGGTGATGGCGTTGGTCGTGGCGATGGCGCCGGGCGCGAAGGTCAGGATGCCGGTGCTGGCCAGGGTCATGCCATTGGTGTTGCCGATGTTGAGGCTGCCACGGAAGGAGTTGGCGCCCGCGAGGGTGACCACGCCACCGCCGGTGAGGTTGAGTCGTCCGGAGCCCGAGATGGCGGCATTGAAGAGGAAGCCGTTGTTCTGGGCGTAAATCTCGGTCGCGCTGCGTGCGTTGATCGAGCCTTCAACGGTGACGACGACATTGCCGTCGGTGCCGTTGTGGAAGCGACCACCGTCTAGGACGAGGTTGCCGGGGAAGGTCAGCACTCCGGAGCCCTTGACCAAGAGGTTGCCGCCGTAGAAGAGCGCCAACTGGTCGCCCGCGAAGGTGTGGGCGATGGCGTCCGCCGGGGTGCGGAGGCTCTGGATGTTGACGTAGAAGCTCTCACCGGCGGCCGGAACCACGCCGCCCTCCCAATTGAGGGCGTTGATGAAGGAGGTGGTGCCCACGGCGTCGGCGGTGGCGAGGCGGCGTCCATTGGCGATGGGCGTGGAGGCGGCCAGATTGGGATTGGAGCCGACGGCGAACTCGGCGGCGGTGGTGAAACCGTCGGTGTCGGGATCGCCGAGACCGTTTTGCGCGGTGATGTTGCCGAAGTAGGCGACCTCGTAGGCGTCCAGCAGTCCGTCGCCGTCCTTGTCCGTGGCGGTGGCGGTGGTGAGGTTGCCGAAGGTGCTCATTTCCCAGACGTCGTTCACGCCGTCGGCGTCGCTGTCGGGCCAGGAGGTGTTGGACTTGGGATCGGAACCGGCGGCGAATTCCTGCGCGTCGGTGGCGCCATCGCCGTCGAAGTCTTGCGTTCCGTTGCGGGAGAGATCGCCGAAGGTCGAGATTTCCCAGGCGTCGGGAAGTCCGTCCGCGTCGGTGTCAGGATTGCTGACGACGGTGAGAACGCTGGTCGCCTCGTCGAACTGGTAGTAGCTCGGGCCGGCGGTGGAGGTCCACTTGCGAGCGCCCGCGGCGGCGCCGTTGGAGAGGTAGCCGTTCACCCGGAAGGAAGCGGCGTAGGTCTTGGGACCGGTGGTGGTGGCCAGGGTCCAGGAATCACCGAGCGTGGTGGCGGCCGCGGAGGTATCGATTGCGAAAGCTCCGTTGAGCGTGAAGCCGCCGGTGCCGGTGATGGCGTTGGTCACACCGACCGCGCCGGGCGTGAAGCGCAGGATGCCGGTCGAGGCGAGGGTGAAGCGATTGGTGGTGCCGGCGATGCTGAGGCTGCCATTCCACGTGTTGTTACCGGCGAAGGTCACGTTGCCGCCGCCGGTGAGCGCGAGATTGCCGGAGCCGCTGATCGTCGAGTTGATGACCAAGGGACCGTTGTTCGCGAAGAGCGTGGAATTCTTGCTGACCTGGATCGTGCCGTTGAGCGCCACGCTCACGCCGCCGGTCGCGGCGTGGTTGATCATGCCGCCGTCGAGCTGGAGCACCGGAATGGTGACGGCGCTGTCGGTCTTCCAGATGAGGGTGCCGACGCTGGTGCCGGCCGCGGTGAGCACGAGCTTGTCGCCCGCGAAGGTCGGGGAGCCGGTGGTGGGCGTGCGCAGGCCGCCGACGCCGACGATGTAGGTTTTGCCCGCGACGGGGATGGCTGCGTCGCTCCAATTGAGCGCGGCGTCGAAGGACGTGGTGCCGGCGATGTCGCCGCCCGCATTCAGGACGGGGCCGTCGCTGACGCCGTCGCCATTGATGTCGCCCGGGACGGACGTGGCCAGATTCGGGTTGGTGAAGTAGACGTATTCAAGGCTGTTGGCGAAGCCGTCCGCGTCGGGATCGTCCGTGGCGGACTGGCGGGAGACGATCGTGGAGCCGTTGGCCAGACCCGTCTCGCCGGATTGCTTGAAGTAGAAGATTTCCCAGCCGTCGGCCAGGCCGTCGGCATCGGAATCAAGACTGGAGCGGTAGTCGTTCGGGTTGAGGCTGAGATCGTATTCCTCGCCGTTGGTGGCACCGTCGTCGTCCGGATCGCCGTTGCGCGTCGCGCTCAGGTTGCCGAAGTTGATCAGCTCCCACGCATCGTTGAGCAAGTCGAAGTCGGTGTCGGGATATTCGGTGCGGCTGTTCGGATTGGAACCGGCCTGGTATTCCTGAAGATTGGTCGCCAAGTCGCCATCGGGGTCGGCCGCGGCGGTCTGGGACAGATTGCCGAACCACGTGATTTCCCAGTTGTCGGCCAAACCGTCGCCGTCGACGTCACCCGGGATGGAAGACACGGAATTGGGATTGGAACCGCCGGCATACTCCTGCGAGTTGGAATAGCCGTCCGCGTCAGGGTCGGCGGAGGAGGTCTGGGAGAGGTTGCCGAAATAGGCTTCTTCCCAAGGATCGCTCAGCCCGTCGGAATCGGTGTCGACAAAGGTGAAGGAATTCGGGCCCGCGAGCTGGTAGGTGTTGATCTCGTCGGAAGTAAGCGCGCCGTTCCAGATGCGAACCTCGTCATAGGTGGCGTTGGCGACGTTGTCGCCGGTCCACATCGAGCGACCGAGCCAGTTGTCGACGTCGTTGAGAGCGGGGAGCGTGTTCGCCGTGGTGAAGCTGCCCTTGGCGACGATGTTGCCGGTGGCGACCGCGGGCGTGATATACCAGGTCACCAGCGTTCCGGCGGTGGCGGCGCCGTTCGAGTAGGCGGCGGGCGTGAGGGTAAGGACGATGTGATACTGGCTGCCGAGCGTGTAGGCGCTGGCGTTGGTCGTGCCGCGATTGTTCACCACGCCGGAGTCGATCCACTCAACCTGGTCGTTGGCGGCGTCGGTGCCGCGCGTCCAGGACATGAAGAGGTATTCGGTGGTGCCGCTGCCGAAGTCGAAGACGCGGCCCCAGTTTTGCACGGCGTTGTTCGTCGCCCAAAGCTCGATGGTGACAGGGGTGCTGCGGAGGCCCACGAGATTACCGCCGAGGCGAACGGCCGCCGAGGTGCCCGAGGCGCCGCCGGACAGGGTCACGGACGTGGCGTTTTGGGTGACGGTGCCGCCCGCGGCCGCGTTGCTGTCGGGGTCGACGACCGTGGCGTGGGACGTGCCGACGCTGTCGTTAAGGTTGCCATTGAAGCTCCAGCGATGGGTCAACAGCGCCTTGCTCGGGGTCCAGCTGGCGTTCTTGGGATCGGAGCCGGCGCGCATCTCGTCGTAGTTGCTCGCGCCGTCGCCGTCATAGTCGCCCGAGCCGTTCTGGGCCGCGGTGCTGGAGAAATTCTGGATTTCCCACGCGTCGTTCAGACCGTCGCCGTCGGAGTCCGGCCAGTTCGACGCGTCGACCGGATTGGTGCTGGCGGTCTCTTCCTGCTCGTTGGTCGCGCCGTCGCCGTCGAAATCACCGGCGCCGTTTTGCGAGGTGATGTTGGTGAAATAGGTGGTCTCCCAGCTGTCGGCCAGACCGTCGCCATCGACATCGAGCGGAGTGGAGGCGTTGACCGAGGGATTGGAGCCGGCGGTCTCCTCCTGTTCGTTGGTGTAGCCGTCGGTGTCCGGGTCGCCGGAGCCGTTTTGGAGGCTGAGATCGGTGCCGAAATAGAAACGTTCCCAGTTGTCGAGCAGCCCGTCACCATCGGTGTCCGAGGGGGTCAGAGTAAGCGGGTTGACGAGATTGGGCGTGGCGACCGGGTCGACGTAGATATCGTCGATGTAGACGCCGGTGTTGGCGTTGTTGGACAACAGCGTGAAGGCGACCAAGGGATTCGCGGCGACGCCGTTGCGGAAATTCCATGTGCCGTCGGACGAGGTGATCTCGGTCTGGGTCGAGTAGGAGGAGTCGCCGTCGCGCTGCACATAGAGGCGGTAGGTGTCGGCGGTCGTGTCGATCACATACCAGATATTATACCAGGCTCCCGCCGTCAGATTGAACAGGGGAGCGCGATTGGTGCCGCCGTCGCGGGAACCATACCGTCCATCCGTATTGGTGGCGTTGCCCTGAATCTCGTAGGTGGCAAAGTCGGTCAGAGAAGGCGGACTCACATCCGACAAACCAAAGGAGACGTCGTTGCTCAGGTCGGTGATGTAGAGCCGGAAAAAGAAAGTGCCGCCCGACGCGTCGGAGATCGGAGTCGGCAGCAATTTGTAGGCGTCGTTCGTGCCGGTGTGCTGCAACACCTTGTTGGCCGGGGCGGTGGGGTCGGCGGCGACGACGGTGGCGGTGCTGCCGGAAGTCACCACCCAGCCGTTTTGACCGCTGATGGATCCGTTGGTCAGGCTGTCAAACGTATCGACCGCTTGAAATGCGGCATGGGTTTGGGACGCGGCTCCCAGGGCAAGGGCGGCAAGAAGCGCGCTGCGATGGCGGGGTAGTTTCATAAGAAAAGGAAGGTGACGGGCGGACGGCACGACACGGTGCCGGAGCCATTCGGAAAGGGGTGACGGGGCGGCGGAGAACAAAGGAAGATCCGGCAAACAACCGGGAGTATTGGCGATTTAATCGATGCTGGCTCCGCGGGGATTTCTTCGCAATCAACCGCACGGTTTAACGTCTACCTTCCCCGCTAAACACCCCATGCGACCCGAAACGAACTCCGCCGATTCGCAAGCCGCATGCGCCGAGCACGGAAGATTTTATCCGTGGCCGGATTGGCCGCTCCGGGCATGCCCGACGAACGCGCCCGCGCCCCCGCGCTTGAAAACAGTTTACGGTAAAGGCCCGGCCGGCGATTTGACGCTCGCGCCGGACCGCCCTCTGACTTCGTAACTTCTGGCGCGCCACGTCGCCGACCGACGTCCCGTTCGCTTCGCCGATGTCGCCCGTTTCCGCGAACATGCTCCGTTCCTACCCTTCACGCTTGCTCGCCTTCGTTGGCTATCCCCCGGCGCAGCCCCTCCTCGGGGCCGCCATGGGCGCGACCGTCACCGATTCGCCCGCCGCGCCCGCGATCCACCCGGCGTGAACCTAAGACCGGCGCCCTTGCGCACATCGTCTTCATTTCTTTCCAGTCGCTCCCTTTTTCGCCCGCGTCGCTTTCCTCTTTCGCCAGATCCCCTCACCCCTCCCCGTGCCCGTGACCGTCAACGAACGCCTCAAAAACAACCCCCTGCGCAACCGCGACGACCTTCGCCGCCTCCTCGAGGACATGGTCGAGCCTCTCTACGACCATTTTTCCCCCGGCCGCGCCCGCGTCGAACTGGCCGCCAACCGCGCCAGCTACGGCGATCCCGCCAGCGCCCTCGAGGGCTACAGCCGCCCGCTCTGGGGCCTCGCCCCGCTCGCCGCCGGCGGTGGCAAATTCGCCCATTGGGATCTCTGGCGCGAGGGGCTGGTCAACGGCACCGATCCGAAGCACCCCGAATACTGGGGCCTCGCCGGCGACTTCGACCAACGCAGCGTCGAGCAGGGCGCCTTCGGCTTCGCCCTCGCCCTCGCGCCGAACGAGCTCTGGAAACCCCTCACCTCCGCGCAGCGCGCCAACCTCGTCGCCTGGCTGCGCCGCATCCACGAGGTGAAACTCGTCCGCAGCAACTGGCTCTTCTTTCGCGTGCTCGTCCAGCTCGGCCTCCACCAGGTCGGCGAGACCTGGGACGAAAAAGTCCTCGATTCCGACCTCTCGCAGATCGAGTCATTCTACCTGCGCGACGGCTGGTCGACCGACGGACCCGAGGGCGCCCCGTGGCGCGACGGTCGCACCGGCGACTACTACGTCCCGATGGCGATCCATTTCTACGGGCTGGTCTACGCCCGGCTCGCCTCCTCGGCCGACCCAGCCCGCTCCGCCCGCATCGTGGAGCGCGCCCGCCTTTTCGCCCGCGAGTTCCAGCACTACTTCGCCGCCGACGGGTCCGCCCTGCCCTTCGGCCGCAGCCTCGCCTACCGCTTCGCCCAAGGCGCGTTCTGGGGCGGCCTCGCCTACGCCGGCGTCGAGGCCCTGCCCTGGCCCGTCATCAAGGGAATCTACCTGCGCCACCTCCGCTGGTGGATGCGGCAACCCATCTTCACCGAGACGGGCCTGCTCACCATCGGCTACGCCTACCCCAACCTGCTCATGGCCGAGAGCTACAACTCGCCCGGCTCCCCCTACTGGGCGCTCAAGGCCTTCCTCCCCCTCGCCCTCCCCGACTCGCATCCTTTCTGGCGCGCCGAGGAGGCCCCGCTCCCGCCGCGCCGCGCCGCGCTCACCAGCCCCGGCTCGCGCCTCGTCCTGACCACCGACCCGCGCTCCCGCGACGTCGTCGCCCTCGCCCCCGGCCAGCGCGTCCTCGACTGGCCGCGCAACGCCCCGCACAAGTATTCAAAGTTCACCTACGGAAACCGCTTCGGCTTCGCCGTCACCTCGGGCGCGTCCATCCCCGCCGAGGGCGGCCTCGACGGCGAGCTCTCGCTCAGCGACGACGAGCGCTATTTCCGCCGCCGCGATTTCGCCCACCCGTCCGAGGTCCGCGAGGGCGCCTCCTGCTCGCTCTGGAAACCCTGGCCCGACGTCGAGGTCCGCACCTGGCTCGTCGCCGCCCCGGAGGGCCACGTTCGCCTGCACCATGTCAAATCCGCGCGCGCCCTCTGGACCCTGGAGGCGGGCTTCGCCGTGCCCTACTTCACCAAGAGCCATCTTCGCCAGCAGCCGGATCTCCCCGGCGGCCCGATCGTTCGCTCCCCGCGCGGTTGCTCGACCGTGCGCGAGCTTCTGGGCGGACGCACCGCCGCCTGCGTCGAGTTGGGCGCCAACACCCATATCCTCGCCTCGCTCTCCGCCATGCCCGTGCTCCGCGGCGCGCATCAGCCCGGGGAGTTCTGGCTCGCAAGCTGGGTCGACGGCACCGCCGACGAAAACGCCCCGCTCTCCGGCGGCTCCGCCTTCTCCGTCGGCCTCGAAGGCGAGGCCTGCGTCATCCGCCGCGACGGCCGCTCCTGGTGGACCGTCAGCAACGAAAATCTCTTCGGCCAATCGAGCCCCGAGCGCCTCCGCGCCCTGGACGAGCTCGTCTAGCCCGCTCCGTCGCTCTCGCCCTCCCTCCCTCTATTCCCCCCACGTTCCTCTTTCCGATCCTTGATGAAACACCTCTTCACCGCCGCCCTGCTCGCCGCCGGCCTCGCGCCTCTCACCGGCCTCCGCGCCGCCGACTCGCCCGCTCCCGTAGCCGCCTCCGCCGCGGCGTCCGAAATTCTCGCCGAATCCTCGGTCGACCGCGTCTGGGCCGGCCATCCCGTGACCTTCGCCTTCGTGACCGAACGCGGTTACCAATTCATCGCCTATTACGACGCCGATCGCCGCATCACAGTCGCCTCGCGTCGCCTTGAAGAGACGACGTGGAAACGCTTCCAACCCGAGGGTATCCACCTCCCCAACCGCGGCCGCTCGTCCAACGTCACCGGCTGGGACAGCCACAACTTCCTCGCCCTCCAGCTAGACAAGGACGGCTACCTCCACCTCTCGGGCAACATGCACAACGACCCGCTCATCTATTACCGCTCGGGCCGTCCCTTCGACGTCGAGTCGCTTGAGCGCGTCGACCGCATGACCAGCCGTCGCGAGAACAACACCACCTACCCCGTCTTCTTCAAAAACCGCGCCGGCGAACTTTTCTTCCGCTATCGCGACGGCGGCAGCGGCAACGGCGCCGACATCTACAACGTCCTCGAGACCACCTCGCGCACGTGGGTGAACCTGCTCTCCTCGCCGCTCCTCGACGGCCAGGGCAAACGCAACGCCTACGCGATGAACCCCACCCTCGGGCCCGACGGTCGCTTCCACCTCGTCTGGATGTGGCGAGAGAGCCCCGACTGCGCCACCACCCACCGCATCTCCTACGCCCGCAGCGCAGACTTCATGCACTGGGAGAAAAGCGACGGCACGCCGCTCACCCTTCCCATCACCCTCGAGACCGCCGAGGTCATCGATCCCGCCCCGATCCGCCAAGGCATGATCAACATGACCTTCAACCTCGGCTTCGACGCCGAGAAACGCCCCGTCGCCGTCTACCACCGTTACGACGAGGCCGGAAAATCCCAGGTCTACGCCGCGCGCCCCGCGGGACGCGGCGCGCCCTGGGACATCGTCCAGATCAGCGACTGGGATTTCCGCTGGCAGTTCGGCGGCGGCGGCTCCGTCAACGCCGACGTGATCCTCGGCGCGCCCGTCCTCCTCCCCGATCACAGTCTGCGCGTAGACTACGCCACCACCCGCTCCGTCGGCGAAGGTCGTTGGCGGATCGACGGCAAGACGCTCCGCCCGCTCGGCACGCTGCCGCAGCCTCCGCCCGTCTTGCCCGAATCCTTGGCGAAACCCGTCTCCGATTATCCCGGCATGGAAGTCCAGACCGCCACCTCCCGCGCCGACGGCCGCCGCTGGGTGCTCCGCTGGGAAACGCTTCCCCGCAACCGCGACCAGCCCCGCAGCTCCGCTCCGCCCGCGTCCGAGCTCCGCGTCTACGAGCTCCCGGACGCCGCCACCAGCAACGCCATGCGTATCGGCTCTTAAACTACACCGCGCCGCGCCCCCGGGGACGCGGCGCGGCTCTTTTCCCCGATCCCGTCCCCGCCTCGACGCCCCATGAATCTCCGCTCCCTCCTCCGTCTCGTTCGCCTCCCCCTGGCCCTCGCCCTCGCCGCCGGCGCGCTCTGCGCCGCCACGTCGTCGGAATTTCCCCCGCGACAGAGCATCGTCCCCGGCGCCCTCTGGCCCGACGACCGCGGCCACCACATCCAGGCCCACGGCGGCGGACTCCTGAAGCTTGGCGACACCTATTACTGGTTCGGCGAGGACCGCGGCGGCGAGGTCACGCCGGTGAAGCCCCTCGAGCGCAAGGTTTCCTGCTACGCCTCGAAGGATCTACTCAACTGGAGCTTCAAAAACCAGGTCGTCCGCACCGGTCCGCCCGAGCCCGAGATCGGCAGCCCCTTCGTCTTCGAGCGCCCCAAGGTCTTCCACAACGCCAAGACCGGGAAGTTCGTCATGTATGTCCACCTCGACGACAAAAGCTACAAGCTCGCCCGCGTCGCCGTCTACGTGAGCGACACCGTCGACGGCGACTACGCCTATGTCCGCAGCTTTCGCCCCCTCGGTCTCGAGAGCCGCGACATCGGCCAGTTCGTCGACGACGACGGCGCCGCCTACCTCATCTTCGAAAGCCGCCCGACCAAGGGCTTCTACATCGCCAAACTCTCAGACGACTACCTCGATGTCGCCGAGCAGACCTGCTTCATCAAATCGCCCCTCGAGGGCGGCGCCCTCGTGAAATACGAGGGGCTCTACTACCTCATCGGTTCCTGGATGACCGGCTGGAAACCGAACAACAACCAATACGCCACCGCCACCTCGCTCGCCGGCCCCTGGTCCGAGTTCCAGGACATCGCCCCGAAGGAAAAGAAGACCTACGGCTCGCAGTCCACGCTCATGCTCAAGGTCGTCGGGTCGAAAAAGACCTCCGTGATCTTCATGGGCGACATCTGGCGCCCCGGAAACCACCAGGACGGCCGCTACCTATGGATGCCGCTCGAGATCGGCGCCGGACGCCTCTGGCTACCCGAGCCCCGCGAATGGACCATCGACGTCGCCACCGGCGAAACGCGTTTCACCGAGCGTCCCTGAAATCCCGTCCGTCCCTTCGCCCGCCCCATGACCACGCCCCGCCGCCTCGCCGCCCTTTGCCTGATCGGCACCTTTCCGCTCTTCGCTCAAAACTACGCCCCCGAGGCCCAGCCCGTGAACTCCGCCGCCTCTTCCGCCTCCGCCGCGCCCGCGTCGTCCGCGCCCGCTTCCGTCTCTCCCGCCAACCTCGCCATCGCCGCCACCCCCTCGACCTCCTTCGTCTCCGGCCACGAATCCCTCGCCGCGATCAACGACGGCAAGTCCCCGCGCTCCTCTTTCGACTACGCCCCCGGCGCCTACGGCAACTGGCCTCGCAAGGGCACCCAGTGGGTCCAATACGACTGGCCCCGCCCGGTCTCCATCTCCGCCGTCGAGGTCTACTATTTCGACGACCACCGCGGAGTCCGCCTCCCCGCCGCCGCACGCCTCCTCGTCTGGGACGAGGCCGCCTCCGCCTTCCGCCCCGCGGCGATAACCTCGTCCGGCGACGGCGTCTCCACGCTCGGCGTCGAGGGCGACAAGTTCAACCGCCTCGAATTTCCCGCCCCGCTCACCGTCTCGCGCCTCCGCCTCGAGCTCGACGGCCGCGACGACGCCTCCACCGGCGTCCTGGAGTGGCGCGTCCTCGACGCCGGCTCTTCGCCGCTCTTCCCGCCGCGCGTCGCCGCCGGCCCCGACCGCGTCGTCGTCGTGGGCGGGCAGACCCACCTCGACGCCACCGTGCTCTCCACCGGCCAACCCGGCGTGATCGGCTCCCCGCGCTGGGAAAAGCTCTCCGGCCCCGGCGAAGTCGCCATCGCCGACGCCACCGCCCTCTCCACCTCGGCCACCTTTTCCGAGCCCGGCGACTACGACCTCGGCTTCACCGCCGGCTCCGGCGAACTCGCCGCCTCCGATCGTCTCTCCGTGCGCGTCGCCCCCGCCGCCCCCCTTGTCGGCCTTCGCGCTCTCGCCGTCCCGCGCTTCAGCGTCACCACGCCGTTCTGGCGCGACCGCCTCCGCGCCACGGTGATCAACTGGATTCCCCACTGCGTCGCCGAAAACGAAAAGCCCGACCTCAAGGAGGGCGGGCTCAACAACCTTCTCGCCGCCGCCGACAAACTCGCCGGTCGCCCCGCCCCCGCCCACCGCGGCTACCCGTTCTCCAACGCCTGGGTCCTCAACACCCTCGAGGCCGCCTGCCTCGCCCAGCAGCTCGAGCCGGGCGACGACGCCGAGCTCGCAGCCGCCCAGGCCGGGCTTCGCGAGACCATCGAGCGATGGATCCCCGTCGTGCTCGCCGCCCAGGAGCCCGACGGGTATTTCCAAACCCGATACACCCTCGGCACCGCCCGCGAGCAAGCCGACGGCCGCCCCCCCGAGCGCTGGAGCCCCCGCCTCCGCACCGAGCACGAGGGCTACGTGGCCGGCTACTTCCTCGAGGCCGCCATCGCCCACGTCCGCATGACCGGCGGCAAGGACCGCCGCCTCTACGACGCCGCCCGCCGACTCGCCGACTGCTGGGAGAGCCACATCGGCCCCGCGCCCAAGCAGCCCTGGTTCGACGGTCACCAAACCATGGAGCTCGCCCTCTTTCGCTTTGCGTCCCTCGTCGACGAGCTCGAGGGCCCCGGCGCCGGCGACCGCTACGCCGCCCTGGGCAAGTTCCTGCTCGACCGCCGCGGCGTCGGCGTCGGCGAACACGGCACCGCCTACGACCAGACCCACCTCCCCGTCACCCGCCAATACGAGGCAGTCGGCCACGCCGTCCGCGCGGTCTACAACTACGCCGCCATGGCCGACGTGATCGCGGCCACCGGCGACACCGATTACCAGAGCGCCACGCTCTCCCTTTGGGAAAACCTTGTCGGCCGTAAGCTCTACCTCACCGGCGGCATCGGCAGCGGCGAGACCTCCGAGGGCTTCGGCGCAGACTTTTCCCTTCCAAACAACGCCTACTGCGAATCCTGCGCCAACATCGGCCTGCTCTTCTTCAACCACCGTCTCCACCTCGCCTACGCCCAGGCCCGCTACGCCAGCCTCTACGAGGACACGCTCTACAACGCCGTCCTCAGCGACCTCGACCTCGCCGGGCAAAATTTCACCTACACCAACGCCCTCGACACCGACGAGGCCCGCTACAAGTGGCACGTCTGCCCCTGTTGCGTCGGCAACATCCCGCGCGCCCTCCTCAGCCTGCCTACATGGACCTACACGCCCGCCTCGAACCGTCTCTTCGTGAATCTCTTCGTCGGCGGCTCCCTCACCTTGCCCGAGGTCGGCGGCGGTCCGCTGCGCGTCACGCAACAGACCGACTACCCTTGGTCGGAAAAGGTGTCGCTCACGCTTGAACCCGCCTCGGGCGAGGCCGACTTCGCGCTCCATCTCCGCGTGCCCGATCGCGCCGCCAGCCCGCTCTACGCCGTCTCGCCCGCGGTCCCAGGGCTCGGCGAGATCCGCGTCAACGGCCGCCCCGTCGCGCCCCAGCTTGTCGACGGATACGCCGTCGTCTCGCGCCGCTGGCAAGCCGGCGACCGCGTCGACTTCACCGTGCCGCTCGCCATCCAGCGCGTGCATTGCGACGACCGCGTGGCCGCCAACCGCGGCCGCGTCGCCCTCCGCCAGGGTCCCCTCGTCTACAACCTGGAGTCCGTCGACCAAAACCTCGACGCCGTCCTTCCGCCCGACGCATCCCTGTCCTCCGAGTGGCGCCCAGATCTCCTAGGCGGCGTCGCCGTCATCCGCGGCGCCTACGCCGACGGTTCACCCCTCCTCGCCATCCCCAACTACGCCCGCAACAACCGCGGCGGCCGCTCCGTCGTCTGGATCCGCGAAAAATAAAAGCCCGCCCAGACCATCCGCCCTAGCTTCGCGGCGCGCCCCGTTTGGCGCCCTCCCGCGCATCGGCATGGCCGCATCCCCGCATCCGTCCACGAGACCACGTCTCCGACAATTTCCTGGCGATAGCACCCTGGGCAGGCGCCGATCGGGCGATTCCGGACGCGAATCCGCACTGGCCTATTTACGAGACGGGCTCCGCGCCTCTTTCTCTTCGCGCATGTCCAGCCCCGCCCCTCGACGCATCGCCCTCTGGTCCGGCCCCCGCAACCTGTCCACCGCGCTCATGCGCAGCTTCTCCTCCCGCGCCGACTGCGTGGTGAGCGACGAGCCGTTCTACTCGGCCTATCTCTCGGGCAACGATCTCGCCCACCCCGGCCGCGAGGACGTGATCGCCAGCCAGCCGGGCGACTGGCGCGTCGTCGCCCGCCAGATCACGCAGGAGCCCCCGCCCCTGCCCCGCCCCGTGTGGTATCAGAAACACATGGCGCACCACATGACGCCCGAGATGATCGGCCCTTGGCTCGACGGCCTCGAACACGCCTTTCTCATCCGGCACCCCGCCCGCGTGATCGTCAGCTACCGCAAGGTCTACCCGCACATGACCCTCGCCGAAACCGGGCTGCCCTGGCAGGCCCGCCTTTTCGAACGCATCCAGTCGCTGCGCGGCGCGCCGCCTCCAGTCATCGACGCCGCCCAGATCCGCGCCCGCCCCGAGGCCGCGCTCCGCGCCCTCTGCTCCGCCCTCGGCCTGCCTTGGGACGCCGCCATGCTTGGCTGGCCCGCCGGCCCGCACCCGCAGGACGGCGTCTGGGCGACGCACTGGTATGACAGCATCTGGGCCAGCACCGGCTTTGTCGCGGAACCCGAGCCCGAGGCCGAGCCGCCTCGCCCGGACGTGCCTTTCTACGACGAAGCCCTCGCCATCTATCACCGACTTCGCGCCCACTGCGTGAAAGCCTGACCCCGCCCGCCATGCTACAGCCGCAAAATCCCGCCAACGCCGACATCCTCGTCAACATCAACGGCGAGCTCGTCCACCGCGACCGGGCCGGCGTCTCGCCCTTTGACTCCAGCGTGCAAAACGGCGACGCGGTCTGGGAGGGGCTCCGCCTCTACGACGGGCGCCTCTTCCGTCTCGACGCCCACCTCGCCCGCCTGCGCCACAGCGCCGAGATGCTTCGCTACGAGGGCTATCCCGGCGAGGAGCGTCTCCTCGCGGAGCTCAAGCGCACGCTCGCCGCCAACTCGATGCGCGATCGCGTGCACATCCGCCTGACCGTGTCGCGGGGAATCAAATACACCAGCGGCCTCGATCCGCGCATCAACCGCCGCGGCTGCTCATTCTTCGTCTTGGCCGAGCACAAGCCGCCCGTATACAACAACACCGCGGGCGTGCACCTCGTCACCGTGCGCCAGCGCCGGCCCTTCGCCGACGTGCTCGACCAGCACATCCACAGCTGCAACCAGCTCACCAGCATCCTCGCCAAGATGGAGGCCAACACCGCCGGCGCCGACGACGCCCTCATGCTCGACACCGAGGGCATGCTGGCCGAGACCAACGCCACCCACGTCTTCATCGTGAAGGACGGCGTGGTGCGCACCTCGACCACCCGCGCCTGCCCCGAGGGCATCACCCGCGCCGCCGTGCTCGAGCTTTGCCAACGCCACGGCCAGCGCGCCGAGGAGGCCCACATCCCCGCCGCCGAGCTGGTCCGCGCCGACGAGATGTTTGTCACCGGCACGATGGGCGAGATCACGCCCGTGCGCCGCCTCGACGCCCACGACTTCGGCGCGGTGCCCGGTCCCGTCACCGCGCGCATTTCCGTCTGGTTCCGCGAACTCACCCGCGACCCATCCCAAGGCACGCTCGTCGTCGACTGACGCCGGCGTCTGTTTGCCTTTTCCGGTTCTCCGGCGGACAGGCGGGGCCCACCCGCCCGTGGTTCGATGATGTGGAAGGCAACGGGCGACGCCGCGCCGCGTTCCAGCCCGGGCCGGGGACCTAGCGCTTGCGCTCCTGATAGACGCGCACCCAGTCCACCTCGAAGCGCGCCGGGAAAACGGAGTCGTCGACCGGGCCGCCGTTGTCGCCGCCCAGCGCGAGGTTCAGGATCATGTAGTGCGGCTGCCGAAACGGCAGGAAGCCGTCGGGATTCTTCGCCTCGCTCATCGAGACCTCGTTCAACAGGCGGTTGTCGACGTAGAGGCGCACCTTGTCGCGCGTCCAATCCATGCGCCAGACGTGGAACTCCTTCGCCCAGTTTTCGCCGCCGAGCTTGGCAAGAGGCGTCGCCACCGAGTCCCACTCCGCCTTCCAGCGCTCCGGCGTGCCCCAGGCGAAGTTGGCCAGCAACTTGCCCCGGTAATACTCCATGATGTCGATCTCGCCGTTGTGCGGCCACTCGCGCGCCACGCCGAGCGTCCACCACGCGGGCCAGAGTCCTTTTCGCACGTCGATGCGCCCCCGCATCTCGAAGCGCCCGTAGGTCCACTGGCGCAGGCCGCGGGTCAGGATGCTCGCGGACGTGTAGGTGGACTTCGCGGGTTTCGTTTTCCAATCCTCGGAGCCCGGCTCGTGCCGGGGATTCGGCACCGATTCGCGACGCGCCTCGATCACGAGCACGCCGTCTTTCACCCGCGCGTTGTCCGGCTGATAAAACTGCGCCTCGTGGTTACGCACGAAACCCCTTTCGAAGATCCAGTTCTTGGGATCCGGAGGGCCGTCGACATTGAACTCGTCCGCCCACACCAGCTCGAAGCCGGGTGGAGGCGGGGGCGCCGGAGCCCTGGTCGAGGGCGCGGCGGCGCAAGCGGGCAGAACCAAAAAGGCGCCACACCCGAGCGCGGCGAAGACACGGGCCCAAACGGGACGGTATGAATGGGAAGGCACGGGGAAAAGTCGTCTTCAACCGCGCCCGATCCGGCCGTCGAAGGCCGGAAGGCACGCGATCAGGCGCAGATCGAGAGCTGAGCGCGCCGGACCTCGGCGTGGATGCCGGCTCCGGAGACATAGCGCTCGATCTCGTCGATCATCGCGCTCGCCATCCGCCGGCACTCGGGACCGAGGCTGCCCGCGAGGTGCGGCGTGACGATGACATTGGGCATCGAGGGCAGGACCGACTCCTCGCCCGGAGGCTCGGTCGCGAGCACGTCGAGCACCGCCCACAAGTCGGGGCGGGCCTGCAGGACTTTCGCCAGCTCGTCTTCGCGGACGATCGCGCCGCGCGCGGTGTTGATGAAAGTCGCCCCCGGCCGCATCGCGGAAAAATGCTCTCCGCGCAAAAGACCGACCGTCTCCTCCAAAAGCGGAATGTGGCAGCTCACCACGTGCGCCCGGGCGAAGGCGTCCTCCAGCGAAACCAGCTCCACGCCGAGACGCGCGGCCTCCTCGGGAGACACCACGGGATCGTAGGCGATCACGGACACGTCCAGGCGCCGGATTTGATCCAACACCATGCGCCCTGTCCGGCTCAGCCCCAGCAGGGCCACCGTGCTGCCATAGGCGCCGACCAGATAGGGATCGTCCGGGAGATACAGGCCGAGCTCGCGCTGCGCGGTGATCCGCGACCACACGCGCTTGAGCGAAAGCACCAGCATCGAGAAGGTGAACTCGGCCACCGGACGGGCGTTCATCTCCACCGCGCTGGCGACCCGGATCTCGCGATCCCACATCTCTTCCGTGACAAAGGATTTCACCGATCCCGCGGCGTGAAACACCGCCTTCAAGGACGGAAGCGCCCGCAACATGCGAGGCGTCATGCGGGGCATGCCCCAGCCCGACAGAATGATCTCCACCCCGGCCAGTCGCGGATCGGCCAGACTCTCGTCGCTCGGCTCCTCGTCCTGGCGAATGTCGACCAGTTCGACGATCTCACGAAGTCGCTCTAATTCGACTTGGGAAACAACCTGCCGGTAGGCGTAGGGTTTCATCCAAATCAGAGCCTTGGGACGGGGGCGATGCACGGGAAAGGGGGAAGGAGAAAAAAGACGGAACGGGAGCGAGTCCAGACAAGGGGGGAAGGGTGCCTCGGGACTTTAGGACAAGCTATTGAGCGCCTTCCCTCGCCTCCAGCACACCGCAGGTTTAACGTAAGACCTCGCACTCGCGCCCGGAATCGCTCATCGTCCCGTTTTCCCGTCGACGGCGCGACGCGACGAAACTCGCATCCGCCCCCGGCGTCCTCCCTTTTCCTCGAACCGCCCTCTACCCGGCCTCATCGCCTCCGCGTCCCGAGCCCGTTTCCGCCGTGTCCACACCCGCCTCCGATCCCTCCTCCGAGTCCCCCGCCCCCCGCCGCGTCGGCCTGCGCGACATCGCCCGCGCGCTGGAAGTCAGTCTGATGACGGTCTCGCTCGCCTTGCGGAATAGTCCCAAGGTCTCCAAGGCCACCCGTCAGAAGGTGCGCCGCATGGCGGACAAGCTCGGCTACCGTCCCGACCCCGAGATCGCCCGCCTGATGACGCGTCTCCACAAGACGACCCAGTCCTGGGACCGGCCGCCCATGGCCATCGTCGACCTTTCCGCCACCCGCCTCCCCGCCGGCGCCGACAACTACTGCGAATACGTCCGCGTCGGCGCCGTGAAGCGCGCGGAGGCGCTCGGCTATCTGGCCACCTGCTTCCACCTGCTCGACTACGAGGGCGACCTTCGACGCCTGCTCAAGGTTCTCCATTACCGGGGCATCCGCGGCATCCTCCTCCTGCCTCCGCTCAGCCCGGTGGAGCTGCCCGCCGGCCTCGACTGGTCGCCCTTCTCGGTCATCGCCGCCTCCTACGCGATCACCCCGCTGCAATTCGACCGCGTGGTGCCGCACCAGTTCTACGACATGTGCCGGCTCATCCGCCTCCTCCAGGCCAAGGGCCACCAACGCATCGGCGCCGTCTTCGAAAGAGGCCTCGAGGAACGAACGCAGTTCCACTTCACCGCCGCGATCAAGCTCTACGACCACGATCAAAACCTCCTTCGCGTCGCGGACTTCTCCAACCTGTCCCGCGACGAGATCGGCGACTGGCTCGAAAAGCGCCGGCCCGACGCCATCATCACCACCGCGGCGCAAAAACTCCAGGACGCGATCCTCGCCCTGGGCCGTCGCTCCCCCGCCCCGGAAATCGTCAGCCTCGGCGCGTTCAAGGACTCCCCGTTCGCCTGCTGGGATCAACGTCCCGCCGATATCGGTTCCGACGCCGCCCTGCTCCTCGCCGGCATGATGCGCCACAACGAGACCGGCGTGCCCGAGTCCCCCCGCACCAGCATGGTGCAGGGCGTGTTCAAGGACGCCGACCCCGTGGCGCCCGCCGCTCCCCCGAAGCGCCCGCGCGCGGCCCGTCGCTGATGCTCCGCTAGTTTTACGCTACAGTCCGAGCCGGACCCTGCGGGGTTGTCTCGGATGCCCGCGCCGGTTGCGGATTACGTTTTTCCGGTCATCTCCGCTCGACCGCTCCACAGTGTTCCCCATGCGTCTAAAACACCTGTCGAAACAGCTCCCCTTCATCGCCGCCTCGCTGCTGGTCTCCTGCGCGTCCCGGCCGGTGGAGAAAACCGCCGCCGCCCCGGCCGCCCCCGCCTATCTGTTCACCTCCGCCGGCGGCGAAGGGGACGGCCTCCAGCTCGCCTTCAGCCCGGACGGCCTCGACTGGACGGCGCTCGACCGCGTGTTCCTCAAACCGTCCGTCGGCTCCGGACGGCTTCGCGACCCGCAGCTGCTTCGCGACGAGGACGGCCTCTTCCGCCTCGTCTGGGCCAGCGGCGACGCCGACCTCGGCGTCGGCTACGCCACCTCGCGCGATCTTGTCACATGGTCGGACCAGCGGCTGCTGCCCCTCATGGCCGACGTTCCCGGCGCGAAAGCCTGCCACGCGCCCGAGCTCTACCGCGTGCCCGACACCCGCGAATACGCCGTCGTCTGGTCCGGCGTCGTCCGCGCCGAGGGCGAGACGCGCGACCGCTCGCGCATCTACTATTCGCTCACCCGCGACTTCAAGCGCTTCACCCCGCCGCGCCCGCTCCTGGACACCTCCCTCGACGCATCCGATCCGTCGATCGCGTATTCGAACGGGCGCTACCAACTGTTCTTCACCACCACGGAGCCCGGCGAGGGCGGTCGCACGGGCGCCCTTCGCGTCGCCGACGCCGCCCACCTCCTCGGTCCCTATTCCGCGCGCCCCGAGCCCCTCGTCGCCGGGGAGCGTCCCGAAGCCCCCGCGCCCGTCGCGATCGGCGACCGTCTGCGCGTCTTCTTCGACGCCCAAGGCAAGACCCGCAACCGCGTCCGCGAGACCCGCGACGGCCGGACCTGGACCGATCTCACCCCGAGCCTCGCCGCCGCCTCCGGCCAGCGCCACGGCTCGATCGTCGCCGTCCCCGCCCCTTTGGCCGAGGAGCTTCGCCGCCAGTCCGCCGCGCTTTCCGGCGCGCCCGCGCCCGCCCTCGCCGGCTACACCGCCGACCCCGCCATCCGCGCCTTCGGTGATCGTTATTACCTTTATCCGACCTCCGACCGCCCCTTCTGGAACACCACGGAGTTCGCGGTCTGGTCCTCGCCGGACCTCGTCTCCTGGAAAAAGGAAGGCGTGATCCTCGATCTCGCCCGCGGCGACGTTTCCTGGGCGAAAAACAAGGCCTGGGCGCCCGACTGCATAGAGCGCGACGGCCGCTACTACTTCTACTTCTGCGGCGAGCACAACATCGGCGTCGCCGTCGGCGATTCCCCCGTCGGTCCCTTCCGCGACGCGCTCGGCCGACCACTCGTCGAGGACGCGAAGATCAAGACCTTCAGCATCGATCCCTGCGCCTTCATCGACGACGACGGCCAGGCCTACCTCTACTTCGGCAACGGCACCCCGACGGTCTGGCGCCTCAACCGCGACATGATCTCCTTCTCCGGCCAGCCGATGGAGTTTTCCCTGCGCGAGTTCCGCGAGGGCATCGTCGTCTTCAAGCGCGCCGGCCGCTACTACTTCATGTGGTCGATCGACGACGCCCGCAGTCCCGACTACCGCGTCGGCTGGGGCGTCGCCGACAAGCCCACCGGCCCCGTCGTCTCGCCGAAGGAAAACTTCATCGTCCTTCGCCAAAACGGCTCCGCCAAGGGCACCGCCCACCACGCCGTGCTCAACATTCCCGGAACCGATCGCTGGTATGTCGCCTACCATCGCCACGCCATCCCCGGCGGCGGCGGCTACAAGCGCGAGACCGTCCTCGTCCGCATGAACTTCGACGCCGCGGGCAACATCCTGCCGATGGATCCGATGCAGCCCGCCTTCCGACCCGGCGACATCGGGGAACCTCTCTCCGGCGGCCGCGGTCGTCCCTGACCTCGCCGGCGCCCCCCACGACCTTCCGTCTTCACGCCGGGGCGCCTGCGTTTCGCATCCACCCTCTTTTCACCACACAACCCACACCACCATGCCCCTGCTCAGCCCCCGTCTGCGAACCAGCCTGATGCTCGGCCTCTTCGGCTCCGCCCTCGGCCTCGCGTCACCCGCATTCGCCGCCACCGCCCCCGCCGCTTCCGCCTCCATGCCCAAGCACTCCTTCACCATCGGCGACGAGGACTTCCTCCTCGACGGCCAACCCTTCGTCATCCGCTGCGGCGAGATCCACTTCCCCCGCGTGCCGCGCGAATACTGGAAGCACCGCCTCCAGATGTGCAAGGCCATGGGTCTCAACACGGTTTGCGTCTACCTCTTCTGGAACTTCCACGAGTGGGAAGAGGGCAAGTTCGACTGGTCCGGCCAGGCCGACGTCGCCGAGTTCTGCCGCCTCGCCCAAGCCGAAGGCCTATGGGTCATCCTCCGCCCCGGCCCCTACTCCTGCGCCGAGTGGGAGATGGGCGGCCTGCCCTGGTGGCTCGTGAAGCACGACAACATCGGCCTGCGCACCACCGACCCGCGCTTCCTCGAACCCGCCAAGCGCTACCTCAAGGAGGTCGGCCGCGTCCTCGGTCCGCAACAGGTCACCCACGGCGGCCCGCTCCTCATGGTGCAGGTCGAAAACGAATACGGCTCCTACGGCGACGACCCCGTCTACATGGGCGCGCTCCGCGACGCCCTCGTCGAAGGCGGCTTCGACGTCCCGCTCTTCGCCTGCAACCCCGCCGGCGCCATCGCCAACGGCTACCGCGACGACATCTTCCAGGTGGTCAACTTCGGCCAGGGCGCCGCCGCCAAGTCCTTCGAGACCCTGCGCAAATTCCAAAAGACCGGCCCGCTCATGAACGGCGAGTATTACCCCGCCTGGTTCGACGTCTGGGGCCGCAAGCACGCCACCGGCGCCCCCGAGCCCATCGCCGCCGACCTCGATTACATGCTGAAGCACAAGCACTCCTTCAGCATCTACATGGCCCACGGCGGCACCACCTTCGGCTTCTGGCCCGGCTCCGACCGCCCCTTCCTGCCCGACACCTCCAGCTACGACTACGACGCCCCGATCAGCGAGGCCGGCTGGGTCACGCCCAAGTTCGAGGCGATCCGCGACGTATTCGCCAAATACCTACAGCCCGGCGAGTCCATCCCGCCCGCGCCCGCCGCGAATCCGGTGATCACCATCCCGGCCTTCACGCTTACCGAGACCGCCCCGGTCTTGACCAACCTCACCAAGCCCGTCGTCGACGCCACCGCCCGCCACATCGAGGCCTACGACCAGAGCCGGGGCATCACCGTCTACTCGACCACGCTCCCCGCCGGCCCCGCCGGCACGATCTCCGCCAAGGCCGTGCACGACTTCGGCTGGGTCTTCCTCGACGGCAAGGCCGCCGGCGTCTTCGACCGTCGCTCCCGCCGCTACGAGCTCCCCATCCCCGCCCGCAAGTCCGACACCCGCCTCGAGATCGTCGTCGAGTCCATGGGCCGCGTGAACTTCGGCAAGGAGGTCTACGACCGCAAAGGCATCCAGGGCCCCGTCCGCTTCGACGCCGAGGGCTCCGCTCCCGCCGTCGAGGTCCGCGACTGGAAGATCCATCCCTTCGAGCTCGACGCGTCCGACCTCGCCGCCCTCCGCTTCGCTCCCGCCAAGGACGCCGCCAAGACCAAGGCCGCCGGCCCCAGCTTCTGGCGCGGCTCCTTCGAGATCACCGAGGTCGGCGACAGCTTTCTCGACGTCCGCAACCTCGGCAAAGGCATGATCTGGATCAACGGCCACAACCTCGGCCGCTTCTGGAACATCGGGCCGCAGCAGACGATGTATATCCCCGGCCCCTGGCTCCGCGCCGGCCGCAACGAGATCGTCGTCCTCGACATGATCGGCCCCGCCAAGCCCGAGCTCGCCGGCCTCGCCAAGCCCATCCTCGACGTCCTCCGTCCCGAGCTCGACTTCGCCCGCCCCGCCCGCGCCAAGGGCGAATTCAGCGCCGCAGGGGTCACCGCCGCGCACTCCGGGCAGCTTCGTCCCGAGCCCGAGTGGCAGACCGCCAAGTTCGCCCACTCCGCGTCCGGTCGCTACCTCGCGTTCGAAGCCCTCGAGGCCCACGGCGGCAACACCCACGCCACGATCAGCGAACTCGACGCCACCGACGCCTCCGGCAAGGTCCTTTCCAAGGCCGGCTGGAAGATCCTCTGGGTCGACAGCGAGGAGGTCACCGCCGAGGCCGGTTACGCCGACAACATGCTCGACGGCCAGCCCAACACCCACTGGCACACCGCCTACGGCAACAACAAGGCCACGCCCTACCCGCACCGCGTCGTGATCGACCTCGGCGAGTCCACCAGCATCGGCGGCATCCGCTACCTCGCCCGCTCCGGCGACAACTCCCGCCCCGGCCGCATCAAGTCCTACAGCGTCTACCTCTCCGACAAGCCCTTCGGTCTCGCCCTGCCGGAATAAGCCGCGTCCGTCGGTCGACCGAGTCTGTCAAAACAAGGCGCCGGGAATTCGTTCCCGGCGCCTTTTTCGCGCCCGTCCGTCCGGATGCGCGCGACCCAGGTTCGACGCTAAACCTTTGCGACCCTTGAGACCGTCCCTTCGCAAGCGCCGTCTCTCCCCTGCCCCGCGGGAAATTTCTCCCGCCCCGTCCCCCGCCATGACCCGACCACGTCCTCGGCCGCTCCGCTCCGTCCGCCCTCTGCTCCCCTTGCTTGTCGGCCTGCTCGCGCCCGTCGCCTGGTCCCAGACCACTTCCAGCGGACAGCCCTCGGGCCTGCCCGAGCTCAAGTGGCATCTGAGCGCCCGCCCCTGGACGCCGCTCGACACCCCGCGCACCGATCCGCTCGACAAGGTCGAGTCCATCATCACCGCGCTCGCCCCCCTTCAGTATTGGAACAACTCCACCCCCGGCGACGTGCAGGACGGCGGAGACGTGCAAAACGGTTCGCTCATCGACCCCTTCAACCTCCGCGAGCACCAATACGCCACGCCCTACTTCGCCTTCGCCGTCGCCACCGCCGTCTCCGAGGGCCGCGCCGTCTCCCTGCTCGAGTCCGGCGCTCGCGCCCTCGACCACGCCACCGCCGACATCGCCGGCCTCGACGGCTCCGCCAAGGCCAACGACAACCACGGCGAGTTCTTCTGTGCGCCCATGATGAAGGCCCTGCGCCTCTTCAAACGGATCGCCGCCCAGTATCCGTCCATCCTCACCGCCTCCCGTATCGCCCGCTGGGAATCGCGCCTCTCCACCTCGCGCGTCTCCTACATGAACAACGGCGTAGGCCAGAACTGGCGCACCTACGCCATGAAGGGCGAGTGGCTCCGCGTGCAGGACGGCCTCGTGCCCCGCGCGGCCGGCACCGGCTCCGGCAGCTACCAGGGCGTCGGTTTCATCGAGTGGTATTGGAACAACGAGCAGCGCGCCCGCTACTCCCGCGACCGAGACCAGTTCTTCCTCGATCCGTATTACCTGATGTATCACGACGATGATACCAACAGCCGGCAAAATTTCGCCTATCACGGCGGCGCCACCGGCAACCTGCTCGACCTGATCGTCAACGGTTACGACGGCCCCTCGCGTAACGACATCTTCAATACAATCTCGTTCGCCGCCCGCAGCTCCCTGCTCACCATGTCGGGCAACGGCGACGCCCCCGCGAGCGGCCGCACCGGCAACCACATCTGGAACGACGTCGTCTACGGCAACACCTACGAGCAGATGGCCGAGCTCACCTGGACCGCGGGCGACAAACGCCTCGCCGGCCAGTTCCGCCGCGCCGCCCGCCTCGCCTTCAAGAGCGCCTGGCGTTTCCAACAGGAGCAGGGCTGGTTCTCCGTCACCAAGAGTCTTCTCCCGCCCTCGCACAAAAACGTCTACTACGACTGGAGCGCGCTCACCAACTACAACGGCTACACCGAGATTCACAGCTCCGAGGCCTTCGCCACCCGGCTTACCGCCATCCCCGAGCAGCCCGTGCCCGCCGAGATCGGCGGCTTCGCCTTCAACCTCGATTCCCAGTTCGCCACCTCCTTCGCCAACGCCGGCGGCATGCAGGTGCAGCTCTGCACCCGGGGCTCCAGCCAGACCGCAAGCGACCTCCAGGCCGGCGTGAACAGCTTCACCCTCGGCATCGTCCGCTTCAGCCGCCCCGACTGGGAATCCCGCCTCGGCCCCGCCGACGGCTGGACCGCCGCCAACTGGAGCCAGGCGATCAGCTTCGCCCCGACCTTCCTCGAAAACGGCGCGTGGAAGCTGCTCTCCGAGCTGCCCGACCGCTACGGCGGTGTCTTCACCCCGAGTTTCGTCCACCCGCTGCTCGTGCGCGGCACGCTCGCGCTCACGCCCAAGACCGGCCAGACGGGCCCGAGCTTCGCGCTCAATCTCGTCATCACGCCCGACGGCGTCCTCGTCGACACGGTGCGCGGCGCCGGCGCCGAGGATTTCGGCGTCGTCTGGCCGCTGATGGAGTTCGACGGCAAACACGTCCTCGACGCCCGCGTCGGCACGAACATCGCCTCCACGTCCTACCCGAAGCAGTCCGCCAACCGCCTCGTCCTCCAGGCCGAGTCCGCCACACTCGCCGGCGGCGCTGCGACCGCCACCGCCAACTCCGGATTCACCGGGTCCGGCTACGTCAGCGTGCCCGCCACTTCCGGCGCCCTGGAATGGACCGGCGTCCCCGGCGGCGACGGCGGCTCCGCCACCATCGGTTTCCGCTACACCCTGCCGCAGGCCACCGCCGCCTCGCGCACGCTCACGCTCCGCGTCAACGGCGTCGCCCGCACGATCTCCTTCGTCCACACCGGCAACGCCAACACCTACGGGAGCGGCGTGCTGAGCTTCCCGATGTATTGGCACCAGGTCCACGTGCCCGTCTCGCTCCTCGCCGGCTCTGCCAACACCATCCGCCTCGAAAGCGCCGACGGCGCCGGCCTCTCCATCGACGAGCTACGTGTCTTCCCCGCCGACGCCGCGCAGGCCGAGCCCGACCAGCAAACCTTCATCGCCCTCGGCGCCGCCCCTTCCATCGACGCCTCCGCCGCCTTGCGCCGCTCCGCCTACGGCGACCAGCGCCCGCTCCGCGTCACCAACGCCGGCGCCACCGTCTCGACCTTCGTCTACCCGCGCAAAGCCGCCGATCCCTCCGCCGAGGCCGTGCGCGCGAGCTTCGTCCGCGACGGCGCCGATTTCGCCTCGGTGCTCGGTCGCGTGCGCGGCGACACCTACGTCGGCCGCACCTCCGCCGGCGGCGTAGGCACCGGCATCGATCTCGACGGCGACGGTGCCAACGACGTCACCTTCGACCAAAGCTGCGCCTTCGTCCTCCAGCTCTCCGCCGGCATCGTCACCGCCGTCGAGGCCGACCGCTTCGTCACCTTCCGCCAAGCCGGCCGCGAGATCGCCCTTGCGCCACACACCCCCGTCACTCTTGGCGCCTACGCCGGATTCTGGCATCACCTCGCCCTGCCCGTCTCCGGACGCCGTTTCGAGGCCACGGTGGAATTCACCCCGCCCACCACCCCGACCGGCGAAGTGTTGGCCGGTTTCTCCGGCGCCGGTGTAAGCGCCCCTGAAACGCTCGTGACCTACCTGCGGTTCACAAACGAGGGTCATGTCGTTCCACAACCCGCGACCGGCTTGTCGGATTCGAGCTACACCCCGGGTGTCTCCCACCGCGTCCGCCTCCTCGTCGACCTCATGGAGCGCCGTTACGACCTGTGGGTAAAACCCGCCGGACAACCCGAGCGCCAACTCGTCGCCCGCGCCACGCTCCCAACGTCCGTGCGATCCGCCGACGACCTCGATACCTTCGCGTGGATCGGCGCGCCCGCCACCGCCGCTCGCACCTCGGCCTCCACCGAGTTCGCGACGCCGTTCGCGGTGAAAATCAATTTCCAGACCGCCACCTCCGCCGGCTACCCGGGCTACCTGCCCGACACCGGCGCCGCCTACGGCAACCGGGGCAGCGGCTACACCTACGGCTGGATCGAGGGCGCGAACACCGCGCTCACCCGGGACCGAAACAGCGCCAACTCGGCCGACGAGCGCTACGACACGCTCAACCAGATGCAGTATAACAACCCGCCCACCGAGACGCACACCTGGGAGATCGCCGTGCCCGACGGCTCCTACGACGTGCGCCTGGTCTGCGGCGACCCCGACTACACCGACAGCTACTACCACGTCCTCGCCGAGGGCACGACTCTCGCGCAGGGCAACGCCCAAGGCTCCGGCCGCCGCTTCATCGACCAGCGCGCCCGCGTCCTCGTGGCCGACGGCCGCCTCACGCTGACCAACGGCCCCGGCGCCTACCGAAACAAGATCTGCTTCATCGAGATCGCCTCCACCGCGTCACGCGCGTATCCGTTTGTCAGTTACAACGCCTGGTCTTCTTCGCGTTTCCCCGGAGGGTCCGGATCCGCCGCGGCCGCCCCCGACGCCGATCCGGACCAAAACGGCGTCCCCAACGCGCTTGAATACGCCTCCGGCGCTTCCGCCGGGGCAGCCTCGGGCGCGTTGACCGGTCTCGCCGCCCGGACGCCGGACCTCGCCGAGTTCGGATTCCTGAGATCCGCCCAGGCGATCGACGCCAGCTATAGCGTCTGGGAAAGCGACGACCTCCTTCACTGGGATCCGCTCTGGAGCACGCTGGAGGATTCCGACTTCAGCTCTCCGCTTGTCGCCGGCGCGGATGCCGCTTCCACCGGCTGGGTTACGCTACAAGTGCCTCTCGACACCGGCCGCCCCCGACAGTTTTTCCGTCTTCAGGTCGGCCTGCCGCCTTGAGCGACGCATAAGCAGAATTACGCTTAGCAACCCCGGCAAGAGCCAGACGCCAGTCAGTTTCTTATCTTACATCCACCCGCAATGAGTTTGTCCCGTTCCTTCCTCCATCTGCCCCGTGTCGCCTTGTTCGCGCTGTCCCTAGCCGTCCTGCCGCACGCGACGCAGGCTCAGTCCTTCACCGAGGGCGTGCAGACCTACGCCTCGCTCTCCGCCGCGACGGTCACGCTCGGCGGCAAGTGCGAGCTTCGCCTCACCGGAACCGCGCCGCTCACGGGCAGCACCATCAACCTCACCTCCGCGGACGCCGCGCTTCTCTTCGTGAACGTGAAGCCCTCGGTCGTCGCGTCCACCTATCTCTCCCAGATCCGCATCAACGGCGCCTCCGCCGTGTCGGGCACCAACTGCCGCGTCGTCCAATACGCGCAAGGCACTCTCGTGCTTCCGCACGCCCCGGCCTTCCAGCCCTTCCAGGCCTGGAGCGGCCCCGCCTTCACCGGTAGCACCGCCTCGTTCGGCCAATACACCTACTACAACACCGCCGCCACGCTCGGCTCCCTCAACAAGACCATCAGCTCCTTCAAGCTGAAGCGCGGCTACATGGCCACCGTCTCCACCCAGGCGAACGGCACCGGTCCGAGCAAAAATTATGTCGCGCAGGACGGCGACCTCGAGGTCTCCCTTCTTCCTTCGCAACTCGACAACGCCATCCAGTTCGTCCGCGTTTTCCCCTGGCGCTGGGTCTCGAAAAAAGGCGTCTGCGACAGCTCGCCCACCACCTTCAACGCCGGCTGGTTCTACAACTGGAACAACGACGGCAACAACATCCAGTCCACCTCCGACTACGAGTTCGTTCCGATCCGCCAGCAACGCTGGTGGCCCGCCTACCCCACGAACAAACCCGAGTCCAACCACCTCCTCGGTTTCAACGAGCCCAACAACTCCGTCGAGGACGCCTACACCACGCTCAACAACGGCGACGTGAACACCGCCATCGCCGTCTGGCCCGAGCTGCTCGCCAACGGTCTTCGCGTCGGCTCGCCCGCCCCGACCGACGCCGGCCGCCCCTGGCTCTACGACTTCATGACCAAGGCCGACGCCGCCGACCTCCGCGTCGACTACGTCGCCATCCACATGTATCAATGCGGCCATACCGCCAGCTCCCTCTACAGCTGGCTCAAGGCCATCTACGACGCCACCGGCCGCCCCATCTGGGTCACCGAATTCAACAACGGCGCCAACTGGACCACCTGCGCCGACCCCACCCAGGCGCAAAACGCCGCCACCATCCAGAGCTTCATCGACATGATGGACGCCGCTCCGTTCATCGAGCGCTACTCGATCTACAGCGCGGTCGAGGAGGTCCGCCAGCTCACCGACTCCACCGGCGCGGTCACCGCCACCGGCGCCGTCTACCGCGACAAGGTCTCCCCCATCGGCCACGTCCAGGCCGTGCCCGCCGCCGGCACGCGCGGCATGGCCCAGCTCCCCTTCGAAAACCACACGCGCGACACCTCCGGCTTCGGCAACAACGGCTTCGCCGCCTTCGCCCCCGCCTACGCCGCCGGCCGCGTCGGCCAGTCCCTCGTTCTCGATGGCTCCAACAACTACGTCCAGCTCCCCGACGGCGTCGCCTCCGGCACGGCCTTCAGTTTCGCCGCGTGGGTCTACTGGGACGGCGGTGGCAACTGGCAGCGCATCTTCGATTTCAGCGGCGACCTTCTCGGCTCCGCCAGCACCCGCTACCTCTTTCTTACGCCCAGCAACGGCTCGGGCATCCGCTTCGCCATCCGCAACGGAGGCACGGAACAGACGCTCACCACCTCCGCCCCCCTCGCGACCGGGCAATGGCAGCACATCGCCGTCACCCTCTCCGGCGGCACCGCCCGCATCTACGTGAACGGAGTCCAGGCCGCCTCCGCCGCGGTGAGCATCACGCCGTCCCTCTTCGCCCCCAAATACAATTACCTCGGCAAAAGCGCCTTCCCCGCCGATCCGCTTTTCAAGGGCCGCCTCGATGAGGTTCGCGTCGCCGACTACGCCTTCACCGCCACGCAGATCGCCACGATGGCCGCGGCCACCAACACCGCGCCTCAGTTCTCCGCCGGCGTGATCAACGGCGGAAGCGCCACCCAGGGCGTCGCCTTCACCGGCAGCGTCGCGGGCGCCGCCACCGACGCCGATGCGGGCGACACGCTCGTCTACTCGAAAACCAGCGGTCCCGCCTGGCTCTCCGTCGCCGCCGGCGGCGCCCTCTCCGGCACGCCCACCTTCGGCGACGAAGGCATCGAGGAATTCGTCATCACCGTGACCGACTCCGCCGGCGCCACCGCCTCCGTCGTCTACACCGTGACCCTCCCCTCCGTCCTCGGCAACGGAACCTGGATCTCGGACGCCTCGGGCACCTGGAGCGACACCACCAAGTGGAGCTCCGGCTTTCCCGCCAACGGCGTCAACTACGCCGCCGACTTCAGCACGCTCAACATCACCGCCGATCGCACCGTCACGCTCAACACCTCCCGCCCCATCGGCGTGCTTCGCTTCGGCGACACCTCCGGCGCCCAGACCTGGACCCTCGCCTCGAGCGGCGGCGCCACCCTCACCCTCGACACCGGCCTCACCACCACCTCGCCCGGCCTCGTCGTGAATCAGAACACCGCCACCATCTCCGCCTCGCTCGCCGGCACCAACGGCTTCACCAAGAGCGGCGCCGGCACCCTCGTCCTCTCCGGCGCCAACTCCGTCTCCGGCACCGTCAACATCGACACCGGCAGCAACACCTCCGGCGAAGGGACCGTCCGCCTCGCGCACCCCAACGCCCTCGCCTCGGCCACCACGCTCGCCATCCGCACCAACAACTCCGGCAGCTCCACCCTCGCCCTCGACGGCACGCTCGGCGACATCGTTTCGCCCGCCGCCATCAACCTCAGCGGCCGGAACAACATCATCGCCGCCATCCGCAACCTCACCGGTGCCAACACCCTCTCCGGCGCCATCGCCCTCCAAAGCGGTGGCAGCAACTACACCATCCAGTCCGACGCCGGCACGCTCACCCTCGGCGCCATCGGCACCGCTCTCACCGACAACCGCACCCTCACCTTCTCCGGCGTCGGCAACACCACCCTCGGAGGCGTCGTGTCCAACGGCTCCGGCACCCTCCACCTCCTCAAAGGCAGCTCCGGTCGCCTCTCGCTCACCGCCGCGAACACCTTCACCGGCAACGTCACCGTATCCGGCGGCACGCTCGCCGTTCTCGGCTCGGGCGCCCTTTACGCCGGCGCCTACAACAACACCGCCATCCTCACCCTCAACTCCGGCGCGACCCTCGAACTCGACCGCTGGGGCTACGGCCCGAGCGGCAGCTACCGCACTCAGGCGCTCGGCGGCCTCGCCTACGCTGCCGAACGCTTCATCATCAACGGCGGCGCCATCCGCTACACCGGCGGCGCCGCCGGCGCCCCCCTCAACCCGTCGGAGGCGCCCTACGGCCCCGGCTTCACCATCGGCGCCTCCGGGGCCACGCTCGAGGCCGCCAAGGTCGCCGACACCTGGACGGTCAAAAACGACAGCCGCGGCAGCGGTCCCGTCGCCAGCGCCGCCGGCGGCACCCTCACGCTTGCCGGGGCCGGCAACGGCATCTTCGACAAGGTGCTTCCGGGCACCGGGGCCCTCGTGAAAAACGGGGCCGGCGTCTGGACCCTCACCCAGGCCAACACCGCCACCGGACCCGTGTCCGTCTCCGCCGGCACGCTTCTTGTGAACGGCTCCACTTCCACCGGATCGGTCACCGTGGGCGTGTCCGGCACCCTGGGCGGCACCGGCACCGTGGGAGGGGCGCTCAACGTGCTCGGCACCCTTTCACCCGGCCCCGCCACCGGTATCGGACGTCTCACTACGCAGGCCGCCGTGACGCTCGCCGCCGGCTCCGTCTCCAGGTTCGAGATCAACAAGAGCGCGGCCACGGCCGACCAGCTCTTCACCTCCGGCTCGCTCGTCTTGGGGGGCACCCTCTCCGTCTCCAACCTTGCGGGCACGCCCGTCGCGGGCGACGGCTTCACCCTCTTCCAGGCGGGCTCCGTCTCCGGCGCCTTCGCCGCCTATGCTCTGCCCGCCCTCTCCACCGGCCTGCGCTGGAAGACCTCCACCCTTGCCCAAGGCGTGCTGGGCGTCGAATACGACCCCGCCACCTACGTCGGCTGGGCCGCCACCCGCAGCTTCCCAGGCGGCGCGTCCGGTCAAAGCCTGGACCCCGACGGCGACGGTCTGGCCAACGCGATGGAATGGATCCTCGACGGCAATCCCGCCGTCTCCGATTCGGCCCGGCAACCGTCGCTCGCCCTCCGCGCCTTCGGCGTCGCCGAATGGCCCGGCGCGACGGAAGGAAAGCGTTACCTCAGCCTGACCGCCACCGTTCGTAAGAACCTCGTCGGCGCCAGCCTCGTCGCCCAGGCCTCGACGTCGCTCGACACCTTGGACGCGGCCGAATCCGCCTCCCCGATATTCACCTTCGTGGTTTCGGATTCGGGCGACTTCGAGCAGCGCACCTGGATTTATACCCAACCCGTGGACGAGATCGGTGGACGCGCCTTTATGCGTCTGAAGGCGATCTTGCCATAAAACTCGCGGATCGCCCCCGCCCCGGCGAAACGGGGTTCGAACGATTCTCTCGCGCCTCGGCATGAACCGTTGCGCGAGGAAAAATGGTGCCCGGGACAGGGATCGAACCTGCACGCCTTACGGCAAGGGCTTCTAAG
>JACCDU010690803.1_pt1 | contig 46849 bp, 32 predicted proteins | sample 7446081 | NCBI WGS metagenome assembly JACCDU01 (sample SAMN15323447, study PRJNA562643) | freshwater metagenome | isolation source: river surface water | place: USA:Blue River Watershed | collected 2017-08-17 | reverse complement strand
GGGTGACTCACCCGTTGTACCTACAACCCCAATGCAATCGGTTCCTTCGGCGATGTGCCAATCGATCAATTTTCGAAGGCTGACGTAATCCACGGAACCGTCCTCCAACATGGGAGTGACCAAAGCGTGATTGCTGCCTGTAATGGGGTGAAATGGTTTCGTCATGGCGAGTGATTAGAACGACAAATAAGCATTCTAACGACTGCTAAGGCAAAACTGACCGTCCTGATTGGCGACTTGCCGAACTGCGACGATTCTTTGGATGTATTTGGCGGGTTGTTCCCAATAACCGTCTTCATATGCAATCACGCGAAGTGGGGCGAATGTTCGAAGCAACTCACCTGGTTGAAGCAGAAAGTCGGGCCTTGAAGGTTTGCCTATTTTTTCGTGTCCCATTGCAAACGTCTCGTACATCAGAAGCCCCTCTGGCGCCAGACTGGCCAAAATATGGGGCATCAATGGACGCCAAAGGTAATTGGTCACCACCACCACATCAAAAGTTTGATCGCTCAGGGGCCAGGGACCGCCTTCAATGTCTGCTTCTAAGACCCGCCCGTGGGCGGCAGCCTCTGCCAGGGCTTGCGCTGAGCGGTCAACGCCCGTGCAATGGTGGCCTAACGACTTGAAATACTGCATGTGCCTACCGGCGCCACAGGCCAGGTCTAAGACCTCACTTTGCGGTTTGGCCAAGTGCGACCATTTTTGAACCCAAGAGGAAGGGGCTTCTGTGCCATGCATCTTTGCAAACTCCTGATGAAACTGGTTGGCTTGAAAGCCAGATGACCTGAATGATGCACGATGGTGGCCAGCTTTGGCCCGGTGCTTGGGCTGTAAATTTATCCAGTACTTTGCCTGATTTCACACTACAATCTGCGCCCATGGCTACTACTACCTCAGCAAAATCATCTCCCGAATATGGCGAAGGCTCCATTCGAGTCCTCAAAGGCCTAGAGCCCGTCAAACAGCGACCGGGTATGTACACCCGAACCGACAACCCCTTGCACGTCATTCAAGAGGTGCTTGATAACGCAGCCGATGAAGCTTTGGCAGGTCACGGTAAAAAAATCAAGGTGGTTTTGCACGTCGATGGGTCGGTCAGCATCGAAGACGATGGCCGTGGTATTCCATTTGGCTTGCATCCTGAGGAAAAAGCACCGGTCATCGAGCTGGTGTTTACGCGTTTGCATGCGGGTGGCAAGTTCGACAAAGGCAAGGGCGGGGCCTACAGTTTTTCTGGTGGTCTGCATGGTGTGGGTGTGAGTGTGACCAATGCGTTGGCAAAACGTTTGGAAGCCACCAGTTACCGAGAGGGTCAAGTGGCTTCTTTGACTTTCTCTGGTGGTGATGTCATTGAGCAGTTGGTCACGCGCAAAGCCGGTGATGGTGACCGCAAACAGGGCACCACAGTGCGTGTGTGGCCCGATGCCAAATACTTTGAATCCAGTGCTCTGCCAATGACCGAGCTCACGCATTTGCTTCGAAGCAAGGCGGTTCTCATGCCCGGTGTGACAGTCACCTTGCTGAATGAGAAAACCAAGGAAACCCAAACCTGGCAATACAAGGCGGGCCTTCGCGACTACCTCATGCAAACTCTGAATGGCGAGCCAGTGATTCCTTTGTTTGAAGGTGAAGGCTTTGCCGACGGCAACAACGACAGCTTCGCCGAAGGTGAGGGCGCCAGCTGGGCGGTGGCGTTTACAGAAGACGGCCAACCTGTGCGCGAGAGCTATGTCAACTTGATTCCCACCACCGCTGGCGGTACGCACGACAGCGGCTTGCGCGATGGTTTATTCACTGCCGTCAAGAGCTTCATTGAGCTGCACAGCTTGTTGCCCAAGGGCGTCAAGCTCATGCCCGAAGACGTGTTTGCGCGATCCAGTTTTGTGCTGTCAGCCAAAGTACTCGACCCGCAATTTCAAGGCCAAATCAAAGAACGTTTGAACTCACGCGATGCCGTTCGATTGGTATCTAGCTTTGTGCGCCCCAGCTTAGAGCTGTGGCTCAATGAGCATGTGGAGTACGGCAAAAAGTTGGCCGAGCTGGCCATCAAGGCAGCACAGCAGCGCCAAAAGGCGGGCCAAAAAGTTGAGAAGCGCAAGAGTTCGGGCGTGGCTGTTTTGCCAGGCAAACTCACCGATTGCGAAAGCAAAGACATCGCGCACAACGAAGTGTTTTTGGTCGAGGGCGACTCTGCGGGCGGTAGCGCCAAGATGGGCCGAGACAAAGAATGCCAAGCCATTTTGCCTCTGCGCGGCAAGGTGCTCAATACCTGGGAAGTCGATCGCGATCGTCTTTTTGCCAACAACGAAATTCACGACATTTCAGTGGCCATTGGCGTTGACCCTCATGGTCCAAACGACTCGCCCGACTTGTCGGGACTGCGTTACGGCAAGATTTGCATCTTGAGTGATGCCGACGTTGATGGCTCGCACATTCAAGTCTTGTTGCTCACATTGTTCTTCCGTCACTTCCCCAAGTTGATTGAAACGGGCAATGTGTTTGTGGCGCGCCCACCTTTGTTCCGCGTGGATGCACCAGCGCGTGGCAAAAAACCTGCGGCCAAGATGTACGCATTGGACGAAGCCGAGATGCAAAGCATCTTGGACAAGCTGCGCAAAGACGGTGTGCGCGAAGGTGCTTGGAGCATCAGCCGATTCAAAGGCTTGGGTGAAATGAGTGCCGAGCAGTTGTGGGAAACCACGCTCAACCCAGACACTCGCCGTTTGTTGCCTGTGCAGTTGGGCACTCTGGATTTCGCACAAACAGAAAGCCTGATCACACAGCTCATGGGCAAGGGCGAGGCCGCTGCCCGTCGCGAGCTCATGGAGCTGCACGGTGACGACATCGAAGTGGACATTTAATCATGAACGATCAACCCACCTTAGACCTTCAAAACAGCGAGTCTGATGACTCGCTGAATTTGGCCACGTATGCCCAGCGCGCTTATCTTGAATACGCCTTAAGCGTGGTCAAGGGCCGTGCGTTGCCCGATGTGTGCGATGGCCAAAAACCTGTTCAGCGACGCATTCTTTATTCCATGTCCCGCATGGGCTTGGGCTTCTCGGGTGCCACCGGTGCCAAGCCTGTGAAGAGTGCCCGCGTCGTGGGCGATGTGCTGGGCCGATTTCACCCGCATGGAGACCAAGCGGCCTACGATGCACTGGTGCGCATGGCGCAAGATTTCAGCCAGCGTTATCCGCTGATTGATGGCCAAGGCAACTTTGGCAGCCGTGATGGCGATGGCGCTGCTGCCATGCGCTACACAGAAGCGCGCCTCTCCAAAATTACCACTTTGCTGTTGGATGAAATTGACCAAGGCACAGTCGATTTCATTCCCAATTACGACGGCTCTACCGAAGAGCCTCGCCAATTGCCAGCGCGTTTGCCGTTCGTTTTGATGAATGGTGCCAGCGGCATTGCGGTGGGTTTGGCCACCGAAATTCCAAGTCACAACTTGCGCGAAGTGGCCGATGCGTGCGTGGCGCTCATCAAGTCACCCAAGCTCACCGATGAAGAATTGTTTGCTTTGGTGCCTGGCCCCGACTATCCGGGTGGCGGTCAAATCATCAGTCCAGCTTCTGACATTGCCGATGCATATCGCACTGGACGAGGCTCCTTGAAAGTTCGCGCCCGTTGGAAAATTGAAGACATGGCACGTGGCCAATGGCAATTGGTGGTCACCGAGTTGCCCATTGGTGTTAGTTCGCAAAAAGTACTAGAAGAAATTGAAGAACTCACCAACCCCAAAGTGAAGGCTGGCAAGAAAGCTTTGAGTGCAGATCAAATGCAACTCAAGGCCAGCATCTTGTCGGTGCTCGATGTGGTGCGCGACGAGTCCAGCAAAGATGCCGCAGTGCGCTTGGTGTTCGAACCCAAAACCAGCCGCATTGAACAGCAAGAACTCATTACAGCATTGCTGGCACACACCAGCCTGGAATCCTCTTCGCCCATCAACATGACTTCGGTGGGCATTGATGGCAAGCCTGTACAAAAGTCATTGCGCCAAATGATTTCGGAGTGGATCACATTCCGTCAGCAAACCATTGTTCGCCGCTCAGAGCATCGCTTGGGCAAGGTGATGGACCGCATCCACATTTTGGAAGGCCGTCAGTTGGTGTTGCTCAACATTGACGAGGTCATTGCCATCATTCGCCAAAGCGATGAGCCCAAGCAAGCATTGATGGATCGCTTCAAACTCAGCGAACGCCAGGCGGAAGACATTCTTGAAATTCGCCTGCGCCAATTGGCGCGTTTGGAAGGCATCAAGATTGAGCAAGAGCTCAAAGAGTTGCGCACTGAGCAAACTCAACTTGAAGAAATTTTGGCCAATCCAGCATCGCTCAAGCGCTTGATGGTGAAAGAGATTGAGCAAGACGCCAAGACCTTTGCCGATCCTCGCCGCACGCTCATTCAAGAAGAGAAGAAAGCTGTGGCTGAAGTCAAAGTGGTGGACGAACCCGTCACGGTGGTGGTGTCACAAAAAGGCTGGGTGCGTGCACGCCAAGGTCATGGCCACGATGCCAGCAGCTTTGCTTTCAAAGCTGGTGATGGTTTGTATGGCACCTTTGAATGCCGCACGATCGACACTCTGCTGGCCTTTGGCACAGCGCAAAAGGGCAGTGGCCGTGTTTACTCCGTGCCTGTTGCGTCCCTGCCTGGCGCCAGAGGCGATGGGCAACCTGTGACCACCCTCATTGAATTGGAAGTCGGAACGCAAATTGCCCATTACTTTGCGGGGCCTTCAAACGCCACGCTCTTGCTGTCCAGTTCGGGTGGCTATGGATTCATGGCAACTGTGGAGAATATGATTTCTCGTCAAAAAGGTGGCAAAGCTTTTATCACGGTGGGTGAAGGTGAATCGGTGTGTGCGCCTTCTCACGTTGCTGGTTCTAACGCCACGCTTCAACCTGGCGCAACCAGCATGCCAGCGGCAACGCATGTGGCGTGTGCCTCTACGGGCGGCCGTATTTTGACCTTTGAGATCAGCGAACTCAAGTTGATGGAAAAAGGCGGACGTGGCTTGATGTTGCTTGATTTAGAAGCCAAAGATACCTTGGCAGGTGCTGCAGCCTACACGCGCAGTGTCAAATTGATCGGCATTGGTCGTGGCGGTAAAGACCGCGAAGAAACTTTGGAGATCAGAAGCTTGAACAATGCCCGTTCTGCAAGAGCACGCAAGGGCAAGGCGGCAGATTTGGGTTTCAAGCCAACTCACATTGTGCGAGTCGAATAACGCACCTTGATAAACCTGTTGCTCATTCAAGCGTTCAAGCACCTTATGAGGTGCTTGAACAAGGGAGGGACGTTTTATCTTTTGGGCGCAAAGTGCATGCGCGGCACAAACTGATAAGTGGAGCGCCAGCAAGTGGCGAGCAATTCTTCGGGGCCGTGTCTCTTGGTTAGCTTCTTGCGAAGACGCGACACACAAACTTGCAAACGTTTGTTGTTGTAAAAGTCGGAAAGCCCCCAAATTGCAAGCTCCAGTGCATCGCTTCGAAGGGCTTGTTCAGGTGCCATGGCCAATTGGGTGAGCAGCACGGTTTCCATGGCAGTCAAGTCAATGGCATTGTTAGAAGGACCCGTGAGCAATGCTCTGACTGGGTCAATGGTCCAATCTGTTTGGAGGGCTCTGGGCATTCTGGCAGCCAGTCTTTCAATGATGGCAATCAATTCAGTGGGATTGAAGGGCTTGCTGATGCAAACATCTGCACCTGCTGCAATGGCCGCAATGCGCACTTGTGGCTCGGTTGCTGGGGCAATCATGACAACTCGAACTTCTGGGTTTTTTGCCAATTTGGCGGTGTAAGTCAAACGTTGCTCACCCAAAGTGTGTGCGTCTAAAACCACGACATCGCTGATCGGATGGGTGCATTGAGCGCTGAGGTCATGGGCATCCACAAAGTGATGAGCCTGCATACCAGCAGTTTGCAGGTGAGCAAGCACCTGTTCCGCCAATGTTGAGTCTTGTTCGACGAAGCTGACGCAGAGTGGTTTCATGGCGGATATCCTATATAAATGTTTACTTAAGAATTCATACTACTTCTTTTTGTATACATATTTAAAACAAATTTAATCAGTTTTGACTTTAAAAGTGATTTAAATTCCTTGTAAATTCACATTCCTCCTCTCAAAACCAGCAATATTTGCATTGCCTTTCCTTGAACTTGCAAAGAAAGGCAGTGTGGCAATTTTGTTGAATTAGGCTACTTCCGCGATCAATTCGATCTCTACACAGGCTCCCATGGGCAGTTGAGCGACGCCAAAGGCACTGCGAGCATGCACGCCTGCTCCGCCAAAAACCTGACCTAACAATTCGCTGCAACCATTGGTCACAACATGTTGATCGGTAAATTCAGAAGTTGAATTCACAAGACTCATGACCTTCACAATGCGCTTGACCTTGTTCAAATCACCGACGGCGGCATGAAGCGTACCAAGTAGATCAATGGCCACTGCGCGGGCAGCGGCTTTGCCTTCTTCTGTTTGAATATTCTTGCCCAGTTGACCTGCCCAAGCTTGCCCGTTTTTCTTGGCAATATGACCACTGATAAAAACCAAATTGCCTGTTTGAACGAATGGAACATAGGCTGCTGCTGGCGTTGCAACAGGGGGCAAGGTAATTTGAAGTTCTGCTAAGCGTTGGTAGATGGACATGATGTATAGATTGAAGAGAGTTAAAAGGGTTGCACGGTTACGCTGACATTCAAGGTGTGGTGAGCGCCACCCTGCAGGACCCCTCTTAGAGGTGAGACATCAGCAAAATCGCGACCCACTGCAAGTCGAACGTAGTCAATACCGGGACTGCACCAACCCTCACGGTTGTTGGTGGGATCGAAATCGTACCAAGATTCTGCCCCTTCAATGGCTTGAGGGTTGGGAATGCGCAGGGAAATCCAAGCATGCGTGGCATCGCTGCCCACAAGTCTGGCCTGGCCTGGTGGCGGTTCGGTGAGCAGATAGCCACTGACATACCGGGCCGCCAAACCTAAACTGCGCAAACAAGCCAACATGACATGCGCAAAATCTTGGCAAACACCGCGCTTCTCATTGAGTACCGATAAAGCGGGTGTGCTGATGTCGGTGCTCAAGGATTGATATTGAAAATCAGTGTGAATGCGTTGCATCAAATGTCTAGCCGCCTCCACCAAATTTCGCCCCGGTGTAAAACTGCTTTGTGCATAAACAGCAAAAGCCATGTCGATGGGTGCATGGTGTGAGCCATACGCAAATCCTGAGGCCTCATCGCTGGCCACGCCTGCACGATACTGGTAAGCCGAGGTGGCACTTTCCCAAGATAGGCTTTGTAAATAATGGGAAAGCGCAGCCATCCGTTGGTCCTCCAGCACAAAGGTTTGAACCTCGCTTTCAGCTCTGACAGTCAAAGTGCTGTGAGGGCCAGGCAGTGAAAAGTAAAGCCGGTGATTGCCAAATGAATCGAGGTTGTTTGAGACGATGGCGGCCTTAGGTTCTATGAAGAGATTGTGTAGCAGGCAAAGCTGGCAGGGTGTCGTGGGCGCTTGTAAGTGCGCGACGTGCTGAGCCGTTTCGACGGCAGGCGTGTAGTTGTAATGTGTTTCGTGGGTGATGCGCAGTTTCATCGTGTGAAAGACCTTAAGCACCAACGCTTTGTTGCGACTCACCACTGTGAGAAAAGAACAAGCTGTTCAATTGATCGGAGACTGACCTGGCAGTTTGTCTGCAATCGAGCAGCAATGTGAGCAAAGCTGGGCTATGGTGTTGTCCATCAGGTACCAAGCTGATCAAGTCAATGTCTGACAAGATGGGAATTTGTTGTGCCATGGCTTGAGTTGCACCTTGAGCCAGATGCCCCATTTTGGCCAGTCGACCGCGCAAAGTTTGAGCGACCCAGCCCAATGCACGTGGATTGTCAGTATGGGTTAAGAGCAACTCAAGCAAAGCACCCAGTGTTCTGCTTTGTTGGTATTGCGCATGAAATGAAATGGTGCTGTCAAACAAATTGAGGACGGCATCAAAACCTGCCTGTGTTTGGATGCATTGGGTTTCGATGGCGCAATGCAGGGCATGTGCCAGAAAGTCCATTCTTTCAATGTGTCTACCAATCGACAACAAGCGCCAGCCATCGTCTCGCGTCATTCGATCAGTTTGCGCGCCAGTAAGCGCGGCCATCAGTTGACTGGTTCGGGCCAGAAGTTGCTGAGCCCCAATGCTGCTGGCCAAAGGCGCACCTTTGGGTGAGGGCTGAAAAAATGCATTTTCAGTTTGCTCAATCAGGCTCCAATGCTCTGGCGACAAGCGTTCGCGAACAGCCGCAGCAGCCAATTTGACAGCGCGCAAGTTGTAACCTACACCTGTGGTGTTTTGAGTGTCCCAAAAGCCAGCAATGAGCGAACGTTCAAACACTCGCCTCGATTGTTGTGCTTGAGGTACGCCTGGCATGACAAGGCCATGCGTGACGCAAAGCATGTTTAACCATTCAATGAGGGGAGGGCAGTGCTGTGCCTCACTGTTTAAACTTTCCAGGGCCAGACGCGATAGACGCAAAGTATTTTCTGTGCGTTCAGAATAGCGGCCCATCCAAAAAAGATTTTCTGCCGCTCGACTGGTGACCAAACGCTGGCGTTGTGAGCTGGCAACAAACACAGCTTCTTGGGCCTTGGGTGCAGCGGTCGTTGCCGTTTGGTTTGACAACACCCAAACGTCGGCGCTGCTACCGCCCTGTTGCATGGAAGCAATGCCATTTTGAGTGCCCAAACGGGCCAAGCCACCTGGCAAAACTTGCCAGCCACCCTCCTCATTGGCCAAGGCAAAGACTCGCAAAATGACGGGACGTGATGGCATGGATGCCAAAGACGAGAAAGTGGGCGTGTGAGACAAAGGCAGATAGCCCTGCACGGTGTGTGCTTCAGGATCGCTTTGGATACGCGCGCGCCATTCCTCCAAGCCACGCCAATCCAATTGGTGACCCATGACGGGCTCAAAGCTTTTGCGGCCAGGGGCAAAGGGATAAGTGGGTTTGATGACGCAATCTTGAATGCGCGGCAGCACATCGTGCAATGCAGCGGGCTCGCCGCACCACCAACTGGGGATAGCTGGGAGCAATAACTCTTCTTCTAGAAGAGTGCGTGAAAGTTGGGGCAGGAATCCAAGCAGTGCATTGGATTCCAAAAATCCCGAGCCCGGCGTATTGGCCACCAACACATTGCCAGCTCTGACCGCTTGCAACAAGCCGGGGACGCCCAAAGTCGATTCGGCGCGCAGTTCAAGGGGGTCAAGCCAGTCATCGTCGACGCGCTTTAAAAGGCCGTGGACAGGTTTGAGACCTTCTAATGTTTTGAGATAAAGTTTTTCGTCGCGGACCAACAAGTCACTACCCTGAACCAAAGACAGGCCGAGGTACCGAGCAAGGTAGGCCTGCTCGAAATAAGTTTCGTTGTAAGGTCCGGGCGTCAGCAGCGCGATGTGGGCTTGCATGCCAGCGGGAGTTCGAAGCTTGAGCGCATTCACAAAGGAGCGGTAAGACGCTGCCAAACCTGTAACGGGCATCGACTCAAATGCAGGCGCAAATTGGCCTGAAATGATTTGTCTGTTTTCTAGTAAATAACCCAAACCAGAGGGCGCTTGAGTGCGCTGAGACAGCAACCACCAACAACCATCTGGTCCCCTGACCAAATCGAAGGCTGCCAAGTTCAAATGTCGACCGCCCACAGGCGCGTTGCCATGCATGGCATGCAAGTAACCAGGGTGCCCTTGAACGAGTGCGTAGGGCAGTGCACCTTTTTTCAAAAGATGCTGCATGCCATAGACATCAGACATGATGCCTTCAAGCAAGCGCATGCGCTGTAGCACACCCGTCTGAATGTGCTGCCAATCTTGACTTGAAAGAATCAGGGGCAACAAATCGAGTGACCAAGGCCGCTGGGGCTGATCGGCATTGGCATACACGTTGTACGTCATGCCATTGTCCCGAATTTGTCGAGCCATGGTTTCGTGACGAAGGGGCAGTCCCTGTAGCCCCTCAGGTCCTAGGTGAGATAAAAAATCTGCCCAAGGCGTTGTCACTTGTGTCGATTGAATGACGGCGCCAAAAATAGAATCAGTGCCTCCGCCTGGTGTGGTGCTGACACCGCCCCTTAACTCATCCCAATGACCACTCGGCGCCAAGGCCAAAGTGTGCAAAATGTCTTGCAAAGAAGGCGCCAGCCCCATGATCTCAGTCTGATGCGGTGAACGCTGAGACTGAGTCAACGAGAGAGACGACGAGGAGCTGTTTTTAAATTCCACAATGCCTTGATTGTCGCCTTAATTTTCGCCTTCATCGCGCCTCATTTGGGCCTGCGCAGGTCCAATGTCCAAGGAAATTCCGGGCTCGCTGCCAATGCGACATTGGCAGGTGGTATGGCCACGGGGCCAGGGGAATGCCCCATGCGAAAAAAGCGGGCCAATCTGCGGCTTTCCGCTTCGTAGGCATTGACAGGCAAGGTGTCGTAATTGCGGCCCCCTGGGTGAGCCACGTGATATTGGGCGCCACCGATGGCGCGCTTCATCCATGTGTCCAGTACGTCGAATGTGAGGGGAGCATGAACACCAATGCTGGGGTGCAATGATGAGGGTGGGTTCCAAGCCTTGTAACGTACGCTGGCCACATATTCGCCAGACGTACCTGTGGGTTGAAGGGGAAGTGGCTGGCCATTGACGGTGACTGTGTAACGACTTGGGTTAAGCCCTGTGACATGAACTTCAAGTCGCTCCAATGAAGAGTCTACATACCGCGCCGTGCCGCTAGAGGTGCTCTCTTCACCCATCACATGCCAAGGCTCAAGTGCATTGCGCACAGTGACTTTGATGGCATCGATACAAAAGTCGCCTACGCGTGGAAATCTGAATTCAAAGTGGGGCGCAAACCACAATGGATCAAAGTTGAAGCCTGCATCGGTCAGATCATGGAGCACATCTTCAAAGTCCATTTTGACAAAGGTGGGCAGCATGAATCGATCATGCAATGTGGTACCCCAACGAGTGACGGGGGCCTTGTAGTTTTCATTCCAAAAACGTGCCACCAAGGCTCGCAACAACAATTGTTGAACCACGCTCATCCGTGAATGAGGTGGCATTTCGAAGGCCCGCAACTCCAATAATCCCAAGCGACCTGTGGCAGAGTCTGGCGAGTACATTTTGTCGATGCAAAACTCGCTGCGATGGGTGTTGCCTGTCATGTCTACCAAAATATTTCTCAGGCTGCGATCGACCAGCCAAGGCGGCATACTTTCCCCATGAATTTGGCGATTCCGCGCTATTTCGTTCAGGGCAATTTCAAGCTCGTAGACTTGGTCGTTGCGAGCTTCATCAATGCGCGGTGCTTGGCTGGTCGGGCCAATGAACATGCCACTGAAAAGATAGCTGAGACTAGGGTGGTTGTGCCAGTACAAAATCAAACTGGCCAGCAATTCAGGTCTGCGCAAGAAGGGACTGTCTGAGGGTGTGGCGCCGCCCATGACCACATGATTGCCGCCGCCAGTTCCTGTATGGCGACCATCGGTCATGAACTTCTCGGCACTCAGTCGTGTTTCAAAGGCGGCTTGGTATAAGAATTCTGTGTGCGCAACCACTTCATGCCAGTTGCTTGCAGGGTGGATGTTGACTTCAATCACGCCTGGGTCGGGGGTCACTTGCAGAAGTTTCAAGCGAGGATCTTTGGGGGGTGGATAGCCTTCCAGCACAATTTGGACTTTCAGCTTTTCAGCTGTCGCCTCAATGGCTTGGAGCAAATTCAAATAATCCTCTAGCCTGCTCAATGGCGGCATGAAAACATACATGACACCTTTTTGAGCTTTGTCATTGCTGGCATCTTTCAATGCGACAGGACCATTGGCTCGCCGGGGGTCTCGAATTTCAACGCACAAGGCCGTTCTCACTGTTGAAGTGTCTGAGTCAAATCGGGCGGGTGATTTTGCAGTCGCATGAGAGGGTGACTGCATCAAGGGGGATGTCGTCAAGTTGCTAGATTTCGCAAGGGGCCTAAGTGGACTTCGAGTGGCGTAGGGGTCTTGGTCAATCAATAGGTGCCTGTCGCTGGCAGTAGACCATGGCAAAGAATCGAGAGGCAGGCGCCAGCCCATGGCTGAGTCGCCGGGCATCAAATACAAGCGTTCATCGCGCACAAACCACTTGCCGCTTTGCCACCTTGTCTGTGAATCCTTGGGGCTCTTGGCGTCAACGGCAGCCAATGGCAGCAAATAGCCGACCTCTTGGTCAAGCCCTTGTGAGAAAACGCGGTGCAACCGAGCACGCTCCAGTTCATCTTCCAGTCGCGAATCGAAGGGGTCCACATTGACGGGCAGTCTTCGTTCGCGCCACAAGTAATACCATGTGTCTTCATAACCAGGCAAGATATGGTCTGTTGGAATGCCCAGTTGGCTGGCCAGGGTTGTTAAGAAGTTTTTGGCGTCTTGCGGACAGTAGTTTTGAGCAAAGTTTTCATCCGCCAATAGATCTGGATTTTGCCAACATGCTTGTCTATCTGCGCGCCAATAAATACTCAGAGCCCACCGCGGCAGTTGTTCACCGGGGTACCACTTGCCCTGACCAAAATGCAGGAAGCCGCCTTGACCATATTGCTTTCGCAGTTTGTGAACCAACTCAGTGGCCAAGCCGCGCTTGGTGGGGCCGAGTGCATCCGTGTTCCATTCGGCTGCATCCCGATTTTCGGTGGCCACGAAGGTCGGTTCACCACCCATGGTCAGGCGAACATCGCCTTCTTGCAATTGCAATTCGACTTGATCTCCCAATGCCAAGATTGCTGCCCACTGATCTTCTGAGTAAGGTTTAGTCACACGCGGTGACTCTTCAATTCGTGTGATGGCCATGTGGTGGCTGAATTCAACTTCAGCTTCGTCCATCAAACCTTCAATGGGTGCAGCGCTTGAAGGCTGCGGTGTGCAGGCCAGAGGAATATGGCCTTCACCTGCCAGCAAACCTGACGTTGGGTCAAGACCGACCCAGCCTGCGCCTGGCAAATAAACTTCACACCAAGCGTGCAAATCGGTGAAGTCGACTTCCGTGCCGCTCGGGCCATCGAGTGACTTCACATCGGGCGTGAGTTGAATCAAGTAGCCTGATACAAATCGCGCGGCCAAGCCCATGTGCCGCATGAGTTGTACCAGCAGCCAAGCAGAGTCTCTGCAGGAGCCACTTTGGAGTGAGAGTGTTTGCTCGGGGGTTTGGACACCAGGCTCCATCCGAATCAGGTAGCCAATGTCTTGGTAAACCCGCTGGTTAATTTGAACCAAAAAATCAATGGTTCCTTGCCGTTTTCGATCTAAGGTGCTGAGGTATTTTTTAAGCAATGGGGTCTGTGGCAGTTTGTCCAAATAGCCTGCCAGCTCTTCTTTGAGTTCTGGTGAGTAGCTCAGAGGGACATGTTCTGCACTGGGCTCTAAGAAAAAATCAAAGGGATTGAACACGGCCATTTCAGTGACCAAATCGACAGTGACTTTGAATTCAGTGGTTTTCTGGGGAAATACCAAACGAGCTTGGTAATTTGAAAAAGGATCTTGCTGCCAGTTGATGAAGTGCTCTGCGGGTTCGATGCGCAAGCTGTAAGAGAGGATTCGGCTTCTGCTGTGAGGTGCGGGCCGCAAGCGGATCACTTGAGGGCCCAATTGAACAGGGCGGTCGTAACGGTAATGCGTAACGTGATGCAGTGCGACGTGGATGGACATAAATGCAAGTAAGCGCAACAGCGGCTGCATCGACATAGCAGCTTGGGCCTTCTAAACTAGCAAAAGCCGCGCCATGAATGGCTCACAGAAAGGCCTGACATGTTGAAGACAGCGCCGTGGTGTTGGATGGGGTGGCTTCTGGGCACGACTCTTCAGTTACAGCAAGCCAGCCTTTGGTCAGTTTCGGATGTGTGGGTTGGGGCTGGGTTGACCTTGTCACTTGGCTTGCTCGCTTGGATGCGGCGCAAGCAAAACTCTCTTGTTTCAAATTGTGTTTTGGGAGCTTTGATCTCCTTCGGACTGGCTTTGACACTTGTCAATGCGCGCTGTCTTTGGCAGGCGCAGCATAGGCTGGATCCCCTGTTGGAGGGAAAAGAGGTATTGCTAAAGGGTGTGATTGCCTCCTTGCCGCAACAAACGGCCAGCAGCGTTCGATTTAGATTTGCGGTTCTCTCCGCCTTCGATGTCAACGCATCCTCCAATGTGGTGGTTCCAGAAAGGATTGACCTGGCTTGGTTTGATCGCGATGCAGCTGAGTTGATGAAAGGCAGTTATTGGGCGGATCTCAAAGCGGGTGATATTTGGCAATTCAGCGTGCGGCTGAAAGCGCCTCATGGCACCCTCAATCCTGGCGGCTTTGATGAGGCTTTGTGGCGCTGGGAGCAGGGGGTCATGGCAACGGGCACCGTGAGCATGGGTAAACGTGCAGAGGTGCCCCAAAAAATCAAGACTTCATGGCTTTATCCCGTCGCTCAAGCTCGGCAATACGTGCGTTCAGAAATTGAAAGAAAACTAGGGCAAGGTGATGAGCAAAGTCGCTCTTTGGCGGGTGTGATTGCAGCCTTGGTGATGGGCGATCAGGCGGCCATTCAAGCTTCTGATTGGGATCTTTTCAGAGCGACTGGCGTGGCGCATTTGATGAGCATTTCTGGTTTGCACATCACTTTGTTTGCTTGGGTCATGGCGGCAGTCATTCGAGCGCTTTGGCGTTTCTCGGCAAGCTGCGAAACCCAGCTTTGTTTGCGCTGGCCGGCACCGCAAGTTGCCCTGTTGGCGGGAGCGCTGCTGGCTACACTTTATGCCCTCTTTAGCGGTTGGGGCTTGCCGTCACAACGGACGGTGATCATGCTTTGGGTCATTGGGTTGCTCCAGCTGAGCGGCACAAGATGGCCCACTTTTTGGGGCTTGGGGTTGGCGCTGTGGGTGGTGGTGACTTTTGACCCATGGGCAATGCTTCAGCCAGGATTTTGGCTGAGCTTTGTGGCCGTAGGTGTTTTGATGCTCAACGCACCTGTGCAATATTCGGATCGCACCAAATTGGAGGATGAGTGCTCTGAATTGGTGCCAAAAAATGATTTCATGTCGAGTTGCCTCAATCTGGTGTCCAAAACATTTCAATCATTGAGGCGATTGTTGCGTGAACAATGGGTGGTCACACTGGCTTTGACGCCGCTTGCTGTTTTGTTCTTTGGGCAGCTTTCGTGGCTTGGCCTTTTGGCCAATTTGGTGGCCATTCCTTGGGTCACATGGCTGGTCACGCCGCTTGCCATCTTGGGTATTTTTGCCCCGCCACTTTGGGTGCTGGCTTCTTGGGCGCTTCAGCCTCTGATGGGCTTGTTGACCTTGATGGCGAGTTTGCCTAACAGTGTTTGGATGTTGCCAACGCCGCCCATTGGCTTGGCAGTGTTGGCCATTTTGGGAGGCTTGTTGCTGTTGCAGCAATGGCCATGGTCATTGCGCTGTTGGGGGAGCTTGTTCATTTTGCCCATTTTCATTTGGCAAGTACCAAGACCAGAACCAGGTCAATTTGATCTTTGGTTTGCCGATGTGGGACAAGGCAATGCCGTGCTCATGAGAACCCGTCACCATGCGTTGCTGTATGACGCTGGGCCCATTTACACAGAAACTGCCGATGCGGGTCAAAGGGTGTTGGTGCCACTCCTTCAGCGAATGGGAGTGAAGTTAGACCGAATCATGTTGAGTCACCGAGATGCAGATCACACAGGCGGTGCGGCCTCAGTATTGCGTGCGCACCCCCATGCAGACTTGTGGAGCTCCTTGGAAGACGGTCACGCACTGTCGAATCTTCGGCCCGTGCATGCTTGTATGGCTGGACAGAAATGGGAGTGGGATGGGGTTCAATTTGAATTGCTGCATCCGGTTTTTTCTGATTACAGCAAGATGGCTGGCGCCAATGCTTTGAGCTGTGTCTTGAGAGTGGATGCAAGTCGTGGTGCCCCTTCAAAAATGGGGGAGGATGACCACATGGCCAGTGCCTTGTTGGTGGGAGACGTCGAGGCGGCACAAGAGTTGGCCATGCTAGAGCGTCTGGCATTGAAACCTGTGGGAGTGTTGTTGGTGCCGCACCATGGCAGTCAAACTTCTTCAACGAATGGTTTCATTCAGGTTCTGCGTCCGCATTGGGCGGTGGTACAAGCAGGTTACCGCAATCGATATGGCCACCCATCGTCTGTTGTGCTTGAAAGGTACGCCAAGCAAAAAGTGCCTGTGTCGATCTCTTCTGAGTGTGGTGCTGCCCATTGGCAAAGTAGCCACCCTCAGCAACTTGATTGCGAACGAGAGCTTCGGCGCCGGTATTGGCATCTATCCAGGAGGGCGGAACCCAAGGCTTCTGACTAGTCCAGTGTGCAGGTTCAGATGCATGTGGCGATGTGGATGCGGGTATGCATCTTGCTTTTAATCAAACAGGAGAGAAGTCAGATGCAGCGATTTGATGAGATGTACAGCCAGGCAACGACTACCCAGCCTGGAAGCCCAGTTCGGCCGCATTACAAAGCCTATGCAGATTGGTTGGCAGGGCAAACGGAGCAAGGGATGCTGGCCCGCCGGGAAGAAGCGGAAATGATCTTCCGGCGAGTGGGCATCACCTTTGCTGTTTACGGCGACAAGGATGAAAGCGGCTCAGGCACCGAGCGACTCATCCCCTTTGACCTTATTCCCAGAATCATCCCTGCCAACGAATGGCAAAGCATGGAACTTGGTTTGGTGCAACGTGTGACTGCGTTGAATCGGTTTATTCACGATGTCTATCACGATCAAGAAATCATCAAGGCGGGGCTTATTCCTGAAGAGCAAATTTTGAGAAACGCACAATTTCGTCCCGAAATGATGGGCGTGGATGTGCCGCATCAAATTTACTCGCACATCAGTGGCATCGACATCGTGCGTGCGCCCAATGCACAAGGGGAGGGTGAGTATTACGTGCTCGAAGACAACCTCAGAGTGCCAAGCGGTGTCAGTTATATGCTGGAAGATCGCAAGATGATGATGCGTTTGTTTCCCGAGCTTTTCAGCCGTCACCGTGTGGCGCCTGTTGCGCATTACCCCGACATGCTGCTTGAGACGCTCAGGGCTTCAAGCCCCGCTTCTTCTGCCGAGCCAACGGTGGTGGTGCTCACCCCTGGCATGTACAACAGCGCTTACTTTGAACACGCCTTTTTGGCTCAGCAAATGGGCGTGGAATTGGTAGAAGGCCAAGACCTGTTTGTGAAAGATCAATTTGTTTACATGCGAACCACGCGCGGCCCTAAACGCGTGGATGTCATTTACCGACGGGTGGATGATGATTTCTTAGACCCCAAAGTATTTAGACCCACCTCCACATTGGGGTGTGCAGGTTTGATGGGTGCTTATCGTGCTGGCAATGTGGCTATTTGCAACGCTGTAGGTACGGGAGTGGCCGATGACAAATCCATTTACCCCTATGTGCCACAAATGATTGAGTTCTATTTGGGTGAAAAGCCTATTTTGAAAAATGTACCAACTTACATGTGCCGCAAGCCAGATGACTTGGCTTATACCCTCGCCAACTTGAAAGACCTGGTGGTCAAAGAGGTGCACGGTGCGGGTGGGTACGGCATGTTGGTAGGGCCAGCCTCTACCAAAGAAGAAATTGAAAATTTCCGAGCAGCCTTGCTGGCCAATCCTTCGGGCTACATCGCGCAGCCTACATTAAGCTTGTCGAGTTGTCCTACTTATGTTGAAAGTGGTGTGGCACCGCGCCACATCGATTTGCGTCCATTTGTGCTCAGTGGTCGAACGGTGCAAATGGTACCGGGCGGCTTAACCCGTGTGGCTTTGAAAGAAGGCTCCTTGGTGGTCAACTCTTCTCAGGGTGGTGGCACCAAAGACACTTGGATTTTGCAATCATGAAAGAGACCTCATGCTAAGCCGAACAGCCGACCATTTATTTTGGATGTCGCGTTATACAGAGCGCGCAGAAAACACTGCGCGCATGTTGAACGTGAGCTATGAAACATCCTTGTTGCCCCAGTCGAGTGCCACTGTTCAGGCGGGCTGGGAAGGCTTGTTGTCCATCAGTGAATTGCTCACTGCCTACACAAAGCGGCATGGCCAGGTGACGCCTCAGAATGTCATGCAGTTCATGGTCATCGACGAGAGCAACCCCTCGTCAATCATCTCTTGTTTGCGTGCTGCACGAGAAAATGCACGAGCTGTTCGTGGTGCACTGACGACTGAAGTTTGGGAAACCCAAAATCAAACTTGGCTTGAAGTGAATCGCATGATTCGATCTGGCGAGTTCCAAGCTGACCCTGGCAAATTCTTTGAGTGGGTGAAATTCCGATCGCATCTGTCAAGGGGGGTAACGGTTGGCACCATGCTCATGGACGAGTCCTTGCACTTCATGCGCCTCGGCACTTTTTTGGAGCGCGCGGACAATACGGCTCGCCTGGTTGATGTGAAGTTCCACGCTGTTCAAACAGACAGATTGGGCACATTGCCCATGGTCGCCAACTTGGTGCAGCAGGTGCAGTTGCAAGTTCAATCTCAGACCATCGAATCAAGCACAGACAGTTCACAAGAATTTGACTTCTACCACTGGAGCGCCATCTTGCGCAGCGTGAGTGGCTTCGAAATTTACCGCAAGGTGTACCGCGATGTGATTCGCCCAGACCGGGTGGCAGAGTTGCTTATTTTGCGACCCGACATGCCGCGCTCCTTGCACGCCAGCCTGAATGAAGTGGTCAACAATTTGGAAGCGGTGACCGACAATTTGCAAAGCGAAACCTTGCGCCATGCAGGCAAGCTGCGCGCAGACTTGGCCTATGGCCGCATTGACGAAATCTTGGCCACCGGCCTGCATGCTTACCTCACCCAATTCTTGGAGCGCGTGAATGTGCTGGGCGGCAGAATCAGTCGCGAATTCTTGATGCCTCAAAACGGGTAAATTTCGGCCAGGCCTCTTGGGCAAAACGATTCAGAAAATGCCCTTGATTTTTGCGGGAATTTGGCGATCAGTGAATACCCTCTGACCTTTTTTTTTATCAAGTGGTTCAATCCTTTTGTTATTTTTGATCACATCACTTAAGGAATCTTCAACCATGACCACACGTCGCCAATTGATGCAAGGTGCTGCTGTCAGCATGCTGGGCCTGAGCCATTTACCCAACTTTGCGCAAACACGCGTGGAAAATCTGCGCATCATTGTGGGTTTCCCGCCTGGTGGTACGACCGATGCATTTTCTCGCCGCATTGCCGAAAAAATGCGTGGCACGTATGCCACCAACGTCATTGTGGACAACAAACCCGGCGCGGGAGGGCAGATTGGTGTGACAACTCTCAAGGCTGCGGCAGCCGATGGGGCTCACATTTTGTATTCGCCGGCTTCCATGCTGACCATTTACCCGCACTCCTATAGCCGCCTAAGCTACGCACAGTCCGATGTGACACCCATTGGCATTGGGCACTCCACTGACCATGCCTTCGTCGTAGGCCCAGCTGTTCCCGATTCAGTGAAGAACATCAAAGACTTCGTTGAGTGGGCCAAGGCCAATCCAGGCAAAGCCAGCATCGGCAACCCTGCAGCGGGATCCATGCCGCACTTGTTGGCAGGCCGCTTGGCCATGTTGGGTGGATTTCAAATTACCAATGTTCCTTTTGCGGGTTCAGGCCCTGCCATTCCTCAAGTGATGGGGGGGCAACTCGCAGGCATGTCATCACCTTTGGGCGATTGGGTGCAGCACCACAAATCTGGCAAGATTCGAATTCTGGCCACCTCTGGCCCCGATCGCGCTGTGTTCACCCCCGATGTGGCCACATTCCGCGAGCAAGGCTTTGGTGAATTGACAGTTCGCGAGTGGTTTGGTTTCTTTGCACCCGCAGGCATTAGCGAGGCGGTCAGGCAAAACCTGAATTCATCGCTGCGCCAGGCCATGAGTCAGCAAGACATTCGAGACTTTGTCACACCTTTGGCCGCCAACTTGGAAGCCAGTACTTCGGCTGAACATACACGCCGTCTGGCAGAAGACTCTGAGATGGCACGCCGTTTGGTGACAGCCTTGGGCTTTAAGGCTGACTCCTGATTGGTCTTTGATCATGAGTCTCTCGAAAACCCACTGAACTTTAAAGTCAATTGATTCCTGAAATCAAATCGATTGGGTTAGCACTTGCCTTGCTCGCAATCACTTTGCCCTCAATGGGTGAAGTGATTGCCACCAAAGTAGACGTTCCTGTCGTAGGTTCAAAGTGCAATGAGCGAGTCAAAGAAGTCAGTAGCGTTTCGGGATTGCTTCGATTTCCATCCAAGACCAACGGACAAATTCCCGCTGTGGTGATTCTTCACAGCAATGCAGGTGTCATTGGGGTCGGTGACTTCTATGCTCGAGCGTTGAATGGAGCTGGCATAGCCACATTGGAGCTTGACTCTTATTTCCCTCGCGGCGTACGCAATGGAAGTGAACGCAATGCACCAGTTTTGTGTGACCGGCTTCAAGATGCTTGGGGAGCGCTGGTTTTCCTTGCAAGCGATACAAGAATCAACTCCCAAAAGATTGGGGTTGCTGGAATGTCAAGTGGCGCTGCTGTGGCAATCATGTCTGGCATGGGTGTTCGGCCGGCTCGTTTGGCTCGCAACAATTCAATTTTGCCGCTTGAACAAGTTTTTGCAGCGCACTTTGCCCTCTATCCCGGTTGTGCCAACATCATGGACGACCAGCAGCGAATTCGCTCGTGGATTAATCCGGGTCGACCCCAAAACTGGGGTGCCACTGGCAAGCCCATCCATATTGTGTCGGGTACCAGTGACGATTTTGATTTCAATCCAAAGACAGATTGTTTGCGGATGCGTGAAGAGTTTCCTGATATTTCCAATCAATTGACAGTGCGAATGGTAGACGGCGCGACCCATGCATTTGATTGGCCCAATCCACCAGCGCCTGCTTTCAGCCCCTTTGCAAAGGCCCAAACGGGTGGCATCGTGACCATGCGCTATTCAGCCTCAGAGGCTGAAATTGCTCAAAAGGAAATGGTCGAGTACTTTCTCAAAAACCTAAAGTAGGTGTTGGGCTTTGAGATTGATTAATGCCTGCCAAATTGAACTGTGCAAATTTCGCGACCATTTGAGGCAATCAACTTCTAACCCAACCTTGTCGCCATACGCTCTTGTCTTGCAAATTTCGCCATGCAATCACCTGCGTAGCTTTTGAAAACACCGCTTCGATTTCTACCAACTCAATCGGATCTGTTGGCTTTTCAGGCAGAATCACACGGCTCACCAAAAAGTGCTTTTGCTTGGCAATGGGTTTGACCGCGGTCCACTTGGTCAGCAGCAGTTTTTTGGGGTTCAAAGGGTTCATGCGTGAACGATTTCAGGGCTTGCTCTGCATTTCACGCGCCACTGCTTGTCCCAAATCAATGACCGCCATCGCGTAGTAGCTGCTCCAGTTGTAGCGCGTGATGGCATAGAAGTTTTCGGTACCCGCCACATAGCTGGGGGGCGCATTGCCATTGAGCAACTCGATCAAGGCCAAGGGCCCCGTGTGCAGCAATGCATCTCCGTCTATCACCGCACCTTTTGCGAGAAAGTTGTTGACACTAAACGTTGGCAAGATATCGGGAGCCATGAGGGCATCCATGTCGAGCTGATCAGGGTTGAATGTGACGGGATAGTGTGTAGGCATTCCGGTCTGCCATTGAAATGCCTTGAAATAATTGGCCACAGAGCCAATGACATCGGCTGGACTGTTGAACAAATCAATGTGCTTGTCCCCATCAAAATCGACCGCAAAGTTGACCCAGCTCGATGGCATGAATTGGGGCAATCCCATGGCACCCGCGTAGCTGCCTTTGAGTTTGGTGGGATTGATTTTTTCTTTGGCGGCGATGGCTAAAAACTGCGCCAATTCTTTGGAGAAAAAGGCCTGACGCTCCTTGGCCCTAGGATGTTCTTTGGGGAAGTCAAAGGTCAGGGTGCTCAAGGCGTCTAAGACTCTGAAGTTGCCTGTGTGTTGTCCATAAAAAGTCTCAACACCAATCACCCCCACAATAAGCCATTGCGGCACCCCGTAAGTTTGCTCGGCCTGAAGGAGCAGGGCTTGGTGACGCTGCCAAAACTGAACCCCTGCTTGAATGCGCTTGGGCTCGATGAAGCGGGCTCGGTAAGCGGCCCAATTTTTTTGGCTGACTTGCGCGGGCGGCAAAATCAGCTTGGGAATGCTGGGAATTAGTTTGGCTTGTGCCACCTGCGCTTTGACCCAATGGGGGTCTAGCTGATTTTCTTGAGCCATTCGCTCGGCCCAAGCCATGGCATCAGACCTTTGGGCATAGGAAGCAGCCGCAGTATGTGCAGGGGGCTTGTTTTTTGATTTTGTCTTCGTTTTTTTAGCGCCCTCAGCAGCCTCAGTGCTTGCTGAAAATAAAAGGGTCAAACTGATCAAAATCAAGGACAAATTTCGCATGCGTTGAGTTTAGCCTTTGTATTGGGTGCAGGTGTCGTGATAAGCTGGAATCCTCACAAATTTCCCCCTCTTCATTGATCAAATATCTATGGGCGCTACTGGCTATTTCACGCACTCTGATTGCCGCTTGCACGAAATGGGTGCAGGTCATCCCGAGTGCCCCCAGCGCCTAGACGCCATCGAGGATCGCTTGCTGATCACGGGACTTGATCACGCCCTTGAACGCAGAGAGCCTTCTCCAGCCTCCTTGGCTGACATTGAATTGGCGCACGATCGCATGTACGTGGCTTCGCTCAGAGGTTTGAGTGAGGCCCTGATTGAAGACATGCAAGCGGGTGGGCCTTCGCACACTGCGCTGGACCCCGATACCACCATGAATGCCCATACTTGGCATGCTGCATTGCGATCGGCTGGCGCTGCCTTGGATGCCACCGATGCCGTGATGGCGGGCGAATTAGAAAACGCTTTTTGCGCCGTTCGCCCACCCGGCCACCATGCTTGTCGCGACAAAGCCATGGGTTTTTGTTTTTTCAACAATGTGGCCATTGCTGCCAAATATGCACTAGAGCGCCACGGCCTGAAGCGGGTGGCTGTTGTTGACTTTGATGTTCACCACGGCAATGGCACCGAAGACATTGTGGCGGGTGATGATCGTATTTTGATGGTCAGCTTCTTTCAGCATCCGTTTTACCCTGAGGGAGGCGTACGCAAGCACGACGCCAACTTGCTCAATTTGCCTGTGCCTGCTTATACCAAGGGCATGGACATTCGGGAATTGATTGAGATGATGTGGATCCCGCGTTTGGAAGCGCACCGGCCTGAGCTCATCTTCATCAGTGCAGGATTTGACGCCCATCGGGAAGATGATTTGGGTCAACTGGGTTTGGTCGAGCAAGACTATGTGTGGATGACCCAGCGCATCAAAGACATTGCGCAAAAATATGCCCATGGCCGCATTGTGAGTTGCCTAGAAGGGGGCTACAACCTGAGTGCGTTGTCCCGAAGTGTTGAAGCGCACTTGCGAGTTTTGGCCAATGTTTGAAAAATATCGAAGGGTTTAACTTTGACTTCTGCGCCTATCATGATGCACGACCCCGCGCTTTGGTGGTCCCGCATGAATTCCCAAGAAGCTTTGCTAGAGCTTTTTTTGTTTTTTGCCTGTATTGCAATGGCATGGCTGGTGGTCTGGGGTGTGCGGCGTGCCACAAGCCAATGGGAGTTGTCCGTTTTATTGGGCAAAAATTTACTCGATGGTGTTTTGTTTCCCGTGCTTTTGCTTGGCATGGTGTTTGTCATGCGGGCAGTTTGGGCGCGATCACATCCGCTCTGGATTTTTGACTTTCTGGTGCCAGTCTGCTTGTCTTTGGCAGGCATTCGATTGGGCGTGAAGGTGTTGCAGGCCACCTTCAAATCTGCTGCGTGGGTCAGGCCCATCGAAACCAGCCTCTCTTGGCTGGCTTGGGCTGCTGTGGTTCTCTGGCTCACAGGTTTGCTGCCGCTGGTGCTGGAAGAGTTAGATCAAATCAAATGGAAGATTGGTGGCTCGCATCTTTCTGTCAGAGCCCTCATCGAAGGCGGGCTAACGGCAGGTTTGGTCATGTTGCTCACCCTTTGGGTGTCGTCGGCCATTGAAGCCAGATTGCTCAAGTCCTCATCTGGCAGTGAGTTGTCTCTGCGCAAAGCGGTGAGCAATGCAGTTACCTCCTTGATGTTGTTTGTCGGGTTGATGTTGTCCTTGTCGGCGGTGGGCATCGACCTCACTGCACTGTCTGTTTTGGGCGGTGCCGTTGGTGTGGGTATCGGTTTTGGTTTGCAAAAGTTGGCTGCCAACTATGTCAGTGGTTTTGTGATCTTGGCCGAGCGCAGCATGCGAATTGGCGACAGTGTGAAAGTGGATGGTTTTGAAGGACGCATCTCAGACATCAAAGCACGCTACACCGTCATTCGCTCACCCACTGGGCGGGAATCTATCGTGCCCAATGAAATGCTTATTAACAGCCGTGTTGAAAATTTGTCTTTGGCCGATTCGCGCGTGTTACAGGCCACCCAAGTGACGGTGGCTTATGGCACGGATGTCAACCTGGTCATGCAACTGCTCACACAAGCTTGCGAGGAGCAAGCCAAAGTATTGAAAGACCCAAGGCCATTTGTGACTCTCACCAATTTTGCGGCTGATGGTTTGGAGTTTGGTGCCCACTATTGGGTGGATGAACAGCAGGCGGGATTGTTGACCTTGAAGTCAGAAATCAACATCCGAATACTGCAGCTGCTACAAGACAATGGCATTGAAATTCCATTTCCCCAACGCGTCGTCCATACGCTTAACAGAACTTAGAGATGGATATTGAACAAAGCGTTTCACCAACGCTTTGATTCAAAGCAGTCCGTTCATCGATGTAAGTTGGCCTTCAAAACCGAGGCGCACAAACTGACGGCGGTGTTGGCCTCTTGCATCACGCGGCCCATGGTGATGAAGCCGTGAATTTGGCGTTCAAAACAAACGTATTGTGTAGATACACCGGCTTTGGATAAAGCATCGGCATACATCAATCCTTCGTCACGCAAAGGATCAAAACCGGCTGTCATGACAAAAGCCGGCGGTAGGTTTTTGTGACTCTGGGCAAGCTGGGGTGAAGCGCGCCAATCTTTGGCATCTTCGCGGCGACTCAAATAGTTTTCGGTGTAGTAGGCAATCGACTCTTTGGTGAGCATGTAGTCTTTGCCATTGGCGTGATACGACGGCGTGTCTTGCCACATGATGGTGGCAGGGTAAATGAGCAGCTGATGAGCTGGTTGAACTGAAACTTCTGGGTTGTCGCGCAGTCCGATGCAGGCTGCAGCAGACAAATTGCCGCCGGCACTGTCGCCACCAATGGCCAGGCGCTGGGGGTCTATTCCTAAGCTTTCGGCATGCGACACAGTCCAATTAAATGCAGCCACGGTGTCTTCATAAGCGGCTGGAAATTTGTGCTCAGGCCCCATGCGGTAATCGACAGAGACCACGACCACTTGAGCTTCTTGACACAGACTTCTGCATAGCACGTCATGTGTATCAAGATCGCCAATGGTCCAGCCACCACCGTGCAGGTAGACCAAGCCAGGCAAGGTCTTTTGGCTTTGCGCAGCGTGGGGGTGATACACCCGAACAGGCACATTCAAGCCATTGGCTGAAGCCACCTTGTCTTCTACTTTGAACACCTCTGGTGCATCAGGCTGTGTGAAGCTGCGGCGAGACCGGTAAGACTCGCGTGCTTCTGTGGGAGTCAGGGTGTAAACAGGTGGCACACCTTTCTCAATCATGAGCTGCATCAGGGCTTGGGCTTGAGGGTCTAGCATGTTCAATCCATCATCGAAGGTAACCACAGGCTGATGCCGGGGAAAGCCAGCAAGATTCCGAGAGTGATGATCAGCACCAGCACCATGGGCCAGACGCCCCTAAAAATGGCTGCCAGTCCGACTTGAGGCAACAAGGCGTTGAGCACAAACAGGTTCATGCCAACGGGTGGCGAAATCAGTCCAATTTGAATCACCATGACGATCAGAACGCCAAACCAGACGGGGTCAAAACCCAACTGAACAACGATGGGGAAAAACAGCGGTATGGTGAGCAGGACCATGGTCAGCTCTTCCATGACGGTGCCCAACAGCACGTAAATCAGCATCATGGCAGCAACGATCATGATGGGAGAAAGGCCTAAGCTTGTGATCCAGTCTTTGAGCTCAAATGGCAAGCTGGTGTAGTTGACAAAATTAGCAAAGATCGTGGCGGCAATCAGCAATGTAAACAGCATGGCTGTGGTTCGGGCTGATTCAACCAAAACTTCCATGAGCACTTTCCAGCTCAGGGCTTTGCGAGCCAGTGCAAAAAGAAACGCACCTGTGGCACCCATGCCAGCGCCCTCAGTGGCAGTGAAGAAGCCACCGTAAATGCCGCCCAAGACCAACACCACCAAGACCAAAACGCCCCAGATGCCCCGCACAGCTTGTAAGCGCTCGGACCAGCTGAATTTTTCGCCAGCAGGTGCGTGTTCCGGATTGTGCCAAGTCATTACCACGACTGCCACCATCATGAGACAGGCGGTCAAAATACCTGGCAGAACGCCAGCTGCAAACAATTTGCCGATGTGGGTTTCGGTGATGATGCCGTAAATCACGAGAATGGTGGAGGGCGGAATCATGATGCCTAAGGTGCCACCCGCAGCGATTACCCCTGTGGACATGGCATCGCTGTAGCCCAGTTTTTTCATGGAAGGGTAAGCGACCTTGCCCATGGTGGCGGCAGTGGCAATGGAGGAGCCACAAATAGCGCCAAATCCTGCACAAGCCGCAATGGTGGCATGGGCCAGTCCGCCTTTGCGGTGACCAATGAAGGTGTAGGCCGCGTGAAAAAGTTCGTGTGCCAAACCAGCGCGTGCTACAAAATTGCCCATCAAGATGAACAGTGGAATGACCGACAAGGTGTAGGCAAAACCTGTCTCATGCACCACTTGGGCCGTACTGGCCAGTGCCGGCATCCAGCCCCGTGTCAATCCAATTCCGACAACGCCAACCAGGCCCATGGAAAAAGCCAATGGCATGCGCATCAGTGCCAACACGAAGATGGCCAAGAATCCAAGCAAGGCAGCCGTCATACTGTGCCTCCTTCTGCATTGTCTTCTTGGAAGACAAAGGCTTTGACCAGATGCACCATTGCAGCAAGGCCGCAAAGTATGCCCATGCCATAAATGAAGGGGGCTTTGGTGATTTTGAGTTGGGCGGTGGTTTCGCCAGTGGTGGCAAACTCGCTACCTGTTTGCCACATCAAATAAGCCAAGCCAAAGAGCAAAGCCGCGCAAACAATGTGAATAAAGCCTTGTTGAATTTGACGAACCCATCGGGGCATGAGCCCATCCAAGGAGTCGAACAACACGTGCTCGCCTTTGAGAGAGACCAAAGGCAGCGCTGCAAAAATGACCACGACCATCAACAATTCAGTGAGCTCTAATGAACCGGTAATGGATTGAGACAGGAATTTTCTACCTGAAACATCAAAAAAAGTCAGCACCATGATGGCAAAAAGGGCGGCCCCTGCAAGTGTGCCGCAGAGTATTTCAAGTAATTTTTTCAACTTTTGACCCATCAAAAAAGCGGTATTTGCGAAGAGGGCAAATACCGCTGATGCACTTCAATTTACTGGGGCTTTATCCCAGTAAAGCTCAGATCACTTTTGCTTTTGCAGCTTGGCGATCTCAGCGCGGAATTCTGACAATGTACCAGATGGGTCTTTCAGGCCCTTGGCTTTGGCAGCTTGCGCCCAATCGCGCTCGAGTTTGCTAACACGAACAGTGATGCCGCTCACGAAACCGTTATCGGCTTTGATGACTTTCACGCCATTTTTTTGCATGTTGGCCAAAGCCTGTTCGTCTACACGGTCCCAAGCTTTGCCAAAGCGCCTTGCCACGGCTTCACCAGACAACTCATCCACCACTTTTTTGTCTTCGGCAGAAAGGCTGTTGTACTTGGCTGGGTTCATCATAAAGACGAAGCTGGTGTTGTAAAGACCGCCAGGAATCTGAGTTGCGTGCTTGATGATCTTGTCAATTTTGAAGGAGTCGGTGGACTCCGCAGGGAACAAGGTGCCATCCATCACGCCGCTAGACAAGAGCTCGAAAGACTCAGGCGCAGGTTTGAGCGTGACATTCATGTCGAGTTGCTTGGAAATTTCATTCACCATGCCGCCGCCAATGCGGAATTTGAGGCCTTGCAGGTCTTCAACGCGAGTAATGGGTTTTTTGGTATTGAAAATGATGCCAGGGCCGTGTGTGAAGTAACCCAAAACTTTGACTCCTTGGTGCTCAGCTGTGAACTCTGGGTTTTTGCTGGCAATGCGATTAAAGGCCACAGACAAGGGCTCGGCGCGGTCACCTAGGAAGGGGAACTCGGCCATTTGGGTCAGAACAAATCGACCTGGTGTGTAGCCATGTACGGTAAAAGAAACATCGACCAAACCATTTCTTACGGCATCGAAAGTACCTGGCGCTGGGGTGACGGCGCGGGGCAGGATATTGCAGCGAACGCGATTGGATGTTTTGCTGGCCAGGTCATCGCACCATTCTTTTTGGGACATCGACAGGCCGTGGGTGGGTGGCACCCAGCTTGAGACGGTCAACACCGTTTGGGCTTGTGCCAAGCCGCTGAAGCCAGCGAGGGCCGCTGCCGCCACGGTAATCAAAGTTTTTTTCATCTGAATGCTCCATTAATTAGGTTACAAAATACAATCGGAAGGCTGATTTACAAGGGAAAAATTAATATTAACCTTGATTCACCTACCGATTGGTCGGTGAATTCCCGATGGCGCTAAAAAAAATTAGCCCCAATAAGGTTTTGCAAACCGTTCTAAAATGCGAACGACCGTGCTTTTTCGGCGGGACAGTGGCCCCTGCATGAGGATTTGATGCACAATTGACGTTTACGTAACGTCAAAGGCAATGCCGCCTTCTTAGGCGCTTAGATTTTGATATCAATGGAGAGCTTTCATGAAAATTCTGGTTCCCGTCAAAAGGGTTGTCGACTACAACGTGAAGGTGCGCGTCAAAACTGACGGCACGGGCGTCGACATCGCCAACGTCAAAATGAGCATGAATCCCTTTGACGAGATTGCTGTTGAAGAAGCTGTGCGCTTGAAAGAGAAGGGCGTTGCTACGGAAGTCATCGCTGTGTCTTGCGGCGTCACACAGTGCCAAGAAACATTGCGCACGGCCATGGCCATTGGCGCTGATCGTGCCATCTTGGTTGAAACCCCCGCCGACTTGGAGTTGCAACCTTTGGCGGTTGCCAAGTTGCTCAAAGCCTTGGTCGACAAAGAGCAACCAGGTTTGATCATCTTGGGCAAACAAGCCATTGACGATGATTGCAACCAAACTGGCCAGATGTTGGCTGCATTGGCTGACTTGCCCCAAGCCACCTTCGCCTCCAAAGTGGAAGTGGTGGATGGCAAAGCTCAAGTCACTCGCGAAGTAGATGGCGGCTTGGAAGTTTTGTCTTTGTCCATGCCAGCAGTCATCACCACCGACTTGCGTTTGAACGAGCCACGCTACGTGACGTTGCCCAACATCATGAAGGCTAAGAAAAAACAACTCGACACTTTCAAGCCCGAAGATTTGGGTGTGGATGTTGCGCCTCGTATTGCAACCTTGAAAGTCTCTGAGCCACCCAAGCGCTCTGCCGGTATCAAGGTGCCTGATGTGGCGACATTGGTTGATAAGTTGAAGAACGTTTCGAAGGTGATCTAATAACTTTGCGAGACAGACCAAGATTTGCGCAGCAAATTTGCTCTGTCCTCAACTGATTAAGGAAATTTTATGGCTTCATTGGTTATTGCAGAACACGACAACGCATCCATCAAAGGTGCAACTTTGAACACAGTCACAGCCGCTGTGGCTTGCGGTGGTGATGTGCACGTTATGGTGGCAGGTCACAACGCTGGCGCTGCCGCCCAAGCAGCCGCACAAATTGCTGGCGTGTCCAAAGTGATTCATGCCGACGCAGAAGGCCTGGCCCATGGCTTGGCCGAAAACGTGGCCGCTCAAGTGCTGGCCATTGCGGGCAACTACACCCACATCTTGTTCCCTGCAACAGCAGCAGGTAAAAATGTGGCACCTCGCGTTGCTGCCAAATTGGATGTGGCGCAATTGAGCGACGTCACTTTGGTTGTTTCTGCCGACACTTTCGAGCGTCCTATTTATGCGGGCAACGCCATTGCTACTGTGCAAAGCAAAGACAGCGTCAAAGTGTTGACCGTTCGCACCACAGGTTTTGATGCAGCAGCAGCTACTGGAGGCTCTGCCAGCGTTGAAACTGCATCAGCCACGGCAGACGCTGGCAAGAGCGCATTCAAGGGCAGCGAAATTGCCAAGAACGATCGCCCCGAACTCACCGCAGCCAAGATCATTGTGTCTGGTGGCCGTGCCTTGGGAAGTGCAGAAAAGTTTGCCGAAGTCATCACGCCTTTGGCTGACAAGTTGGGCGCAGCCATGGGTGCCAGCCGCGCAGCAGTGGACGCCGGCTATGCCCCCAACGATTGGCAAGTGGGCCAGACCGGCAAGATTGTGGCACCGCAGTTGTATGTGGCTTGCGGTATTTCAGGCGCCATTCAGCACTTGGCCGGCATGAAGGACAGCAAGGTCATTGTGGCCATCAATAAAGATCCAGAAGCGCCTATTTTCAGCGTGGCTGACTATGGCTTGGAGGCTGACCTGTTTGCGGCGGTACCAGAATTGGTCAACGCGCTTTGAAGCAATTGAATTGACTTGATATGTGAGTTTGAAAGGCATCCGCAGTGGTGCCTTTCTTTTATTTGGAGAAGAAGATGAGTTACGTTGCACCCCTGAAAGACATGCTCTTCAACATAGAGCACTTGGCTCGAATTGACCAAGTTGCGCAAATGCCAGGTTTTGAAGATGCTGGCATGGAAACAGCACAAGCCGTGTTGGAAGAGTGCGCCAAGTTGAACCAAGACGTGATTGCACCCCTGAACTGGGAAGGCGATAAAAACCCATCGGCGTTTGCCAACGGTGCTGTGAAAACCACGCCTGGATTTAAAGAAGCATTCAAGCAGTATGGCGAAGGCGGCTGGCAAGGTTTACAGCACCCCACCGATTTTGGCGGACAAGGTTTGCCCAAAACCATTGGTGCTGCTTGCGGTGAGATGCTCAACTCGGCCAACATGAGTTTTGCATTGTGTCCCTTGCTCACAGATGGTGCCATTGAAGCCTTGCTGACGGCGGGCTCTGACGATTTGAAGAGCATCTACCTAGAGAAGCTCATCTCTGGTGAGTGGACAGGAACCATGAATTTGACAGAACCCCAAGCAGGCTCTGATTTGGCACTGGTGCGCACGCGCGCAGAGCCATTGCCCGATGGCACCTACAAAGTGTTTGGCACCAAAATTTATATCACCTACGGTGAGCACGACATGGCTGACAACATCGTGCATTTGGTATTGGCCCGTGTGCAAGGTGCGCCAGAAGGCGTGAAGGGCATCAGCTTGTTTGTGGTGCCCAAGTTCATGGTGAAAGCCGATGGCAGCCTGGGCAATCGCAATGATGTTCATTGTGTCAGCATTGAACACAAAATGGGCATCAAGGCCAGCCCCACAGCGGTGCTGCAATATGGCGACAACGGTGGAGCCATTGGCTACTTGGTGGGCGAAGAAAACCGCGGCCTCGAATACATGTTCATCATGATGAACGCTGCGCGATACGCCGTGGGCGTGCAAGGTATTGCCATTGCCGAGCGTTCTTATCAAAAAGCCGTGCAGTACGCCAAAGACCGGGTCCAAAGCCGACCAGTCGATGGCAGCATGAACACGTCTGCTCCTATCATTCACCACCCTGATGTGAAGCGCATGCTCATGACCATGCGAGCCACTACTGAGGGATGCCGCGCGTTGGCCACCGTGGCAGCGGCTGCCTATGATGCAGCCCACCACCACCCCGATGCAGAAGTGCGCAAACAAAATGCGCTGTTCTACGAATTCATGGTGCCGTTGGTCAAAGGCTATAGCACCGAGATGAGTTTGGAGGTGACTTCATTGGGTGTGCAAGTTCACGGTGGCATGGGGTTCATTGAAGAAACCGGCGCTGCCCAGTACTACCGCGATGCCAAAATTTTGACCATCTATGAAGGCACCACGGCCATTCAAGCCAATGACTTGGTGGGACGCAAAACCGCACGAGATGGCGGTCAAACTGCCAAGGCATTGGCCAGTCAAGTTGAGCACACTGAGAACGAACTCTTGGCCAACGCCAATGCCGATGCACAAGCGGTGGGCCGTCGTTTGAAAGCCGCTCGTTTGGCTTTCTTGGATGTGGTTCATTTTGTAGCAGGCAACACCAAAGCCAACCCCAATGATGTTTTTGCAGGTAGCGTGCCTTATCTGATGCTGACGGGTAACTTGATGGCGGGCTGGCAAATGGGCCGTGCCTTGTTGGTGGCTTTGTCGCAAATTGAGCAAGGCAATGACAAAGCATTCATGCATGCCAAGATCACCACTGCTCGTTTCTATGCCGATCATTTGCTCAGCCGTGCACCGGGTGTGCGCGACAGCATTGTTGAGGGTGCAAAGTGCGTGACAGAGTTGGCGCTGGAAGCTTTCTAAAATCGCCAACTGCTTTTTTACATTCAAATCACTGGAGACTTCATGTCGAAATTACCTGCCGTTTTGGCCAATCTGCCTTTCCCGGTGATTGCATCGCCTTTGTTCATCATCAGCAATCCCAAGCTGGTCATTGAGCAGTGCAAGGCTGGTGTGGTGGGTTCAATGCCTGCTTTGAACGCGCGCCCGGCAGAACAGTTGGAAGAGTGGTTGATTGAAATCACAGAAACATTGGCCGCGTACAACAAAGCCAATCCAGACAAGCCTGCAGCACCGTTTGCCATCAATCAAATTGTGCACAAGAGCAACGATCGCTTAGAGCATGACATGGCGATGTGTGTGAAGTACAAAGTGCCCATCATCATTACCTCTTTGGGCGCGCGCGAAGATATTAACCAAGCGGCACACAGCTACGGCGGCATTGTTTTGCACGACATCATCAACAACAAATTTGCGCGCAAAGCAATTGAAAAAGGCGCAGATGGTTTGATCGCTGTCGCAGCGGGTGCCGGTGGGCATGCTGGTGAAAAAAGTCCCTTTGCCTTGATCCAAGAAATTAGACAATGGTTTGATGGCCCCATTGCTTTGTCTGGCTCGATTGCCAGCGGCGATGCTGTTTTGGCGGCGCAAGCCATGGGTGCAGACTTTGCTTATATTGGGTCTGCCTTCATTGCAACGCACGAGGCGCGTGCTGCCGAAGACTACAAGCAAGCCATTGTTGATTGCAATTCAGATGACATTGTTTATAGCAATCTGTTCACGGGTGTGCATGGTAATTATTTGGCGCCTTCCATCAAAGCCGCTGGATTAGATCCTGCCAACTTGCCCGTCTCAGATCCTTCGGCCATGAACTTTGGTGGCGATGCCAAAAAAGCGTGGAAAGACATTTGGGGTTGTGGTCAGGGCATTGGTGCCATTGATGCGGTGGTCAGTACGGCCGAACGCGTTGCCAAAATCAAGAAAGAGTACGCCGCTGCCCGTGCGAGATTGGCCCTTTAATATCTTCCGAGATTGTTTTGAAGTCTGAGCGTTCAGAGTTCATCGACCTCTTGAAGGTCTTGGCTTGTGTGCTCATTGTCTGGCACCATTTGGCACTTTACAGCCCTATGGCTGCCAAGTTGGCAGAATGGATTCCTGAGCTTCAGCTTTTTTTCCGCTCTTACGCGTTGTGGGCGGTGCAAGTTTTCTTGGTCATTGGTGGATACCTGACGGCCAAGTCTTTGTCGGCGGCAATGCCGCAGACAAGCACAGAAATGTTTACCAAGTTGGGTGCCCGCTACCGACGGCTGGTCATTCCCTTGCTAGCAGCTTTGAGCGTGGCCGTTGCTGTCACGGCCTTGGTTCGACCTTACTTTGATCATTCTTCGCTTTCACTGGAGCCAACAGGTCTGCAAGTGATGGCGCATATTTTTTTGCTCCAAGACATTCTGAAGTTGGAAGCATTTTCGGCCGGCGTTTGGTATGTCGCCATTGATTTTCAGCTTTTTGCATTGGCCGTGATGAGCGCATGGCTTGCGCATGTATGGCACGGATTTTCGGGTGAGGAATCTTCGGGCCAGAGATCTGTGATTCGCAAGGCCTTGAGCCTTTGGTTGATGCTCACACTTTGCGCCGTGTTCGTTTGGAATTTGAACCCCGCAAGTGATATGTGGGGGCTGTATTTTTTAGGTGCTTATGGCTTGGGCTTGTGTGTTGGAGCCTGGCATCAAGCAGACACGAAATTCAGCTTTGCAAGTTTGGCTCTAGGGATCATGGTGGTGGGTGCTTTGGCCACAGCCTATCATCCAAGAAGCAGGTTGCTGGTGGCCATTGGCACGGCTGTTTTGTTGTGTTGGTACGAGGCCCGCCAAAACAAACCAATTGAGCGCCTTCAATTGAATTGGATTCGACGGTTCTCTGGCGCCTCCTACGCCATTTTTCTCATTCACTTCAGCGTCAGTTTGCTGGTCAGTGCGTTGGTTTTTAATCTATGGCCAGAGAACACGGCTGTCAATGTGGCTGGCTTGTGTGTTTCATTTGCCTTGTCAATTTGGCTCGGGCGATTACTTCATGAGCAAGTTGAAGTGCCTCAACCCTCTTGGAGAAGATGGTTGCAGTGGGTTGGCACTTTGACTGCAACCTGCACTGGCGTGATCTTGCTCACTTAGATGGGGTCAATTGAGTTTCGTTCACTTTGCCTTGAATATAGGCCAGGGCTGCTTCAACTTGATCGATCAAGATAAGGCAAAGGTCGCCAGCCGATAAGCGTGCCAAGGCCGTATCGATGGCATTGAACTCGCCTTGAATGTCCTGCACATGGGTTGTGCGGGCAGCACCAGCCAAACCCTCTCGAAGCAGTTGGATCACTTCGCCATCACTGCGACCTCGCTGGCAGGCATCTTGGTACAAAATCACTTCGTCGAATGCGGTGCCTAATATTTGCGTTTGATCTCGAATGTCTTGATCACGTCGATCGCCGGCACCACTGATGACCACCACGCGTTTTTGAGCAGGCATGTTGTCTACGGCATGAACCAATGCTTGAATGGCATCGGGGTTGTGGCCGTAGTCGGCAATCAAGGTGGCACCCTTGTAGTCAAAAACATTGAAGCGACCTGGCACACCTTGAATGTCGCTGATGAATGTCGACAGACCTTGTGCAATGTTTTCCCATGGCACATTGACCGCCCAAGCTGCCGCCACAGCAGCGAGTACGTTTTCGGTTTGAAAACCAATTTGACCTTGGCGCGTGAGGGGCACGTCACTGAGAGGAATGCGGAAAGACTTCTTGCCTTGTTGTGCAACGATGTTGCCATTTTCGGTATACACCACACGCTTGCCTTGCGCTCGGTGGGTGGCCAAGACAGGCTGATGGGGGTCGAGTGCAAAGAAGGTGACGTTGCCCGGGCACATATTGGCCATCATGGCAACTTGGGGGTCGGCCGCATTCAACACAGCCATGCCATCGGGTGCCACATTCAAAACAATGACACGCTTTAAGACTGACAGGTCTTCGAGGGTGGTGATGTAGTTAAGGCCTAAGTGATCGCCGGAGCCCATGTTGGTGACGATGGCCACTTGGCAGCGATCGAAAGCCAGGCCCTCGCGCAGCAAGCCGCCTCGAGCTGTTTCAAACACAGCTGCATCGACATCGGGATGCATCAAGACATTGCGCGCACTGCGGGGACCGCTGCAATCGCCATCGTCAATTTGACGGCCATTGACATACACACCATCGGTGTTGGTCATGCCAACTCGCAAATGGTTGGCTTTGAGAAGGTGAGCAGTGAGGCGAACCGTGGTGGTTTTGCCGTTGGTGCCGGTCACGGCAATGATGGGGATTCGGCCGTTGTCGCCATTGGGAAACATGTGGTCGATGACGGCTTTGCCAACATTGCGACCTTTGCCAAAAGACGGACTGATGTGCATGCGCAGGCCCGGTGCTGCATTGACTTCGACGACACCGCCGTTTTGTTCTTCAAGGGGTTTTAAAACGGATTCGCAAACCACATCAACACCACAAATATCAACGCCCACCATTTGGGCTGCGGCCACAACGCGTGCAGCCACCTCGACGTGAACATCGTCGGTCACATCGGTGGCCGTGCCACCCGTTGACAAATTGGCGTTGTTTCGCAAAATCACGCGCCGGCCTTTTTCAGGCACAGAGTTGGGCTCTAAGTCTTGTAACTTGAGACGGCCGATGGCGATGTCATCGAACTTGATTTTGGTCAGCGATGTGGAGTGACCATCGCCACGGCGGGGATCGGCATTGACCTTGTCGACCAACTCTTTCACGGTATGGGTGCCATCGCCCACCACCAAAGGGGGTTCGCGCCTGGCAGCAGCAACCAATTTGTTGCCAACGACCAGCAAGCGATAGTCGCTACCGGGCAGGAATTTTTCGACCAAGACTTCACCATAGCGAGCGGCTGTTTCGTAAGCTTGATTGAACAAGTCGCGATCAACGATGTTAACGGTGACGCCTTTGCCCTGATTGCCATCTTGGGGTTTGACCACCACGGGCAGTCCAATGTTTTGCGCAATCTGCCATGCGTCTTCTAAATCTTTGGCGGGCCTGCCAATGGGAACAGGTACGCCGGCAGCCAACAACAAAGACTTTGTGAGGTCCTTGTCTTGGGCAATCGATTCAGCAATGGCGCTGGTTGTATCTGTTTCTGCAGCTTGAATGCGGCGCTGTTTGCTGCCCCAGCCAAACTGAACCATGCTGCCTTCAGTGAGGCGGCGGTAAGGTATGCCCTTCAAAACTGCTGCGTCGACAATGGAGCCTGTGGAGGGTCCAAGTCGCACATCTTCGTCCAAATCTCGGAGTTCGCTTAAAGCCTGATTCAAATCGAAAGTGCTTTGAAGTTGGACAGCCTGACAAAGCTTCTCGGCCCAACTCAGTGCCAGTCTGCCAACAGCCTCTTCGGTGTATTGAACAACTACTTGGTAGATGCCTTCTTCTTCTGTGGCCGTTGTGCGGCTGAAAGTGACCTGACAGCCGGCTTGATTCTGCAAACTGAGTGTGATTTTCTCGAGGGCATGCGCCATGCTGGCGGGCTCACCGGGCCTTGTTCCCTCAAGGGGGCCAACGGCTGGAAAAATGCGCCGCAATTGCTTCTCGAATTCATTGCCTGGGATCATGGCCCGCTCTTGGGGCTCGCAGCTCACAATGGCCTCAATGCTGGTTTGGCGACTCCATAAATTGGGTCCCCGCAAAGCTCGAATTCTAGAAACTTCCATGAAACTGTGTCCTGGTTGAAGCGGGTCGTGAAGTTTTGGGATGGTGCTCGATGAGCTGTTCAGTGTGCTGCTCAGTGAGCGGCTCAGTGAGCGCCCGGACTCTGTCCAAAACTTTTGATGCCAGCTCGAATGAGGTCTGTTTGAATGCCCAATGCCCAAGCGCTTGCGCAGGCTGCCAACACTTCTGTGCAATTGAGGTGTTGGTTTTTGAACAACTTGTCAATGGCTGGCAGGTGGCGGTTCAAGGCTTCTATTTCTTGAGGACCTTGTGCCAATACCAAATGATTTTTACGCCAGAAAACAACACGACCATTCTCGCTGCGGTGTTGAACAATTCTTGGATGATCTTCAGAGCTTGCAAAGTAGGTGACTTCGCCATCGCAATACTGTGCCAGGTTGGCAACCTCATCGTCTTCCGCATTGAGTACAGCCATACCCTGTGACAGCACAACATCCATTTGTGTGCGTACCACATTGGGCATCTGTTCGTCGCTTTGAATGTACAGATCCTCTAGGCCTGCTGCTTTGGGCATGGAAGTGATCACGCCGACTTGGCAACGGTCGTAGGGCAGCCCTTCAGCCAATAAATGCCTGGCCGTGGTTTCAAAGACTGCAGCCTGAACCGACCTGTTGATGAGGAGCCGTTGGGCTGACTCCCACTCCATGGCGCTTTGTGCTTGCAGGCATCGTTGTCCCAAAAACAATCCTTTGGCTGAGGAGAGACCCGTTTGAAGGCCTTGCAAATGCAGCAACCACGCAATGAGGTGACTGGTGCCGGTGGTGTTTTCTTGTCCAATGATGCCGACCACCGGAATGCGGGGCTCAGAATTTTCATCAAACAAATGCGCTGCAATGGCTTGGCCCACAGGCCTAGGTGAGCCTGAAGCAGGTTTGAGGTGCATGAGAAGGCCAGGACCAGCATTGACTTCAACGATGGCGGCACCTTGGGCCTTCATGGGCTTGGAAATATCTTGTGCCACCAAATCGACACCTGCAATGTCCAAGCCAACGATGCGGGCTGCCAAGGCAGCCAATTCGGCCACATCAGGGTGGACCAAGTCTGTCACATCCATGGCCATGTTGCCGGTGCGCATGACCAAAACATGGCGGTCTTTTTCTGGAACACTTTGACCTGTGAGGCCTTGGCGTTTGAGCTCGAGAACGGCTGTTGTGTGATCCTTCAGCCGAACAGTGTCGAGGGGAAAGTCTTCTTCTTCGCCGCGACGTGGGTCTGAATTGATTTGGCTTTCGATCAGCTCTTCGACTGTGTGTATGCCATCGCCCACAATGCTGGCCACTTCCCCTTTGTTGGCTGCCACAACTTTGCCGCCAACCACCAACAAGCGATGCTCGTCACCCAAAATGTGACGTTCAACCAAAACCTCACTGCCTTCGGCTTCGGCTAAATGGTATGCAGCTTCAATTTCGGTTTGGGTACGAAGTTCTAGTGAAACGCCGCGCGCGTGATTGCCATCGACTGGTTTGACGCAAACAGGCAAGCCAATTTCTTGTGCGGCTTCCCAAGCTTCAGCAGGGGATGAGACATTGCGTCCTTCGGGCACGGGCACACCACAATTGGCGAGCAAGCTTTTGGTGAGGTCTTTGTCTTTGGAGACGCCCTCAGCGATGGCGCTGGTTTGGTCTGTTTCGGCGGTCCAGATTCGACGCTGGTTGGCGCCGTAACCCAATTGCACCAAATTGCCGTCGTTCAGGCGAATGGCGGGAATATTTCGATCTGCTGCTGCATCGACGATGCAAGCGGTGCTGGGGCCAATGCACAAACGGTCGACCATTTGGGTGAGGTTGGCAATGACTTCCTTGACTGGATAGGGGCGGTTTTCGATGGCGGCCATGACCAGGTCGCGTGCGGCCTGAATGGCCACGCGGCTGACGGTTTCGTTGCGAGTGCGAATGACCACCTTGTAAATGCCGCGGGGGCCAGCTTCACGGGCTTTGCCAAATCCGGTTTGCATGCCCGCACGGTTTTGGAGTTCCAATGCCACATGCTCCATGATGTGGCCAGGCCAAGTGCCTTCGACCAAGCGCTGTAAAAAGCCACCTCTTTCGCCCACACTGCATCGGTGCTCAATGAGGCCGGGCAGCATTTCTTGCAGCCGTTCGTTGAAGCCAGGAAGCACGTTGGAGGGGCAGTCCTCCAAATCGCCGATGTCGATCCAAGCTTCTAGAACGGGGCGGTAAGTCCAAATATTCGGACCCTTCAAGTGGGTTATCCGAATAAATTTGATATCTTTAGAACTCATTTTCGTGCTTTTCACAATTCTCAGCGAAGGCACGGAGCGATTCGTGTCCGGGGATACAATGGCCGGCCAGTTGCAGCACTGGCAATGATCGTCTGATAAACAAGGTGCATGGGCTGTGTCCTGGCCGCTTCTTTTGCTGTTTTTGTTTGCCGCCAACACGGGTTGACTCTTGCTGTTTGAAATTTTATGAACTCCAACACCCATCCTCCCATCGATTTGCTGGGATTGCCGTTTTTTTGGCAGGAGGGCTTGTTGTCGCATGTTCACCAAGGTGAAAACGTCCTAGCTTGGCTAGAGGTTGACCTGAATGATGAACTCATCTTCAAAAAGACTCTTGTTATTTTGACCGATCAAAGGGTCATCTCCGTAGATGAGGCCCAAAAAAGTTGGAATTTTTGGGCCTTGAGCCCCGATTTGACCCTTCGAGTGGTCGATCATGCGGGCGTTGGCACCTTGTCACTCCAGCAGGGCGGCTTGAGACTTCGGGCTTGGCGGTTTACCTTGGGACTTGAGGCGGCTGTTTTGCGCTGGAAATTGGGCTTTGAAAACCACCTCGCGGGGCAGGCCCAGACGGTATCCTTTTTGGGTCAATCCTTGACTTCCCCCTCTGCCGGTGCGGATGACTGGGCAGAACCAGGGTTTGGCCAAATGCGCCATGTTTTGTGCCCAGTTTGCCAAAATGTGGTGGATGCTTCTGACGAGGAATGTGCTGTTTGCCTCGAAAAGGGCCAGGCGCCAACTTCCACATGGACCTTGCTTAAGCTATGGCGTTTTGCCAAGCCTTATCGGTGGCAACTCTTGATGGGATTTTTGCTGACCTTGGCGTCCACTGCCGCCACCTTGGTGCCGCCTTATCTCACCATGCCCTTGATGGACGATGTGCTCATTCCCTATCAAAACGGCAAAGACATAGACCCTGTTGTTGTCTCTTGGTATCTGCTTGGCCTGCTGGCCTCCGCCATTGTTGCTTGGTCCTTGGGTTGGGTGAAGACCTATATATTGGCGCTGGTTTCAGAGCGAATTGGGGCGGATCTCCGAACGACCACTTACCAACATTTGTTGAAATTGTCCTTAGAGTATTTTGGGGGACGTCGAACTGGTGATTTGATCGCCCGAATTGGCAGTGAGACCGATCGCATCAACGTCTTTTTATCCCTTCACTTGCTTGATTTTGCAACCGACGTGTTGATGATCTTGATGACGGCAGTGATCTTGTTTTCAATCAATCCCACCTTGGCACTGGTCACCTTGTTGCCTTTGCCGTTTATCGGTTGGCTGATTCATGTGGTGAGAGAAAGGTTGCGAACGGGCTTCGAAAAGATTGACCGTGTGTGGTCAGAGGTGACCAATGTGTTAACCGACACCATTCCTGGCATTCGCGTGGTCAAGGCCTTTGCACAAGAAGACCGTGAAGCGCAGCGTTTCATCGATGCCAACAAACACAACTTGACTGTGAATGACCGTCTAAACAGAGTTTGGTCTGTGTTTTCGCCCACGGTCACGCTCATGACCGAAATCGGCCTGTTGATTGTTTGGGGTTTTGGTATTTGGTTAGTCTCTAAAGATCAAATCACAGTGGGCGTTCTGACCGCATTCTTGGCCTACATCGGGCGCTTTTACACCCGCCTTGATTCCATGAGCCGCATTGTGTCTAGTACCCAAAAAGCAGCCTCAGGTGCCAAGCGAATTTTTGAAATTTTGGACCATGTCTCAAGCGTGCCAGAGCCCCAAAATCCTGTTGCAATGTCCAAGGTGAATGGTCGAATTACCCTGACAGATGCCAGTTTCCGTTATGGCAACCGGGCTGTGATCAAACATTTGAATCTCGACATCAAGCCTGGAGAAATGATTGGTTTGGTGGGGCACAGTGGTTCGGGGAAAAGTACCTTGGTCAATTTGATGTGCCGCTTCTACGACTTGTCAGAAGGCAGTATTGCTCTAGATGGTGTCGATATCAAGCAACTTAAAGTGGCTGACTACCGCAGGCAAATTGGTTTGGTTTTGCAGGAACCTTTCCTGTTCTTTGGCACCATTGCCGATAACATTGCCTACGGCATGCCCGAAGCGACCAGAGACCAAATTGTGGCTGCCGCAAGAGCAGCACACGCGCATGAGTTTATTCTGCGCATGCCTCAGGGTTACGACTCTTTGGTTGGGGAGCGTGGACAGGGCTTGTCTGGTGGTGAGCGCCAACGAATTTCAATCGCCCGCGCCTTGCTCATTGATCCGCGCATTTTGATTTTGGACGAGGCTACCTCGGCGGTAGATACTGAAACCGAAAAAGAAATTCAAAACGCCTTGGACAATTTGGTTCGCGGCAGAACCACCATTGCCATTGCGCACCGTTTGTCAACTTTGCGCAAAGCAGATCGTTTGGTGGTCATGGACAAAGGCTTGATTGTGGAAGAGGGCACTCACGATGTGCTGATTGAGAAGCAAGGTGCCTATTGGCGCTTGTACGAAGCTCAGCAAAGACAGGCCGAAGCTGAAGGCGCTGTTTTGAGGGAGTCGGTGTCAACATGAGTTCTCAGTTGATGAATTTTCAATTTGACCAAGCGCCTTCGGGTCGGTGGTTTTATGTGAGTGCAGAAGGTCAACAACATGACAATGTTCTGGCTGTTAGATCATTTCCTGTTGCAGCCCCCGAAGAGGGCATTGCCATTGTGGATGTCGATGGCAAAGAGCTTCTTTGGATCTCACATTTAAACTTGTTGACACAAGCGTTGCGCACCAATATTTTGAAGGCCATGACACAGCGAGAGTTCATGCCTCAAATTTTGAAGTTGTATGGTGTGAGCGGATTTGTTGCGCCAAGTACTTGGGACATTGAAACGGATCGAGGCAGGACCAAACTTTTACTCAAAGGGGAAGAGGACATTCGCCGTCTTTCTGGCACAGTGTTGCTGGTCACAGATGGACACGGCGTTCAGTTTCTGATTCGTGATTTGGCTCAAATGGACCGTTTTTCGCGCAAGCTGCTCGACCGATTTTTATGAGGCGCCTCGGCAGTCTGCATGCACATCGAGCTTGGCTTGATACGCTTGTGTGCTGATGTTCATCAACCCCAGTACAGAGTGAAAGTAGTTGTCGTGAGTGAGTGGCGCTTGCGATTTGTTTTTCAAACAACTTGGCACCAAGCCAGACTGCTTTTCAAAGCTGGGAGACAACCAAGTGATCCAAGGGACGCGCTTTTGCACGTCAGGCGCGACACGATAGGGCAGCCCATGCAGGTACAAATTGTTTTCTCCCAAAGACTCGCCATGATCTGACACATAGAGCATGGCTGGCGCAGAGGTAGCCTCTGACTTTTTGAGCCACTGAATGGCCTGACCTAAGAAGTGATCGGTGTAAAGAATGGTGTTGTCAAACGAATTGACAACTTGCTCACGCGAGCATTCTTGGAGAGCGTTACTCCTGCATTCGGGTAAAAATTTTCTAAATTGATCTGGCACACGTTTGTAGTAGGCAGGGCCATGACTGCCCATTTGGTGCATGACCACCACAACGCCTTTGGCTCTGCGTTCTTCAGGCAGTGCTTGAATTCGTTGGTCTATGTCATGCAGCATGATTTCGTCAAAGCACTCGCCATTTTTGCAAAGTGTGGGGTGTTTCAATGACTTGGTCAGGGCTTGTGGCACACGTTCGCAGACTCCTTTGCAGCCCGACTGATTGTCAATCCACAACACAGCCAGACCTGCGTGGTGAAGCACATCAATGAGGCTTTCATAATTGTGCTTGCGTGATTCATAGTCCTCTTTGCCCATGTGCGAGAACATGCATGGCACGGAAGTGGCTGTGCTTGTGCCGCAGGACATGACACCTTTGAGGCTGATGACGTTCTCTTTGGACAATTCAGGCGTAGTGGGGCGATCGTAGCTATTGATGCCAAAGTTGCCCATGCGCGCTGTTTCACCTAAAACCAATAGCAAAAGGGTGGGCTTGTCTTTGCTGTTGGGTGGCTTTAATTGAGCATCGCGGCCCAATGGCAACAAAGTTTTTTGATCCCTTTGAAATGGCTTGGCCGCCACCATGCCAATTGCATAATAACTGTTCAAGGGATTGATCAAATAACGCAACTGAGTGTAATTGCGCATGATCGAGGAGAAGTCTTGAAAAATGGCCAACAAAGCCCCAACAATGACCACCAAAGAGATGACCAGTGTGAGGACGTTGCCAATGATTTGTTGGCCCAAGCGCAAAGGCTTGACGGGTATTTTCCAAAGGACCCAACAGGGCAAAATGCCCAGAAGCGCCAGGCTGATCAGCATGCGCCAATTCATCAAATCCAAAGCCTCTTTGGTATCTGTTTGAACCACGTTGGTGATCATGGTGCTGTCGATCACAATGCCATAGCTCATCATGAAGTAGGCGCCGCTGGCTGCACTCAAAAAGAAAACTGCAATGGCAGGTTTGAGAAGCCAACGCCAGTTCAAGAAACTCAAAATGGCAGTGATGGCCGCGGTGATGACGGCGCCAAATCCGATGGCAAAAGCAAACCCTCTAAGACCACTCACTTCAGGCAATTGGTGAATCTGCGACCACAGGGCGATGTTGCCAGCGCTGGTTAACCACAGACTGCTGAGCAAGGTTATCCAAGCCGGGTGCCATTCTTGTTGTTGAGGGGCAGAAGAATTTGAGCGTTTGAGGTTCATGCAGGAAAAATAAAAACTTGAGGTATTTTCGCAGACTTCTTTTGGGACTCAAGGTATTTTAAAAAACGGAACCCATATCAGCCCGGCCACAAGGAGGCGTGCTCGGGAACAACAGCTCGCATGTGCAGTTCTCTCTCAATGCGCTGGCGCAAAACGTCTGAGGCTTCACGTTCTCCATGCACCACATAGACTTGAGCCGGTGCTTGTGGCATCTTTTGAAGCCAAGCCAAAAGCTGATTGCCATCAGCATGGGCTGAGGCTGAGCTGAGTTGAACAATTTCAGCTGTCACAGGCACGTCTTTGCCGTGCAAGCGAATGGTGGCGGCACCGCTTGCCAAGGTGGCGCCGCGGGTACCCGGAGATTGGAATCCCGTCAGGATGACCATGTTGCGATGGTGGCCCACATGGTTGGCCAAGTGGTGTAACACGCGGCCTCCAGTGGCCATGCCGCTGGCAGACAAAATGACCATGGGGCCATGGCGTTTGACCAGTGCTTTGGATTGCTCGGGTGTTTCGATCATGGTGGCCACACCATCCATGGCTTGAACTTCAGCGCCATTCAAGCGGTGCTCACCCATGTGCCTTTTAAACAAAGCCGTGGTGTGAATGGCCATGGGGCTGTCTAAGAAGATGGGCAGTCCATGGGGAATTTCACACTTTGCTTTGAGTTGTGCAATGCTGTGCAAAATAGCTTGCGCTCGGCCAACTGCAAACACGGGCACCACTGCAACACCGCCTCGGCTCGACACTCTTTTGAGAGCCACACCCAACTCCGCATTCACATTTTCTAAGGGGTGTACTCTGTTGCCATAGGTAGATTCAATCAAGACCGTATCTGCTTGCGGGGGAGCGTCGGGCGGGTTCATGAGGCTGTCATCGGGACGACCGAGATCCCCTGAAAACAGGATGCGCCGCTCACCCACTTCCAGAAGCAAACTGGCGGCACCCAAGATGTGGCCTGCGCTGCTGAACTTGGCATTCCATCCTTGAATGGGTTGAAACCACGTGTTGAGTTTCTCCACATGAAACTGTTGCATGCAGTACATGGCGTCTTGCTCGGTGTAAAGCGGTAATGCAGGACTGTGTTTAGAGTAGCCATGCTTGTTGGCAAAGTAAGCATCCTCTTCTTGAATGTGCCCACTGTCTGGCAACAAGATGCCGCACAAATCACGTGTGCCCGACGTGCTGTGGACTTTGCCCTTAAAGCCATTGCGTGCCAAGAGTGGCAAGTAGCCACTGTGGTCTAGATGGGCGTGCGTCAGAATGACGGCGTCGATGTCTTTGGGTGGGGTCGGGCAAGGGTCCCAATTGCGCAGGCGCAATTGTTTGTAGCCCTGGAACAAACCGCAATCGACCAACAGCTTTTTGCCGTCGTGCTCAATGCAGTATTTGGAACCCGTGACGGTGTCGGCACCGCCTAAGAATCGAATGTTAAGTGTCATGTGGCCATGTTAGGCCGTTGGCCCAACATGGACTTGACTTGGATCAAGTGAAGCGATGGCTTCAATGACGACTTAGGCGCCGAACAAACCTTTGAGCTTGTCGGTCCAGCTGTTGCCAGTGGGCATGTGCTTGGCGCCGCCTTTTTGCAAAGACTCTTCAAACTCTTTGAGCAGCTTGCGCTGGTGCTCTGTGAGTTTGACGGGCGTCACTACAGTGATGTGGCAGTACAAGTCTCCTGGGTAGCTGGAACGCACGCCCTTGATGCCTTTACCGCGCAAACGGAATTGCTTGCCGGTTTGGGTGCCCTCAGGAATGTCGATGGCTGCTTTGCCACTGAGTGTGGGCACATCGATTTCACCGCCCAATGCGGCTTTGCTAAAACCGATGGGGACCGAGCAATGCAGGTCGTCGCCGTCGCGCTCAAAGATGTCGTGCTTCTTAAGGCGAATCTCAATGTACAAATCGCCAGGTGGGCCGCCGTTGGTGCCAGGCTCACCGTTGCCGGTGCTGCGAATGCGCATGCCGTCATCAATGCCCGCGGGGATTTTGACTTCGAGTGTTTTTTGCTTTTTAAGTTTGCCTTGGCCACTGCACGAAGGGCAGGGGTCGGAGATGATTTTGCCTGAGCCGCGGCAGTGTGGGCAGGTTTGCTGCACACTGAAAAAGCCTTGGCGCATTTGCACGGTGCCCGAACCTTGGCAGGTGCCACAGGTTTTGGCGCTGGTGCCTTTCTTGGCGCCGGTGCCATCACAGGGATCGCATTCTTCCCAACCAGGGATTCGAATTTGCGCGTCTTTGCCTGCAGCAGCTTCTTCCAAAGTGACTTCCATCGCGTAGCTTAAATCGCCGCCGCGAAACACTTGACGACCACCACGGCCACCGCCGCGTTGCTGACCAAAGATGTCACCAAAAATATCGCCAAAGGCTTCACCAAAACCGCCAAAGCCCTCTGCGCCTCCGCCAGGGCCGCGCATGTTGGGGTCGACACCGGCATGGCCGTACTGATCGTAGGCGGCGCGTTTTTGCGCGTCCGACAGCATCTCGTAGGCCTCTTTGACCTCTTTGAATTTGGCTTCTGCGTCTTTGGCATCGTCGCCCTGATGACGGTCAGGGTGGAACTTCATTGCCAATTTGCGATACGCCTTTTTGATCTCTTCTTCAGAGGCGTTCTTGGCTACACCCAATACTTCGTAAAAGTCTCTTTTGGCCATCGTTT
>JACCDU010109250.1_pt1 | contig 47103 bp, 43 predicted proteins | sample 7446081 | NCBI WGS metagenome assembly JACCDU01 (sample SAMN15323447, study PRJNA562643) | freshwater metagenome | isolation source: river surface water | place: USA:Blue River Watershed | collected 2017-08-17 | reverse complement strand
CGGCGCAGATCACGGCGGCCAACCAGATCAGCGCCCGCAAGATGTCGGTGCGCGAGGCCGAAAGCCTGGTCAAGAAACTCAGCGCCGAATTCAACCTGGTCACGCAAAAGCCCAAGAAGGAAAAGTCACGCGATGTGCGCCGGGTCGAGGAAGAGCTGTCGGACCTGCTGATGGCGCAGGTCGAGGTCAAGGTCAAAAAGCGCGTCAAGCGCCTGGGCAAGCTCGAAGAAATGGGCGAGCTGACCATCCAGTTCGGCTCGCTCGACGAACTCAACGGCCTGATCGACAAACTGCGCGGCTGAGGCAGACACCATGGCGCATGCCACCGCGGCTACGGGCCATGCCCCTCCCAAACGGTTTTTGGGCTTGGTGCTGACCCACCGTTTGATCCTGTCCCTGTACCTGGGGATCGTGGCTTTGATTTCGATGGTGTACTTTGTGCTGCCAGCGAACCGCTACGACACCCGCATCAACCTGGTGGTGTGTGCGCTGGCCTTGGCGCTGCTGCCGACCATTGGCAACCCGCGATGGTACCGGGTGGTGGTGCACACGGTCACGGTATTTGCGGTTGGATTGGCACTCTACATTGGCTGGTTCACTGGCGGCTTGTATTCGGGGGCCATGGTCTGGCTGGGCGTGTTGGTCGTGCCCGTCTTGTTGATGTTGGGGACGCGCGCGGCGTTTGCCTGGATCGGCATCAACCAGGTGTGTCTGCTGGCCATGTTCATGGCCACCCGGGCGGGCTGGCCGACACCGCTGCCAGACGACATGGACATCACCTTTGTGCCTACGTTGATTAACCAATTGCTGGCCTTGGGGAGTTTGATGCTGGGGGTTTTTGCCAGCGAAAATTTGCAAGCCAACCAGTTGGCTGAGGTGGAGCATCGCAACCGCGAACTGCGTGGCATCCATGAAGCGCTGATGCAGGCGCAGGCCCACAAGGACGAATTCACGGCGGCCGTTGGCCACGAGTTGCGCACCCCGATGAACGCCATCCTGGGCTTCAATGAGGTGTTGCGACAAGAGCTGGCCGACCGCCCCGAGCAGGTCGAGGTGGTGGACCACATTCGCCACTCCACCACCCATCTGTTGCAGGTGGTCAATGACATCCTGGATTTTTCGCAATTGCAGGCTGGCAAATTGCAGCTGTTGTCCGCCAATGTTAATTTGCGGCAACTGCTGGCTCAGGCGATGGGCAAGCACAAAGACACAGCCCTGGAGAAAGGGCTGAACTACGAGTTGGTGCTTGACCCGTCAGTACCCGCGCAGGTGCATCTGGATGGTCCGCGTTTGGTGCAGATTCTGGACAATTTGCTGGGCAATGCTGTGAAGTTCACAGAAACAGGCCATGTGATTTTGCGGGTGATGCCGGCATTGACCTGCTGGCGCTTTGAAGTCGAGGATTCAGGCCGGGGCATTGCACCGGAGCAGCAAGCCCATGTTTTTCGGCAGTTTGAACATGCGGATGTGCAGACGAACCGGGAATATGGTGGCACTGGCCTGGGACTGACCATTTGCGAACGCCTGGTAACGTTGCAAGGTGGCGAGATCGGCGTGCGCAGCACACCAGGCGAGGGTTCGGTATTCTGGTTTGAATTGCCCCTACAAGAGGTGAGCCAAAGCCGGTCTTCCACGGCACCTGCGCCCACCTTGCCGGTCAGCGAGCCATTGCGCATCCTGCTGGTGGACGACAACACGGTCAACCTGATGGTGGCGAGTTTGCAGTTGCAGAAAATCTGGCCGAGGGCCCGCATCACGCAGTGCAGCGGCGGCGCGCAGGCCTTGCGGTGCCTGGACGGGCAAGCGTTCGATGTGGCGCTGATCGACATGGTCATGCCCGAGATGGATGGCCTGCAACTGACCCAGCAGATCCGTTCCCGTTTTCCGGTTCAAACGGCCAACATGCCCATCCTGGCGTTGACGGCCAACACCCACACCGATGAGCGCCAACGCTGCCTGGATGCCGGCATGGACGATGTGCTCTACAAACCGATGGACACGGGCGAACTGGTCGCCCGTGTGAGCACCTTGGTGCGCCGGGCGAGGGAGTCGGGCGCATGAGACCCCCTGCATTTGCCAGCGACTGGGTCAGCCAAGTGGTGGCCCGTTTGCCCTCGCGCTTTCGGGCGGGACGGGTGCCCTACGCCTTCTTTTTTGTGTCGCTGGTGATTGGTCTGTTGCTCGGCTATTCGGTCTTCACGCCCACGGGGCCTGTGTTTCAGCGGGTGTACCTGAGCATGGCCGTCTTCTTGATGGTGCTGTTGGTCTTGTTCCAAAAGGGCCTGCCTCTGAGCTGGTCCGTGCATCTGGGCACCACAGTGGGCACACTCATGCTCGTGTTCGTCAGCATTCCCACCGGCGGCATCTATTCGCTCAAAGTGGCTTGGTTGATGATCTTGCCCCTGACGCCCCTGTACATGATCGGTGCACGGGCGGGCCTGGCTTGGACGGCGATCATTTTTTCGATCACCCTGGGCATGGGGCTGGCCAGCCGCAGGCAATGGGTACCGGCGTTCGATGTGATGCAGGCCAGCGATGTGGTGGCCTACACCACCTATGCGATTGCGACCGCCATCATGGTCATCGTGCCCATCATCTACGACCGGATGTACGTCAACGCCTTGCGGGTCACCCGGTCCTACCAGCACGAACTGGAAGCCGGCCGTCGGGAGCTGGAGCACACCCTGCGCATGCGCGAGCACTTCATCGCCATCGTCAGCCACGAGCTGCGCACACCGATGAACGCCATCGTCGGGTTCAATGCGCTGCTGCTGTCGCGTGTGCAGGACCGGCCGCAGGCACTGAACGCGCTGCAGCACACCCGGCAGGCGGCCGACCACCTGATGACGGTGATTGGCGACATCCTGGATTACTCGCAACTCCAGGCCGGGAAGCTGGCGGTGCAGCGCGAAACCTTTGCCCTGCGTGAAGTGGTGATGCACGCCTTTGAGCTGTTCTTGCCGCGTGTGCAAAGCCATGCCCTGGACTACCGCATCGAGTGGGACGACGCTTTGCCTGCTTGGGTCCACACCGACCGCCACCGCTTGATGCAGGTGCTGGTGAACCTGCTGGGCAATGCCCTCAAATTCACCCACCAGGGCTCGGTGGTGCTGCGGGTGCGCTGGCTCGATCCGGGCGTGGAGTTTTCGGTGCAGGACACGGGCATCGGCATCCTGCCCGAGCAGCGCCAGCGCATCTTCCAGCGTTTTTCGCAGGCCGATGCCCACATCCAGGCCCGCTATGGTGGCAACGGGCTGGGCCTGGCCATTTCCAAGCAGCTGGTGGGGTTGCTTGACGGCGAGATGGATTTCGACAGCGAAGCCGGCCAGGGCACGCACTTTTGGTTCCGGCTGCCCTTGCAGGCCAGCGAAGCCCCAGAGCGCTCGGCCTCGGGCAACCCGATCCAGGCGCCGATGCACACCGCTGCCATGGCCTGGCGTTTCCTGGTGGTGGACGACCACCCGATCAACCGCCTGTTGGTCAAACGGGTGCTGCAAAACGCCTGGCCCAAGGCCGAGGTGCTCGAAGCGGTGAACGGCCAGCAGGCGCTCGAGCAGCTGGATCAGGCCAGCGTGGACCTGGTGCTGATGGACATGGTGATGCCGGTCATGGACGGGATCGAAGCCACCCAGCGGCTGCGGCAGAACCCACGATGGCTCCAGCTGCCGGTGATGGGCCTGACTGCCAACGTCAACCCGGTGGACCTGGAAACCTTCCGGCAAGCGGGCTTGAGTGGCGTGATGCTCAAGCCTTTCGAGCCTGCCCAGCTGTGCAAGCGCATCGAGCACATGCTGCTGCGTCGGCCATGAGCGCGGCGCCCCCTGGCACGGGGGCGCAGGCGGTCACCAGCGGAAGATCTTGCCGGGGTTCATGATGTTGTGCGGGTCCAGCGCGTGCTTGATGGTGCGCATCATGGCCACCGCGCCTTCACCGGCTTCCTCGATCAAAAAGTCCATCTTGTGCAGGCCGATGCCATGCTCGCCCGTGCAGGTGCCGCCCAGGCGCTGGGCGCGGCCCACCAGTTGGTGGTTGAGCTTTTCGGCGGCCTCGAACTCGGCCGGGTTGTTCGGGTCGATCAGGTAGCCGAAGTGGAAATTGCCGTCGCCCACATGGCCCACCAGGAAGTAGGGGATGCCCGAAGCATCGGCTTCCTCCACCGATTCGAGTAGGCAGTCGGCCAGACGGCTGATCGGCACACAGGTGTCGGTGCTGATGGCGCGGCAACCGGGCTTGCTCTGGATGGCGGCAAAGTAGGCGTTGTGCCGCGCGGTCCAGAGGCGGGTGCGTTCTTCGGGCGTGGTGGCCCATTCAAACGACTGCCCCCCGTGGCCGCTGGCCAGCTCCTGTACTGTCTCGGCTTGCTCCTTGACGCCCGCCGGTGAGCCGTGGAACTCCATCAGCAGCAGGGGCTCTTCACGCAGCCCCAGCTTGGCGTAGGCATTGACCATGCGCACCGTGTTGTGGTCGATCAGCTCCACGCGTGCAATCGGCACCCCCAGCTGGATGGTTTCGATCACGGTGTGCACCGCATCGGCGATGCTGGGGAACGAACAAATGGCGGCGGAAATGGCTTCGGGCAGCGGGTACAGGCGAACCGTCACTTCGGTCATCACCCCCAGCGTGCCCTCGCTGCCCACGAACAAGCGGGTCAGGTCGTAGCCCGCGCTGGACTTCTTGGCACGGGTGCCGGTGCGGATCACTTCGCCGCTGGCGGTGACCACTTCGAGCGCCAGCACGTTCTCGCGCATGGTGCCGTAGCGCACGGCGTTGGTGCCGCTGGCGCGGGTGGCGCTCATGCCGCCAATGGTGGCGTCGGCGCCCGGATCGATCGGGAAGAACAGGCCGGTGGACTTGATCTCTTCGTTGAGCTGCTTGCGTGTCACGCCGGGCTGCACCGTCACCGTCAGGTCTTCGGGGTTGATGGCCAGCACCTTGTTCATGCGCGTCAGGTCGATGCTGATGCCCCCTTGCACCGCCAGCAGATGGCCTTCGAGCGAGGAACCCACGCCAAACGGGATCACCGGAACCTGGTGCTGCGCGCACAGCTTGACGGCGTCCTGCACGTCCTGTGTGCAGTCGGCAAACACCACGGCGGCCGGTGGCGGCACGGTGGTGAAGGCCGATTCGTCGCGGCCATGCTGCTCGCGGATCACCTGGGCCGTCGAGCAGTTGTCGCCAAAGCGGGCTTTCAGGGCGTCGAGCAGGGCCTGGGGCACATCGCGCTGGGCGATGCTGAGGTGGGCGGCAGCGGTGGGGGCGTTCATGGGGGTCTCCTGTGGGTGGCGCAGCCGGGCGCGCGCCATCAATCGTCATATGTTTGTCAGTTTACCCTGGCGCCTGGCGCCCCCGTGTCCTTTGTCAGACAGGCCACGGGGACATCCCCGACAATCGCTGCCATCGGCAACTTTTCGAGAACTTCCATGGGCAATCGACTCACCCAGATCGCCACCCGCACCGGCGACAGCGGCACCACCGGCCTGGGCAACAACCAGCGCGTGTCCAAAAACAGCCTGCGTGTGCACGCCATGGGTGATGTCGACGAGCTCAACTCCCACATCGGCGTGCTGCTGTGCGAGGACGTGCCGGCCGATGTGCGCGCCCTGCTGGTCGAGATCCAGCACCAGCTGTTCAACTTGGGTGGCGAGCTGTCCATTCCAGGCTTTGAACTGCTCAAACCCGAAGCCGTGCTGGCGCTGGACGAAGCCCTGGCGCACCACAACGCGCAACTGCCCCGCCTGCAGGAATTCATCCTGCCTGCCGGCAACCGCCCTGCGGCCCAGGCCCATGTGTGCCGCACCGTGGCGCGCCGCGCCGAACGCCATGTGGTGGCCCTGGGCAACGAGGAGGCGCTCAACGACACCCCGCGCCAGTACCTCAACCGCTTGTCCGACCTGATGTTTGTGTTGGCCCGCGTGCTCAACCGCATGAACGGCGGCGACGACGTGTACTGGAAGAGCGAGCGCATGCAAAAGGGTGACACTTCGGGCGACGCTTCCTGACGCCAGGCTGCCTGGCCAGACCCCCGGGTGCCACGGTCGGGACAGGCTGTCACAAAAGTGCTGCGCAGCAGCGCGCGACGCCGCTACCCTGCGCCGCATGAGCACCTCGAACCCCACCCGTCCACCTTATGTACCGCAAATCCGTCTGTACCAGGACTGGCTGCGCGAACACCGCGGTCTGAGCTTTGACCGCTACCACGACCTGTGGCGCTGGTCGGTCACCGACCTCGACACCTTTTGGCAAAGCATCTGGGACTATTTCAAGATGCAGTCGCCCACGCCCCACACGGCGGTGCTGGCCAAAAATGTCATGCCCGGCGCCGTGTGGTTCCCAGGCGCCAAAACCAATTACGCGCACCAGGTGCTGCGCCATGTGCAGCCCGCGCATGCGGCGGGTTTCCCGGCCGTCATCAGCCGCAACGAAAAAGGCCAGCAAAGCGAGCTGAGCTGGCCCGAGCTGCGCCGGCAGGTGGCGGCCCTGGCGCTGCATCTGCAGGCCCAGGGCGTCCAGCCGGGCGACCGGGTGGCGGCTTACCTGCCCAATATTCCGGAAGCCATGGTGGCCTTTCTGGCCACGGTCAGCGTGGGTGGCGTGTGGAGCATTTGCGCACCCGACATGGGCACCCATGCGGTGCTCGACCGCTTCAAGCAGATCGAACCCAAGGTGCTGATCGCGGTGGACGGCGTGAGCTACGGTGGGCGCGACTTCGACCGCATGGCGGTGGTGCAGGAGATTCGGGACGCCTTGCCCAGCGTACAACACGTGGTGCTGCACGACAACCTGGGCACCGCCGATCTGGCCAGCTGCGATGTGGCCGCCAGCGTGCGCATGAGCGCCATCGTGGCCCGGCACGACGAGGCGGTGCAGGCTTTCGAGCCGATGTGGCTGCCGTTCGACCACCCGCTGTGGATCGTTTATTCGAGCGGCACCACCGGTCTGCCCAAGCCCATCGTGCACGGCCATGGCGGCACCGTCATCGTGGCGCTGGCCAACAAGATCATGCACAACGATGTGGGCTGCAGCTACCACCCCCACAGCTGGGGCGAGCGCTTCCATTGGTACAGCTCCACCGGCTGGGTCATGTGGAACGCCCAGGTGGCGGGCCTGCTCAACGGCGTGACCTGCGTGATCTACGACGGCAACCCTGGCGGCAGCAAGGACAACCCGGACTGGGGCCTGCTGTGGCGGCTGGCATCCGAGCTGGACGTCACCTTCTTTGGCGCCGGCGCTGCCTTCTATGCCAACTGCCAGAAAGCCGGTGTCCAACTCGCGCAGTGCGGTGACCTCTCGCGCATCCGCGCTCTGGGCACCACCGGTTCGCCCCTGTCGCCCGAAACACAAACCTGGGGCACCGAGCAGTTCCGCCTGGTGCGCGCCAAACACGGCGATGTGTTTGACGGTCAGGACATCTGGTGGTGCAACATCTCGGGCGGCACCGACTTTGCCGGTGCTTTCGTCGGCGGCCACCGCGAATTGCCGCAGGAGCCCGGCGTCATGCAGTGCCGCGAACTGGGCTGCGCGGTCGAGGCCTGGAACGAAGCCGGTGAGCCGGTGGTGGGCGAGGTGGGCGAGTTGGTCTGCACACAGCCCATCCCGTCCATGCCGCTGTTCTTCTGGGGCGACCAGAACAATGCGCGGTACCTGGCCAGCTATTTCGAGATGTACCCCGCCGGCCACGGGCGCCGGCCTGGCGGTGGCGACGGCCCGGCCGAGATGGGCGGCGTCTGGCGCCACGGCGATTGGCTGCGCATAGGAGACGCCCAGGGCCAGGGCGAAGGCTGTGTGATCTTCGGGCGCAGCGACGCCACCATCAACCGCCACGGCCTGCGCATGGGCACCAGCGAGTTGTACAGCGCGGTCGAAGCCCTGCCCGAGGTCATGGACTCGATGGTGGTCGACCTGGAGTACCTGGGCAAGGAAAGCTACATGCCGCTGTTCGTGGTTCTGCGCGCCGGCGTGACGCTGGACGAGGCGATGAAAAAACGCCTCAACGACGCGATCAAGACCGCGCTCAGCCCGCGCTTCATCCCGAACGAAATCTTCCATGTGGCCGAGATCCCGCGCACCCTGTCGGGCAAGAAGCAGGAGTTGCCGATCAAGAAGCTCATGCTCGGCCACCCCCTGGAGAAAGTGGTCAACAAGGACGCCATGGCCAACCCCGGTTGCCTGGACTGGTACGTGGCGCTGGCGCGCGAGCACCTGGCCAAAAGCCAGGGATGACGCGCGGGCTCAAACAAGGCTTTGAACCGTCCGCCTGTGTTTGAGCATCGATTGAGACGGGCATCAATTGTCGGAATTTGTCGCATGCGCACGCCCCCAATGGGGCGGTGAGGCGATTACGATCGTTTCACCTGTTGCTTATTGGCCCTCAAGGCCACTCATTGCGCCATGAACACTTCCGACAGCATTGTGGAATTCCAGGCCTTGCTTGCAGAATTCGCGCGCGGTCTTGACTTGCCCTATGACCGTGATGCGCAGGCTCTGGAAATCTCTGCAGACACCTTGCGTGCCCATGTGGTCTTGCACCCTGGGCATGAGGCAAACCTCGCCATCGTGATCGAGGTGTTGTCTTTGGGTACAGACGAAGACATGGCCGCTCTTGCCCCTGCCCAGCTCTTGCTGCTGCACCGGCTCAACCACAGTGCCTGGACCGAACACGACTGGCAGATCGTCATTGACGACGACAACGATCTGAGCTTGCGTTGCCATCGGCACATCGTGGCCACCGATGCCCAGGCCCTGGAAGCATTGCTGGTCGATGGACTGGAGCGAGCACAGGCCTTGGCCGAGTTGTGGCGCGAGGGCCCCAGTGCAACTGCTGGGCCACTTGAATGGGACCGTTTGGGGCAGGGTGTGATCAGGGGCTGATGCCGCCCGGCGCACCACGCGCTTGTTTTCTGTGATTTTCATGAAGGGTTCACCATGCCTGCACCGCTTTCCATTTCTGGCCATGCCACGATCAGTGCGTCCCAAAACATTCAGGCGAACTTGACCTCTGAACAGGCCAAGTCGAATTTTTCGGATTTGTGCACCTTGGTCGGCAAAAACGCGAAGAGCACGGTCCAGGTCAAGCTGGTGCACACCACGGATGCTGAAAAACACATGGCCTTCCAAACCAAAAATTGGTGGGGAAGGAAAGTCTCGAAACAGGCCAGCATGGTCAAGGCGAATGACGCCATTTTGGCCTTGGTGAAAAAGACCGGCATTCCAGAAACCAGCCGCAATTACCAAAACCTCAAGACTTACCTGGATGAGAAGTCCACACAAAAACGGGCGGGTTCCGCGCGGGGTTTGAACGCTTTGCTCCAGGCCGTTCGTGCAGAGATCGAACAAAAGCCTGCGCAGCCGGCGACTTCGGCGCGGAGCCTGAGCGAGTCTCTGAAGCTGCAGGGTTATGCGTTCAAAATAGACTACAAGGACATGCTGGGCTCGGGTGGCAATGGCGAGGTGTTTCCCGAGACCAGTGAACCGTCCAAAACCGTTGTCTACAAGATGTACCGTGACGGGCAGGGCAAGACGTCGCCAAATTTGCAAGTGACGCCGGACGGTCGTGGGGGATACGCCATTGACCGCAAGGGCAACGAGATGTCGGCGGCGTACCTCACCAATGAAAAAATCCCGAACGTTGCGCGTCCCTTGGCCTATGTGGTGGAAGACACGGACAGCGGAGAGTTTCACACCATCAGTGCAGACCACTTGAAAACGTGGGTGGCTGAGCGCGGCGAGTCGATTCATCAATTACCGAGACGCTACTTGGTTCGAGGCCAGGTGCTGCAAAAAGCGCAAGGCGAGAGCGGCGAAAAATTGCGTGGACTTCAGCCTCAGGACAAAGCGACCATTGCGCGCCAAGGCCTGCAGGCGCTCCAAGCCATGGGCGAACACGGTTATGTGCACGGGGACATCAAGCCAGGGAATCTGGTGTTTGACCGTGAAAAACAGCGCCTGAACCTGATCGACTTCGGTGGCCTCAAGAAACAGAGCAAAAACGATGCGTCGGATTCGGCCTTGGGCGATCCCGCGTCGCCGGCGTACGCGATTCCCAGCAGCCACCACCCCCGGGGTCCTAACTGGACGGGTGGGTATGGGCAGGAAGCCGACCTCTATGCGTTCGGTTTGACCTTGCTGGAGCTTTATTTACCCGGTGCACCCGCAACGCAACTTTTGATGAAAGCCAGCCGAGACAATGACCAGCAGGCGGTTGAGGACCATCTGGCCAGCTTGCGTGACAACACCGCACTGGTCAAACCCAACAGCCCGGAGGATCTGGCGGTGCAATTGATGGCGCTGTCCATCGCCCAAAACGCCCCATTGGTGGGTCGTCTGGGGGATGTGCCGGGGCCCTTGAAGACGGTCTGGGATCAGATCCAGGCCCACCCCGTCATGGACAATCCGGCACAGGCCTGACGCCAGGCCAAGCCTGCATGCGCCTCGCCTGCATGCGCAGCGGGGCGAGTGGCTTTATGGAGCCTCACCATGAACGCACTGACCGAACCCAAGATTGACGCGCACTGCCACGTTTTCGATCCGGCGCGATTTCCCTACAACCCCGATGCGGCCTACCACCCGGCCGGACAGGAGATGGGCAACGCCGAGTACTTTCTGCAGCTCATGGCCTGTCACGAGGTGCGCCATGCCCTGCTGGTCGGACCGAACTCGGGCTATGCCACCGACAACCGCTGCCTGCTGCATGCCCTGCAGATCGGGCAAGGCGCCTTCAAGGGCATCGCGGTGGTGCCCAACGATTGTTCGCTGGAGAGCTTGCAGCAGCTCCAATCGCAGGGGGTGATCGGCATCGCCTTCAACCCCGCGCTGATGGGCTCTGACTTTTATGCCGATATCGAGCCGCTGCTGCTGCGGCTGCAGCAGCTGGACATGTGGGCGCAACTCCAAGTCGACAAGGACCTGTTGCTGGATTTCCTGCCGATGTTCTCGCGGGTGGACGTGAAGCTCATGGTCGACCATTGCGGTCGTCCGAACGTGCCTGCCGGCCTGTCACAGCCGGGTTTCCAGGCCCTGCTGGCGCTGGGGCGCGAACAACGCGCGGTGGTCAAGCTCTCGGGCTTTGCCAAGTTTTCCGCCAGCCCTTACCCGTTCGAGGATGTGCGCCCCTATGCCGAGGCCCTGGCGTACGACTTTGGCCTGTCGCACTGCGTCTGGGGTTCCGACTGGCCCTTCCTCAGGGCGCCCGGTCGGCTCGACTACGGCCCCGTGCTCAAGCTGTACGACAGCCTGTTCACGCCACAGGAGCGCCACCAACTGATGTGGGCGTCGCCCCGGCACCATTTCGGGTTTGGCGCTGAAGGCTCAGCAAATGGGCTGCATTCATAGGCCATAAGCCTCCACGGAGTTCTCGAACGCCACCCCGTTTGCAATCGACTTTCTTTTATTTGTTTAAAATAAAGTCGCGACTAAATTACAAACATCACCAAAAAAGTCGCAAAATAGCCAAATGAAACGCTATCTTGACGACCGTGTGAAGGCCGATCTGGCCCAGAAAATGGTGTTCCTGACCGGCCCGCGGCAGGTCGGCAAAACCACCCTGAGCCACCAACTCATTGCCGAGCAAGGTGGGCAATACCTGAATTACGACGTGCCGGCCGACCGGGCGCTGATCCTGCACCAACGCTGGAACCCACAAGCGCCCCTGCTGGTGCTGGACGAAATCCACAAAATGCCCGACTGGAAAGCCTGGCTTAAAGGGGTGTACGACGGCAAACCCGCCACCCAGCAACTGCTGGTGACCGGCAGCGCCCGCATGGACACCTTTCGCCAAAGTGGCGAGTCTTTGGCCGGGCGGTTCTTCGGCCTGCGGCTGCACCCGATCTCGGTGCGCGAATGGGGTGAACAAACCGGGGCCACACCCGAAGCGGCCCTGAACCATTTGCTTGAGCGCGGCGGCTTTCCCGAACCTTGTCTGGCGCCCGATAACGACCAGGCCGAGCGTTGGCGCAGGCAATACTTTGACGGCTTGGTGCGCAACGATGTGCTGGAGTTCTCGCGCATCCAGGAAGTCAACGCCATCCGCCTGTTTGCCCAGCTGCTGCGCTCGCGTGTCGGCTCGCCGCTGTCATTGGCCAGCATCGCCCGCGATCTGGCGGTGTCGCCCGTCACGCTCAAGAAGTACCTCGACATCCTGGAGGCGCTTTACATTGTTTTTGTGGTGCGCCCCTTCCACGACAACATCGCCCGCGCGACCCTGCAAACGCCCAAGGTCTATTTTTACGACACCGGTCTGGTGGAGGGCGACGAAGGTTTGCGCTTTGAAAACCTGGTGGCCACCGCTTTGCTCAAGCAGGTGCAATGGCAGCACGATGTGCAGGGCAAAGAGGTGGGGCTGCATTACATCCGCACCAAAGACGGCGCCGAGGTGGACTTTGCCCTCAGCGAAAAAGGCCGTTTGACGCAGTTGGTGGAATGCAAACTCTCAGATGACAAACCGCACCGGGCTTTGCAGCGCTTCGCCCGTGAACAAGCGCCAGTCGATGCGGTGCAGGTGGTTCGCCATCTGCGCCACAGCCACACGCTGGGCGAGATTCGGCTGGCGCAGGCGCACGAATTTCTGAATGGCTTGGCGGCGTGAAAACAGTCCGAAACACATGAAGACCCGCGTCATACACACGGCCGAAGAAGCTGACGTTTTGATCGTTGCGCTTTCAAAATCAGCTGAACATGCGGTGGAGCAGCTCAAAGAGTTGCTTCAGCAAAACAGGGCTCTCCAAGCGCTTGAGGAAATCAAATTTCGGCGCATCGGTTGTGACCCACTGGACACAGACAGGCCCTTGAATTTCATGGAGCAGCTCAATCAGACGTTCACATACTTGGCATCGGCCAAGGCCGTCAAGACATTGATGGCCTTGCACCCAACGTTGGCGCCGTTCACCTTGAACCTCGGGACGGCACCAGGCTCGGATATTGAAAGTGCACACGGTGAATTGGCCGCAGAGGTGTTTTCTGCTGTCAGCACGTCAAGCAACAGCAAACTGGCGAATGACCGTCAAAAGGTCAGTCAAACGTCGGCAACGATCAAATATGTTTTTTTCATGTGCCCAGACATTGGGCCCGGACGACAGCCCAAGCTAGAGCGAGAAGCGGGTGTAGAGGTGTGGTCTGTCGGCGAGGAAAAATGACACAGGCAAACAAAACGGCGTGCCGCTTTCGCAGGCACGCCGTTTTGTCTTGAAGCCGAGAACGCTCAGTTCTTGTGCAACTCGGCGTTGAGCTCACCCCAGCTCTTGTTGCGCGGGATGGCGTGCAGCGCACCCGACTGCGAGTCGCGGCGGAACAGGATGCCGTTCTTGCCGGACAACTCCTTGGCCTTCATCAGGCTGCCGTCGGGCAGTTGCACTCGGCTGCCACCGGTGATGTAGCAGCCGGCTTCGACCACGCAGTCGTCGCCCAACGAAATGCCGATGCCGGCGTTCGCCCCCAGCAGGCAGCGCTTGCCGACCTTGATGACTTCTTTGCCGCCGCCTGAGAGCGTGCCCATGATGGAGGCGCCGCCGCCGATGTCGCTGGCGTCATCGACCACCACACCTGCGCTGATGCGGCCTTCGACCATGCTGGCGCCCAGGGTGCCGGCGTTGAAGTTGCAAAAACCTTCGTGCATGACGGTGGTGCCGCTGGCCAGGTGCGCGCCCAGGCGCACGCGGTCGGCGTTGGCGATGCGCACGCCGCTGGGGACCACGTAGTCGGTCATTTGCGGGAACTTGTCCACGCCTTTGATTTCCAGCAGGCGGCCGGTGGCGCGCGCCTTCAGGCGGGCGGCAGGCACATCGGCGACGGCACACGGCCCGAAGTTGGTCCAGGCCACGTTGGCCAGCAGACCAAAGATGCCCGTCACGTTGGCGCCGTGCGGCTGGACCAGGCGGTGGCTCAGCAGGTGCAGGCGCAGGTAGGCGTCGTGCGTGTCGGCAGGGGCGTCGGCCAGGCTCTTGATTTCGGTGCGCACGGCCACCACGGTGGTGTTGCGCACGCTGCAGGGTGTCAGGGCCTTGGCCGCGTCGGCGCCCAGGGCGGCCACGGCTTCGGCTTCGGTCAGACGGGTGCTGCCGCTGGCGGCGACGCCGGCAGCCAGTTCGGGGGCCGGGAACCAGGTGTCCAGGACGGTGCCGTCGGCGGCGAGGGTGGCCAGGCCGATGGCGCGGGCGCCGGTGGTGACGAAGGTGCTCATGGGGTTTCCTTTTCAGTCAGTTGGGGACAGCGCTGAAGATCTGTCCCGCAAAGTCGGGCAGTGTGTTCTGTCAAACCCGTGATTATCGGGGAGCGCGCCGCCCCTCGCTGGACAGTGGCGTCCAGCCTTGATGTTGGGTCAGGTGTCACTTTTTGCCAATGCCTTTGAGCCTTGAAGCGATTGCGGCCAACCAGGCGGCGCGGTGCAATCCCCTCATGGCGGCGGCCCATGACAAGGCCGCGCCGATGGAGACAAAAGCATGTACCTCACCGCTGGTTTGCACCGCTCGATGCAAAGGCACCCTGACAAGATCGCCACCGTCACCGGCACGCGCCGCCAAACCTACCGACAACTGGTGGACCGGGTGGCCCGCACCGCATCGGCGCTGCGCGCGCAGGGCTTGCAGCCCGGTGAGCGTTTGTCGGTGCTGGCCCAGAACAGCGACCGCATGATCGAGCTGCTGCTGGCCGGGGCCTGGGCGGGGCTGGTGATCACCCCGATCAACACCCGCTGGACAGCGGCCGAAGTGGCCTATGCCCTGAACGACTGCGGCGCCAGCGCACTGGCGGTCGACGACAGCTTGATGGCCACGGCACAGGCCATCACCGAAGCCCTCCCGGCCTTGCGGCAGCGGTTTTACATTGGTGAAATTCAGGCCCCGGCGGGCTATCTGCCGCTGGAAGCCCAACTGGCCACGGCGCTGCCTCTGGAAGACGTGCGCAGCACGCCCGACACCCTGGCCGCTATCGTTTACACCGGTGGTACCACCGGCTTTCCCAAAGGCGTGATGCTCTCGCACGGCAATCTCTGGGCGTCGCTGGTGGGGCGCATGGCCGAAGTGCCTAACCCGCCGCACTACGTCACCTTGCTGACCTCGCCCATGTTCCATGTGGCAGGCTTGGGCCGCATGCTGGGCCAGACGGTGGTGGGTGGCACCTGTGTCACCATCTCCGCTTTTCAGCCCCAGCAGGTGGTCCAGATCATGGCCCGTGAGGGCGTGAACGATCTGGTCATCGTCCCCAGCATGCTGCAGATGCTGCTCGAGACCCCTGGTTTTGACCCGCATGCCCTGCCCTGCCTTGAACGCATCCTCTGGGGTGCGGCGCCGATCACGCTGCCCCTGCTGCGGCGGGCGCTGCAGGCTTTCCCTCAGGTGGACTTCATCCATGTGTATGGCATGACAGAAACCTCGGCCGCCGTTTCGGCACTCCCGATTTCGCGTGAACCGTCCTTTCTGGACAGCGATCGCATCCGCTCGGCCGGACAGGCCGGGGTGTCCGCCGAAATCCGCATTGCCGACGACCAGGGGCATGAACTGCCAGCGGGCACGCCGGGGGAAATCCTGGTGCGCGGGCCTGCGGTGATGCAGGGCTACTGGAACCGGCCCGAAGATTCCCGCAAGGCCCTGGCCGGCGGTTGGTTGCACACCGGCGACGGTGGTGTGATGGACGAACACGGCTACCTGTTCGTGATCGACCGCATCAAGGACATGGTCATCACCGGCGGCGAAAACGTCTACCCGGCCGAAGTCGAAAGCGCCATCTGCAGCCACCCGGCGGTGTCGATGTGCGCCGTCATCGGTGTGCCCCACGAGAAATGGGGCGAGGCCGTGCACGCCATCGTTGTGCCCAAACAGGGGGCGCAGGTGTCCGCCGAACAGCTCTCGGCCCATTGCCACGAGCGCATCAGCGGCTTCAAGTGTCCCAAGAGCTACGAGTTCCGCGACAAGCTGCCGCTCACGGCCGCTGGCAAGGTGCAGAAAACCGAACTGCGCCGATCCGTCGCGGCCTCCTGAATTTGTGGAACACCGCATGACCTCTCAGCCTGTCCAGCGCCCCCCTTTGCAAGGCGTGCGTGTGCTCGACCTCACCCGCTTGCTGCCCGGCCCCATGTGCACCCTGCACCTGGCGGATCTGGGCGCCGACGTCATCAAGATCGAAGACCTGGGCGCAGGCGACTACGCCAGCCCCGCCGTGCGCGAGCAGGTCAACCGCAACAAGCGCGGCATCCGCATCGACCTCAAACAGCCCGAAGGGGTGCAGCTGCTGCTGCAGCTGTGTGCGTCGGCCGACGTGCTGGTCGAGGGTTTTCGTCCGGGCGTGATGGCCAAGCTCGGGCTTGGTGCCGACACCGTGCTGCAGCACAACCCGCGGCTGGTCTACTGCAGCATCAGCGGCTATGGCCAGACCGGTGCGTTGAGCCAAAAGGCCGGCCACGACCTCAACTACTGCGGCTTTGCCGGTGTGGCCGACCAGATCGGTACGCCCAGTGGCGAACTCGCGCTGTCCAATCTGCCTGTGGCCGACCTGCTGGGCGGTGCCATGCCGGCGGTGATGGGCATCTTGGCGGCCCTGTTCGATGCACAACGCACCGGCCAGGGGCGGCATGTGGACGTGGCCATTGCCGACGGCGTGCTGGCCCATGCGGTGATCCCCATGGCCGGCGTGCACAAGCTGGGCCATGCCCCCTATGCCGGTGCCGACAAACTCACCGGGGCGCTGCCCTGCTACGGCCTGTACGCCACGCAAGACGGACGCTACCTGGCGGTGGGCGCGTTCGAGCGCAAATTCTGGGAAGCGTTTTGCGCCATCCTGGGCCGTGCCGATCTGGCGCCCCACCACATTCCGGCCACCCCCGAACTCAGCGCCTGGGTGCGTCAGGAAGTGACGACCGCGGTGGCGGAGCGCACCCTGGCCCAGTGGCAAGTGCTGTTCGGCGACGCCGACTGCTGCGTCACGCCGGTGCTGCGGCTCGAAGAAGCCATGGCCTTGCCGCACTTTGCCGAGCGCGGCATGTGGGTCGAGGTCGACACCGCGCAAGGCCAACGCATGACGCAGATGGCCTTGCCTGTGCAAATGAGTGGCTACCGTTTTGAAGTGCGCTGTCCGGCACCACGGCAAGGCCAGCACACCCGTGAGGTGCTGTCCGAAACAGGACTCGATCCCGCCGCCATCGACGCCCTGCTGGCCCGCAAGGTCGTAGGATAAAGGCCGTGGGCGCAGTGTTGGCTGCGCCTGCCCGAACCATGACCACGACCGCCCGTCCTGCCGCCATCCAGCACACCATCGCCATCCACCAGGTGGCGCAAATGCTCATGGGTGTGGCGCGCGAGGACGAACGCGCCCAACTGCTGCGCCGTGCGGGCATTGCCCCCGCCCTGCTCGAATCGGGCCTGGCCCGCATCACCCAGCAGCAGTACGCGCGCCTCATGGTGGCCCTGGTGCGCCAGCGCCGTGACGAGTTTTGCGGCCTGGGTTCCGTGGCCCTGCCGCTGGGCACTTTCGCCACCGGCTGCCGCCTGCTGGTGGGGCACCGCCAGCTGGGCGAGGCGCTGCGCGCCGGCTTGCGTTACTACCATGCGCTGCTGCCCGACTTTGTGCCCCGCCTGCAGGTGCAACGGGGCGTGGCCTATGTGCGGCTGGCGCCGCGCCATGCCTTGCCGCCCCACCAGGTCTACGGCGCGCGCGTGTTCATGTACTTTTGCTATGGCGTCATGTGTTGGCTGGCGGCGCGGCGCATTCCCGTGACCGAAGTGGTCTACCACGACAGCGATGTGGCGCGCCGCAGCGATGCCTCGCGCCTGTTCCAAGCCCCTATTTGCCTGGCCGACAACGAGTGGGGCTTTCGCTTCGATGCCCGCTGGCTCGAACTGCCCGTGGTGCAAAACACCCAGAGTGTGGAAGAGTTCTTGCGCCAGGTGCCCGGCTGTCTGCTCGTCAAATACCGCGACCAGGCCAGCCTGACCGAGCGCATCCGGCGCATGCTGCGGCGCTACCTGGCCGAAGAAATGCCCTCGCTGGAACAAGTCAGCGACCTGCTGGCCACCACCCCGCAAACCCTGCGTCGGCGTTTGCAGCGCGAGGGTCAGGGCTATCAACTCATCAAGGACGCGCTGCGCCGCGACGTGGCGGTCGAGTACCTCACCCAGTCGGACCTGCCCTTGCCCGAGATCGCGGCGCGGGTCGGTTTTGCCGAGGCCAGCACTTTCCACCGCGCGTTCAAGACCTGGACCGGATTGACCCCGGGCGCCTACCGCAGCGCCCACCAGGATGGGGGCGAGGACCCGCCTGTCGTGCACGCGACGGATTGAGGCGCAATGTCATTTTTTGCCAATCAACTTGAGGGGATTGGCGATTGGTGAGACGGGGGCGGCGTTCGATACTGAAACGCATCGACACTTCCTCAAGGAGCCGCCATGTCAGTCCAATCGCAACGCGCCGTCCACGTGGTGGGCGTGGGCATGATCCCCTTCACCAAGCCCGGTGCCAGCGACCCTTACAACACCATGGGCGCCCGTGCGGCGCGTCTGGCGCTCGAAGATGCCGGCGTCGACTACAGCCTGGTGCAGCAAGCCTATGTGGGCTACGTTTATGGCGACTCCACCGCCGGCCAGGCGGCCATCTACGGCGTGGGCCTGACCGGTATCCCGGTGTTCAACCTCAACAACAACTGCTCGACCGGCTCGAGCGCGCTGTTTCTGGCGCGCCAGGCGGTGGCCAGCGGCATGGTCGAATGTGCCATTGCCCTGGGCTTTGAGCAGATGCAACCGGGCGCCCTCAAAGGGGCCTGGGATGACCGCCCTTCGCCCATGCTGCGCTTCGCCGAAGCCATGACCGCCCACCAGGGCTACGAGCCCGCCGCGCCGCGCGCCGCACAGTTCTTCGGCGGTGCCGGGCTGGACTACATGAAGCAGTACGGCATTCGCCCCGACACCTTTGGCCGCATCTCGGTCAAGGCGCGCCAGCACGCTGCACGCAACCCGCTGGCGGTGTTCCGCCAGACCCTCACGCTCGACGAGGTCATGGCCTCGCCCACCGTGTTCGGGCCGCTCACCCGCTACCAATGCTGTCCGCCCACCTGCGGCGCGGCTGCGGCCATTGTTTGCTCGGCCGAATTTGCCAAGAAGCACAAGCTCGACGCCAGCGTGGTGATCGCCGCCCAGGCCATGACCACCGACACGCCCAGCACCTTCGAGAGCGACGACATGCGCAAGGTGGTGGGCTACGACATGACGGCCGCTGCCGCCCAGCAGGTGTACGAAGCCGCCGGCATCGGCCCCGAAGACCTGGACGTGGTGGAGCTGCACGACTGCTTCACCGCCAACGAACTCATCACCTACGAAGGCCTGGGCCTCACGCCCGAAGGCACGGCCGAGAAGTTCATCGTCGATGGCGACAACACCTACGGTGGTCGCATCGTCACCAACCCGTCCGGGGGGCTGCTGTCCAAGGGGCATCCGCTGGGTGCCACCGGGCTGGCCCAGTGCTACGAGCTGGTGTCTCAACTGCGCGGCAAGGCCGACCAGCGCCAGGTCGAAGGCGCACGCCTGGCCTTGCAGCACAACCTGGGCCTGGGCGGCGCCTGCGTGGTCACGCTCTACCAGAAAGTCTGACCATGATCGACCGCCAATACATCGGGCACACCATGCCCAAGTTCTCGGCCCCGGTGGAGAAAGGGCGTCTGCGCTTTTTTGCCAAAGCCATTGGCCAGACCGACCCGGTCTACACCGACGAAGCCGCCGCCCGCGCAGCCGGTCATCCGGGCCTGCCGGTGCCGCCCACGTTCTTGTTCTGTCTGGAGATGGAGTCGCCCGATCCGGCCGCCATCCGCAACTTGCTGGGCCTGGATTACCGGCGCCTGCTGCACGGTGAGCAGGGCTTCACCTACCACCGCATGGCCTATGCCGGCGACGAGCTGAGCTTCGAGCAACGCATCGAAGACATCTACGACAAAAAGGGCGGCGCACTGGAATTCGTGGTGCGCAAGACCCGCGTCACCAACCAGCGCGGCGAGCATGTGGCCGACCTGCGCACCGTCACCGTCATGCGCCATGGCTGAGGAACTTTTGATGACATTGCCAAGCTACGACGCCCTGCAGGTGGGCGACCGCATCCCCGCCCTGGAGCTGCCCCCGATCTCGCGCCTGACGCTGGCGCTGTACTGCGGCGCCTCGGGCGACCACAACCCCATCCACGTGGACAGCGACTTCGCCAAGAGCGCCGGCGTGCTCGATGTGTTCGCGCACGGCATGTTGTCCATGGCCTGGTTGGGCCGTGCGCTCACCAACTGGGTGCCGCAAACCGCTGTGCGCGATTACAGCGTGCGCTTTGCCGCCATCACCCAGGTGCACGAAAAGATCACCTGCACCGGCGAGGTGGTGGAGAAGTTCGAGCAGGACGGTGAACGCCGCGTGCGCCTCGTCTTGTCCACCACCAATGCCGAGGGCCAGATCAAGCTGGCCGGCGACGCTGTGGTGGCGCTGGCCTGACCCATTTTTGAAAGGATTTCCCATGAACCGCAAACTCGAAGGCAAAGTGGCCCTGGTGTCGGGCTCCGGCCGCGGCATCGGCCGTGAAATCGCGCTCAAGCTCGCCAGCGAAGGCGCACGCGTGGTCATCAACGACCTCGATCCGGCCCCGGCCGAACAGACCGTGGCCGACATCCAGGCCAGCGGTGGCCAGGCCGTGGCCTGCATCGGCAGCGTGACCGAAGCCGACTTTGGCGAGCGCTTCGTCAAGACCGCGCTCGACACCTTTGGTGGCATCGACATCATCGTCAACAACGCCGGCTACACCTGGGACAACGTGGTGCAGAAGATGAGCGACGAGCAGTGGGAAGCCATGCTTGCCGTGCACCTGACGGCGCCCTTTCGCATCCTGCGTGCCGCGTCCGGGTTCATCCGCGACGCCGCCAAGAAAGAAGCCGACGCCGGCACACCGGTGTTCCGCAAGGTGGTCAATATTTCCTCGACCTCGGGTGTGTACGGCAACGCGGGCCAGGCCAACTACGCTGCGGCCAAGGCGGGCATCAACGGCCTGACCAAGGCCATGGCCAAGGAATGGGGCCGCTACAAGGTCAACGTCAACAGCGTGGCCTTCGGCCTGATCATGACGCGCCTGACGCAGCCGCTGACGGCGGGCGATGCCAGCGTGGACATCGCCGGCCGCACCATTGCGGTGGGCGTTCAGCCCGACCGCCTGAAGGCCGCCGAGGCCACCATCCCTCTGGGCCGGGGCGGTACACCCGAAGAAGCAGCAGGCGCGGTCTACATGTTCTGCATCCCTGAATCCAACTACGTCAGCGGCCAGGTGCTGGTTTGCGGCGGCGGTCGTCCCTGAGGTGCCTTATGGAAAGCGTTTTGACTTTTCCCCGAACGGCCTACCGTGAAGACCACGAAATGCTGCGCGAGACCGTGCGGCGTTTTCTGGAGCGCGAATGCAAACCCCGCCAAGCCCAATGGGACCAGGACGGCAAGGTGGACCGCGAAACCTGGCTCAAGGCGGGCCGCGAAGGCCTGCTGTGCACCGCACTCGATCCGCAATGGGGTGGCTCTGGCGGTGACTTCGGCCACGCCGCCGTCATTGTCGAAGAGATCGCCCGTTCGGGCGTGAGCGGCCTGGGCTTTGGCTTGCACTCCGACGTGGTGGCGCCCTACATCGAGCGCCTGGGCACCGAAGAACAAAAGGCCCGCTGGCTGCCCAAGTGCGCCACCGGCGAAGTGATCCTGGCGATCGCCATGAGCGAGCCCGGCGCGGGCAGTGACCTCAAAGCCATCCGCACCACCGCGCGGCGCGAAGGCGACGAGTACGTCATCAACGGCGCCAAGACCTTCATCTCCAACGGCCTGAACTGCGACCTGGTGGTGGTGGTGGCCAAGACCCAGCCCGAGCTGGGCGCCAAAGGTGTGTCGCTGCTGCTGGTCGAAACCGACCGTCCCGGTTTTCGGCGTGGCCGCAAGCTCGACAAGATGGGGCAGGAAGCGGCCGACACGGCCGAGCTGTTTTTTGAAGACCTGCGTGTGCCGGCCAGCAACCTGCTGGGCGAAGAGAACAAGGGCTTTTCGTACCTGATGCAAGAGTTGGCGCAGGAGCGTTTCATCATTGCCGTCGGCGCAGCGGCCAAGATGGAAGCCATGCTGTCGGAAACCGTGCGCTACACCAAGGAGCGCGTGGTCTTCGGCAAGCCGCTGTTCGATTTTCAGAACACCCGCTTCAAGCTGGCCGAGATCAAGGCCCGCACCACCGCCGCGCGCCTGATGGTGGACCAGTACCTGGCCGAACACCTGCGCCGCAAGCTCACAGTGGAAGAAGCCGCCATTGCCAAATTGTTTGTGACCGAGGAGCTGGGCAAAGCCTTGGACGAACTGCTGCAGCTCTACGGCGGCTACGGCTACATGATGGAGTACCCGATCTGCCGGGCCTTTGTCGACTCGCGCGTGATCCGCATCTACGGCGGCACCAGCGAGGTGATGAAGGAACTCATCTCACGCAACCTCTAAGCCGCCAGAAAGAAAACATGCCCCCACGCTCTGCACTTCGTGTCATCGCTGCCCCCCGAGGGGGCGAGGCCTCCTTTGAGGCGGCTCGGCAGGAGGCCTGACCATGGCGTCGACGGACAAGGACATCTGGCCACGCGGCGTGCCACGCCAGCTGCGTGTGCCGCAGGTCACGCTCAGCCACTACCTGGACACCGCAGCGCAGCGCTACCCCGACAAACCGGCGCTGGTGTTCGCCGAGCGCGTCATCTCCTATGCGCAGCTGCATGCGCAGGTTGAGGCGGTGGCCGCCTGGTTGCAGCAGCACGGCGTGCAGCGCGGCGACCGCATCTTGCTGCTGAGCCAGAACTGCCCACAGTTCGTCATCGCCTACTACGCCGCCTTGCGCGCGGGGGCGGCCATCGTGCCGGTCAACCCCATGAGCACCCTGCCCGAGGTGGCGTACTACGCCAGCGACAGCGGCGCACGCTTGGCGTTCGTGGCGCAAGACCTGTTGCCGAACATCCAGCCGCTGCTGCAAGGCCACGAAGGAGTGGCCCTGCAGACCCTGGTGGTGCACACCTACGCCGACGGCCTCTCGCCCGAGGGCGTGCAGCAACTGCCCGAAGCCATGCGCTTCGCGCCGCAGCCACTGACCGCCGAGCTGCACCGTTTCGAGCAGGCCGCGGCCTGCACGGCGCCGCCCGTGCCCTGCGGCGCAGGCCCCGACGATCTGGCCGCGCTGCCCTACACCTCGGGCACCACCGGGCACCCCAAGGGCTGTTGCCATACCCACCGCACTTTGCTCGCGTCCAATGTGGCCTCGCAGATCTGGCGTGGCCTGCATGCCGATTCGGTGTTCCTGTGCGTGGCCCCGCTGTTCCACATGCTGGGCATGCAAAACGGCATGAACATGCCCATCACACTGGGCGGCACCGTGGTGATGATGCCGCGTTGGGACCCGGTGCGCGCGGCCGAGCTGATCGAGCGCCACCGCATCACCGTCTGGACCGCGCCGCCCGCGATGGTGATCGACCTGTTCGCCCAACCCGAAGTGCACGCGCGTGACCTCTCCAGCCTGACCCTGCTCTCGGGCGGCGGTGCGGCCATGCCCGAAGCCGTGGCGCGCATGCTCTCCGAAAAATTCGCCCTGTCGTACAACGAAGGCTACGGCCTGACCGAAACGGCCTCCTTCCTGCACGCCAACCCGATTGCACGCGGCAAGCGTCAGTGCCTGGGCCTGCCCACGCAGGGGGTGCAGTCGCGCATCGTTGACCCGGCCACCTTGCAGGTGCTGCCCAGCGGCGAGGTGGGGGAGCTGGTGACGCGCGGCGAGCAGGTCATGACGGGCTACTGGCGCAACGATGCCGCCAACCGCGACGCCTTCATCGAGATCAATGGCGAGCGGTACTTTCGCACCGGCGACCTGGCCATGGTCGACGAAGAGGGCTACTACTTCATGCGCGACCGCCTCAAGCGCATGATCAACGCCTCCGGTCTGAAGGTCTGGCCCGCCGAGGTCGAGGCTTTCATGTACGAGCACCCGGCGGTGCACGAGGCCTGCATCATCGGCGTGCCCGACAGCAAGCGCGGGGAGTCGGTCATGGCCCTGATCGTGCTCAAGCCCGGCCAGCGCGGCCAGGTCAGCGAGCAGGACATCATCGACTGGAGCCGCCAGCGCATGGCGGTCTACAAAGCCCCGCGTGAAGTTCGCTTCATGGACAGCCTGCCCAAGTCGGGCACCGGCAAGATCATGTGGCGCGAATTGCAAGAGCGCGAACACGCGCTGCGCGAGTCCCCCCTTTCCCCGTCTTCCAAGGAGAGTGCATGAATTTCCCCGTGCGTTTTGAAGGCCGCAACGTCTTTGTGGCGGGTGGCAGCAGCGGCATCAACCTGGGCATTGCCAAGGCGTTTGCACAGGCCGGTGCGCAGGTGGCCATTGTCAGCCGCAACGCCGAGCGGGTGGCAGCGGCCGTGCAGGAGCTGCAGGCTTTCGGCCACAAGGTTGTCGGGTTCAGCGCCGATGTGCGCGATGCCCAGGCGATTGCCGACGCGCTGCGGCAGGCCCACGAGGCCCTGGGCCCGATCGATGTGCTGGTCTCGGGCGCGGCAGGCAACTTCCTGGCGCCCGCGCTGGGCATGTCGGCCAACGGTTTCAAGACCGTCGTGGACATCGACCTGAATGGCACTTTCCATGTGCTGCGCGGGGCGTTTGAACACCTGCGCCGACCTGGCGCCTGCGTGCTCAACATCTCGGCGCCGCAGGCGTTCAACCCGACCCGCTTTCAGGCGCATGTGTGCGCGGCCAAGGCCGGCGTGGACATGCTCACCCGCGTGCTGGCCATGGAATGGGGGCCTGAGGGGGTGCGCGTCAACTCCATCGTGCCCGGCCCCATTGCCGACACCGAAGGCATCCGCCGTCTGGCACCCACGCCCGAAGCGCGCCAGAAGATGGAACAGTCGGTGCCCCTGCAACGCATGGGCCAGGTTCAGGAGATCGCCGACATGGCGCTGTTCCTGGCCTCTGCCCACGCCGCCTTCGTGACCGGCGCGATCATTCCGGTCGACGGTGGCAGTTCCCTGGCCGGTGGCCGTGATTACTCTGGAGCTTTCGCATGACCGCCTCTCCCAGCGCCTTGCTGCAATTCGCGGTGGCCGATCAGGTCGCCACCCTCACTTTCAACAGCCCGGCCAAGCGCAACGCGCTCGAGCCCGCCATGCGTGACCAGCTGGCCGAAGCGCTGCGCCAGATCCGCGGTGACCACAGCATCCGGGCGGTGGTGCTGACCGGTGCTGGGGGCCATTTCTGTGCCGGCGGCGACTTGCGCAACATCGCCTCGGCGAACCTCGACAACGCCGGTTGGCACGACCGCATGCACGCTTTGCACGAGTGGTTGCATGGGCTGCTCACGCTCGATCGCCCGGTGATCGCTGCGGTCGATGGCGCTGCCGCCGGTGCCGGCTTCAGCCTGGCCATGGCCGCCGACTTCGTGATCGCCACGCCACGCGCCTGGTTCAACATGTCCTTCATCAAGGTTGGGCTGGTGCCCGATGTGGGCGCGTTCTACACCCTGCCGCGCATCGTCGGTGTGCAGCGCGCCAAGGAGCTGATGCTCTCGGGCCGCGATGTGGACGCACAAGAGGCCCTGCGCCTGGGCCTGGTGATGGAGCTGCACGAACCGGACGATCTGCTGGCGCGTGCGCAGGCCATGGCCCGCAGCTTTGTGGGCGCTTCGCCCACGGCGGTGGCGCTCATCAAGCGGTCTTTGCAGGAGTCGCTGGGCGGCGGGCTGCAGGGCTTGCTCACGGCCGAAGCGCATGCCCAGGCGCTGGCCGCTGGCACCGCTGACCACAAGCAGGCCGTGGCCCGTTTTCTGGACAAGCAGCCGCCGCTGTTCGCCTGGCCCAGGCCAGCAGACGCCGCGCGCTGACCCCCCTCGGGAAACCCCGCGCTTTGGCATTGCCGAAGCCCCGCTTTGGCAATCGCAGATTGCCCGGCGGTGCGGATCGAGACAACATCGTTTTCAACCGTGCAAAGGCTGGGCTGCCCAGTGGCAGGGGCCTTCTGTACAACATTCAGGAGCTACAACATGAAACCCGCAGGTTTGGTGCAAGACAAGGTCGTTGTCGTCACGGGTGCCGGTGGCGGCATCGGGCGTGACATCGCCTTGGCCATGGCGCGCGAGGGCGCCAAGGTGGTGGTCAATGACATCGGCGCTTCGGTGTCGGGCGAAGGCCAGGACGCGGGTCCGGCGCAAAAAGTGGTCGACGAAATCCGTGCCCTGGGTGGGCAGGCCGCTGCCAACACCGACAGCGTGTCGGAGGCCGCAGGGGCGTCGCGCATCGTGCAGTGCGCGCTCGACAGCTTTGGCCGCATCGACGTGGTGGTCAACAACGCCGGCATCCTGCGCGACCGCTTCTTCCACAAGATGAGTGTGGACGAGTGGGATGCCGTGCTCAAGGTGCACCTGTACGGGGCCTACCACGTCAGCCGCGCGGCAGCGCCGCATTTCAAGGAGCAGGCAAGCGGCAACTACATCCACATGACCTCCACCTCGGGTCTGGTGGGCAACTTCGGGCAAGCCAACTACGCTGCGGCCAAGCTCGGTGTGGCGGCGCTGTCCAAGTCGATCGCGCTGGACATGCAGAAGTTCAATGTGCGCTCCAACTGCATTTCGCCGTTTGCCTGGAGCCGCATGATCGGCTCGATCCCGACCGACACCCCCGAAGAACAAGCCCGTGTGGAGCGCATCAAGCAGATGACGCCGGCCAAGATCACCCCGCTGGCCGTGGCCTTGGCCAGCGACAGCTCGGCCCATGTCAATGCGCAAATTTTTGCGGTGCGCAACAACGAGATCTTTTTGATGAGCCAGCCGCGTCCTGTGCGCTCGGTGCACCGGGGCGAGGGCTGGACGCCGCAGACCGTGCTGGACCACGCCATGCCCGCGCTCAAGTCCAGCTTCTTTGGCCTGGAGCGCTCGGGCGATGTCTTCAGCTGGGACCCGATCTGAGGAAATGACCATGAGTGACATCAGCGATGCAGACCAAGGCGTGCTGGCACGCCACCAGGCCGCGCTGGCCGAAGGCCGCTTTCTGATCCAGAAATGCGATGACTGCGGACAGCACATCTACTTCCCACGCGAGGTTTGTCCGCACTGCGGCAGCGATGCCGTGCAGTTCGTCACCCCCGGTGGCCAGGGCACGGTCTATGCCGTGACCACGGTGCGTCGCAAGGCGGCCGAAGGCGGTGACTACAACGTCAGCCTGATCGACCTGGACGAGGGCTCCCGTTTGATGAGCCGCGTCGACAACCTGCCGCCCGACGGCGTGAAGATCGGCCAACGCGTGCGCGCCCGTGTGGTGGTGGCCGATGGCAAAGGCGTGGTGGTGTTCGATGCTCTCGACGGAGGTGCCGCATGAGCGATGGATTGAAAGCCCTGCGCGGCAGCGCCGCGATCGCCGGTGTCGCGACCTTTGGTTGTGGCGAAGCCCACGGTTTTTCTGAAATGGAATTGCTGGCGCGCTCGGCGCGCGCCGCAGTGGCCGACGCCGGTCTGAAGATGAGCGACATCGACGGCTTGTGCACCGCCAGCGTGGGCTCGACCATGTGGCCCATGCCCGTCATCGAGTACCTGGGCATCCGCCCCAGCTTCATCGAGGGCACCATGGTCGGCGGCTCCAGTTTCATCGCGCACCTGCTGCCGGCCATGCATGCCTTGCAGTCGGGTCAGTGCAATGCGGTGCTGGTGTGTTACGGCAGCACCCAGCGCACCTCCACATTCGGCCGCCGCGAGATCGCGCAGGCCCGCCGCTGGATGGACCCGCAGCCCTACGAAACGCCTTACGAACCGTTCAACCCGCCCAGCGCCTATGCGCTGGCCGCCTCGCGCCACATGCACCAGTACGGCACCACCCGCCGCCAGCTGGCCGAGGTGGCGGTGGCCGCGCGCCAGTGGGCGCAGCGCAACCCTGAGGCGTTCATGCGCGACCCGCTCTCCATCGACGATGTGTTGTCGGCCCGCATGGTCAGCGACCCGCTGTCGGTGCGCGACTGCTGCCTCGTCACCGACGGGGGCGGCGCCTATGTGCTGGTGCGTGCCGACCGTGCCAAACACCTGCCCAAGAAGCCGGTCTATGTGCTGGGCAACGGCACGGCCAGCTGGAACCGGCAGATCTCTTCCATGCCTGACCTCACCGTCACGGCCGCCACCGAATCGGGCCGACAGGCGTATGCGATGGCGGGTCTGGGCCCGAAAGACATCGACGTGCTGGAGCTGTACGACGCCTTCACCATCAACACCCTGTTGTTCCTGGAAGACCTGGGCTTTTGCAAGAAGGGCGAGGCCGGGGCCTTTGTCGAAGGCGGGGCCATTGCCCCGGGCGGGCGTCTGCCGGTCAACACCAACGGCGGTGGCCTGTCGTGCGTGCACCCCGGCATGTACGGCATCTTCACCTTGATCGAAGCCGTGCGCCAGTTGCGCGGCGAAGGCGGCGAGCGCCAGGTGCCGGGCGTCAAAACCGCACTGGCACATGGCAACGGCGGCACGCTGTCGAGCCAGTCCACCGCCATCCTGGGGCTGGAAGAGGTGCTGTGAACACCTTGCTGGCCCAGCCCTTTCACACCTTGCCGCAGCTGCTGGCCTGGCAGGCCGAGACGCGTCCAGGCCACCCGGCGCTGGTGCTCGATGGCGAGGTGCTGGACCATGCGGGGTTGTGGCAGCGGGTGCAGCAGGTGGCAGGTGCCTTGCAGCGGGACGGTGTGCAACCCGGGCAAGCGGTGGCGATGTGCGCCGCCACTTCGCTCGCGTATGTCTGCACCTTTCTGGGGGCGGTGCTGGCGGGCGTGACGGTGGCCCCGTTGCCGCCCACGGCCACACCGGCCCAGTTGCAGGCGCTCAGCCGCAATGCGGGCGCGGTGGCGGTCTTTGTGGATGCGGACACGCAAGCCCACTGGACAGGCGCCCAGCTGCCGTGTGTGCCGCTGGACGAACCCGCCTGGTCGCGCTGGCTGCACGACGCGCCAGCCCCCCAAGCGGTGGCACGCCAGCCGCACGAGCCGTTCAACATCATCTACTCCTCGGGCACCACCGGCTTGCCCAAAGGCATCGTGCAGTCGTGTGGCATGCGCTGGGCGCAGCTGCAACGCTCTCCTGCCAATGGTTTCGGGCCGCAGGCGGTGACGCTGCTGGCCTTGCCGCTGTATTCCAACCTCACGCTCACCTACCTGTTCGGTGCCATTGGCCTGGGCGGCACGGTGGTGTTGATGGGCAAGTTCGACGCCGCGCGCTACCTGGCGCTGGCCGCGCGCCACCGCGCGACCCATTCGGTGCTGGTGCCCGTGCAGTTCCAGCGCCTGCTCGACCACCCGGATTTCGAGCGCACCGACCTGTCCTTGTTGCGCCACCGTTTTTGTGCAGGCGCCCCCTTTGTGGCCGAACTCAAGGCCGAGGTGCTCAGGCGCTGGCCTGGCGAACTGACCGAGTACTACGGCATGACCGAAGGCGGTGGCCGCACCGAACTGCAGGCGCACCTGTACCCAGACAAGCTGCACACCGTGGGCCGTGTCAGTGCGGGCAACGACATCCGGCTGATCGACGAAGACGGCCACGAGCTGGCGGACCCGCAGGCGGTGGGCGAGATCGTGGGCCGTTCGGCCACCATGATGAACGGCTACCACGGCCTGCCCGAAGCCACACGCGAGGCCGAATGGTTCGATGCCCAGGGCCAGCGTTTCATCCGCACCGGCGATGTGGGCCGCTTCGATGCCGACGGCTTTCTGATTCTCATGGACCGCCGCAAAGACATGCTGATCTCGGGCGGCTTCAACGTCTACCCGAGCGACCTGGAAGAGGTCCTGCGCCAACACCCGGACGTGGCCGATGTGGCCGTGGTGGGCGTGCCATCGCAGCGCTGGGGCGAGACCCCGGTGGCCTTTGTGGTGTTCGCGCCCGGCCGCCATCCCGGTGAAGACGCCCTTTGCACCTGGGCCAACGACCGGCTGGGCAAAGCCCAGCGCCTGGCCTGTGTGCAGCGCATCGATGCCTTGCCGCGCAGCGAAGTGGGCAAGGTGCTCAAACGCCAGTTGCGCGACGGCTTGCGCCACCCCGTGCCCTGATTTCCCCTTGTTTCTTTTTGCCCTTGAACGACCATGATCCGCGATCCCGAAACCTTTGAAGCCCTGCTCGACTCCGTGCGCCGCTTTGTGCGCAACCGCCTGGTGCCCGCCGAACAGCAGGTGGCCGAGACCGACGAAATTCCCGAAGACATCGTGCAGGAAATGCGGGAGATGGGCCTGTTCGGCTTGACGATCCCCGAAGCCTATGGTGGCCTGGAGCTGACCATGGAGGAGGAGTCGCGCCTGCTGTTCGAGCTGTGCAAAACCTCGCCGGCTTTCCGCTCGGTGATCGGCACCACCGTGGGCATTGGCTCGCAGGGCATCTTGATGGACGGCACACCCGAGCAAAAGGCCCACTACCTGCCCAAGCTGGCCACGGGCGAGCTGTCGGCCTCGTTTGCCCTGACCGAGCCCGATGTGGGGTCGGACGCCGCCTCGCTGCGCACCACCGCCATCCGCGATGGGGACCACTATGTGGTCAACGGCACCAAGCGCTACATCACCAACGCGCCGCACTCCAAGATCTTCACGCTCATGGCCCGCACCAACCCGGCCGACAAGGGCGCGGGCGGTGTTTCGGCCTTCATCGTTGACGCCAACTCGCCCGGCATCACGCTGGGCAAGATCGACCAGAAGATGGGCCAAAAGGGCGCCCACACCTGCGATGTGATTTTTGAGAATGTGCGTGTGCCGGCGGCCAACATCATCGGCGGGCCTGCCAAGGAAGGCCAGGGCTTCAAGACCGCGATGAAGGTGCTCGAAAAAGGCCGCATCCATGTGGCTGCGGTGTGCGTGGGCGTGGCCCAGCGCATTCTGGACGACGCGCTGCGCTACGCGGTGGAGCGCAAGCAGTTTGGCCAGCCGATCGCCGAATTCCAGCTGGTGCAGGCCATGCTGGCCGACAGCAAGGCCGAGCTGTACGCCGCCCAGTGCATGGTGATTGACGCGGCCCGCCAGCGCGACGAAGGCCGCAACGTGACCACCGAAGCCTCGTGCAGCAAGATGTTTGCCTCCGAGATGTGCGGCCGTGTGGCCGACCGCGCGGTGCAGATTCTGGGCGGTGCCGGCTACCTGTCCGAGTACGGCATCGAACGCTTCTACCGCGATGTGCGCCTGTTCCGCCTGTACGAAGGCACCACGCAGATCCAGCAAATCATCATCGCGCGCAACATGGTGCGCGAGGCGCGCGGCTGAAGACCTTCACCCTTTCAACCACAACACGAGGAGACAAACATGCGTTCATTGACCCGCCGCTTCGCCCTGACGGCGTTCAGCACCCTGGCCCTGCTGGGCGCTGGTGCACAGGCCCAGACAACCTACCCGAGCCAGACCATCAAGTTCATCGTGCCTTACCCTGCCGGTGGCGCGACCGATGCGCTGGCGCGCATGGTGGCGCAAAAGGTGCAGGACAACTGGCAGCAACCGGTGGTGGTGGAGAACAAGCCTGGCGCGGGCGGCACCATCGGTGCCAACCAGGTGGCCAAGGCCACGCCGGACGGCCACACGGTGCTGTTCACCATCGTGGCCTTGCTCCAGCAGATGACGCTGATGAAGCTGCCCTACGACCCGATCAAAGACTTCGCTCCGGTTTCGCGCGTGGCCATCAGCCCCAGCGTGCTGGCGGCGGCGCCCAGCGTGCCGGTCAACACCTTGCCCGAATTCATCAAACTGGTGAAGTCCGAGCCGGGCAAGCACAGCATCGGCTCCTACGGTCCAGGCACCTCGGCCCACCTGCAAGGTGCGCTGCTCAACATGCAGTCCGGCCTGGACCTGACGCATGTGCCGTTCCAGGGCGCCGCACCGCTCGTCACCTCCATGCTGGGCGGCCAGTTGACCTCGGCGTTTCTGGATGCTGGCTCGTCGCGTCAGCACCTGCCCAAGTTCAAGCTGCTGGGGGTGACCGGCACCGAGCGCCTGTCGTGGTTGCCCAATGTGCCCACGCTCAAGGAGCAGGGTCTGAACTCTTACGAGCCCATGGGCTGGTTTGGCCTGTTCCTGCCGGCGGCCACGCCCAAGGCCGTGGTGGACAAGTTCTCGGCGGAAACCCAGCGCGTGCTCAAGCTGCCCGAGGTGCGTGAAAAAATCGAAGCCATGGGCCTGATCCCTGGGGGGGAGAGCATCGACAGCTTCACGAAGGTCGTTCACCATGATGCCGAGGCGTATGCCCGCATCATCCGCGACGCCAAGATCACGCTGAACTGAAGCTCTGGGGCTGGCCATGAGAACCCGCGTCACGCAGCAGTTGGGCATCCGCTACCCCATCCTCCAGGGCGGCATGCAATGGGTGGGCAAGGCCGAGCTGGTCTCGGCTGTGTCCAACGCGGGGGGGCTGGGCATCCTGACGGCCCTGACCCAGCCCACGCCCGAGGCGCTGGCTGCCGAAATTGCACGCACGCGCGGCCTCACCGACCGGCCCTTTGGCGTGAACCTCACCATCTTGCCCACCATCAGTCCGCCGCCCTACGCCGACTACCTGCAGGCCATCATCGATGGCGGGGTCAAGATCGTGGAAACCGCAGGCAACAGCCCGCGTGAATTCATCGGCCGCATGAAGGACGCGGGCATCACCATCGTGCACAAGTGCACCTCGGTGCGCCATGCCCTGTCGGCCGAGCGCAACGGCGTGGACATGGTCAGCATCGACGGTTTCGAATGCGCCGGCCACCCCGGCGAAGACGATGTGCCCGGTCTGGTGTTGATCCCGCTGGCCGTGCGTGCACTCAAGCTGCCGGTGATCGCCTCGGGCGGCATCGCCGATGGGCGCGGCCTGGCCGCTGCACTGGCGCTGGGCGCAGAGGGCGTCAACATGGGCACACGCTTTTTGGCCACGCAAGAAGCCCCCGTGCACACCCACATCAAGCAGGCGTTGGTCGCCGCCAGCGAGCGCGACACCAAACTGATGCTGCGCAGCTTTCGCAACACCACGCGCGTGCTGCGCAACGCCATTTCTGAAGAGGTGGTGGCCACCGAGCAACGCGACGGCGGTTGTGCCTTTGAAGATGTGCGCCACCTGGTGGCCGGCCAGCGCGGGCGCCAGGCCCTGCAATCGGGCGAGGTGGACGGCGGTGTGGTGGCCGCGGGGCAGGTGGTTGGCCTGGTCGACGATGTCCCCTGCTGCGCCGACCTCATTGAACGCATGGTGGCCGAGTGCCGCCAGCAATTGGCCCAGGCGACGCGCTGGGCAGCCCCGGCTGCGGCCGATTTTCAGGAATCCGAGACATGAGTGCGACCGTTGACACCTCCAACCTGTACGACAAGGTGGCCTTTGCCAAGCTGCTGGGTTTGCAGCGCGAAATGGCCGAGGGGGGGGTGTCGCGCATGGTGCTCGAATCTCGCCCCGAGTTGTGCAACAACTTCGAGAACACCCACGGCGGCGTGATCATGACCATGCTGGACATGGCCATGTCCAGTGCCGCCCTGTCCAAGGCCGACTTCAAGAAGGCCGTGATCACGGTGGACATGTCCACCCATTTCCTCAGCCCGGGCAAAGGGCGGCTGGTGGCGCATGGCCGCGCGGTGGGAGGAGGCAAAAGCATTTGCTTTTGCGAGGCCCGCATCGAAGACGCCTCGGGGCGCGAAGTCGCCCGCGCCATGGGCGCTTTCAAGTACGTGGACCCGCACCGCTGAAGGCAGAGTTTTCAAACCCCAAAAGACGAAGGAGACAAGCATGAACAAAAGCATTCGTGGATACCACCGCCGAGCCTGGTTGACCGCCTGCATGGCTTTGGCCAGCACGGGCGTGGCGTGGGCGCAAGCCTCGGGCCCTGCCGTCAAGCTCATCGTCGGCTATGCGGCGGGTGGCCCGGTGGACGCCGCCGCGCGCGTCTTTGCGCCGGTGTTCAGCCGCGAACTCGGTCAGCCGGTGGTGGTGGAAAACCGCGTGGGCGCGGGCGGTGCGGTGGCCGGGCAAACCGTGGTCAAAGCCGCGCCCAACGGGCAGGAAATCTACTTTGCGGCCAGCCCCACCTTGACCATCAGTCCGCATGTGCTCAAAGCCATGACGTTTGACCCGCTCAAGGACCTGACCCCGCTGGCACCGATCCTGAGCTATGCCAACGTGCTGGTCATCAACCAGCAGCAGCCCTTCAAGACCCTGCCCGAGCTGGTGGCACATGCCAAGGCCAACCCGGGACAGCTGGCCTACGGCTCGGCCGGCATGGGCGCTTCCAACCACCTCAGTGGCGAGCTGTTTGCACGCCGCGCCGGCATCGCGCTCAACCATGTGCCCTACAAGGGCAACGCCCCCGCCATGACCGATGTGATGGGGGGGCAGATCCAGATGATGTTCGACATCGTGGGGGGCGCCAAGACCTACATCGACGGCGGCAAGGTGCGGCCTCTGGCGGTGACCTCCAAAGACCGCAACCCGGCGCTGCCGCAGGTGCCGAGCATGACCGAGCTGGGCATCCGCGATTACGACATCGGGGGCTGGTACGGCTTGTACGGTCCGCTGGGCATGGGCGCCGATCTGAACCAGCGCATCGCGGCAGCCACCGCCCGCGCCTTGCAAGACCCCGAGCTGCGCAAGCGCTGGGTTGATCAGGGCTATGTGATCTGGCCTGGCAAGGCCGCCGACCTGGACGAGCGCATGCGCCGCGACCATGCGCTGTGGGCCGAGGTCACGCGTGGCATGCGATTTGAGTGAGCCATGGCACACACACGGATTCACCAATGTTTCGATGAGCGGGTGGCGCAGTCCCCCGACCAGCCCTTCCTGTTCCTGCCCGAGGGCGAGATCACCCTGGGTGCGTTGTCGGCCACGGTAGGCCAACTGGAGGCCGAGTTGCGCGCGGACGGTGTGCGCCTGGGCGACCGGGTGCTGGTGGCCGCCGAAAACTGTCCCGAGCATGTGGCCCTGGTGCTGGCCTGCAGCCGCGTGGGGGCCTGGGCTTGCGGGGTCAATGCCCGCATGACGGCTGCCGAAGTGGAGGCCTTCACCGACAAGGCCGACGCGCGCCTGGTGTACTTCACCACCGGTGTGTCGGCCGCGGCACGCGCGCACGCCGAGCGCCAACCGACGCGGGCCAGCGTGCTGCCCGGCCTGCGGCGCAGCGCCGTGCGGACCCAGGCCACAGTGCAGGAAGGGCCGCTGGCCGAACAGGTGGCGGCAGTCATCTTCACCTCGGGCACCACCGGACAGCCCAAGGGCGTCATGGTCAGCCACGCCGGTCTGCTGCAGTTTGGCCGGGTCTCGGCTGCCTCGCGCCAGCTCGGGGTGCGCGACCGCTCGTATGCCTATTTGCCCATGACGCACATCTTTGGGCTGGGCACCATCTTGATGGCCTCGCTGTACGCCGGCGCGGGCCTGCTCATGCGCAGCCACTTTGACCCGGCCGATGTGTTCGATGCACTCGCCCACAAGGGCATGACGCAGTTGCAAGGGCCGCCGGCCATGTTCACCCGCTTGTTGGCCTGGCTGGACGCGCAGGGCATAGCCCAACCCGCCGCACCCGACCTGCGCTACGTCTATACCGGCGCTGCGCCGCTCGACATGAGCGTCAAGCGTGCGGTCGAGGCACGATTTGGCCGCCCCCTGCACCACGGCTATGGCCTGTCCGAATACGCCGGTGCCCTGACCCTGTGTCCCATGGACGTGGCGCGCGACGACACCAGCGCCGGCTACCTGGTCGACGGTGCCGAGCTGCGCATCGTGGGCAGCGATGGCCAGGATGTGCCGCGCGGCGAAACCGGCGAGATCTGGATGCGCGGTGTGGGCCTGATGCCCGGTTACTTTCGCGACCCCGAGATCACCGCCCAGGTGTTCCGGCCCGGCGGCTGGTATGCCAGCGGCGACCTGGGCCGACAGGCCGAAGACGGTGCGCTGTTCGTGGTCGGTCGCCTCAAGGAGATGATCATCCGCTCCGGCTTCAACGTCTATCCCGGCGAGATCGAGGCGGTGTTGCTGGCCTGGCCCGGTGTGGAAAAAGCAGCGGTGGCCGGCCGCAAGGCGGCCGATGGCAACGAAGACATCCTGGCCTTCGTCGAGCCCCGTGCCGGTGCCTCGCTCGATCTGGACGCCCTGCGTGCGCACCTGCACACCCAGCTCGCCCCCTACAAGCAGCCCTCGGTGTTGCAACAGGTGGCCGACATGCCCATGACCCACAGCGGCAAGGTGCTCAAGCGCGAGCTGGTGGCCCGCCTGCCTTCCACTGTTTGATTCGGTGCCCTCGCCGATGCCCCTTTCAAGGATTCCCCATGACCTCCCCTTCCGCCCAACTCGCCACCTTTGCCGCAACGCTGCGTTTTGAAGACATCCCCGAGCCTGTCGTTCGCAAGACCGAAGACCTGCTGGTCGACTGGTTCGGCTCGGCCGTGGCCGGCCACGGCGCGCGCGCGGTCGAAACCATCCAGCGTTTTGCCCAGGCCATGGGCCCTGCCGACGGCCCCAGCGAAGCAGTGATCAACCGCTCGCGCACCAGCCCCTACCTGGCCGCCATGGCCAATGCCGCGGCCTCGCATGTGGCCGAGCAGGACGATGTGCACAACGGCTCGGTGTTCCACCCGGCCACGGTGGTGTTTCCGGCGGCACTGGCTGTGGCCCAGGCTTTGGGCGCCAGCGGCCGCCAGCTGCTGGCGGCGTCGGTGGTGGGCTACGAGGTGGGCATCCGTGTGGGTGAATTTCTGGGGCGTTCGCATTACCGGGTGTTCCACACCACCGGTACCGCGGGCACGCTGGCCGCTGCAGCGGCCGTGGGCCACCTGCTGGGGCTCAACCCGCAACAGATGCAGCACGCGCTGGGTTCGGCCGGCACGCAGTCGGCCGGCTTGTGGGAGTTTTTGCGCACCGCCGCCGACAGCAAGCAATTGCACACCGCGCATGCCGCCGCCGCTGGGCTGATGTCGGCCTATCTGGCACGCGATGGCTTCACCGGGGCGGCTGCCATTTTGGAAGGCCCGCAGGGCATGGCCGCGGGCATGTCGAGCGACGCCGACCCGGCGCGCCTGGTGGACGGCCTGGGCAGCCGCTGGGCCACAGCCGAGACCTCGTTCAAGTACCACGCCAGCTGCCGCCACACGCATCCCGCGGCCGACGCGCTGTTGCAGGTCATGCAGACCCATGGTCTGAAACCGGCCGACATCGCCCGCGTGGTGACGCACGTGCACCAGGGTGCGATCGACGTGCTGGGCCCTGTGGTGCGTCCGACCACGGTGCACCAGAGCAAGTTTTCCATGGGCACGGTGCTGGGCCTGGTGGCGCAGTTCGGGCACGCCGGTCTGGCCGAGTTCGACGACCACTTTCTCAGTGAGGTCACGCAGGTGCTGCGCGACAAGGTCGAGATGGCGCTCGATGCCGAGGTCGACAGCGCTTACCCGCAGCGCTGGATTGGCAAGGTCACGGTGACCACCCAGGATGGCCGTGTGCTGCACGGCCGCGTGGACGAGCCCAAGGGCGACCCGGGCAACACCTTGTCGCGCCAGGAAATCACCGACAAGGCGATCCGACTGGCCACCTACAGCCAAGGCGCCAGCGAGGCCGACATGCGTCGCGCCGTCGACGCCCTTTGGCAGGTGGCCGGCTGGCCCCGCGTGGGCGCGTTGTTGCCCTGATCGCGATCGGTGCGCCCCACCCGCAGGGGGTGGCGGGCGCAGCCGGTGCGGGTGGCACAATCCGCGCCATGAGTGTGCATTTCGATCTGGTGGACCTGCGTCTGATGGTGCGGGTGGCCGAGGCCAGCAGCCTGACCCGGGGCGCTGAGGCCTCGTTCCTGTCGCTGCCGGCGGCCAGCACCCGCATCAAGCACCTCGAAGAAAGCATTGGCGCCAAGCTCTTCAACCGCAACAGCCAGGGCGTGACCCTGACCCCGCCGGGGCAGGCTTTTGTGCACCGGGCCCGTTTGGTGCTGAACCAGATCGAGCACCTGCGCGGCGATCTGCAGGAATACGCCAGCGGCATCAAGGGCCACCTGCGTGTGTACGCCAACACCACCTCGCTGAGTGAATTTTTGCCCGAGGTGTTGCGCCGCTACCTGGCCACCCACCCCGATGTGAACATCGACCTGCAGGAAAAGCTCTCCAACGAGATCGTGCGCGCGGTCATCGACGGCAAGACCGACATCGGCATCGTGGCCGGTTCGGTCAACACCGAAAGCCTGCAAACCATCGCCTACCGGTCGGACAGCCTGGTGCTGGTGGTGCCGCAAGGCCATGCGGTGGCCGAGCTGCCCAGCCTGCCGCTGCGCGATGCGCTGGCGTTTGACCACGTGGGCCTGCACGAGGCCAGCGCGCTGCACGCTTTTTTGAACCGCGAATGCGAACGCCTGAACCAGCCGCTCAAGCTGCGCATCCGGGTCAACAGTTTCGAGACCGCATGCCGCATGATCGAAGCCAAGGTGGGGGTGGGCGTGTTGCCCGAATCGGCGGCGCGCCGCCATGCCGCGCACATGGCCATCCGCATCGTGCCCCTGTCCGACCCCTGGGCGCTGCGCGCCATGCACATCTGTGTGCGCCAGCTCGACGAGCTGCCCGGTTTCGCGCGCGACCTGATCGAGCTGCTGACCGAAGACGCACGCCAGAGCCAGGCCGCCAGCGCCTGAGCCCCGCCTTTTTGCCAATCCTTTTGATGTTTTCGGCCATGTGAGGGCGGGGGCTGTCCCGTTACGCTGTCTTCAGCCCATGTGCCCACAAACAACCGGTCGAAACGGCCACTCAAGGAGACACGCATGCGCCCACACGATCACCCGCTCAGCCGGCGCAAAGCCCTGCTGGCCCTTTCCTCTTTGGCGCTGGCAGGTCCCGCTGCAGCGCAGCCGGCGTTTCCCTCGCGCCCGATCCAGCTGGTCTTGCCGTTCCCGGCCGGCGGTTCAATGGACCCCATCTTTCGCTCCTTGGCGGAAGCCGCCTCGCGCGAACTGGGGCAGCCGGTGGTGTTGATGCACAAGCCCGGCGCGGGCGGTGTGATGGGCACCGCCGCGCTGGCCAGCATGAGCGAGGCCGACGGTTACACCCTGGCCGTGATGCACAACTCGGTGATCCGCGCGCCGCTGGTGCAAAAGGTCAACTTCGACCCGCGCACCGACTTCAGCTATGTGCTGGGCCTGTTCAACCTCATCACCGGCATCTGTGTGGCCCAGGACGCGCCTTGGCAAAACCTGGGCGAACTCCTGGCCGACGCCAAAAAGCGACCGGGCGCACTCAGCTGGGGCACCGTGGGGGCCATCAGCATCAACCGCATCGTGGCCGAACGCATGGCCCGCATGGCCGGCACCTCGTTCAACATGGTGCCGTTCAAGGGCGGGGGTGAGGCGTTCACCGCCCTCATCGGCCGCCACCTCGACGTCTATGGCGATCCGGGTTTTGGCGCGCAAGTGCGGGGAGGCAAGGTCCGCTTGCTGGCCACCTTCACCGACGAGCCGCTCAAGACCCACCCGGGCGTGCCCACGGTCAAGAGCCAGGGTTTCGATCTGAGCATCGATTCGCCGATGGGCTTGGTGGCGCCCAAAAACCTGCCGCCTGCCGTGGCGCAGCGCCTGTCGGCGGCCTTTCGCAAGGCGGCGGCCGATCCGGTCTACCGCACGCAACTCGAGAACTTCGACATGCAGCCCAACCTGATGTCGGGCGAGGCCTACACCGCCTATGCCCGCACCGCGTACGACCGCGACGCGCGCATGCTCAGTGAGATCGGTTTCAAGCTCGAATGACGCAGGGCGAGGAAAAAACATGCAAGCCGTAGTCTCGGACGATCCGCAGCAGATTTTTGCCAAAGTGCCGTTCACCCGCAGCCTGGGGGTGCGGCGCGATTTTTCGCAAGGCGGTCAGGCCCGCCTGTCGCTCGATCCACAGCCGGAGCACGGCAATGTCATCGGTGCGGTGCATGGCGGCGTGGTGGTGACCTTGCTCGATGTGGTCATGGCCAGCGCCGCGGTGTCGGCGGTGGACTTCGAAAAAACCGTGGTCACGCTCAACCTCGACACCTGCTTTGTCGAGCCCGGCCGGGGGCCCTTGGTGGCCGATGGCGAGGTGGTCAGCCGTGACGATGCGCTGGTCTGGTGCCGCGCCCAGGTCACCGACGCACAAGGCCGCCTGGTGGCCAAGGCACAAGGCTCGTTCCGCTACCTGCCGCGTCCGCAAACCCAGACCACGTCGGCTGCAGGAGGCACCCCATGAGCACCCCGCTGACCACAGCCGATCTGGTGCAGCAGCTTGAACAGGCGATGGTGCAGGCTGCCCAGCCCCACCACGCCGGGCGCACCCTGGTCACGGTCGATGTGCACCTGTCTTGCATGCGGCCCGCGCATGGCCCGCTGGTGGCCAGTGCCCAGGTGGTGGGCGGTGGCAAGACCTTGAGGTTTTGCGAGGCCCAGCTGCACGACAGCGCGGGCACTGTGGTGGCCCAGGCGCTGGGCACGTTGCGGGCGGTCTGAGAGGAGCTTGCCGTCAGCCCGGGCGGCGGTTGACCAGCACGATGCCCAGGGCCACCAGGGCCAGCGCACCCAGCAGCGTGGGCGTGACCTGTTCCCCCAGCATCAAGGTGCCAAACAACAGCGCGAACAGCGGTGTGAGGAACACGAACACCGAGATCTTGGTGGCCGGGTAGCGGCCCAGCATCCACATCCAGGCCAGGTAGCTGGCGAACGCGCCCACGCCGGCCTGCACCAGCATCAGGGCCCAGGTGGTGCCGCTCCAGCGGAACGACCAGTTTTCGCCCATCGCCAGCGACACGCCCGACAACGACACAGCCGTGAAGGCCACCTGGTAGAACAGCAGCTTTTCGGGCGAGATGCGCGTCAGGCCGGTGGCCCGGATCGTCACGGTGGTCAGCCCCCACAGGGCGCCCGCCAGCAGGCCCAGCCAGTCGCCGCGCGCGCTGCCTCCGCCCATGCCCTCGTGCAGCGCAAACACCACCGCCACAAAAGCGCAGACCAGGCCCAGCCATTGCACGGGGCGCAGCCGTTCGGCCGGCACGAACAGCGGCACCAGCGCCGCCACCCAAAAGGGCGAGGTGTAGAGAAACACCGTCAGGCGCGAGGCGGCGGTGTATTGCAGGCCCAGGTAGATGCAAGCGAACTCGCCCGCAAACAAGGCGCCCGCGAGCAGGCCCGCCCACAGGCTGCCGTCACGCTCAAACAGCGCGATGCCGCGCCAGCGGCACCAGCCCATGAGCAGCCCCGTGGCGCCCACGCAGCGCAGCCCCGCCTGCATGACCGGTGGCGCTTCGGGCAAGGCGAGCTTGACCAGGATTTGCTGCAGACCCCAGAACATGCAACACACCAGCAGCAAGCTGCTGGCCAGTGTGTCGAGGTGGTCCTTACGTTGAACAGGTGTGGACATGGCGCGCATTGTGGCGCCAACCGCGCCGCGGCGGTGTCGTGTGCGTGCGGGTGGGCGGGTAACATGGCCGCATGTTGTTGCCCCATTTCACCGCGCTGGGCGCGGGCCCCACGGTGCTGATGCTGCACGGCGCTGGTGGCAGTTACCGCAGCTTTGCGCCGCAGGTCGAGCAGTTGGCGGTGCAGGGTTTTCGGGCGGTGGCCTGGGACATGCCCGGTTATGGCCTGAGCGCCCCGGTGGAGCCCTATGGCGTGCGCGGCCTGGCGCAAAGCTGCATCCGCCTGATCGAAGCCCTGCTGCCGCCCGACATGCCCGCAGACCGGCGCCAGGTGGTTCTGCTGGGCCATGGCCTGGGCGGCATGGTGGCGCAGGAGGTGGTGATGCGCCGCCCCGAACGGGTCAGCCGGCTGGTGCTCTCGGGCAGCACCAGCGGCCCGGCATCGGGCTGGGCCCAGGACGCCGAGCAGCAATTGGCCCTGCTGGACAGCGGTGCCAGCATGCACCAGATGGCCGAGCAGATCTTGCCCGCGCAGATCGGGCCGCTGGCGCTGGCCGAAGGCGTGCAGCTGGCGCGCCACTGCATGGCGCAGCTGTCGCCCGTGACCTACCGACAAGCCTTGCAGGCGCAGGCCGCGTTCGACCGTGACGCGGCGCTGGCCCACATCCATGTGCCCACGCTGCTGATTGCCGGCGAGCACGACCGCCTGGCCCCGGGGGCAGCCATTGAACGCATGGCGGGCAAAATCCAGGGCAGCCGCTGGGTGCAGATGCCCGGCATTGGCCACTGGCCGCACCTGGAAGCGCCCGACGCCTTCGACGCTTTGTTGCTGGATTTCTTGCGCGAGCGCGCCCAGCGGTGGCTGCACTGAGGGAGCAGGGATGAAAAGAAGAGATCTCAACCGCCTGGCGCTGGTCTGGGCCTTGTCGGCCTGGGCGCAGGTCACGCCCGCTGTGGCCAGTGGCCGCCGGTTCGCCGGGCCTGTCTGGCAAGGCCAGCCCTTTGCCCTGGGCGTGGCCAGCGGCCAGCCCCGGTCCGACAGCGTGGTGCTGTGGACCCGGCTGGTGTTTGCCGAAGCCGACCGCGCCTGGCAGGCCCAGCCGCAGGCGGTGGTGTGCGAGGTGTTTGCCGACGAGGCCTTGCGCCAGCCGGTGCGCCGCTGGCAGGTGGAAACCGACGCGCAGCGCGGCCACAGCGTGCATGTGCTGGCGCAGGGCTTGCAGCCGGGGCGCAGCTACTGGTACCGCTTTGTCTGCGGCAGCGCCAGCAGCACTGTGGGCCGCACACGCACCAGCCCTGCCCCCGAGGCGCGTGTGCAACAGCTGCGCATCGGCCAGGCCTCGTGCCAGCATTTCGAGCAGGGCCACTACGCGGCCCACCGCGAGATGGCGCAGCGTGACCTCGACTTCGTGCTGTTCCTGGGCGACTACATCTACGAAAGCAGCAACCCCAAATACCGCATTCGCACGCACCTGGGCGGTGTGCCCCAAACGCTGGACGAGTACCGCCAGCGCCACGCCCAGTACAAAGGCGATGCCGACCTGCAAGCCTGCCATGCGGCGCACCCCTGGGTCATGACCTGGGACGACCACGAGGTGGTCAACGACTACGCCAATGACCGCGGCCGCGACGAGGGCGATGCCGCGGCCTTTTTGCGCCGCCGGGCCGCCGCCTACCGCGCCTATTTCGAGCACATGCCGCTGCGCCTGGGGCCCGACGCGCAGGTGCCGCACCAGATGCGCATCCACGACCGCATGGCCTGGGGGCAGTTGGCCGAGCTGTGGACGCTGGACTGCCGCCAGTACCGCGACCACCAGGCCTGCCCCGACCCGAACCGGGGCGGCGCGCGCGTGGTGGTGGGCTGCGACGCTTTGCAGGATGCGCGCCGCAGCATGCTGGGGGCGGCGCAAGAGTCCTGGCTGATGCAGGGCCTGGCCGACAGCCCTCGGCGCTGGAAGATCCTGGGCCAGGCGACCCAGATGAGCTCATCGGGCGTGGCCACGCCGCTGGGGCGCAGCAGCTTCAACGACGCCTGGGACGGTTACCCGCTGGCGCGCGAACGCCTGCTCTCGGGGCTGGCCGACATGCGCCTGCAAAACGCGTTGGTGCTGGGGGGCGATGTGCACATGAACGTGGCCGCCAACCTGCGTGTGCGGCCCAACGACGAGCAATCGCCCGTGGTCGCCAGCGAGATCGTGACCACCTCGGTCAGCTCGCGCGGCATGGGAGAGTCTTTGCTGGCCAGCATCCGAGACAACAACCCGGACATCCGGCATGCGCGGTCAGATGAGCGTGGCTACACCTTGCTGGACGTGCGTCCTGAGGGGGTGTCGGTGGTGTTCAGGGCCACGCCGCACCCGGTGCAAGCGGACAGCGTGTTGCGCGACCAGGCCCGCTTTGAGGTGGTGGCCGGCCGCGCAGGGGTGCAGGCCGCATAAAGGGCCTGCACGCCGGGGGGTTAGCGAACCATCAGCACCGGCACCTTGCTGTGGGCCATCACCTGGGTGGCGACCGAGCCCATCACCAGGTTGCCAAACAGGCCGTGCCCGTGGGAGCCCATGACCACCATGTCGAATTTGCCCGACTCGGCCACCTTGCAGATGGTCTCACCTGCATGGCCGACCTTGGACACCGACTTGGGGTTGATGCCATGGCGCACCAGGAATTGTGTGGCTGGGCCGAGCACTTTTTCGGACTCTTCGCGGTACCAGATGTCGGTGGCTTCCTTGCCCACCACGCGGCGCGCATGCACGGGCAATTGTGCTTGCACCGTCAGCAGCGTGAAGTTGTTGCCGTTGGCGAATTGTTCGCTGTGCGTGACCAGGTAGGCCAGCATTTTCTTGGTGTAGGCGCTGCCGTCGACTGCGAGCAAGATCTTCATGGTGGGGTCTCTTTCAAAGGGTGGGGCAATGCTTGATTTTAGACACAGCGGGTGGCGTTCAGGGGGGCCACAAACTAAGGCGCACACCGGGTGGGGGTGCATGCGAAGTCAATCGTCAGGCACGGCGCAAAGCGGGCCTGCTCGCCTTTGCTGGCATAGCCCAACGGGTTGGCCACCACGCGGCAGCCAGCGTGCACATAGTCGCTGGGGCAATGCAGGTGCCCGTGCAGCCACAGCTGCGCTTGTGGCAAGAGGGCATCGAGCGCGTTGCAAAAACCGGCCGTGCCCGGCACCAGGCCATAGCGTGGGTCGGCGCTGCGCAGGCTGGGCGCAAAGTGCGTGACCACCACCGTGGGGCCGTCGTGGGGCGTGGCCAGCGCATCGCTCAGCCATTGCTGGCACAGCAGCGCCTGCTCGCGCACCTGCGCGGCCAGCCAGGGTTCGCCCTGGCGTGTGGTGCCGGTTTTGCGCAGGTAGTAGTTGGCGGCGCTGAAAGCCTTGGTCCGTGCCTTGAGCTGGGCGGTGTAGCCGCCCGGCACGGCGTGCGCCGGTGGGGCTTCGGGCAGGGTCTGGCCGGCCAGTGGGCCGAGTGCGTCAAAGTCGGTCCACAGCGTGGTGCCGACAAAGCGCACGCCCTGCAGCGTCAGCACTTCGCGCTCCAGCCAGGTGATGCCCAGGCGGGCGCAGGTCTCGCGCAAGCGCACATGGGCGGCGTCGAAGTCCATGCCGTCGTATTCGTGGTTGCCCGGCACGAACAGCACGGGCGTGGGCCAGCCCCGCTGCGGCGAGAAGCGGCCCAGGCCAAAGTCGGGGTCGTCCAGCGCGCTCAGGGCCGAGCCCCCTTGGTAGGAGCCGATGTCGCCCGCGAGCACCAGCACATCGGCCTGCGGGGCGGGTGTGGGGACAAAGCCGGGGTTGTTTTCCAGATGCAGGTCGGACAGCAGCTGAATCTTCATGTGGACAACTCCGCCATGCGCCCGCCGCTGAAGGCGGCCTGTGTCACCTCGATCAACTGCTGGCGCAGCCATTGGTGTGCCGGGTTGTTGTGGTGGCGTTCGTGCCACAGGGCCTCCACGTGCACGGGGGGGACCTCCAGCGGCAACTGGCGCACCCCCAGTTGTTCGGCCATGCCGGTGGTGGGCACGAAGTGCCAGGGCAGCACCGTGAGCAAGTCGGAGTTGACCACCACCCGACCGGCCGTGAAGAACTGGTTGACGGTGAGCACGATGCGGCGTTGGCGCCCGATGGACGACAGGGCTTCGTCCACATAGCCATAGGGCCGGCCCGAGAAACTCACCAGCAGGTGGCGCGCGGCGCAGTAGGTGTCGAGCGTGAGCGGGCTGTGCGCCAGCGGGTGGCCGCGCCGCATGACACACACGTATTCGCCCGCATACAGGCGCTGGTGCTCAAAGTTGATGGGCTCGCCGGTCTGGGCGCGGGCCGTCAGGTCGGTCAGCACGGCCGGAAAGTAGCCCAGGGCCAGATCGGCCATGCCATCGCTCAGCATGCGCCGGGGGTCGCGTGTGGTCAGCGGCACCACCCGCACCGACACGCCCGGCGCCGCTTCTTGCAGGCGAATCGCCAGGCCGCCCATGAGTTCGGCGGCGGTGGCGTCGGCCATGGCCAGCACAAAGGTGCTGGTGGCCTCAAACGGGGCGAAGCTGCTGGGCACGATGGCGCTTTGCAGCTGGCGCAGGGCCTGGCGCACGCTGGGCCACAAGGCCAGCGCGCGCGGCGTGGGCTCGATGCCCTGGCCGGCGCGCTGCACCAACTCGTCGCCCAGGGTGTCGCGCAGCCGGCGCAGCGCATTGCTCACGGCCGGTTGGGTCAGCGCCAGGTTGCGCGCCGCCCGCGTCAGGCTGCGTTCGGCCATGACTTCGTCAAACACCCGCAGCAGGTTCAGGTCCAGGGTGCGAAAGGATGGAGGGCTGGGGGCAGGCATATTCATCACCAATATGAATGATACCCATCATCAATATAAAGTTGAATAACACAGGTGAAAACCCTAATATTCAGCTTGTGATTTTGGCAAATACCGCAAAAAAGCCAATTCAACCGATCTCAAGGGAAGCAAAAATGAACGCACAAACACACTCCAACCTCTCCAGCGCTCCGGTCGAGCGCACCTCTTCGCGCGCTCTGGCGAGCCTGCTGCTGGCTGCCGGTGTGTCGGCCCTGGTGGTGGTGGCCGACCAGCTGATGGACCCGTGGGCCGAGCGCCACGAACTGGCCGCCTGGATGGTGCTGTGGGGCATTGCCGTGGCCGCCATCGTGCTGTTGCGCGGCATCACCCGCATCGTGGCCCGCCAAGCCATGAGCCGTCTGGATGGCTGGTCTGCCGGTGTGGCCAAGCGCCGCGCCGACGAGCGCCTGTGGAGCATGGCCCAAACCGACCCGCGCCTGATGGCCGACCTGCAAGCCGCCCTGGACCGCAGCGGCAACGGCCCCGCCAAAGACGTGGTGGACCTGACCCAGCGTCGCGTTGCCCGCATCCTGCGCGACCGTCTTTACTACATCTGATCGCCTTTCGGCGATCCCCTTCAAGGCCTCTTCGTGAGGCCTTTTTTCATGGTGCGGCGGGTTCAGGCCTTGGGCGCCACCACGTTGACCGGCGCGCCACGCACAAAGGCCTCGACGTTGTCGATCAGCTGGTCCGCCAGGGCCTGGATGGCTTCGGCGCTGGCCCAGGCCACGTGCGGCGTGAGGATGAAGTCAGGGCGCTCGAGCAGGGCCATGAAGGGGTGGTCGGCCGGTGGCGGCTCCACGCTGGTCACGTCGAAGGCTGCGCCAGAAATCTGGCCGGCTTGCAGCGCCGGCCCCACGGCCGCTTCGTCGACCAGGCCGCCGCGCCCGGTGTTGATGAGCAGCGGGTGGCGCGCCATCTGCGCGAACTCGGCCGCGCCGATCATGTGGCGGG
>JACCDU010881136.1_pt1 | contig 47216 bp, 41 predicted proteins | sample 7446081 | NCBI WGS metagenome assembly JACCDU01 (sample SAMN15323447, study PRJNA562643) | freshwater metagenome | isolation source: river surface water | place: USA:Blue River Watershed | collected 2017-08-17 | reverse complement strand
CGCCGACCTGGTCGGCCAGCAGCAGGCCCTTGTAGACCACAGTGCGCGCCGACATCGACGGCACGAAGAATTCTTTGCCATGCAACAGGTTCAGGCCCTGGATCGCATGGCCCGACGACTTGCGGATCACATACAGCTTGCGTTCAAGCGCATCGGTGACCATGATATCGGCGCCGCGGCCGATGAAGATCTGGCGAATCACCGGCTCTTTTTCGCGCACGGTCGGCGACATCGGCATCTCGCGGTTGACCGGCACGTCGCGCCAGCCGAGCACGACCTGGCCTTCGGCCAGCACCGCGCGCTCGATCTCTTGTTCGCAAGCGATGCGCGATGCCTGCTCTTTCGGCAGGAACACCATGCCAACGCCATATTCGCCCGGTGGCGGCAGCGTCACGCCCTGTTTGGCCATCTCTTCGCGATAGAACTGGTCCGGGATCTGGATCAGGATGCCGGCGCCATCGCCCATCAGCGGGTCGGCACCGACCGCGCCCCGATGGTCGAGGTTCTTCAGGATGAGCAGACCCTGCTCGACGATGGAATGGCTTTTCTGGCCCTTGATATGGGCGATGAAACCGACGCCGCAAGCGTCGTGTTCGTTATTCGGGTCGTATAGGCCTTGCGCGTCCATGGCGGTGCTCCACTACTTTGGGAAAGACCCGCAAGAATAGTGCAATGCAATACAGACTTCAATCGAAATAAATTGGGGTCGGATGCTATTTAATCACAGCCTCAAAACGGTGCAAAATTAAATGGGGTCAGATTAGTAATGGCGCAGGTTTTGGGTCGAATTGCACCACTTCAACCGGGCTTGCGGGCGACCCCGCCGGCCGTCGCGGTGCGCTCGCCCCGCCCGACTCGGGCGGGGACCGCAGCGCCGGACATGCTGCCGGATTTGCGCGACCCGGACGCTGGCGTGACCTTGGGCGGCCGGCCGCGGCGCGCCGGCTCGAGGCGGCGCGCGGTCAGTTTGGCAAGCGACGCACGAAACGCGTCGGATCCCAGTGCCCAGGCCTTGCGGGTGGCATCGATGATGGCCTCGGCCACCCTGGGCGCCGGCGGTGTCGCGCACAACTGCTTGTAGACCGCTTCGCGCTCGAATGGCGTATTGCCGAGCTTCCAGTAGGCCGGATGGTCGGTCAGCCAGGCTTGCCGGCGCGCGCCGGTGTGGTGCGCATGACTGGACCAGCGGTAATGTTCGATGTCCATGCTCACCGCATCATGCAAGGGCTGGTATTCGATCAGGTGGGCGCAAGGCACGAAGTAATCGTCTGCCTCCATCACGGTCGCGCGGAAGCGCCCTTCCCAAAGGCTACCGCTGCGTTGGTGCCGCGCATTGAACCAGGGCACGTACTGGCGGCCGATGGCTTGCATCATCTTGCCAAGCGCGTCTTCGGCCGAGGGCGTCGCCAACAACTGCACACGATTCGGCAGCAAGACATAGGCATGAATGGCGACGCCATATTGTTGCGCCATCTGGCGCAACGCGGTCAGGAATTGCTGGTAGTCGGTTTCGTCGAGGAAGACGAGTTGGTCGTTATTGCCACGCGCGATCACATGATGCAGATGGTTCGCGACGACCAAGCGGGGAAGGCGTGCCATGGGTTCAAAAGTGCTGCAAGCGCACGGTAGCCGGGGACAAGGAACGCATGCGGCCAAGCATAGCATGCACCCGATGCGACACTGGCCGCCGGTCAATGCAAGTGCTTGCGATGCCAGTCGGTGAATTGCGCAGCCGGCAGCGGATGGCTGATGAAATAGCCTTGCGCCTGCGTGCAGCCGGCCGCCTGCAGTTGTTCCAGCTCTGCACCCGACTCGACGCCTTCGGCCGTCAGCTCCAGTTGCAAGCTCTGGCCCAGCGCAATGATGGTGCGGACGATGGCAAGGCTGGCCGGGTCATCGCGCATGCGACGCACGAAGCTCTGGTCGATCTTGAGCCGGTCGAGCGGCAGCGTCGACAGCAGGCTGAGGCTGGAATAGCCGGTGCCGAAATCATCGAGCGCCACCTTCACGCCCAGCGACCGCAAGACATCAAGAATGCTGATCGCTTCATGCACATTGCCCATCACCATGCTCTCGGTGACTTCCAGCTGAAGGAATGACGGATCGATGCCGGATTCGCGAATCACGGCCCCCAGCTGGTCGGCGAAGGCAAGATTGCGGAACTGCGCTGGCGACACGTTGATCGAAATCGGGAATGAAGGCAAATTGCTGGCACGCCACGCTTCTTGCTGGCGACAGGCTTCGCGTACCACCCATTCCCCCAGCTCACCGATCATCCCGCTGGCTTCGGCCACCGGAATGAACACCGACGGCCCGACCAGCTGTCCCGCGCGCGACACCATCCGCACCAGCGCCTCGGCGCCGACCAGGTGGCCGTCATCGAGCCGGATCACCGGCTGGTAATGCAGCACCAGCCCTTCGTGATTCAACGCATGGCGCAATTCCTTTTCGATCGCGCGCGCTTCTTCCGCGCGCGCATCGAGCTCTTCGGAATACACGTGGAAGCCGGCGCGCCCACCCTGCTTGGCCTCATACATCGCACGATCTGCTGCGTGCAGCAAGGTGTCGAAATCGGCGCCGTGATCGGGATAGCGCGCGATGCCGATCGATGGCGTCACCTCGAGGCTGATGTCATCCATTCGTATCGGCTGGCTGACGGTGCGAAGAATATGTTGCGCGACCGTGCATTCATGCAGGCGGCCTTCAGCCTGGCTCAGCAACACAACGAATTCATCGCCGCCCAGCCGCCCCACCAGGTCCGCCTTGCGGGTGCAGGCCGACAGCCGCTGCGCGACTTCCTTCAATACATGGTCGCCGGCTTCATGGCCATAGGTATCGTTGATGGGCTTGAAGCGATCGAGATCGATGAAGAGCAGCGAGGTACGGCGGGATCCGCGCGCGGCAGCGGCCAGCATGCGATTGCCATACTCGAAGACCAGCGCGCGATTCGGCAAGCCTGTCAGCGGATCGTACAGCGCCGCCGTGCGTATGCGCTCCTGCGCGTCGCGCCGATCGGTAATGTCGAGCAAGGAGCCGACATACGCGACCACTTCGTCGTTGTCGGCGCGCTGCGGCCTCGATGCGCCGATCATCCAGCGGTAAGCGCCGTCGGCGCGACGCGCACGAAATTCGCACTCGAAACTGTTCCCTTGCCGGACCGCCTCGGCCAGCACGGCTTCAACGCGCTCCCTGTCATCCGGATGCACGACATCCAGCCAGCCGTGACCGAGCGCCGTCGCCGGCATCTGCCCGCTGAATTCGAACCAGCGCCGGCTGAAAAACGTGGCGCGCCCGTCAGGGTCGGCGACCCACAGCTTGGCCGGCGCAGCATCTGCCGCATCGCGAAAGCGTTGTTCGCTGGCGCGCAGCGCCTCCTCGGCGGCCACGCGCGCACTGATGTCGCGCAGGATGATGGTGGCCTGCACGTCGCCCGGCAGGCAGGCGATGGAGGCCTCGAGCTGGAACTCCTCGCCATTCGCCCGCAAGCCTGTCAGGGTTTGCAGCGCAGCGGCACGGCGCGATGCCCTGCTGCCAAATACACTGCGCAGATGCGCGTCATGCGCGGCACTGTAATGCGGCAGCAATTCCTCGATCCGCCGCCCGTGGGCTTCGGCAGCCGGCAAACGGAAGATGGTTTCGGCCGCTGCATTGAACAGCACGATGCGCTGTTCGCGATCGATGCTGATCACGGCATCCATCGCGGATTGAAAGATGCCGGCGAAACGCTGGCGGCTCTCGGACAAGGCGCCCAGTGCAGCACGGCGCATGGACTCCAGTTCGGCCAGCCAGCTGACCGTGCGCATGAGCAGCAGGAACATGCCGGCCACGCTCCCCAGCAGGAACAAGGCGCCGCGCGCCTGATGGTCATACCAGCCCATGTGCCAGCCAAAGCTTGCAGCAACGCAGGTCAGAACAATCAGCGCGATGCTACCCGGCAGCACCCGCCGCGCTGCGGTGCCTTCCGAACCCAGGCTGACAAACCAGCGCATGCCACCCACGGTCGGGCGGGCGGCCAGGATGCCAGCGCTGAGCAACAGCATCGCGATGGCCGTGTGCGGCGCCATCGCATTGCTGTGGATCAGTCCGGCGATGTCGATGATCTGGAAACCGTAACCGACCAGCGCCAGCACGGGGGGCAGTACGGCCAGCATCGCCAGCCATTCGGACGGCGATTGGCCGGATGCAGAGCGACGATCGAGTTGTCCGATCGCGATGCCACCCAGGATTAGCGAGATTGCAGCATTTGACGAGACACGTCCGGGATAGCTGGTATACGGCGCCGGCGCGCTATCGCGCACCAGCAACTGATCGATGCCCAGGTCCAGGCCGGTCAATTGCTGCAACAAGATCAGCGTACAGAAGCCTGCGACAGCCAGCCCCAAACCTTTTCCCAACTGCTGCCAGTACGATCGGGTACCGGGGCGAACCAGCCACAAAGCCAGACCCGACACCAACAGGCAGAGCGCTGTATTGGCTTTCATAGAGGCCCAGCCGGTGACCAGGTATTGCAGCCGAGGTATGCCGAGCATCCAACCCGCAAATACGCTGCCACCCGATACCATGACAGACAGCGCGAGCCAGCCCTGCGCTAGCCGCAGCGTTTCAACGAGGCGCAGGTCGAGCGTGCCATCGATATCGGTGGCAGCAGGGCTCACCAGCGGGTCGGCATACGGAGCAAGCATTCACGACCATGGGCATCCGTGCGGAGCGAGCCGAACGGCATGCGCGTCTCATCCGAAACAGCTTCATTCTGGCAGAAAGTGAAAGCGGTGCAAACGCATCGCATGCTGCCGACCGCCAGGGCGCCTTTCCGGCCCGTGCGCCTGCCGGCAATGGGGGTATGCCAAAGAAAAACCCCGGCAAGAGCCGGGGTTTTCGATGAAGACCCGCCGTGTTCTGCGCTACATCAGAACGGAATGTCGTCGTCGATGTCGGACAGGTTCGGTGCCTTGGCCGGTGCACGGGCCGGCGCCTGTGCCGGCGCGCGCGATGGTGCGCTGTAACCGCCGTCATCCATCTGCGCGCTGCCACCGCCGGCGCCGGCGCGGCTGCCCAGCATCTGCATGGTGTCAGCGACGATCTCGGTCGAATATTTTTCGACGCCGTCCTTGTCGGTGTACTTGCGGGTCTTGAGACGACCTTCAACGTAAACCTGCGAACCCTTCTTCAGGTACTGGCCGGCGATCTCGGCCAGCTTGCCGAAGAACGCGATGCGATGCCATTCGGTCGCTTCTTTCTGTTCGCCGCTGGCCTTGTCGCGCCACTTGTCGGTGGTGGCCACGGCAATATTGGTCATCGCATCGCCGCTGGGCATGTAACGCGTCTCCGGATCACGTCCGAGGTTGCCAACGATGATGACTTTATTGACCGATGCCATACAGATCTCCTGTGGGGATGAGTGCGCCGGCGGCTTTCACCGGCATGAATCAGGTGGGGACTGCCTCGCGTCGGGCGCGACGCGGCAGGTTCTTCATGGATGACGCAATTATAAGCCAGCCCACCGTCAGCAGGCAGCCGGCGCTGAACACGGCAGCGCCGCCAAAATGCTGTGCCAGCAGTCCGCCGCCCGCGCCGCCGGCGAACAGGCCGATGGCCTGCATCGTGTTGTAGACGCCGAGCGCGGCGCCGCGCGAACCGGTAGGCGCCAGGCGCGACACCAGCGACGGCTGGCTCGCTTCCAGCACGTTGAACGCGACAAAGAAGGCCAGCAACAGGCCGACCAGCAAGCTGAACGACAGCACCGGCTGCGACACCGCGAAACGCAGGCCAAGCTCCACCAGCAGCAGCAAGGCAATCGCCGACAGGAACACGTGCTTCATCTTGCCCTGCTTTTCACCGACAAAGATCGGCGGCAGCATCAGCACGAAGGACGCCAGCACCACGGGCAAATAAATTTTCCAGTGCTCGGTGATCGCCATACCTCCGGCATTCACCAGCACATTCGGCAGCACCACGAACATCGACATCTGTATCGCATGCAACGCGAACACGCCGACATTCATGCGCATCAGTTCGGGATTGCGCAGCACATCAATGAAGGAGGCTTGCTCTGGTGCGCGAGGGGGAGCTTCCGGCGTCACGTACAGCACCACAAAGATCGCAGCCGCCGACAGGCAGGCGACCAGCAGGAACATGCCGCGCATGCCGACGGCCGCATACAACAGCGGTGCGATCACCAGCGAGGCCGCATAGGTCAGGCCGATCGAAGCACCGACCATGGCCATCGCCTTGGTGCGGTGTTCGTCGCGGGTCGAATCGGCAATCAAGGCAGTCACCGCTGCCGACACCGCGCCCGCGCCTTGCACTGCGCGACCAACGATGACCCAAACGACATGCTGATCCACTGCAGCGATCAACGAACCAATAATGAAGAGCAGCAGCCCGATCACGATGATGCGCTTGCGGCCATAACGATCGGACGCAATACCGAACGGAATCTGGCCGAACGCCTGTGTCAGCCCATACATGCCCATCGCCAGCCCGACCAGCGTTGCGTTATCGCCGCCGGGTAATGAACGCGCATGAAAGGCGAACACCGGCAGGATCAGGAACAAGCCCAACATCCGCAAACCGAAGATGGACGCCAGCGAGGCGCTGGCACGGATCTCCTGCCGGGTCATGCGAGGGTCTATGGTTTCCTGGGATGCGGACATGGTGAAAAGGTCGGGACGGGACAACAAGGGAAAACGGGTCGAAATTCATGCGGGAAAGCCGCACCGAATGCGACCGATGCACGGACAACGATCGGGTAACGAGCCGGTTGCGAAAACCCGCTATAGTAACAGGTTGACTCTGGCCCACCGGGCCCGACTTTTTGCAAAAAGACATGGAAGAAATTCGCATCCGCGGCGCGCGCACCCACAACCTGAAGAACATCAGCCTCGACCTGCCAAGGAACAAGCTGATCGTCATTACCGGCCTGTCCGGCTCAGGCAAGTCGTCGCTCGCCTTCGACACGCTGTATGCGGAAGGCCAGCGCCGTTACGTGGAATCGCTGTCGGCTTATGCGCGCCAGTTCCTGCAGCTGATGGAAAAGCCGGACGTCGACCTGATCGAAGGCTTGTCGCCCGCCATTTCCATCGAACAGAAGGCGACCTCGCACAACCCGCGCTCGACAGTCGGCACGGTCACCGAGATCCATGACTACCTGCGCCTGCTGTATGCGCGCGTCGGCACGCCCCACTGCCCAGACCATCCGGAAAACCCGCTGGCCGCGCAATCGGTGTCGCAGATGGTGGACGCCGTGCTGGCCATGCCGGAAGAAACCAAGCTGATGATCCTCGCGCCTGTGGTGGCCAACCGCAAGGGCGAACATGTCGACCTGTTCGAGCAGATGCAAGCTCAGGGCTTCGTGCGTTTCCGCATCCAGAGTGGCACCGGCGCCGCAAAGATTTATGAAGTCGACGACCTGCCGAAGCTGAAGAAGACCGAGAAGCACACGATCGACGTCGTGGTCGATCGCGTGAAAGTGCGTGCCGACATCAAGCAACGACTGGCCGAGAGTTTCGAGACCTCGCTGCGCCTGGCCGACGGCCGCGCAATCGCGCTTGAGATGGACTCCGACAAGGAGCAAGTGTTCTCGAACAAGTTCGCCTGCCCGACCTGCGGTTATTCGCTGCAGGAACTCGAGCCGCGTCTGTTCTCGTTCAACAACCCGATGGGCGCTTGCCCGGAGTGCGACGGCCTCGGCCATATCGAGTTCTTCGACCCCAAGCGCATCGTCGCCTTCCCCAACCTGTCGCTGGCCTCGGGCGCGGTGAAAGGCTGGGATCGCCGCAACCAGTTCTACTTCCAGATGCTGTCGTCGCTGGCCAAGCATTACGGCTTCGACGTCGACATGCCCTTCGACAGCCTGCCCGAGAAAGCCCAGCAAGTCGTGCTGTACGGATCGGGCAAGGAGAAGGTGCCGTTCGCCTATGTGAACGAGCGCGGCCGCACCATCATCAAGGAACACACCTTCGAAGGCGTGGTGGTCAACCTGCAGCGCCGTTACCGCGAGACGGACTCGATGGCGGTCAAGGAAGAACTGGCCAAGTTCATCAATGAAAAGCAGTGCCCCTCGTGCGAAGGCGCGCGCCTGCGCGTCGAAGCGCGGCACGTGAAGGTTGGCAACGGCCCGCAGCAGCGCGCGATCTTCCAGATCGCCGCGATGCCGCTGCGCGAGACGCTGGATTTTTTCGAACACCTGAAACTGAAAGGTGCGAAGAAGGACATCGCCGACCGCATCATCAAGGAAATCATCTCGCGCCTGAAATTCCTGAACAACGTCGGCCTCGACTACCTGTCGCTGGAGCGCAGCGCCGACACGCTGTCGGGCGGCGAAGCGCAGCGCATCCGTCTCGCGTCGCAGATCGGCTCGGGCCTGACCGGCGTGATGTATGTACTGGACGAGCCGTCGATCGGCTTGCACCAGCGCGACAACGATCGCCTGATCGACACGCTGAAGCACTTGCGCGACATCGGCAATACGGTGCTGGTGGTCGAGCATGATGAAGACGCGATCCGCTGCGCCGACCATGTGGTCGACATGGGCCTGGGTGCCGGCGTGCATGGTGGTGAAGTGATTGCGCACGGGACGCTGAACGACATCCTGAAGAATCGCCAATCACTGACCGCGCAATACCTGAACGGCTCGCTGGCGATCGAGGTTCCCGCGAAGCGCACGCCGGCCGACAAGGAACGCCAGCTGCAGATCAAGGGCGCGCGCGGCAACAACCTGAAGGACGTGTCGCTGGAACTGCCGGTCGGCTTGCTGACCTGCGTGACCGGCGTCTCCGGCTCGGGCAAGTCGACGCTGGTCAATGACACGCTGTATCACGTACTGGCGCGCCACCTGTACGGCTCGCAGGCGGAGCCGGCCGAATTCGATACCGTGACCGGGCTCGAACATTTCGACAAGGTGATCGCCGTCGACCAGGCGCCGATCGGCCGCACCCCGCGTTCGAACCCGGCCACCTATACCGGCCTGTTCACGCCGATCCGCGACCTGTTCGCGACCGTGCCGCAAGCGAAGGAGCGCGGCTACACGGCGGGCCGCTTCTCGTTCAACGTCAAGGGCGGACGCTGCGAAGCCTGCCAGGGCGACGGCGTGCTGAAGGTCGAGATGCACTTTCTGCCGGACGTGTATGTGCCGTGCGACGTCTGCCACGGCAAGCGCTACAACCGCGAGACGCTCGAAGTGCAGTACAAGGGCAAGAACATTTCCGACGTGCTCGACATGACGGTCGAGGATGCGTATGACTTCTTCAAGGCCGTGCCGCTGATTGCGCGCAAGCTACAAACGCTGCTCGACGTCGGCCTCGGCTACATACGCCTCGGCCAGAGCGCGACCACGCTGTCAGGCGGCGAAGCGCAGCGCGTGAAGCTGTCGCTCGAACTGTCGAAGCGCGACACCGGCCGCACGCTGTACATTCTCGACGAGCCGACCACCGGCCTGCACTTCCACGACATCGCGCTGCTGCTGAAGGTGATCCATCGCCTGCGCGACCAGGGCAATACCGTGGTCATCATCGAGCACAACCTCGACGTGATCAAAACCGCGGACTGGATCGTCGACCTCGGCCCCGAGGGCGGCGCCGGTGGCGGGCAGATCATTGCGACCGGTACGCCGGAACAGGTGGCCAAGAATGCGGCCAGCCACACCGGCAAGTACCTCGCACCGATGCTGGTGACGAAGAAGGAAAAGAAGCGGGCCTGACGGCGCGGCGGCACTGGCGCACTCGCCAGTGCACGCCCTGCAGCGAGGGCCAGAGGCGTTGCATTACATCCCGAGCCAAAGGCCGAGCGGCACAAAACCCAGTGCCGCCAGATTGCCCAGCAAGACGATGGCCGCGACCTTGTCCGGCTCTTGCTGGTAGGTTTCGGCCACGATGAAGCTGAACACCGATGGCGGCAGCGATGCAAAGAGGAACATCTGCCCGCGCTGGCCGGCCGTCAGACTGATGAAGGGGTCAATCATCAGCGCCGTCGCAATGCCTGCCAGCGGGCACACCACCGCGCCGACGACGCCAATGCGCCAGCTCCTGAAATCGACATCGGTCATGCGCACGCCCAGTGCCAGCAGCATCAGCGGGATGCTGGCTTCGCCGAGAATGTGCAGCGCCGTCATCAGCACGTCCGGCAACGAAATCTTCAGAACCGCGAAGCCCATGCCGGCCGTCATCGCCAGCATCATCGGGTTCATGAACATGCGGCTGCCCTTGGCGCTATGGTGGCCCTTGCCACTCTCCATCAGCGCAATGCCGGCAGTGAAATAGGCGAGGCTGCAGGCCATGAACATCGCCACCGCTTCCGACAAGCCCGTGGGCCCGAAGGCCAGCACGGCCAGCGGCAAACCCATGTTCCCGCAGTTGTTGTAGATCATCGGTGGCACGAAGGTGCGCAAATCAAAACCGAACACGCGCGCGATCGGCCATGCGATCAGGCCGGAGCCGAGCGCGATCAGAACACCGGCCGTCAGCAGCGGCAGGTTGGCCACCGCATCGAAGTCCTTCGACGCCAGCGCCCAGAACAGCAGCAGAGGACACAGCAGTTCGCTGCTGATGCGGTTCACCTGCACCATTTCGGTCTTGACCTTGTCGCCGCGCACGCGGGTGTACAGGTAGCCGGCAGCGATGATCAGGAACACGGGCACGATGATGCCCGCAATGCGGTTGACGACTTCCATGCTTGCTTTCTTGTGGGGGACGGCGTAACGACCTGTCGATCGCGGCCAATATTGTGGCAGGGAATCAGCGCAGGCGCTTTTCGGCCAGCTCCATCGCTTCAGCCGTCCCGCGCAGCACGACCACGTCATTCGCCTCCAGCCGGAGCTCCGGCGCGAACGCCAGGCGATGCTTGCCGCGACGGATGGCGGTCACTTCCGCCCCCAGCTCCGGCAGGTTGAGCTCGCCCAGTGATTTGCCGATTGCGGCACAGCGGTCGGCCAGCGATACCGAATGCAGCCTGACCTGCAGCCGGTCGTCGGCGTCGGATGCGTCGTCGACGCCGTGGAAGTACCCGCGCAACGATGCATAACGGTCGCTGCGTGCCTGCTGGATGCTGTGCACCACGCGCCGCAAGGGCACGCCCATCACCAGCAGCGCATGCGAAGCGAGCATCAGGCTTGCCTCGATGGTCTCGGGCACCACTTCGTCGGCGCCGCCGGCACGCAGCAAATCCAGGTCTTCCTCGTCGACGCTGCGTACGATGGCCGGCAGCGCCGGCGCGAGTTCGTTCGCGAAGTGCAGGGTTTTCAACGCTGCCTGCGTGTCAGCATAGGTGATGACGATGGCGGCGGCGCGGTGGATGCCGGCGGCGATCAGGCTCTCGCGCCGGCTGCTGTCGCCATAGGACACCTGCCATCCGGCAGCCTGCGCCTCATGCACCCGCTCGGGGTCGAGGTCGAGTGCGTGATAGGGGATGTTTTCCGCGTCGAACATCTTGGCCAGGCTCTGACCGGTGCGGCCGAAGCCGGCGACGATCACATGCTTTTCCTCGGCCATGGTGCGCGAGGCCAGCCGCGTCAGCGCCAGCGATTGCTGCATCCATTCATTGCGCGACAGCTTGAGCACGATGCGGTCGGCATTGGCAATCAGGAAGGGCGTCAACAGCATCGACAGCACCATCGCTGCGAGGATCAGGTTGCCCAGGCTCGGATCGAGCAGGCCCTGCCCGCTGGCCTCGGTCAGCAGCACGAAGCCGAATTCACCGCCCTGCGCCAGCCCGAGGCCGGTGCGGATCGCGGTGCCGGCCGACGCACCGAACAGGCGCGCCAGCAGCGCGATCAGGCCGAACTTGAGCGCCATCGGCACCAGCAGCAAGGCCAGCACCAGCGGCAGGTTGGCCAGTACCAGCTTCACGTCGAGCAGCATGCCGATGGTGATGAAGAACAGGCCGAGCAGCACGTCGCGGAAAGGCTTAATGTCCTCTTCCACCTGCAAGCGGTATTCCGTTTCCGAGATCAGCATGCCGGCGATGAAAGCACCCAGCGCCAGTGACAGGCCGGCGGTCTCGGTGATCCACGCCGCCCCCAGCGTCACCAGCAGCAGGTTGAGCATGAACAGTTCGTGCGAGCGGCGCTGCACGACGACCTGGAACCAGCGGCGCAACAGTACCTGGCCGAAGGTCAGCAACAGCGTCAGCACGAAAGCCGCTTTCAGGCCAGCCTTGCCAAGATCTTCGAACAGGTCGGGACCGGGATGGGCCAGCGCCGGCACCAGGATCAGCAGCGGCACCACGGCCAGGTCCTGGAACAGCAGGATCGCAGTGATGCGACGGCCGTGTTCGCTCTCGAGCTCGAGCTTTTCCGTCAGCAGCTTGAGCACGATCGCGGTCGATGACATCGCCACCATGCCGCCGAGTGCGAAGGCCGCGCTCCAGCTGATGCTCACGTATTTCGGCATCAGCCTCGCAAGCAGTGCCACGGCGCCGATCGTCGCAAGGATGGTGAAGCCAACTTGCGCGAGGCCAAGTCCGAACACATTGCGCCGCATGGATTTGAGCTTGGGCAGCGAGAATTCGAGTCCGATCGAAAACATCAGGAACACCACACCGAATTCGGCCAGCGTGTGCGTTGCGACGCTATTGGTAGCCAGGCCCAACGCATGTGGGCCGATCAGGATGCCGACCGCGAGGTAGCCCAGCACCGGTGGCAATTGCATCAGACGGAACAGGACCACGCCCAGGACGGCGGCGACGAGCAGGATCAGCGTGATCTCGAGGGCGGAATACACGGTGCGAGGTCCGATGTGGCAAGCAAATCCCGACCTCTCGCATCGGCGACCCCCTTCCGGGAAATGCCGTGAATTATTGCGACTGGCAGGTTTTTTGCTTTAGGTATTGGGCTATACTCTGCGCATGAGTGTAACGCATGAAAAAAATTCTTCGCAGCATTTTGACAACGCCGCGGCTTTGCGCGCGTTGCAACTTGCACAACAAACACTCCGGATCGAGGCCGAAGCCATACAGGGCCTGCTGGCCCGGTTGACGCTCGACGCCGACCATCCGTTCGCGCGTGCGACGGCGCTGCTGTTCCATTGCCGTGGCCGCGTGGTCGTGTCCGGCATGGGCAAGTCCGGCCACATTGCGCGCAAGATTGCCGCCACCCTCGCCTCGACCGGCACGCCGGCGCTGTTCGTCCATCCGGCCGAAGCGGCGCATGGCGACCTTGGCATGGTGACCGAGGCCGACGTGATGATCGTGATCTCCAATTCCGGCGAATCCGAAGAATTGCTGTCCATCCTGCCGGTGGTCAAACGCCTCGGCGCGAAACTGATTTCGATGACCGGCCGCCCCGAGTCCTCGCTGGCCAGACTGGCCGACGTACACCTTGATGTCGCGGTCGAGAAGGAAGCCTGCCCGCTGAACCTTGCGCCCACGGCCAGCACCACGGCCACGCTGGCGCTCGGCGATGCACTGGCCGTTGCACTGCTCGATGCGCGCGGCTTCAAGGAAGAAGATTTTGCGCGCTCCCACCCGGGGGGGGCGCTGGGCCGGCGGCTGCTGACCCATGTGCGCGACATCATGCGCACCGGCGCCGACGTGCCGGCGGTGAGCGCCGACCTGCTGCTGCCGGCCGCGCTGCTGGAAGTCACGCGCAAAGGCATGGCGATGACCGCCATCGTCGATGACGCCCAACGCGTGATCGGCATCTTTACCGATGGCGACCTGCGCCGCCTGATCGAGCGCGGCATGGATTATTCGAAGACGCCGGTGCGCGACGTAATGAACGCGAAGCCACGCACCATCGGCCCCGACCAGCTGGCCGTCGAAGCCGTCGAGCTGATGGAAACTTACCGCATCAACCAGGTCCTGGTGACTGAAGCCGACGGCACGCTGGCCGGCGCGCTGCACATCCACGACCTGACCCGCGCCAAGGTGATCTGATGACGACCACCCTGCCCGCCGCCCAGCCTACCCTTGCGACCGAACTGCTGCAGCGCGCGCAACGCGTGAAGCTGATGATCTTTGACGTCGACGGCGTGCTGACCGACGGCGGCTTGCGCTACGGCCCGGACGGCGAGCGCATCAAGACCTTCAATGTGCTTGACGGCCATGGCATCAAGCTGCTGCAGCAATCGGGCGTGAAGACGGCGATCATCAGCGCCCGCTCGTCCGACATCGTTGCGCGCCGCGCCGGCGACCTCGGCATCGCTTACCTGATGCAAGGTGTGCACGACAAGCGCGACGGCTTCAACAAGCTGCTGGCACAGACCGGGCTGCAGGCTGACGACTGCGGCTTCATGGGCGACGACGTGATCGACTTGCCGGTCATGACGCGCGTCGCCTTTGCGGCCAGCGTGCCGAACGGCCATCCGGAAGTGCGCGCCCGTGCGCATTACGTGGCCGAACTTGGCGGCGGTCGCGGCGCGGCGCGTGAAGTGTGCGACCTGCTGTTGCGCGCACAGGGCAACTACGAGGCGGCGCTGGCGCCGTACCTGGCGTGAGCGACATCAGCCGTCGCCTGCCGGCGCTGTTGCTGCTGACGGCCGGCACGCTGCTGGCTGCCGGCAGCTTCTGGCTGCTTGAAGTCACGCGCCGTGGCGACACCAATGGCGCGCAGCAGGAAAAGCGCACCGAACCTGATTATTTCGCCGAAGATTTTCGCTATACGAAAGTCGCGCCCGACGGCCATGCCGAGTACGTGGTCGAAGGCAAGAAGCTCGTGCATACGCCGGTCGATGACATTACCCATGTCGATGCCCCGGTGGTCTACACCTATTCGAAGGAACGCCTGCCGATGACGCTGCACTCGGACAAGGCGCGCATCAATGGCGACCACAGCGAAGTCCACCTGCACGGCAATGTCCATCTCGAGCGTCCGCAAACGCACGGCAACGAGACGATGACCGTGGATTCCGACTACATGCTGGTGCTGACCAACAAAGACATCGTGAAGACCGACCATCCGGTCCACATCACCCTGGGCAAGTCGACGCTCGATGGCGTCGGCATGGTCGCCGACAGCCGCCAGCAGCAAGTCAGCCTGCTGTCACGCGTGAACGGCACCTATCTGCAACCGAACAACCGCTGAGACAACCGCTGAGCGCAGAACATGAACAAGACCGTCCGCCGAAATTCGCTACCTGCCATGCTGGCGCTGGCCCTTGCTGCCACCGCCATGGGCACGCTGCCGGGCACCGCGCTGGCCGAAAAAGCCGATCGCGACAAGCCGACCAATGTCGAAGCGAACCAGATGTTCTACGATGAAGCGAAGATGATCAACACCTTCATCGGCAACGTCGTGCTCACGCGTGGCACGCTGATCATGCACGCAGAAAAACTGGTGGTGACGCAGGACGCCGCCGGCAACCAGTTCGCGACCATGTATGCGGGACGCGGCGGCGTCACCAAATTCCGCCAGAAGCGCGATGGCGGCAAGGACTTGTGGATCGAAGGCTTCGCCGCCGACCGCATCGAATACGACACCAAGACCGAGATCGCGAAACTGTACAAATCGGCCAAGGTAAAAATGCTCGACACCGGCCGCGTGACCGACGAAGTCGAGGGCGAGTTCATCCAGTACGACAGCCGCGCCGAGTTCTACACCGTCAACAACACCACCACCGGCGAGAGCAAGCCGGGCGCCGGGCGCGTGAAGGCCGTGATCCAGCCGCGTACGAAAGGCGGGGATGACAAGTAACGCAACCGGCAAGGCTTCCAGCCAGCTGCGCGTGCGCAGCCTGCAGAAGAGCTATGGCGCGCGCCAGGTGGTGCGCGACGTGTCGCTCGACGTCAGCAGCGGCGAAGTCATCGGCCTGCTGGGCCCGAATGGCGCCGGCAAGACCACCTCGTTCTACATGATCGTCGGCCTCGTCCCGTCGGAAGCCGGCGAGATCCTGCTCGACGACGACAATATCTCCGGACTGCCGATCCACAAGCGCGCCGAGCGCGGCCTGTCCTACCTGCCGCAGGAAGCTTCGGTATTTCGCAAGCTGTCGGTCGAGGACAATATCCGCGCGGTGCTGGAGTTGCAGAAGTCGGACGGCAAGCCGCTGGCGCGCGCCGAGATCGAGCAGCGCCTCGACACGCTGCTGGCCGAGCTGCAGATCGAAAAGCTGCGCGACAACCCTGCGCTGTCGCTGTCGGGTGGCGAACGCCGCCGCGTCGAAATTGCGCGCGCGCTGGCCACCAGCCCGCGCTTCATCCTGCTGGACGAGCCCTTTGCCGGCGTCGATCCGATCGCCGTGATCGAGATCCAGCGCATCGTGCGCTTCCTGAAGGAACGCGGCATCGGCGTGCTGATCACGGACCACAATGTGCGCGAGACGCTGGGCATCTGCGACCGCGCCTACATCATAAACCAGGGTTCGGTGCTGGCCTCGGGCAGCCCGGAAGAAATCATCGGCAATGAATCGGTGCGCCGCGTCTATCTCGGCGAACACTTCAGGATGTAAGGCACATCAGGCCCATGAAGCAGACCCTACAGCTACGCGTATCCCAGCACCTGGCCCTGACGCCACAGCTGCAGCAATCGATCCGGTTGCTGCAGCTGTCGACGCTCGAACTGCACCAGGAACTGGAGCAGATGCTGTCGGATAACCCGCTGCTCGAGCGCCTCGATGATCCGCTCGACCATTCGGTGCGGCTGCTCGGCGATGGCGCGATCAGCCAGGCGCCGGCAGCGGCGCCGGCCAGCGAATCCGGCGAAGGCAGCGGCGAAGGTGGCGGCGAAGCCTACGAGGGCCCGGCCGGCGAAGGCGGCGGCGAGGGTGGCGAAGGCGGCAGCGGCGAAGCCGAATGGAGCTTCGACGATGTCGCACGTTCTTCCAAGGCACCGGAAGACGACAATGCACGCCCGCAGCTGGAGGCACACGAGACCACGCTGCGCGAGCACCTGAACGAGCAGCTGTCCGTCACCGTCGAAAACAGCCGTGACCGCGCGCTGGTCGAGCTGCTGATCGAAGCGCTCGACGACAATGGCTATCTGGAGGAGTCGCTGGACGAGATCCTCGCGCGCCTGCCGGAAGAGCTCGGGATCGAGATGGACGACCTGCAGGTTGCGCTGAAGATGCTGCAGAGCTTCGATCCGGCCGGCGTCGGCGCGCGCAACGCGTCCGAATGCCTGTCCATCCAGATCCGTCGCATGGACAAGGTGCCGTTCGTGACGCGCCGGATGGCCCTGACCCTGGTCGAAGGCTACCTTGAACTATTCGCGCAGCGCGAGTTCAACAAGCTGAAAAAGGCGCTCGACTGTGACGACGAAGACCTGCGCGAGGCACAGGCCGTCATCAAGCGCTGCAACCCGCACCCGGGCGCGGCCTATGCCGGCGATGCGTCGGATTACGTGGTGCCGGACGTGATTGTCAAAAGATCAAAAGGCGGCTGGCAGGTGACGCTGAACCGGGACGTGATGCCCAAGCTGCGGGTCAATGCGATGTACGCCAATATCCTGAAGCAGAACAAGGGCGAGGGCTCGCTGTCGTCCCAGCTGCAGGAGGCCAAATGGCTGATCAAGAACATGCGCCAGCGCTTCGACACCATCCTGCGCGTGGCCCAGGCCATCGTCGAGCGCCAGCGCAATTTCTTCTCGCATGGGGAAGTCGCGATGCGCCCCCTTGTCCTGCGTGAAATTGCTGATACACTGGGCCTGCATGAGAGCACCATTTCCCGTGTGACGACTCAGAAGTATATGCTGACCCCGCATGGAATGTTCGAGTTGAAATATTTCTTTGGCAGCCATGTGGCCACAGAAGCGGGCGGCGAAGCGTCCTCCACCGCGATCCGCGCGTTGATCAAACAACTGATAGGAGCTGAGGACACCAAGAACCCATTTTCCGACAGCAAAATCACGGACATGCTGGCTGAACAGGGGATGGTCGTCGCGCGGCGCACAGTCGCCAAATACCGCGAAGCCCTGAAGATCCCCCCGGTCAACCTCCGCAAGTCCTTGTAAGTTTCAGAAATTTCCAGCTTTTCGATTCAAGCGATTTTTCACCGTTGTTGCGATCTGCCCGGCCTGCCTGCCGGCAGTACCTGACGGATCCTCCAGCAACGCTTTGCCAAGGAGTGCTGTGTATGAATCTCAAGATCAGCGGTCATCATGTGGAACTGACTCCCGCCCTCAGGGAGTATGTGCAGAACAAGCTGGAACGCATCAAGCGCCACTTCGACAATGTGATCGACATCACGGTCACCCTCGCCGTCGACGCCAATACCGAGAAAGACAAGCGCCAACGCGCCGAGATCAATTTGCACATGCGAGGCAAGGACCTGCATGTGGAAAGCGAAGCCCAGGACATGTATGCGGCCATCGACCTGCTGATGGACAAGCTGGACCGACAGGTCCTGCGACACAAGGACAAGATTCAGGATCACCAGCATGAAGGGATCCGCCGTTACGACGGGGCAGCCGAAGCTGCCTGAGCCAAACGGCTTCAGCACAAGGGCGCGGCAGCGCCCTTTTTTATTGCCGGCGTTTTCATTGCCTGACTTCTCGTTGGCCACCTCCTGATTGCCTGCCTCCTGATTGCGTGCCTCCTGATTGCCGGCTTTCGGGCATCCGAAGCCCGGCCGCCGGCATGCCGCTACACTAGCGCGATTTCCAACTTCCAGAACTTATCGACCTGCCGCCATGACCGACCATGTACTGACAGCCATCGAAGGCCACACCGGCGTGATCACGCTGGACCGCCCCACCGCCCTGAACTCGCTGTCGCTGGAAATGGTGCGCGCGATGACCCAGTCGCTGCTGGACTGGCGCGACGATCCTGCGGTGAAGGCCGTGCTGGTGCGGGGCAGCAGCGAGCGCGCCTATTGCGCCGGCGGCGACATCCGTTTCTTCCACCAGAAAGGGCAGGCAAGCCATACTGGCGGCGCGGCGCTGGTCGAGGATTTCTTCAATGAGGAATATGCGCTGAACCACCTGGTCCACGGCTATCCGAAGCCCTATGTCGCACTGCTGGACGGCGTGGTGATGGGCGGCGGCATGGGCATCGCGCAAGCCGGCCCGCAGGCGCGGCTGAGGGTGGTGACCGAGCGCACGAAGATGGCGATGCCCGAGGTCGGCATCGGCCTGTTCCCCGATGTCGGCGGCAGCTGGTTCCTGTCGCGCGCACCGGGCGAGATCGGCACTTACCTGGCCGTGACCGGCGAGCTGATCGGTGCCGCTGACGCGCTCTATGCAGACCTGGCCGATGTGTTCGTGCCGGGTGCTGAGCTGCCGGCGCTGCAGGCCGCGCTCGCATCGGCTGCCGATGCACGTTCCGCCGGGCGCGCATTTGCGCAGGCCTTTGCTTCACAAGCCGATCCGCAGGCAAGTCGCCTCGCGCAAGCGCGCGAGGCGATCGAGCGCCACTTCGCGCACGACTCGGTGCTGGCCATCATGGCTTCACTTGCCAGCGATGCCGGCGAGTTCGCGACCAAGGCACTGGCGGCCATGCAGAAGCGCTCGCCGCTGATGATGAGCGTGACGCTGGAACAAGTGCGGCGCGGCAGGAAGCTCGGCATCGCCGACTGCCTGCGCATGGAACGCACGCTGGTGCGGCGCTGCTTCGAACATGGGGAGGTGCTGGAAGGCGTGCGTGCGCTGGCGATCGACAAGGACCATGAGCCGAAATGGAATCCGCCGTCGCTGGACGGCGTCACACGCGACATGGTCAACCATTTCTTCGACAGCGCATGGCCGGCTTACGCGCACCCGCTGCGGGACTTGAAGAACGACGCCTGAGCAGGCGAGACACGACACTGGATCCCGGCATCCGCCGGGATTACGTACTAAGGCCTATAGCCATTGATTGTCGTCCCGGCGGATGCCGGAATCCAGTGTCGCTTAATAACTCAGTCAGATTTCGTCGACCGCAAACAGCCGGCGATACTCGCGCATCGCATAGCGGTCGGTCATGCCGGCAATGTAATCGGCCACCTTGCGCGCCTGCTCCAGCGGGTCGCTGCCCTGCACCTGGTAATCGGGCGGCAGCAGCTGCGGGCCACTGATGAAGATGCCGAACAGGTCGGTGATGATGCGACGCGCCTTGCTCGTCATCCGGTTGACCTGATAGTGCTGGTACAGGTTCTTGCGCAGGAAGCGCTTCAGCTCCTGCGCTTCCTGCTTCATCCCCTCGGAGAACGCAATCAGCGGCGGCGCATTGCGCACATCATCGATCGATTGCACGCCCGCCTTCGCAATGTTGTTGCGTGAGGTCTGGATCAGGTCCGTCACCAGCGCATTGATCATGCGGCGCACGGTCTCGTTGATCGCGCGACGACCGGCAATGCCCGGATACAGCGCCGCGACTTCGGCGTGGTGGCGCGCGTACAGCGTCACCTCGCCCAACTGTTCGACCGTCAGCAGGCCGGAACGCAGGCCGTCGTCGATGTCGTGGTTGTTGTACGCGATCTCGTCGGCGAGATTGGTCAGCTGTGCTTCGAGGCCAGGCTGCTTCTTGTCGATGAAGCGGCGGCCGACCTCGCCCAGCTGCTGCGCATTCGGCAGCGAGCAATGCTTCAGGATGCCTTCGCGTGTCTCATACGTCAGGTTCAGGCCGTCGAATGCGCCATAGCGCTGCTCCAGCGTGTCGACCACGCGCAGGCTCTGCAGGTTGTGCTCGAAGCCGCCGTAATCCTTCATGCAGGCATTCAGCGCATCCTGCCCCGCATGCCCGAACGGCGTGTGGCCGAGATCATGCGCCAGCGAGATCGCCTCGACCAGGTCTTCATTGAGTCCCAGGTTGCGCGCCAGCGAGCGCGCGATCTGTGCGACCTCGATGCTGTGCGTCAGGCGGGTGCGGAACAGGTCGCCTTCATGGTTGACGAAGACCTGGGTCTTGTACTCGAGGCGCCGGAAGGCTGTCGAATGAATGATGCGGTCGCGGTCGCGCTGGAATTCGCTGCGCGTCTCCGGCCTCGCCTCGGGGAGTGTACGGCCGCGTGCCGTGGCAGAGCGCGCCGCATAGGGCGCCAGGTGGTTTTCGTAGTGGTCAGTCATCTCGCTGCGCGTCCCCGCCCTGCCACCCTGGTTTCAGGGCTTCGGCGTTGTCTGTAAACCTCTATCCCTGCTCGAAAACGCACCGCATGCGTACCGGTCAGCCTCAGCCTTTAATGCAGGCGGTCAGCGTCGCGCGCAATGCATCGTTCGGCGCGCCGGTAATCACGGCAGTACCGAGCGGCTTGAGCAGGATGAACTTGATCTTGCCGTCTTCATTCTTCTTGTCGACTTCCATCAGGTCCAGCCAGCGGTCTTCACCGAGGTCGGGCGCAACGGTCGGCAGGCCGGCGGCCTGCACCAGCGCGACGATGCGCGCCTTGTCTTCCGGCGCGAGGTAGCCGAGCCGGACCGACAGGTCGGCCGCCATCACCATCCCGCAGCCGACCGCTTCACCGTGCAGCCAATCGCCGTAGCCGAGGCCGGCCTCGATTGCATGGCCGAAGGTATGGCCGAAGTTCAGGATCGCACGCAGCCCACCTTCACGCTCATCCTGGCGCACGACGTCGGCCTTGATCTCGCACGAGCGGCGAATCGCATGCGCCAGCGCCTCACCATCACGCGCGCGCAGCTGCGTCATGTTGGCTTCCTGCCAGCGGAAGAAGTCGGCATCGATGATGGCGCCGTGCTTGATCACTTCGGCAAGGCCGGCCGACAGTTCGCGGTCCGGCAGCGTGGACAAGGTGGCGGTATCGGCCAGCACCGATTGCGGCTGGTAGAACGCGCCGATCATGTTCTTGCCGAGCGGGTGGTTGATCGCAGTCTTGCCGCCCACCGAGGAATCGACCTGCGCCAGCAGCGTGGTCGGCACCTGCACGAATGGCACGCCGCGCATGTAGGTGGCTGCAGCAAAACCGGTCATGTCGCCGATCACGCCCCCGCCGAGTGCCACCAGCGTGGTCTTGCGGTCGCACTTGTGTTCGAGCAGCTCGGTGAAGATCTGCATCAGGTTGTCGGCGTTCTTCGCTTCTTCGCCGTCGGGCAGGATCACCGGGAAGCATTGCTTGCCAGCCGCCTCCAGCATGGCCGTCAGGCGCTCAAGGTAGAGCGGTGCGACCGTGGTGTTGGTGACGATGGCGACGCGCTTGCCCGGCACGTAGCGGGCGAACTCGCCATTCTCCAGCAGGTGGCTGCCGATCACGATCGGATAGCTGCGCTCGCCGAGGTCGACGGTCAGATTGGCAAAGACGTGGGCGGAAGGCTTCATGAATGCTGCGGAGTCTGGGGTTCGGCAGGTGCCGGCGGGTTGTCGGGCACGCTGCGCTCTAGTTGCGTGAGGATGTTCTGCACCACCGACTGCACGTTGGGACGGCCGGTCTCGATAGTGATGTGCGCCACTTCCTGGTACAGCGGCGCGCGCTGCTTCGACAATTCTTCGATGCGCGCACGCGGGTCGGCCGTCTGCAGCAGTGGCCGGTTGCGGTCATGGCTGGTGCGCTGCAGGATGCTGTTGACCGACGCGCGCAGGTAAATCACCGTACCGCGCTCGTGCAGGTAGCGGCGGCTCTGCTCGTTGAGCACCGCGCCACCGCCGGTCGCCAGCACGATGCCCTGCTGCGCGGTCAGGTCGCGGATCACGTCGGCCTCGCGCTGGCGGAAGCTGGCCTCGCCCTCGATCTCGAAGATCAGCGGGATCGTGGCGCCGGTCCGCGCCTCGATCTCATGGTCGGCATCGACAAAGCGCAGGTTCAGCTTCTTCGCCAGCGCGCGCCCTATCGTGGTCTTGCCGGAACCCATCAGGCCGACGAGGAAAATATTGGAGGTCGGAGTCAACATCATGCAGCCATCGGGCGCTCTGCCCGGAAAGGCGACAGTTTATCCCATCCTCCCCTGCCGCACGGGACGGCCCGGGGCGGGGCCGCCGGGGTTGGGCACGAAGGCCCGAATCTGGCCCGAACCCGGCCGCAAGCAGGGCGGGTCGCCGGGTTCAGCGCACGGCGGGCGCCTCGGTCACGATGCGCGGCGTGATGAAGATCAGCAGCTCGGTGCGGTTGTCCAATTGGCTGCTGTTGCGGAACAGGCGCCCCACAACAGGCAGGTCGCCGAGGAAAGGGATTTTCAGCTCGTCGCTGCGCTTTTCCTGGGTGAAGATCCCGCCCAGCACCACGGTGCCGCCATTGTCGACCTGGACCTGGGTCTTCACGTGCTTGGTATTGATCGCGAAACTGGTGCCGACCGCCGTGCCGCGCGAATCCTTGGCCACGTCGACGGTCAGGATCACGTTGCCGTCGGGCGTGATCTGCGGCGTCACCTCCAGCTTCAGGTTGGCTTTCTTGAAGGTGATCGAAGTTGCGCCGCTGCTGGTGGCCTGCTGGTACGGAATCTCTTCGCCCTGCTCGATGATGGCCGGCTGCTGGTCGGCCGTGACCACGCGCGGGCTGGAAATGATCTTGCCGTTGCCGTCGGCTTCCAGCGCCGACAGTTCGAGGTTCAGATAGCGGTTCGCGCCGGGCGAGAAAATGCTGACGCCTATGCTGCCCGGCGCCGCGCTGTTGATCGAGGCGGCCGGCAGGTTCACGAACTGGGTGTTGGGCACGAAGCTGCCGGTGGTCGCGACGGCCTGCAAGGTCTGCTCGCCTACCCCCTGGTAACCGCCGCTGACGCCCAGCCGCGCGCTGCCCGGCAAGTTGATGCCGGCCGTGCCGCCGCGCACGGCATTGAGATCAAGGAAGCCCAGCTTCACGCCAAGGTTCTTGCTGAACTTGTCGTCGGCCTCGACGATGCGCGCCTCGATCATCACCTGCCGCGTCGGCACGTCGGTCAGCTGCACCAGCCGCCGCACTTCATCCAGCTTGGACGGCGTGTCGGTGACGAACAGCTTGTTGGTGCGCGGCTCGGCCGATGCGCTGCCGCGCCGCGACAGCAAGCCGGCCTTGGTGGCCGCGCCGTCCAGCCCGAACACTTTCTGGAAGGCGTCGGCCTTCTGGTAGTTGAGCTGGAAACTCTCCGTCACCAGCGGCTCGAGCTCGGCGATCTGCGCGCGCTGCTCGAGCTCCAGCCTTTCCTTGGTCAGCAGCTCGTCCTTGGGCGCGACCCACAGCACATTGCCGTTGCGCCGCATGTCGAGGCCGCGCGCCTGCAGCACGATGTCCAGCGCCTGGTCCCACGGCACATCCTTCAGGCGCAGCGTCAGGTTGCCGCTGACGCTGTCGCTGGCCACCACGTTGAGCCCGGTGAAGTCGGCGATCACCTGCAACAGCGCGCGCACTTCGATGTTCTGGAAATTCAGCGACAGCCGGTCGCCCTGGTAGCCGCGGCCCGACATGCGTTGCTCGGCTTTCACCGGCCTGACCTCGACCACCAGCCGGCGGTCGGTCTGCCAGGCCGTATGGTCCCATGTGCCTTGCGGCTCGATGCTGAGGCGGACCATGTCGCCATTGGCGACCGCGCTGACCCACTGCACCGGTGTGCCGAAGTCGCGCACGTCGAGCTTGCGCCGCAGCGCGGCCGGTAGCTCGGTCTTCATCAGGTCGACCACGACGGACTGCCCCTGCCGCCGCACGTCGATGGCCGCCTGCGCTTGCGACAGGTCGACGATCACGCGCCCCGCCTGGTCGTCGCCACGACGGAAATCGATGTCGATCACGGCGTTGCGCGCGGCAGCAAGGTCGGCGGAGCGCGTGCCGGCGGTGGAGGCGCCGGACGGCAACGCGGCCGCCCCCTGCCCGCCTTTGGCACCGTCATCGGCCACGCCTAGCGCCAGCACCAGTTCGCGCCCCTCCGTACGAAGCGCGTACGGCAGGCTGCGGGCAAGATTCAGCACCACGCGCAGGCGGCCGGCCGCCTGCACCAGGTCCACGCTGCGCAAGTCGCCGACATCCAGCAGGCGTCGCATCTGGCCCGTTGCGTTCGTGGTGTCGGGCAGGTCGAGCACCACGCGCGGCGGCGTGCTGGTGGCAAAGCTGACCGGGGCCGTGCGCAATGCCTGTCTGAGCCGCAAGCGCAGCACCTGCCGGCCGCCCTCGCGCAGCGCATCCACCGCCTGTACGGCATTGGCCGGGCTGGCGGTATTGGCGACATTGGCGACCAGCGCAGCATCGTCCGCCCCGGATCTGCCTGCACCGAGCGCGGCGACCACGGCCAGCAACAGGGAAAGCAGGCGCCTTATCACATCGCCCCGCATCTCGCCCCTTCCCGCGCACCTGATTTCGCCCCTCATTTCGCACCGCCGCGACGCAACGCAAGCCGGGCTTCGCGCACTTGCCATTTGCCAGCGCTGTCTTGCACCCGTTCGACAATGGCGATGTCGTCATCACTGATGGCCGTCACCTCGCCATAGTCTTGCCCCAGATGGTCGCCGACCCGCACCTGGTGCAATTGACGCTCGGCCTGCACCACCGCCACCGCCTTGCCGGCACGCCGCAAACTGCCGACCATCTGCAGGCTGTCGAGCTGATACCCCTCGAGCACCTCCCGCGGCCGACCGGCGTCCGGGCGCAGCACCAGGTCCGGATCCGACAATTCAGTCGCCAGCTTTGACGCGTCGAAAGGGTCACGCCGTCCGGCACTGTCATACGCAAAGGTCGTCGACCCCGCCACGAGTCGCGCATCGCCTGCCGGCTCCGGTGCTTCATTGCGCACCCTGGCGGCCCAGCCGCGCAGGTCGTCGCCGACCTCGGGCGTGCAGCCGGCGACAGCCAACAGCAAGGCCATGTACCAGGGCTTTTCGCTCATGGCCAGCATGACGGCCTCATCGTGATGCGCGATGCTTGCCATCGGCCGCTGGCTTGGCGCGCGCGGCCAGCTCGTCATGGTCGAGATAGCGGAAGGTGCGCGCAATGCCTTCGAAGGCCAGCGGGCCATCCCGTACTTGTGAAATCGCGATCCGGTCGAGCGTGACGATGCGCGACAAGTTGGCGACGTCGCTCGCAAAACCGGCCAGCGCGTGAAAGCTGCCAGAGAGCTTGACGTCGATCGGCAGCTCGGCGTAGTAGTCGAACACCTGTTCCTTGCCCGGCTTGAACAGTTCGAACTCGAGGCCGCGACTCAGGCCGGCCTGGTTGACTTCGGACAGCAGCGCATCCATCTCGGCGCGGCCCGGCAACTGGCGCTCCAGCGCCTCGACCTGGGCCTGCGCTTCGGCGCGACGCCGGCGCAAGCGTTCGAGGTCACGCGCGCGGCCGGCGTTGCGCGCAAACTCTTCGCGCAACTGCTGCTCTTGCAAGCTCGCGGTCGACAGCGCCTCCCATTGCGGCAGCCACAGCAGGCGCCAGCCAACCAGCACCACGGCAAGCAGGGCGAGCAGCGCGCACATTGAGCGCGGCAGCAAGGGCCACAACGACGGATGGCGTCCGCGCAGGCTGCGCAGCTGCGCGCGCCAGTCCACGGCCGGATGGCGCGACACGACACCGGAATCGATGGCGGCAGCGCTCACCGTGCTGTCCCGCCGGCGCCCGCGCGCCGATGCGCGGCCTGACCATCCTTGGGATCGGATGGCCGATTGGCCAGCGTCTGTTCGGGCTGCAGCGCAAGCGTGAATTCAAACATCCGGCGCGCGTCACGCCCTTGCCCCAGCGTCGCCGCCTTCACCTCGAGCAGTTCCGGTGCGCCGGCCGTGCCGGGCATGCGATCCAGCTCGCGTAGCAATCCCGATACACGCGCATTCGACTGCGCCCATCCGCTCAGCGTGACGCGGTCGGCCTGCCGCACGCTGCGCAACGCGATACCTTCAGGCACGCGGCTGGCCAGCGCGTCCAGCAGTTGCACCGCTTGCCCGCGGCTGCGCTGCAAGCCTTCGACCGCGGCGCGGCGCGCCTCGAGCACTGCCAACGCCTGATCCAGCTGGCGCAACTCTTCCAGCTGGCTGCCAAGCTTCAGGTTCTCGGAGCGCAGCCATTGGTTGCGCGACTCTTGCACGGCGAGCCGGCGCGCATGGATGGCGCTGGCCAGCAAGACCAGGGCCAGGCCGGCCAATGCAGCAAGCAGCAGCAAGGCATGGAACTGGCGGCGACGTTCGCGCCGCAAGGCCTCGCGCCAAGGCAGGAGGTTGATCATGTTCATGCACCCAGCCCGCGCAACGCCAGTCCGCAGGCCAGCAGGCAGGACGAGCCGTCGGGGTCACGGCCCGCGCGATCCGGCGCGTCAGCGCCGCCTTCATCGTCGTCCGCCGCGATGCGTCCGCTGCGCTGCACGCGCGGCCAGTGCAGGAAAGGATCGGGCACGCTGACATCGAGGCCCAGGCGCTGCCGGAATCCCTCTGCCAGCACGGGGCCGAGCGCCCCCGCGCCGGCCAGATGGATGCGATCGACCTGGCCATCGCCTGCCACGGTAGCGGCCGCGAACATTTGGCTGTGGCGCTGCCATTCGAGGCTGGCGGCATCGAGCCAGCTGTCAAGCTCGCCCGCGTGCGGAGCGTCGCCACTGGCGGCCAGCGTCGGCAGCGGCTTGCCGAGTTCACGCTCGAACAGCAGGCGATCGCCGTGCACGAACAGGCAATGCGTGCCGTCGCCGGAAAAATGCAGGATGGATTCGGCGTGCCGCGCGTCGCCGCACAGGCTGTCGATCGCCGCGACCACGGCTTGCGATTCAACGCTCACGACCACCGGCTTGAGGCCGGCTGCCTCGGCCCAGGCGATGCGCTGTGCAATGCGTTCGCTGCGCGCCGCCACCAGCAGCACGTCGACCATGCCATCCTCGCTGGTGGACGGACCCAGATTTACAAAATCGAGACTGATCTCGTCGCGCGGGAAAGACAAGGTTTGCGCAGCGTCGGCTTCGACCAGCCATTCGAGCTCGTCGTCGTGCGCTGTTTGCGGCAGGCACAAGGTGCGGGTAATGACGGCACTTGCCGGCAAGGCGAGCGCCGCGTCGCGCTGCCGCGTACCACTGGCTTTCAATGCACGCTTCAAGGCATCGACCAGCGCCTCGGGTTCGCCGTCGAGCGCCGATTGCCATGTGCCATCGGCCAATGCCATCTGCGCGTGGTGCGAAATACGTCGACCGTGTGCGGCAGACTGCAATTCAATGATGCGCACGCCCGTCGGCGCAATGTCGACGCCAATCAGCGGTGATGCGCCTGCACCGCGCCACCGCAACCACGAAAGCCAGCCGGACCGTTCCGCCACGCGCATTGCCTTTTTTCAAAGAGGTCGCGGATGCTAGCAATGAGATTTTCAAAAAGTAAATGGCGGCCCGTCACTCCGTTGTCAATTGCCTACGCAATCCTGTCCGTCACGGCGTTGCGACCAGCGGGCAAGCCGGTGCGTGCAAGGCCATCCACCCCAGGCAAGGACACGGTCAGCCTGCGGCAGCGGCCGCCACCAAAGCATGAAAATGACAGGAAAGCGCCCCGAAAACGGGCACCACCCCTGCCGGTATAATGACCGCTATCAAGCGCAGCCCATTCACACTCCCCGCATGAATACGAACACCCCCGATGGGGATGCTTCTTCCGAAAAGCGTCCGAAAAAATTGCCGGCTCCCGCGCGACTGGCGCTAAGCGTGTTCGGAGTCCTGTCTGGCCTCGCGATCATCGGCTTTTTGCTGATCAGCTTCATGCTGATGATGGCCTATCCGAACCTGCCGGATCTCGATTCGCTCGCGACTTACCAGCCCAAGCAGCCTTTGCGCGTCTTCTCGGCCGACAACGTGCTGATCGGCGAATTCGGAGAAGAGCGCCGTAGCCTGGTGCGCTACAAGGACATTCCGAAGGTCATGAAGCAGGCGGTGCTGGCGATCGAGGATGACCGCTTCTACGAGCACCATGGCGTCGATTACTGGGGCATCCTGCGCGCGGCCATCCACAATGCGCTCGGCGGCAGCCGCCAGGGCGCCTCGACGATCACGCAGCAGGTCGCCCGCAATTTCTTCCTGTCCAGCGAGCAGACCATCAAGCGCAAGCCGTATGAAGTGCTGCTGGCTTCGAAGATCGAAAAGACGCTGACCAAGGACCAGATCCTCGAGCTGTACATGAACCAGATCTACCTCGGCCAGCGTGCGTACGGATTCGCATCGGCTGCACAGATCTACTTCGGCAAGAAGCTGCCCGACATCACGGTCGCCGAAGCGGCCATGCTGGCCGGCCTGCCGAAGGCGCCGTCAGCCAACAACCCGGTGGTGAACCCGAAGCGTGCGAAGGCACGCCAGCAGTACATCCTGCAGCGCATGTATGACCTCGGCTACATCACCACCGCGCAGTACGAGCAGGCGCGCAACGAGCAGCTGAAGATCAAGATGGACAGCAATGACTTTGGCGTCCATGCGGAATACGTGTCCGAGATGGCGCGCCAGATGGTGTATGAGCAGTTCAAGGACGATGCCTACACGCGCGGCCTGAACGTGTTCACCACCATTACCAAGGCGGATCAGGATGCGGCTTACCTTGCGCTGCGCCGTGGCGTGCTCGATTACGAGAAGCGCCAGGCCTACCGTGGCCCGGAAGGCTACATGGATATCCCGTCGGGCAAGGCCGAAGCCGAAGCCGCGATCGAGAATGAACTCGCCGAACATCCGGACAGCGACGGACTGATCGCGGCCGTGGTGCTGACCACCAGCGGCAAGAGCGTGCGCGCGCTGCTGGCCTCCGGCGAAGAAATCACGATCCAGGAAACCGGACTGGGCACCGCGGCGTCGGCGCTGACCGACAAGGTCGCCGCGAACAAGCGCATCAAGCGCGGCGCGATTATTCGTGTGATGCAGGAAGACAAGGGCTGGACCATCATCCAGCTGCCGGAGGTGGAATCGGCCTTCGTGTCAGTGAACTCGGAAGATGGCGGCATTCGCTCGCTGATTGGCGGCTTCGACTTCAACCGCAACAAGTTCAACCATGTGACGCAAGCGTGGCGCCAGCCGGGCTCGTCGTTCAAGCCCTTCATCTACTCGGCATCGCTGGAAAAGGGCCTGAGCCCGGGCACCATCGTCAATGACGCGCCGATCACCTTCGACGCGGCACAGACCGGCAGCCAGGCCTGGGAGCCGAAGAACTACGACGGCAAGTACGAAGGCCTGATGACGATGCGGCGCGGCCTGGCGAAGTCGAAGAACATGATCTCGATTCGCATCCTTGACAAGATCGGCCCGCAGTACGCGCAAGAGTATGTGACGCGCTTCGGCTTCGAAGCGGAAAAGAACCCGCCCTACCTGACGCTGGCGCTGGGTGCCGGCTCGGTGACGCCGCTACAGATGGCCGGCGCCTATGCGGTGTTCTCGAATGGCGGCTACAAGGTCAATCCCTACCTGATTTCGAAGATCACCGACAACAACGGCAAGACCCTGTTCCAGGTGACGCCGGAGAAGGCCGGCGATGAAAGCCTGCGTGCGATCGATGCACGCAATGCCTACGTGATCGACAGTATGCTAAAAGACGTGGTCAAGTACGGTACCGCGACCCGCGCACTGTCGCTGAAACGCCCCGACATCGCAGGCAAGACCGGCACCACCAACGACTCGATCGACGCATGGTTTGCCGGCTACAACCCGAAGCTGGTGGGCGTGGCGTGGATAGGCTTCGACAAGCCCAGGAACCTCGGCAACAAGGAAACGGGTGGCGGCCTCGCACTGCCGATCTGGATCGGCTACATGCAGAAGGCACTGCAGAACGTGCCCGTGGTCGAGCATGAAATTCCGGTCGGCGTCGCGATGCATAACGGCGACCTGGTCTACGTCGAATACGCGGAAGGCGGCGGCGTGAATGCGATCAATGGTGCGACTGAAGAGAAGCCGGCTGACGCCAAGGCCGGGGAAGGCAAAGCCGGCGATGGCAAACCGGCAGAAAAACGCGAAGAAGGACCGAAGAGCGAGTTGTTCTGAAGGACTCGCGATCGGCCAGGACCCAAGGCCTCAGGTGCAGGCTTCGAATCGGGGTGAACGCTCTGAAGGATGAGGCTGTCGTTGCTCAGGCCTTCAGCGCAAGCGCTGCGCCGCCTTGCGCACTGGCCAGTCGCGACAACGCTTCATAGAGTTCGCTGCCATCGCGCGTATCGCGCCACTGACCATCGACCAGTCGGTAATGGAAACCGCCGGCACGCGCCGCGACCCAGATTTCCTTCATCGGCGCTTGCGTATTGACGATAATCTTGGAGCCCGTGTCGACGAACTCGATCTCCAGCACATTGCCGCTGCGGCTGCACTCGACATCGACATCGGCGGCCTCGCCGGCTTCCTCGATCGCGGCCTCGATGTGGTCGAGCACGGCCTCGGCCAGGTCCAGGAATTCGGTTTCGGTCATGCTACACTCCACTGATGTTTTCACTGCGTAAATTCGGTCTCATTGTAGCCGTGATTGCACTGGCCAGCCTCGCCGGCTGCGGCCAGTACGGCCCGCTCTACCTGCCCGACCGGCCACCGCCACGTGACCAGGCGCAGGACGAAGACTTCAATGCGCTGCCCCCTGCGCTCGACAAATCCCGCCAGCCCTGACCATGTCGCATTTCCAATATCGTGACGGCGTCCTGCACGCCGAAGGCGTGTCGCTTGCCGACATCGCCGCCCAGTTCGGCACGCCGACGTACGTGTACTCGCGCGCCAGTCTCACTGACAACTTCCTCGCCTATGCGAATGCCTGCCGCGCCAACGGCCGCGGCGAAGGCGACAACAAGGGCGGCGCGCTGGTTTGCTATTCGGTGAAATCGAATTCCAACCTCGCGGTGCTGAACCACTTGGCCAGGCTAGGCTCGGGCTTCGACATCGTGTCCGGCGGCGAACTGCTGCGCGTGATCGCCGCCGGCGGTGACCCGCGCAAAGTGATCTTCTCCGGCGTCGGCAAGTCGCGGGAAGAAATGAAGCTGGCGCTGACGCACGACATTCTGTGCTTCAACGTCGAGTCTATCCCTGAACTGCACCGTCTCAATGAAGTGGCGGGCAGCATCGGCAAGCAGGCGCGCGTGTCGTTGCGCGTGAATCCGGACGTCGATCCGAAGACTCATCCGTACATCTCGACCGGCCTGAAAGAAAACAAGTTCGGCATCGCGTTTGAGGATGCGCTCGACACATATCGCGTCGCGGCCGGCCTGCCGAACCTGGAAGTGACGGGCATCGACTGCCACATCGGTTCGCAATTACTGGATGACGCGCCGCTGCTGGAAGCGCTGGACAAGGTGATCGAACTGGCAGACCAGCTGCACGCCGCCGGAATCGCCCTGCACCATCTCGACATCGGCGGCGGCATCGGCATTACCTACGATGACGAAAAGCCGGTCGCCGTTGGCGATTACCTCGGCCGCCTGTTCGCGCGCATCGACCGCTGGCGCAAGGAAAAATACGATGGCAAGCCAATCAGCGTGATGTTCGAGCCGGGCCGCTCGATCGTCGGCAATGCCGGCGTGCTGATCACTGAAGTGCAATACCTGAAGCATGGCGCGACAAAAAACTTCGCCGTCGTTGACGCCGCCATGAACGACCTGATGCGTCCGGCGATGTACGAAGCCTGGCACGGCGTGCAGCAAGTCCGGCAACGCGCAGCGGGCGCAAAGGTGTATGACGTCGTGGGTCCGGTCTGCGAATCCGGCGACTGGCTCGCGCGCGAGCGCACGCTGGCGATGGAAGCAGGCGACCTGCTGGCCATCATGTCAGCCGGCGCCTATGGCATGACGATGGCGTCGAACTACAACACCCGCGGCCGCGCAGCCGAAGTGCTGGTCGATGGCGACCGCTTCACATTGATCCGCCGCCGGGAGACGCCGGCCGAATTGTTCGCGCTGGAATCGATTCCGAAATAAGCAGCGATGGCCCGACGCATGCCGTCGGACCCCTTCCTTCGTTGCTGCAGCCCGGCCTTCAGCCGGGTTCTTTCACTGACGCTTCGACTGCCAGGCTGCGCGCTGCGGTGCGCGCCTGCTGCCAGCGAAACGCCAGCCTTGCTCCCAGCAGCAGCGCAATGATGCTGCCGAAGAGGATGGGCTCGCCGAAATTGTTCTTCCCGGCGCGCATCCACCAGAAGTGCAGGATCGCCAGTACCGCGATCAGGTAGACCAGCCGGTGCAGCGACTGCCAACGCCGGCCCAGCCGTCGCACCATCGCATTGGTGCTGGTCAGCGCCAGCGGCCACAGCAGCAGGAATGCCGTAAAGCCCACCGTGATGAAGGGCCGCTTCTTGACGTCCTTCCACATCTCGGCCAGGTCGAAAAAATGATCGAACCAGATGAAGGTGGTGAAGTGCAGGCAGGCGTAGAAGAAGCAATACAGCCCCAGCATGCGGCGCAGCTTCAGCAGCCATGTCTGTCCGGTCAGCCGGCGCAGCGGCGTGATTGCCAGCGTCATGCACAGGAAATACAGCGTCCAGTCGCCGCTGGCACGGGTGATGAACTCGATGGGATTGGCGCCCAGCCGGTCATGGAAGCCCAACCAGATCACGCGCGCCAGCGGCAATAGCGCGAGCACGAACAGGCTGCGCTTGATCCACTGCTGCTGGCTGAGGGCGGGCTGCATCGTTGGCCGTAACGCTCGCCGAAATTCAGTAGAACTTCTTCAGGTCCATCCCCGCGTACAGCAATGCCACTTCGGGGTAACCATTGAACATTATCGTCTTGCGCTTCTTGGTGAAGAAACCGTCTTCACCGATGCGCCGCTCGCTGGCTTGTGACCAGCGCGGATGATCGACCTCGGGGTTCACGTTGGAATAAAAACCGTATTCGTCGGGTGCCGCCTTGTTCCATGCCGTCTTCGGCTGGGTCTCGGTGAAGCGGATGCGCACGATGGATTTGGCGGACTTGAAGCCGTATTTCCACGGCACGACGATGCGCACCGGCGCGCCATTCTGCCGGGGCAGCGTTTCGCCATACATGCCGACGCACAGCAAGGTCAGCGGATGGCTGGCTTCATCAATGCGCAAGCCTTCGACATACGGCCAGTCGAGCACGCGGCTGCCGACGCCGGGCATTTGCGCGCGATCGGACAGCGTGGTGAATTCGACGAACTTCGCATTGCCGGTCGGCTCGACCTTGCGGATCAGCTCGGCCAGTGAATAGCCTATCCACGGAATCGCCATCGACCAGCCTTCGACGCAACGCAGCCGATAGAGCCGCTCTTCCAGCGGCGCCAGTTTCAGCAGACTGTCGATATCGAGAGTGACCGGCTTCCTGACTTCGCCATCGACCCTGACAGTCCACGGTCGTGTCTTCAGCGAGCCCGCGTTCTGTGCCGGGTCGGCCTTGTCGAGCCCGAACTCGTAGTAGTTGTTATAGGTGGTTGCGTCCTTGTATGCGGTCGGCTTGTCGAGCGCTGCATAGGCGGCATTTGCCTTGGCCGTCAGCCGTGCGCGTGCCGGTTCGTCGGCCAGCGCCAAGCCGGGCAGCAACAGGCCACTGGCGCCGGCACTGCCGGCAGCAAGGCCACCGGCGGCCAGCTGCTGCAGGAACAGGCGGCGCGATGCGGCGATTTCACGCGGCGTGATTTCGGATGGCAGGGGTTCGCCGGGGTGAGGGCATTTGATCAGCATCGCAGCCTCCGTTGAAATTCAGGCTTAGTCGGCGACAGTGCCAGCCGCGGCCTGCATACGTGAATTTATTGATAAAGCATTCTGACAAAAAAAGGCCGCACGAGTGCGGCCTTTTGTACAGGTCATCGGCGATCTCACAGGGTGCCGTAGGAATGCAGCCCCGACAGGAACATGTTGACGCCGAGGAAGGCAAACGTCGTCACCAACAGGCCGCCGACCGCCCACCATGCGGCCACCATGCCGCGCAAGCCTTTCATCAGGCGCATGTGCAGCCAAGCCGCGTAATTGAGCCAGACGATCAGTGCCCAAGTTTCCTTCGGGTCCCAGGACCAGTAACCGCCCCAGGCTTCCGCTGCCCACAGCGCGCCGAGAATGGTCGCGATCGTGAAGAACGCAAAACCGACGGCGATCGCCTTGTACATGATGTCGTCCAGCACCTCCAGCGGCGGCAGGCGATCGGCCAGCTTGCCCTTGGCCTTCAGCAGGTAGGCAACACCGACCATCGCCGACAGCGAGAAAGTGCCGTAGCCGATGAAGTTGGCCGGCACGTGGATCTTCATCCACCAGCTCTGCAGCGCTGGCACCAGCGGCTGGATTTCATGCGCTTCACGGCTGGTCATGTACCACAGCAGGAAGCCGACGGCGGCCGAGATCACCAGCAGGATGAAGGGGCTGACCGCGCGCGTTTCGTACTTGTCCTCGTAGAACATCAGGAACAGCGCGGTAATCAAGCAGAACAGCACGAAGACTTCGTACAGGTTCGACACCGGGATGTGGCCGATGTCGGTGCCCAGCAGGTAGGACTCGTACCAGCGCACCATCATGCCGGTGAAGCCGAGCACGATTGCCGCCCAGCACAGCTTGCTGCCGACTGCGCCACCAAAATCGGAACGCAGCAGCAGGCCTCCCCAGTGGAACAACGTCGCGAGGAAGAACATCGTGCTCATCCACAGGATGGCCGACTGGCTCGACAGCATGTACTTCAGGAAGAAGCGCGTCTGCGCCATCTCGAGGTTGCCGGCATAGAAGTAGATTCCCGCCAGCGACAGCGCACCGATCAGCATGATCAGTGTGCGGATCGGGCGCCAGTACCAGCCGAGGCCGGCAAAGGTCGGCACGGCCGCCAGCAGGATGCCCTGCTCGTAGATGTCCATGAACTCGCCGTAGCGGTTCAGCGAAAACAGGGCGCCGGCCAGCAGTAGCGCAGCAAACAGCCAGTCGAACAGGCTGCGGTTTCGGAACCAGCCCGACGTTTGTTCAATGGTGATTTCTTGCGTAATTTCCATGATGTTTCTCCACGCATCCGTTGCCTTAGAGTTGCAACGGATGCGATGAAAGTATAGTTCAGCGGCAGTTGGCGCGTTGCCGCTGCCCGATCTGCCGGCCCTTGCCGGATCTGCCAGCGGCCGGCACCTGTCCGGTGTGTTGGCTCAGCCTTTGGCCGGCGCAGCCAGCGTCGCTTTCATCCGCTCGTATTCACGGTCGAAATCGAGGTTGCGGCGCTGGGTGCTCATCGCCATCAGCGCATGCGAACCGCTACCCCCGGTCGGACGGAACCAGACCCAAAGCCGGCGCTCGCGCACATACAGCATCGCGAACACGCCCAGCACCAGCAACAGGCAGCCGAGGTAAACCACCTTCTTGCCCGGCGAACGGGTGACCTGGAAGACCGAGGCCTTCACTTCGTCAAAACCACGCAGCTGCAAGATCACCGGTGCGCCATAGAAGAAGCTGTCGGCAATCGCATCAGTGGCCATGCGCAGGAAGCGGCCATTCTGCTCGTCCGGCTTCATCGCCGGCAAACCGTCTTTCTCGCGTGCAGCCTGCCACAATTCCCACAGGCTGCCGTTGAGGATCTTCATGAAGACATCGGCGGCCTTCTCTTGCTGTGCTTCCGGCAGCTTGCCGATGAAGCGCGCCACCGCGATATAGCCCGAGCCTTTTTCATCACCGGCAAATACCGTCAGGCCGCGCATTGCGGACGACTGCAGCTGTTCGCGCAGTTGTGCATTCCCGGTATTGCCGCCGCTGCCGAGAGGGACTTTCTCCGCATAGCGGCGCGCCGCCTTCTCGCGCAATACCGGGTCGGCAACGGCGGCGCGCAGACGCATCCATTCATCGATCTTGCCATTGGCATCGGCCGGAATGCGCAGGTAGCGGAAGCCTTCGGCCGGGGTGTCGCGCACGCCGGCCAGGAAGACTTCGGCGCCATCGACCTTCACCGGCTGCATGTAGTTATTGAATTCGCGTGCCTGGCCGTTGCGGTCGCGCAGTTTGTACTGCACGCTGGGGCCGACGTTCTTCAGGTCCTTGGCCTTCTTCGTATTGGCCGCCGAACCGAGCTGCTTGTCGAGCGACGCGCCGAACTTTTCGTTGAAGCTCTTGTTTGTATCGACGGCGCGCACATCTTGTCCATTGGCAGCCGTGTTCTCGACGTTGAAGGGGCGGAAGCCCGTCCATTCGATCGAATATTTGCTGCCGCCGCTGCCCGCCAGTGGCGTGGCCTCGCCCACCGTGCCTTCGACCGGGAAGCTGCCATTGGCCTCGCCCTGCATCGGGTAGCCCGTCAGCTTCAGGTGGCTGCCGCCATCCTCGAAGCTCGATTGATAGACCGCGAGGCCCTTGTACAGCAGCGGCTCGTTGACCTTGATGGTGGCCGGGAAGCTCTTGCCGGTCTGGTGGTCGGTGACGACCACGTTCGATGCAAACAGCTTGGGCATGCCGGTCGAGTAGAACTCGACGATGAATTTTTCCAGCTTGATCGAGAACGGCAGTTCCTGGATCAGCACGCCTTCGCCGGCCGGAATCACGGCAGTGTTGCCGGTGCCGCCCTCGGGGATGAAGGCATTGCCGCGGAAAGTGGGATTGCCAAGGCCAAGGCGATGCTTGGCCGGGATGTCGGCGATCAGGCCATTGCCAACGAACGGCTCTTTGCCGAACAGCCACTGCTGCGCGCGTATCGGCAGATTGGAATCGAGCAGGCCGCCGATGCAGATGATGACGATGGCCGCATGCGCAAAGATATAGCCGAGCTTGTTGGCGGCGCCCTGCTTGGCCGTCAGCAGCACGGCATCATCCTTCTTCAGCAGCTTCACCTGATAGCCGGCAGCCTTCACGCGCGCGGCAGCCAGTTGCGCGGACTGCACGCTGTCGGCCTCACCGGTCCACTCGGCATGGTGATGGAAGTTGCGCAGCGATTGTTCACGCACATTCTCGCGCCAGCTCTTCATGTCCTTCAGCATCTTCGGTGCATTGCGCACGATGCACAGCGAGGTCGACGCGACCAAGAAGGTCATGATCAGCAGGAACCACCAGGCCGAATAGACCGAGTAGATCGAGAAGCGCGCAAAGACCTCGAACCAGAACGGGCCGAACTGGTTCACGTAGTTCGGCATCGGTTCGCCCTGCGTGACCACGGTACCGATCACGGACGCGATCGAGATCACGGTCAGCAGGCTGATCGCAAAGCGCATCGATGAAATCATCTCGACCAGATCGGCCAGCCAGCGGCTCTGCGTCGGCAGCGCGATGCCCTGCGTGCCGGTGGTCGCCACGCCGTCAGTGTCCGTACCGGTGCTTGCCACCAACTTGGCTTGCGCTTGCGTATCCGTGCCAGTATCCATCGTCAGTATTTTGTCTGTTTGCTCATTCGTCCGCGACAAACAAAAAGGGGGCGGCGCCTGGCCTCCCCCTTCCGTCGAACTATGATGCTTCCCGCTGCGCTATCGCCAGCCTGACGATGCGGTGCAGGAATGCATGTTTTACTTCAAACCAGCCATGTAGTCGGAAACAGCGGCAATCTCCGCATCCGACAGGCGCTTGGCCACGGTGGTCATTTGCGACGAATTGGTACGGCTGCCGGCGCGGAAGTTGTTCAGCTGGGCGGTCGTGTAATCCTGGTGCTGGCCGGCGACACGAGCGAACTGGGCCGGGATGCCGGCACCGTTCGGGCTGTGGCAGCCTGCGCAAGCCGGCACGTTCTTCTCGGCGATGCCACCGCGATAGATCTTCTTGCCGAGCTCGACAGTGTTCTTGTTCTTCGCTGCGCCCGGTGCCGGCTTTTGCGACTCGAGGTAGGCGGCGAGGTTGCGCACGTCATCTTCGGTCAGCGCCTTGGCGATCGCGGTCATCACGGCATTGTTGCGGCCCGGGGTCGTGAAGTCGTGCAGCTGCTTCTGCAAGTAGGCTGCGTGCTGGCCGGCCAGCTTCGGGTTCTGGGTGATGGTCGCATTGCCGGCATTGCCGTGGCAGGCGACGCAGGCGGTCACGCCGCGCGAGGCGTCACCGTTCGTGTACAGGCTTCCGCCCTTGTTGGCATCGGCAGCAGCGGCCGGCTTGCCCTCGTTGGCCGAAGCCACGGTGGCCGACGCTAGCAGCGCGATGGAGACAAATTTCACGAACAGCGAGAGAGCACGATTCATTCAGGCACCCGGATCTTGTGGTTGGTTTGTGCGGAAATACAGCCCGGCATTGTACTACAATGCCCCCTCCGGCTTGACTGATGCCTGCCCGGAATTCCGCAGATTTCCTCCCTGTTCACCGCTTCTTCACTTCTTTCAGCACCGCCCATGTCCGTCCTCTGGCAAGCCCGCTTCTTCACGACCGTCAACCGGCTGCAGGATTTGCCAAAATATAAATTGCCGGAGATTGCCTTCGCGGGCCGCTCGAATGCCGGCAAATCGACGGCCATCAACCTGCTGTGCAACCAGAAGAAACTGGCCTTCGCGTCGAAGACGCCGGGCCGCACCCAGCACATCAATTTCTTTTCGATCGGTGGCGCGCACGTCGCCATGCACCGCAAGGATGCGACCCGCACCGAAGAAATCCGCGCCTTCCTGGTCGATTTGCCGGGCTATGGCTATGCGGAAGTGTCCGGCACCGCCAAGCACCACTGGCAAGACCTGCTGGGGCGCTATGTGCAGGCGCGCGATCAGCTGGCAGCACTGGTGCTGATCATGGATGCGCGGCGCCCGTTCACGGAACTGGATGTCGAAATGCTCGAATGGTTCGCCCCGACCGGCAAGCCCATCCATTGCCTGTTGAGCAAGGCCGACAAGCTCAACCGCAGCGAGCAGGCCGACGCTACGCGACTCGCGCGCACCATCCTCGGCAGCTACGTTGACGAGGCCGGCGCGCCTCTGCCATTCTCGGTGCAACTGTTCTCGTCGCTCAAGCGCATCGGCATCGAGGAAGCGGACCTGAAGATACGCACCCTGCTGGGACTGCTCGAGACGGACGCTCCGCAGGCGAACGATGCATCGCAGGGCACGGACGAACCGGTCGATGGCGATGATGCGGTGAACGAATAAAAAAACCCTGGAGAAAGGGGATAGTCTCCAGGGTTTAACGCTGCCGCGCCTTCACACGGGGCAGCCCCGCTCAGGGAGGAGAAGCGGGAGGTGAGCAAGCACCCATCAATCTGAGGGGCGATGCCTGCCAAAAGTTTCAGGCGCCGGCGTCGTGATGAGTTGCGCGACGCCGGCCGACGGCAATTGAACAGCAAACCAGCAAGCAAACGAACAACCATGGCACAACAACCGCAATTTCCCGCAATCCGCATGCGCCGCATGCGCAAGGATGCATTCTCACGCGCACTGATGCGCGAAAACGTGATCACGCCGGCCGACCTGATCTATCCGGTCTTTATCCTCGACGGCAGCAACCGGCGCGAAGCCGTGCCGTCGATGCCTGGCGTCGAACGCGTATCGGTCGACCTGCTGATGGCGGTCGCGGAAGATTGCGTGAAGCTGGGCATCCCGGTGATGGCGCTGTTCCCGGTGATCGACGTGTCGCTGAAGACTCCGGACGGCATCGAGGCCATCAACCCGGACGGCCTGGTACCGCGCGCCGTCAAGGCGCTCAAGGCGCGCTTCCCCGAACTGGGCGTGCTGACCGATGTTGCGCTCGACCCGTACACCAGCCACGGCCAGGATGGCGTGATCAATGACGACGGTTATGTGCTGAACGACGAAACCAGCGTGATCCTGGTGAAGCAGGCGCTCGCTCAGGCCGAAGCCGGCGTCGACGTGGTGGCGCCGTCGGACATGATGGATGGGCGCATCGGCGCCATTCGCGACGGACTCGAATCGGCCGGCTTCATCTACACCCGCATCATGGCTTACTCGGCCAAGTACGCGTCGGCCTTCTACGGCCCGTTCCGCGATGCGGTCGGCTCGGCGGCCAACCTCGGCAAGGGCAACAAGGCGACCTACCAGATGGATCCTGCCAACAGCGACGAGGCGTTGCGCGAAGTGGCGCTCGACATCGCCGAAGGCGCGGACATGGTGATGGTCAAGCCGGGCATGCCCTATCTCGACATCGTGCGCCGCGTGAAGGACGAATTCCGGGTGCCGACCTTCGCCTACCAAGTCAGCGGCGAGTACGCGATGATCAAGGCCGCCGCCCAGAACGGCTGGCTCGACCATGACAAGACGATGCTGGAATCCATGCTGGCCTTCAAGCGCGCCGGCGCCGACGGCGTGCTGACCTATTTCGCGCGCGACATTGCGCGCCTGTTGAAGTAATCACGTCCCACCGATGGCGCCGCCCTGCCGGCGTCATCGCCACTGCCATGACACGGCAAAGCCCGGGTTTGGGCGATCGGCGAACCACCCTGCGAATTCCGTTACATAAATGCGACAGTCTGGCGCTTGCGCCTGTCGTTCTCACGGAAGCCTCAGCGAGGAACGCTCTATGTCCACCCCCTTCATTGGTCGCCGAGACCTGACTGGCCCGAATGATTTCGGGGTCAAGTACGATGTCGTAATTGCCGAGAAGCAAAAGATGATGGCGCCCGGCGGCAAGCGCGAAAAAGTGATCGTCTTTTCCCGTGTGCCGCAGTCCCGGCTGGAAGAAGACACGACGGGCAAGACCCAGCGCGCGGCCAAGCGTGCGGTCAATCTGCTGCGCGAGCGCCTGCAAAAATCCGGCCTGTCCAAAGACAAGGTCGAAACGCTGATGCAGAACATGTTCGCAGTCGACCAGCGCGGCTTCAAGAACAATGAAATGAAAACGATGAGCAACGCACTCGATGCGAAAGCGCTCGACGTGCTGCTCGAGAAAAAGGCGATGAAGAGCGGCAAGGTCCGATTTTCGGAAGAAGACCAGGCCATGCCAACGCCCGACGCACGGCAGGCATCCGCGTCCACCTCGGCGCCCACCACGATTGATCTGCCGCCGCTGCCGGACTTGCCTGACATGCCCGACCTGCCCCAATTGCCAGACCTGCCGAACCCGCCATCGACACGCTGAACCCGATCATGAAGCGCGGCCCCGCACAGGGGCACGTGCTTCGTCAACCTTACCGGTTCGGCTGGGGCGTGATGCGCAGGTAAGGCTTGGGTGACTGGTAGCCCTTCGGGTACTTCTGCCTGATCACCGCATCGTCTTGCACGCTGAGCGGAATGATCACGTCATCACCATCTTTCCAGTTGCCCGGCGTGGCGACGGTATAGTCATCAGTCAGCTGCAGCGCATCGATCACGCGCAACACCTCATCGAAATTGCGCCCGGTGCTCATCGGGTAGGTGATCATCAGCCGCACCTTTTTCTTCGGGTCGATGATGAACAGCGAGCGCACGGTCGCCGTCTCCGACTGGTTCGGATGGATCATGTCGTACAGCGCCGACACCTTCTTGTCCGCATCAGCGATGATGGGAAAGCCCACCACCGTCTTTTGCGTCTCTTCAATGTCGCTAATCCATTCCTTGTGCTTGTCGACCGGATCGACGGAGAGCGCGATGGCTTTCACGTTGCGCTTGTCGAATGCCGGCTTCAGCTTGGCAGTCAGGCCGAGTTCGGTCGTGCAGACCGGCGTGAAATCGGCCGGGTGCGAAAACAGCACCACCCATGAATCGCCAGCCCAGTCGTGGAAACGTATCTTGCCGGTCGAAGATTCCTGCTCGAAGTCAGGTGCGGTATCGCCGAGATGCAGTGCCATGATTCCCCCCTCGTTGAGTGAACAATCTGTCAAGCCATCGTACCGGGGGATGCGGCGCATGCCAAAGACAATCTGGCTCTTTGCAAATAGCTGCGTTTGATAAAGCGCGACGATATGACACGCACGAAGCCCATCCGGGCAAGAATGTGCGCTCAGCGCGCTTTGGCGCGTGCCACTGATTGCAGGAACAGGTCGGGCTTCTGGTAACCGATCACGCGTGCCGTGCGGACTTCTTCACCCTGCAGGTTGAAGAACAGGATGCCCGGCGGGCCGAACAGGCCAAAGCGCTTCAGCAAGGCCTTGTCGTCGTCATCGTTGGCGGTGACATCGGCTTGCAGCAACAGCATGCGATCCAGTTCGGGGCGCACGGACGGATCGCTGAAGGTCAGCTTTTCCATCTCGATGCAAGACACGCACCAGTCGGCATAGAAATCCAGCATCACGACCCTGCCGTTGGCCGACGCTATCGCGCGCTCCAGATCGGCCACGCTCTTGATGCGCGCGAACGAAGTCTTTGCCAATGGCTCACCCCGCAAGTGCGCGAGCGGCGCCCATGGTTCGCGTCCGCCCGAGGCGACACCGACCAGCTGTACCGCGCCCAGCAGGATGAAGGCCGCGCCCACGCATCGCGCCTTCCAGCCCTGCGCCTTTGACCCCAGCAGAGTGAGGCCGTAGCCGGCACCCAGCAAGCCCCAGCCCAGCATCAGCAGCCAGGCCGGGATCAGCGGCGCAACCATCCACAAGGCCAGCGCGAGCATCAACACGCCGAAGAAAGCCTTCACCGCCTGCATCCAGGTGCCCGCACGCGGCAATAGTGCGCCCGCCGACAAGCCAACCAGCAGCAAGGGCAGGCTCATGCCGGCTGCCATCGCAAACAGCGCGCTGCCACCCACCAGCACGTCACGCGTCTGGCTGATGTAGACCAGCGCACCGGCCAGCGGTGCCGCCACGCAGGGGCCGACGATCAGCGCCGAGAGCGCACCCATCACGAACACACCCAGCAGCTTGCCGGCGCGCTGGCGCTCGGACAGGCGGGTGAGTGCGAGTTGCACCGAGGCTGGCATCTGCAGCTGGTAGACATCGAACATCGACATGGCCATCACCGCCATCAGGATCGCGAACCCGGCAAGGAAGGGCGGGCTTTGCAGCGCCGCGGACAGGCCTTCGCCGACCAGGCCGGCGGCGATGCCCAGTGCGGTGTAGACCAGTGCCATGCCCAGCGAATACGCCAGCGCCAGCACAAAGCCGCGGCTGCGGCTGGTGTGCGCGCCTTCGCCGGCAATGATGAAGGACAGGATGGGCACCATCGGCAGCACACAGGGCGTGAACGACAGGCCCAGCCCGAGCAGCAAGAACAGCGGCGCAATCATCAGCAGCTTGCCGCTGGCCAGCGCGGCTTCGATGCGGCCCATCTCGCCGTCCCCGTCCACGTTCACTGCATCGCCAGCGGCGGTGCTGTCAGCCTTGCCTGCAGTGAACCGCGCGGCGACGGAGGCCGAATCCTGCGTGTCGGGGGCACGGCCTTGTGCGGCGCTTGCTACGGGCGTTGCAGCGGCACCAGGGGGCGACAGCTTTGCTTCCGAGGTCATCGGCGGATAGCACAGCCCTTTTTCCGAACAGCCCTGACTGGTCACTTTTAGCGTGAACGGCCCGCTGGCCTGCACCGGGATCGTGATGGCCAGCTGGTGATGGAAAGTCTCGACGTTCTTTTCAAAATTCGGGTCGAACTTCACTTTGCCCTTCGGCACACTCGGCTGGCCGAGGGTCGCGCCTTCGACGGCGAACTGCAATTTGTCGCGGTACAGGTAATAGCTGTCGGCGATCTCGAAGCGCACGGTCAGGGTCGATGCATCACCCATGGTCGCGCTGAAACGGAAGGCTTGTTCCGGCGGCAGGAAGGCGTCAGCCGCGCGCGCCGGCGCCAGCACGGCGGCCAACAGCGCGATGGCCAGCAGCAGCGCCGCCAGCCAGCAAGACCGGACCCATCCCGCTGCGCCGGGCAGGGCATGCTTCATGGGCGTCGTCGTCTGGGTTTCACGCATGGCCATCCGGTCCGGTCTCGGCCGCGACCCAATGCAGGTAAGGCGGGTGACCAGCCGCCAGTGGGCACGCAATCACTTCGGGCACGTCATACGGATGGGCGGCGACGATTGCCTGCTGCAGCTGCGCGTAACGCGCTCGGGTCGTCTTGACCAGCAGCGTGACTTCGTTGGCTTCCTCGACGTCGCCCTGCCAGCGATACACCGATTGCACGCCGGGCAGGATGTTGACGCAGGCGGCCAGCTTTGCCCCGACCAGTGCGCGCGCCATTGCCTGTGCAGCCGGCTGGTCGGGCACGTTGGTCATCACTAGCAAGACCTGTTCTTCCATGGCGTCTTGATCACTTCAGCAAGCGGCGGCGCGTGAACACGGCCGCCAGGTAATAGCCGATGCTGCAGTACACGAGGAGGATCGCAATCTGGGTCAGCGGCGCATCCGGCCAATGGCCGAGGATCAATGGTCGCACAAGATGCACGGCGGCGCTCAGGGGCAGGTAGCTTGCCAGCAGCTGCAGCCACTCGGGCAACTGGGTCGTCGGGTAATAGACGCCGGACACGAACACCATCGGCGTCAACAGCAGCGTGATGTAGTAGGTGAAGAAATCATAGCCGCTGGCCAGCGCATTCATGATCAGCGCCAGCGACGCAAAGGTCACGCCGACCAGGAACAACAACGGCGGCACCAGCAAGATCGTCGGGTGCAGGCCAATACCCAGCACGAACAGCACGCCGAGGATGGCGGTGCTCGACATCATCGCCTTGGTTGCCGCCCACAGCATTTCCCCCAGCACGATATCGTCGAGGCTGAGCGGCGTATTGAGGATGGCTTCCCAGGTCTTCTGCATGTGCATGCGCGAATAACCGGAAAACATCGCCTCGAACGACGCGGCCATCATCACCGACATGCAGATCGATCCGCTGGCCAGGAACTCGATGTAGGGCACGCCCTGTATCGATTTCAGCATGCTGCCCAGCCCGTAGCCGAAGGCGACCAGGGTGATCAGCGGCTCGGCGATATTGCCGATCATGCTGGCGATGGCCAGCTTGCGCCACACCAGCAGGTTGCGGCGCAAGACCGGCACGAAGCGCAGGCTGAAACTCGGGATGCGATAGATCAGGCGGGACATGATGGCTGGTCGTGGTGTGTGCGTTGGCTTGCTGGTTTTCAGGCTCTCTGGCGGGCAGGCACGATGGCGCTGCCGACCGGTTCGGCGGGCGTCTCCGCCCTCAGTCGCGCATCTCGCGACCGGTCAGCTTCAGGAACAAGTCTTCAAGGTTGGCCGGACGGTGCAGGTAGCGCAGGCCATCAACGCCGGCGAGGTCTTGCAGCACCGGTTCGGCACGATTCGTGTAGCAGAACACGGTCTCGCCACTGATCTCGATGCGCTCGGCCAGGGCCTTGCCCTGCGCCTTGCCTTGCACTGCCCAGTCGGTGGCGCCATCGCCATAGACTTCAACGACCTGCGATTCGATATGCCGGGCGATCAGCTCACGCGGCGCACCTTCGGCGATCAGGCGTCCATGGTCAATCACGGCCAGCCGGTTGCACAGGCGCTCCGCTTCATCCATGAAGTGCGTGGTCAGCAAGATGGTCTTGCCGCTGGCGAGGAGCGCCTTCAGGCGTTCCCAGATCATGTGCCGCGCCTGCGGGTCCAGACCGGTCGTCGGCTCGTCCATGAAGACGATATCGGGGTCATTGACCAACGCACGCGCGAGCGTCAGCCGACGCTTCATGCCGCCGGACAGTTCGCCGATCCGCGCCTTGCGCTTGGCCGTCAGGTTGGAAAACTCGAGCAGCCAGTCCAGACGTGCGCTGATGTCGGCGTGCTTCATGCCAAAATAGCGGCCATAGACGATCAGGTTTTCCTCGACGCTGAAGTCAGGGTCGAGGCTGTCCATCTGCGGCACTACGCCAATGCGTGCACGCGCTTCACGGGCGTCGATGGGGATGTCGCGACCGACCAGCGTGATGCTGCCGCTATCGGGCGTGGTGAGACCGAGGCAGAGCTTCATCGTGGTCGTCTTGCCGGCACCGTTCGGACCCAACAATCCATAGCACTCCCCGCGCCGCAGCTCGAACGAGACGCCATTGATCACGGGTCGGCGCTCGGCGCCGTTGCCATAGGATTTGTGCAGGTCTTGAACGCGGAGGATGGCCATCGGGACAGTAGGTAGCGGAATTCGGCGGGTGCCGGTCAGAAGCAAATCTTGCCACAAAGCCCGGCGATCATCGTCACGCGGGCAGGCAAAGAAAAAGGCCGCACACGGGCGGCCTTTTGTCTGCGGGCTTGCCGAATTTACTCGGCGATTTCCACGGCTTCGGTCGGCTCCGGACGGTCGACCAGCTCGACGTAGGCCATCGGCGCATTGTCGCCAACGCGGAAGCCCATCTTCAGGATGCGCAGGTAGCCGCCGTTGCGGGTCTTGTAGCGCGGGCCGATCTCGGCGAACAGCTTGCCGACGATTTCACGGTCACGCAGGCGCGAGAAGGCCAGGCGCTTGTTGGCCAGGGTGTCGACCTTGCCCAGGGTGATCATCGGCTCGACGACGCGGCGCAGTTCTTTTGCCTTCGGCAGCGTGGTCTTGATTGCTTCGTGACGCAGCAGCGACACGGTCATGTTACGGAGCATCGCGAGGCGGTGCGACGAGGTGCGGTTCAGCTTACGGAGGCCGTTACGATGGCGCATGATTTCTTCCTTTTCAGAGTCTTCTATCCAGCTCTTCTATCGCTGCCCTGTCAGGGCTTCTCGTCAGGGCAGCGCGGGCCGGTGGGTGTTTAAATAAATTCCCGATTACTTCTCGAGGCCGGCCGGCGGCCAGTTTTCGAGTTTCATGCCCAGGGTCAGGCCGCGCGAAGCAAGGACTTCCTTGATTTCGTTGAGCGACTTGCGGCCCAGGTTCGGGGTCTTCAGCAGTTCGTTCTCGCTGCGCTGGATCAGGTCGCCGATGTAGTAGATGTTCTCG
>JACCDU010223594.1_pt1 | contig 47318 bp, 21 predicted proteins | sample 7446081 | NCBI WGS metagenome assembly JACCDU01 (sample SAMN15323447, study PRJNA562643) | freshwater metagenome | isolation source: river surface water | place: USA:Blue River Watershed | collected 2017-08-17 | reverse complement strand
AGTTGTGGCAGGTCAGGGACATGTAGACCTCGAAGCTGAAGTCGCCGTCCAATGCTTTGATGCTGTCGATCACCTCGGGCTCGACCTTGGGCGGGTGGCCGCCCGTCCACAGCAGCGCCAGCACCAGCGAGGTGAACTCGTGGCCCAGCGGCAAACCTGCAAAGCGCACGCCCGATGTTTCACCTTCGCGGGCCACCACAAAAGACGGCTTGCGGGCATCGTTGCCCAAGGTGTCGAGCGTGACCTTGTCGGACAGGCTGACGATGGTCTCCAGCAGGCTCTTCATGTCGGTGCCGGTTTCGCTGTCGTCCAGCGAGGCGATCAGGCGAATGGGCTGGCGCAGCAAGGCCAAGTACTGTTGCAGTTGGGCTTTGAGGGTGTCGTCGAGCATGGTGTTCTCCTGTTTCAGGCTGCAAAAAACCAGAATCCTCGCTTGTGGCGGGACTCGGCAAAAGGGTTGGGGGGGAATCGTTGAGGGCAGCACACACAAGGCTTGTGGCCTGGATGCGCTGCGCACAACGCCCTGAATCAACAGGGCGAGAGGTAGAAGATTTAGATCTTGCCGACCAGGTCGATGGAAGGAGCCAAAGTCTTGGCGCCTTCTTTCCACTTGGCGGGGCACACTTGGCCGGGGTGGGCGGCGGTGTACTGGGCAGCGGTCAGCTTGCGCAGGGTTTCCGACACGTCACGGGCGATTTCGTTGGAGTGGATTTCCAAGGTTTTGATGGTCAACTCAGGGTTGATGATGAAGGTGCCGCGCAGTGCCAGGCCTTCTTCTTCGATGTGCACGCCAAAAGCGCGTGTCAGGGCGTGTGTAGGGTCACCGACCAATGGGAACTTGGCCTTGCCCACAGCTGGCGATGTCTCGTGCCACACTTTGTGCGAGAAGTGTGTGTCGGTGGTGATGATGTACACCTCGGCACCGGCTTTCTGGAAAGCAGCGTAGTTGTCAGCCGCGTCTTCGATCTCGGTAGGGCAGTTGAAGGTGAACGCCGCTGGCATGAAGATGAAGACGTTCCACTTGCCTTTGAGGCTTTGCTCAGTGACTTCGATGAACTTGCCGTTGTGGAAAGCGTTGGCTTTGAAAGGCTGCACTTGCGTGTTGATCAGGGACATGGTGTTTCCTTGGTGGTTGGTTTTAGAAAAACTATCGAATGAGAAAACTCATTGGGTTGAATCATAAATCGAATCGGTGCGTCCAGTGCTGGCTAGGCCATTGGAAGTTTCAATGACCTTCATAGCCGCAGCCCGCACCACCAACTGGCCGTGCCGCCCCCACCGCCAGCAGCAGCCAGGCCAAAATCCAGGCGCTGCCACCCCAAGGCACCCAGGCGCGCAGACCGTCAAACCCCAACAAAGCGCGGGCGTAAATGTTGAAGCTGAACAAGACCAAGCCCACCACCATGAGCCCCCCGGAAGCACGCCACCAAGGCGAGGCACCGCGCCACCCCAAGGCCAGGCCCACCAGGATCAACCCGAGCGAATGGAACTGCTGCTGGCTGAGCGCCGTTTGCACCATGGCAGGAACGCCATTGGCAAACGCAGGCCAATGGGCAAATGCCGCACTGAACACCACACTCAGGCAAGCGCTCAGGGCACCCAGGATCAGGAAAACTCGGGAGGTCATAGAACTGGCTGGAAATTTTGAAAAAGATCCGGCCAAGTCTGACAGATTTGCGTTGTCGGCGCACGGAACTTCACTGCTTCGTGCTGGTCATGCACAGGAAAAACACTGAGGCATCGGCCCTTGATCAAACCCGCGGACGCCGATAGCCCCCTGCCAGCCCACGGGGCGAGAGAACCACCTGCCACAACTGGTTGTCACGCGAGCGAAACGTGCCTGCGCAACACAGCAGGTAATAGCGCCACATGCGGTAAAAGCGCTCGCCGTAACGGACTTTCAGCGATGGCCACGCCGCCTCGAACCGTTGATGCCACGCCATCAGCGTCTTGTCGTAGTCGGTGCCAAAGTTGTGCCAGTCTTCCATCACGAAATCGCGCTCGCTGTAAAACGCCATCTCCGATGACGAAGGCAACTCCCCGTTGGGGAAAATGTATTTTTCAATCCAGGGATCAATCGCCCGACCTGTGCGATTTTTGCCAATGGTGTGGAGCAGAAAGAGGCCATCATCGCGCAGGCTGCGTCGGGCCATGTCGAAGTAGCTGCGGTAGTTCTTGTGGCCCACATGCTCGAACATGCCCACCGAAGCGACCCGGTCAAACCGCTGCAGCCCCTGGGGGTTGAATTGGCGGTAATCGGTCAACTCAAAACGAATGGGCAGATCACCGGCCTTGACCTGCCCGAGCCGCGACTGCTCTTTGGACACCGTCAACCCCACACACTGCACATCGTAATGGCGGGCTGCAAACAACATCAGACTGCCCCAGCCACACCCGATGTCCAGCAAGGTCATGCCAGGGCGAAGTTGCAGCTTCTGGCAAATCAGATCCAGCTTGGCCGTCTGCGCCACCTCCAGGCTTTCGGCTTGCGCCCAATAGCCGCAGCTGTAGGCCATGGAGGGGTCGAGCATGGCTTCGTACAGGTCATTGCCCAGGTCGTAATGCACCTCACCGACCTGCCAGGCGCGATGCTCGGACTGCAGATTGGTCAACCGCGCCTTCAGCGATGCCCAAATCCAGCCGGCACGTCCCACCCGCTGGTCCAGCCGTGCCCGCAAAACACGGGCAATGAATTCATCCACCGCTTCGCAGTCCCACCAACCATCCACATAGCTTTCACCCAAGCCCAGGCTACCCCGGGTCAAGATGCGGTCAAACGTGGCCGGGTGATGAACTTGCATGTCCCAAGGCTTGCTCCCGCCTAGCGTGATCCCCGCAGTGGCCAGCAATTCGACCGCTTTGCGCCAGTTCTCGTCACTCAGCGTCAAGCGCTCCGTTTTCAATGCGTAAGTTGAACCCATGCATTTCTCCTGATGGTCTGTGCCAGGACGAAACGTCCGGCAACAACCATGCTAGGCAGACACCCTGATGTTGGGAATCAGGCCTTTGACGTACGTCTGTACTGTAAAACTGTTAGATGAAAACTGCCACTGCAGCCTTCAGGGTCTGCGAATGTGCATAATTGACGTTTACGTAACGTCAACTTAAACAGGAGCGAGACATGGACATTCAAGACAAGGTTTTCATCGTCACAGGTGGCGCATCGGGTCTGGGCGAAGGCACGGCCCGCATGCTGGCGGCCAACGGCGGCAAAGTCGTGATCGCCGACATGCAGGCCGAAAAAGGCGAAGCCGTGGCCAAGGAGCTGGGCGGTGCTTTCGTCAAGTGCGATGTGAGCAACGAAGCCGACGGCCAGGCCGTGGTCGCCAAGGCCATGTCCATGGGCAAGCTGGTGGGCTTGGTCAACTGCGCGGGCATTGCCCCCGCCGAAAAGACCGTGGGCAAGAACGGCGCACACAATCTGGGCGTCTACACCAAGACCATCATGGTCAACTTGGTCGGCACCTTCAACATGATCCGCCTGGCTTCAGAAGCCATGTGCAAGAACGAACCCGAAGCCACCGGCGAGCGCGGCGTGCTGATCAGCACCGCCAGCGTGGCCGCTTATGACGGCCAGATCGGCCAAGCAGCATACGCCGCGTCCAAGGGCGGTGTGGTCGGCATGACGCTGCCGATTGCCCGCGACCTGTCGCGCAACGGCATCCGCAACATGACGATCGCCCCCGGCATCTTCGGCACGCCCATGCTGTTTGGCATGCCGCAAGAGGTGCAGGACGCGCTGGCCGCGGGTGTGCCCTTCCCCAGCCGTCTGGGCACGCCCCAGGACTACGCCAAGCTGGCCAAGCACATCATCGAAAACGACATGCTCAACGGCGAAGTGATCCGCCTGGACGGTGCCATCCGTCTGGCACCGAAGTGAGCTGAAGCCTACGCCACCCACGCGACAGGCCCTTCGGGGCCTGTTCTCGTTTTGGGGCTAGCATGCGCTGACACGGAGAGCCCATGAACAAGATCCTGCCCTTGAGTCTGATCACCATCGCATGGCTGAGCGCTTGCAGCACCGCAGCACCCCCTGCCAGCTGGCGTTACAGCGTGCCCGAGCAACCTGAAGCGGCCAGCGGCACCACAGAAAAACCCGGTTGGGCCTATGCGCGGCAGGCCGTGGCGGCGGCCAACCCTCTGGCCACCGATGCGGGTCACCAGATACTGCAAGCGGGTGGTTCTGCACTCGACGCGGCCATTGCGGTGCAGATGGTATTGGGCCTGGTGGAGCCGCAGTCCAGTGGCATTGCAGGCGGGGCGTTCCTGTTGCACTTTGATGGCCACCAGGTCTTGGCGCATGACGGTCGGGAGACCGCTCCGGCCAATGTCCGTTCGGACATGTTGCTGGGCGAGGACGGCAAACCCTTGCCATTTGACGACGCGGTCCTCAGCGGTCGCTCGGTCGGCGTGCCGGGTGCGGTGCGCATGCTCGAAGCCGCACACCGGCAACACGGCCAATTGCCATGGGCGCAACTCTTTGAACCGGCCATCCGTCTGGCCGAGCTGGGCTTCAAGGTCAGCCCGCGCCTGCACAGCTTGCTGCAAACCGACCTGCACCTGAGACAAGACCCCTTGGCTGCGCGCTTTTTTTACAACACACAGGGGCAGGCCTGGCCCACAGGGCATGTGCTGCACAACCCGGAGTACGCCCATGTGCTGCGCCGCATTGCCACCGAGGGCAGCCGCGCTTTGCACGAGGGGCCTGTGGCGCAGGCCATCGTCCAACGCGTGCAAATGGCACCACGCCCTGGTCATCTGAACCTGCAAGACCTGCGCGACTACCAGCCGCGTGAACGCCAAGCCCTGTGTTTTGACCACACGGCCCAAGCGCGTGCGTATCGCATTTGTGGTTTTCCGCCGCCATCATCGGGACAGATCGCCATCGGCCAGATTCTGGGTCTGCTGGACCACAGCCGCGCACAAGGTCCTGCCCTGTTGAATGGCCTGCCCTCCCCCGACTTTTTGCACCGTTACACCGAAGCCTCGCGGCTGGCCTTTGCCGACCGGGCGCAATACGTGGCCGATCCAGACTTCGTGCGCGCGCCTCGGGGCGATTGGCGCAGCATGCTGGCCAAGGACTACCTGCGCGAACGCAGTCAACTGATCGGCACCACTTCCATGAAGGTTGCCCAACCGGGGCAGCCCGGGGGCATCCCGTCCACCTTGGGCCAGATGCCTCTCCAAACCGAATACGGCACCAGCCACATCAGCGTGGTCGATGCACAAGGTCGCGCCGTGGCCATGACCACCACCATCGAGGCCGCTTTTGGCGCGCGCCGCATGGTGACAACCGACCCGTCCCGCCCAGGCGGTTTTTTGCTCAACAACCAGTTGACCGATTTCAGCTTTGCGCCATCCGATGCGCAGGGCCGCCCCATCGCCAACCGGGTGGAGCCCGGCAAACGCCCGCGCTCATCGATGTCGCCCACACTGGTGTTTGACAAGGCCAGCGGCCAGTTGCTCATGAGCGGTGGCAGCCCCGGTGGGGCCCTCATCATCCATTACACGGCCAAGCTGCTGACGGGCACCCTGCACTGGGGAATGAACGCACAACAAGCGATCAGCCTGCCCAACTTTGGTTCGCTCAATGGCCCCACACTTCTGGAAAGCAAACGCTTTGCTACGAGTACGCTGGACGCACTCAAAGCCCAAGGCCATGACGTGCGCGAGATGGAGATGACCAGTGGTCTGCAAGCGATTGAGCGCACGGGCACTGGCTGGTTTGGCGGTGCCGACCCCAGACGTGAAGGCGTGGTGCTGGGAGACTGAACACCCTGGGTGGCACAGTCGCCGCGGTGACGCACCCCCACCCCTCACACAGGTTAATCCTCTTGCCTCCCGCCTCGTCTTCCATTCGAATGGGACAGCACTTCAAGGAGACATGTGTGAACCCTCAAGGCACCACCCGCCGCACTTTCGTTCAGGCCTCAACGGCGGCTGCGGTCACCGTCGCATTCCCGACTTTGTCACAGGCCCAGGCTTTTCCGGCCAAGCCTATCAAGCTGATTTGTCCCTGGCCCGCTGGCGGCTCCAGCGACATCGTGATGCGTGCTCTGGCCGAAAGCGCTGGCAAAGCATTGGGCGGCCAAGTGATCATCGAGAACAAACCGGGTGCCAGCGGCATGCTTGGCCCCAACGAGCTCGTCAAAGCCGCACCCGATGGCTACACCCTCTCGCAAGTCACCATTGGCGTGGCACGGCTGCCACACATGCAGAAGATGCAGTTTGACCCGCTGCGCGACTTCACCTACATCGCCTGCCTCACGGGTTACACCTTCGGCATCGTGGTCAAGGCAGATTCGCCCTTCAAGACCATCAAGGATCTGGTGAATTACGCCAAGGCCAACCCCGGCAAGTTCAACTACGGCTCCACAGGCAACGGGACCACGCCCCATCTGGCCATTGAAGAATTCGCGAGCAAGGCAGGCATCCAGCTCACCCATGTGCCCTTCAAAGGCAGCTCGGACGGCCTGCAAGCCCTGTTGGGCGGCCACATCGACGCCCACAGTGACGCCACAGGCTGGGGGCCTCATGTGGAAGCAGGCACCATGCGCCTGCTGGCCACTTACGGCAGCAAACGCACCAAACGCTGGCCTCAAGTGCCTACCCTCAACGAGCTGGGCTATGACACCGTGTCGGATTCTCCTTTTGGTATTGCCGCTCCCCGTGGCATGGACCCCAAACTGGTGCGTAGATTGCAGGATGCTTTCAAGAAAACACTGAGCGACCCGGCTGTGCTGGCCGCCTTTGAAAAATACGACCAACCCTTGATTTACATGGACAGCGAGGAATACACCAAATTCATCTTGGCCAGTTATGTGAAGGAAAAACGGCTGATTGAAAAACTGGGCCTGGGCAACAAGTCCTGAACGGCAGACACCCATGAAAAACGGCAGCCTCAGCTGCCGTTTTTCATGGGCCGATCCGAAGATCAGTAAGCCTGGCCCAGCTGCCCCAGGATGTGAGGGTTTTCCAGCGTCGAGATGTCTTGCGTGATCTCTTCGCCTTTGGCCAGCGAACGCAGCAAGCGGCGCATGATCTTGCCCGAGCGGGTCTTGGGCAAGTTCTCGCCAAAACGGATGTCCTTGGGCTTGGCGATCGGGCCGATTTCCTTGGCGATGTGGTCGCGCAACTGCTTGGCAATTGCCTTGCCTTCATCGGTGTTGGGCAGTGCACGCTTGAGCACTACAAAGGCGCAAATCGCTTCGCCGGTGGTGTCGTCGGGACGGCCCACCACAGCGGCTTCGGCCACCAGCTCGGTGCAGCTGACCAAGGCCGATTCGATTTCCATCGTGCCCGTGCGGTGACCGGAGACGTTCAGCACGTCGTCGATGCGGCCGGTGATGGTGAAGTAACCGGTTTCCGCGTCACGGATCGCGCCGTCACCGGCCAAGTAGTACTTGCCCTTGAAGTCTTCTGGGTAGTAGCTCTTCTTGAAGCGCTCTGGGTCGCCCCAGATGTTGCGGATCATGGAAGGCCATGGGCGCTTGACGACCAGGATGCCGCCTTGGCCATTGGGCATGTCTTCACCGGTCTCGCTCACGATGGCGGCCTGGATGCCGGGGAACGGCAGTGTGCAGGAACCTGGGACCATGGGCGTCACGCCCGGCAGTGGGGTGATCATGTGGCCACCGGTTTCGGTCTGCCAGAAGGTGTCCACGATGGGACAACGGCTACCGCCCACATGCTGGTAGTACCACTCCCAGGCGGCGGGGTTGATCGGCTCGCCGACCGAACCCAAGAGGCGCAGGCTGGAGAGGTTGTAGCTCTTGGGGTGCACGGCATCGTTGGCTTCAGCGGCCTTGATGAGCGAGCGGATCGCGGTGGGCGCGGTGTAGAAGATCGAGACCTTGTGGTCCTGGATCATCTTCCAGAAGCGGCCAGCGTCTGGGTAGGTGGGCACGCCTTCGAAAACGATCTCGGTGCCGCCCAAGGCCAAGGGGCCGTAGGTGATGTAGGTGTGGCCCGTGACCCAGCCGATGTCGGCGGTGCACCAGAAGACGTCGTCCTGCTTCAGGTCAAAAGTCCACTTGGTGGTCAGCGCCGCGTGCAGCAGGTAGCCACCCGTGCTGTGCTGCACGCCTTTGGGCTTGCCGGTGGAGCCGGAGGTGTAGAGCAGGAACAGCGGGTGCTCTGCGCTCACCCACTCAGGCTCGCAGGTGGTGGCCTGCTTGTCGGCCACATCGGCCATCCACAGGTCACGGCCAGCGGTCATGGCGATGTCGGCGCCCGAGCGCTTGACAACCAACACGTTTTTGATGGAGCCGCAACCACCCAGGCTGATGGCTTCGTCCACGATGGATTTGAGAGGCAGCAACTTGCCGCCGCGCACCTGGTTGTCGGCGGTGATCACGGCCACAGCGCCGGTGTCTTCAATGCGGTCGCGCAGCGACTGGGCCGAGAAGCCACCGAACACCACCGAGTGGGTGGCGCCAATGCGGGCGCAGGCCTGCATGGCGGCCACGCCTTCAATGGACATGGAGATGTAGATGACCACGCGGTCACCCTTTTTGATGCCCAGGCTCTTCAAGGCATTGGCGTATTGGCAGGTCTTGGCCAGCAGCTGGCTGTAGGTGACTTTGGTCACTTCACCGCCATCGGCTTCGAAGATGATGGCGGTCTTGTCGCCCAGGCCTTTTTCGACGTTGCGGTCCAGGCAGTTGTAGGAGGCGTTCAGCGTGCCGTCTTCAAACCACTTGAAGAAAGGCGCATTGGATTCGTCAAGCACCTTGGTGAATGGCGTCTTCCAGGTGATCAATTCTTTGGCCAGACGTCCCCAGTAGCCCTGGTAATCGGTTTCGGCTTCTTTGCAAAGCGCCTGGTAGGCGGCCATGCCGGAAACATGCGCGTTTTTGACAAACGCTTCGCTGGGTTGGTACACGGTGGTGGCACTCATCGTCATTGTCTCCTGAAAGGCTGATAGGTGTTTCAAACTGGTGCAAATGTCGGCTTTGGCTCTTACAAAGCACTGACTGACACCAGTCTTGCAGGCGGTGCTGCCAACCCCAGGCATAAGCCCTCTAAAATTGCTGGAGTTTTCGACTGGGATCCACCCGAGCCTTCACACATGTCCAAACCACAAACACCTGCCAGCACCAAATTGGGGGCTCTGCCCAACTTCATTTTTGCCAGCCGCTGGTTGCAGCTGCCGCTGTACCTGGGCTTGATCGCAGCGCAAGCCGTGTACGTGTTCCATTTTTGGGTGGAACTGGTGCATTTGCTGGAGGCCGCCTTTGGCAGCCAAACCGCGTTGCAAGCGCTGATCAATGGCATCGGCTACAAAACCGACGCACCCATCACCAGCTTGAACGAAACCGTGATCATGCTCGTTGTGCTGGGGCTGATCGACGTGGTCATGATCTCCAACTTGCTGATCATGGTCATCGTCGGCGGTTATGAAACCTTTGTCTCTCGTCTGAACCTGGAAGGCCACCCTGATCAACCCGAGTGGCTGGACCACGTCAACGCTTCGGTGCTCAAAGTGAAGCTGGGCACGGCCATCATCGGCATCAGCTCGATCCATCTGCTCAAGACCTTCATCAACGCGGCCAACTACGACGAAAAAGTGCTGATGTGGCAAACCGTCATCCACATTGCTTTCCTGCTCAGTGCCATCGCCATCGCAGTGGCCGACCGCCTGATGTCACACCACGACAACGCGGCCCATTGAACGCCTGTTTTTTGACTCTCCACCGGACCCATCCATGACCACCTTGATCCAACAAAACGATCTGATCGAATCCGTTGCCGCCGCGCTGCAGTACATCAGCTACTACCACCCGGCCGACTACATCCAGCACCTGGCCCGCGCCTATGAACGCGAACAAAGCCCGGCCGCCAAGGACGCGATTGCCCAAATCCTGACCAACAGCAAGATGAGCGCGACTGGCCACCGCCCGATTTGCCAGGACACCGGCATCGTCAACGTGTTCCTCGAAATCGGCATGGACGTCAAGCTCGACGGCTTCACCGGCAGCCTGGAAGACGCGGTCAACGAAGGCGTGCGCCGTGGCTACAACCACCCCGACAACATGCTGCGTGCATCCGTGGTCTCTGACCCGCACTTCAACCGCAAAAACACCAAGGACAACACGCCCGCCGTGATCTTCACCAAGATCGTGCCCGGCAACAAGGTCGACGTGACCGTGGCCGCCAAAGGCGGCGGCAGCGAGAACAAGTCCAAGATGATCATGCTCAACCCCGGCGACAGCATCGTCGACTGGGTGCTGAAAACCGTGCCCACCATGGGCGCAGGCTGGTGCCCACCCGGCATGCTGGGCATCGGCATTGGCGGCACCGCCGAAAAAGCCGTGCTCATGGCCAAGGAAAGCCTGATGGACGACCTGGACATGTACCAGCTGCTCGAAAAATCGAGCAAGGGCGAAAAGCTCGATCAAGTCGAAGAAATGCGCCTGGAGCTGTACCACAAGGTCAACGCCCTGGGCATTGGCGCACAAGGCCTGGGCGGTTTGACCACCGTGCTGGACGTGAAGATCAAAATGTACCCCACCCACGCGGCCTCCAAGCCCGTGGCCATGATCCCCAACTGCGCCGCCACGCGCCACGCGCACTTTGTGCTCGACGGCTCCGGCCCCACTTACCTCGAAGCGCCTTCGCTCGACCTGTGGCCCAACGTGGGCTGGACAGCCGACACCGAAAAGAGCCAGCGCGTGGACCTGAACACCCTGACGCCCGAGCAGGTCGCAGCCTGGAAACCCGGCCAGACCCTTTTGCTCAACGGCAAGATGCTCACCGGCCGTGATGCCGCACACAAGCGCATCCAGGACATGTTGGCCAAGGGCGAAAAACTGCCGGTGGATTTCACCAACCGTGTGATCTATTACGTGGGCCCCGTCGATCCGGTGGGTGACGAGGCCGTGGGTCCCGCTGGCCCCACCACCGCCACCCGCATGGACGGTTTCACCGAAATGATGCTGGCCCAAACCGGCCTGATCGCCATGATCGGCAAGGCCGAGCGCGGTCCGGTCGCCATCGAAGCCATCAAGAAGCACAAGAGCGCTTACCTGATGGCCGTGGGCGGTGCGGCGTACCTCGTGTCCAAAGCCATCAAGCACGCCAAGGTGGTGGGCTTTGCCGACATGGGCATGGAAGCCATTTACGAATTCGACGTGGTGGACATGCCCGTCACGGTGGCGGTCGATGCGGGTGGCACCAGCGCCCACATCACGGGACCTGCCGAATGGCAAAAGCGGATTGCCAGTGGTGAATTCAAAGGCATTGGCGTGACGGCAGCCTGAATGTGAAGCGGCGGTGGCTGGCAAGCCACCGCACTCACCTCATCCATGACCGAATCACCCATCGGCGTTTTTGACAGCGGCATCGGCGGCCTGAGCGTGCTGCAAGCCCTGGAAACGGCCCTGCCTGCCGAACACTTTGTGTATTGGGCCGACAGCGGTCATGCGCCGTATGGCGAAAAAGGCGATCTGTTTGTGCGCCAGCGCAGCTTGGCGATTGCTCAGCACCTGATTGACCAGCATCGCATCAAAGCTTTGGTGGTGGCCTGCAACACCGCCACGGCCGCCGCCATTCATGAGCTGCGTGCACAGCACCCACACCTGCCACTGATCGGGGTCGAACCCGCACTGAAACCGGCCATCGGACTGAGTCAAACAAAACGCATTGGCGTCATCGGCACCCAGGGCACACTGGCAAGCGAAAAATTCCACCGCTTGCTCAGCAGCTTGCAAGATCAGGCCGAGTTTGTCGTACAAGCCTGCAATGGCCTGGCCCTGGCCATTGAACAAAGCACACACGCTGTATCCAGCGAGTTGTCCTCTGGCAAAGTCATCGAACTGCTGCGCCATTACACCGGGCAAATGGGCCGCTTTGGTACGGCTCCCGGCGACATGGACGCTTTGGTGCTGGGCTGCACGCATTATGTTTTTGCGCAAAATGAATTGCGCTCATTGCTCGGCCCCGATGTGCAGCTGGTCTCCACCGGCGATCCGGTTGCCCGCCAAACACGGCGCTTGCTCGAGTCGGCAGGTCAATTGCGCAGCGGTCCTGCACCACACGCCGCATCTGCGCGCATTCAGTTGCAGACCAATGGTGACCTTGGCGCATTGCAAGCAGCGGCGCAGCGTTGGCTGAAGCTGCCGCATTCGGCCTGCCATAAGGCCGATCCACACGTCTGATCAGGATTCGGTCTGCCCCAGAGCCATGCGGCGGCCGCGCTCAACGCTCACGGGCATCAACAACACCAGTCCGAGTACAAACAACAGCGAGGTCGAGCCAATGGCCAAACGCTGGTTGCCGCCACTGAGCCAGGTGATGAGGCCGTAACTCAACGGCCCCAGAATGCTGGCCAGACGGATCGCAAAAGTCCACAAGCCAAAGAACTCACCCAAACGTGCAGGCGGCACCATCAGCCCCGCCATGGCGCGACCCGACGACTGGCTGGAGCCCATGCACACACCGGCAATGGCAGCGGCCCACCAGAACACTTCTTTGGTGCTCGACATGGCCGCGATCACGCAAGTCAGGATCCAACCGACCAGGGTCAGTGACAAAGCCCGTTTGTGACCGATGCGGTCTTGCGCATACCCCAGCATGAAAGCTCCTGCAAACGCAGCGATGTTGAGCACAAAGATCAGAACCATGGTTTCTTGTGGCTGAAACCCAATGACCTGCTCGGCATAAATGGCCGCCAGCGAAATGGCCACCGCCACGCCACCCTGATAGGCCACCGCACAGGCCATCAAACGTGTGAAGTCTTTGTTCGGACGGGCATCCCTGAAGGTTTGCCCCAACTGGCGCAGGCTGTGCAGCATGCTGACCACCGGTGCATCGGGCTGCGGTGGCGAATGTTCTTTCATCAGGGCAAAGGTCACGCATGCAGCTGCGCCATAAACCACGGCCGTGATCAGCATGGTCACGGGCACAAATTGGCTGCCGCTTTCGCCGCGCGCTTGTGCGGCCAGCACATAGGCCAGGCACACACCCAAGGTCAACATGCCACCGATGTAGCCCAAAGCCCAACCCCAGCCGCTGACGCGCCCCATGGCTTCGGGCCTGGCCAATTCAGGCAAAAAGGAAGCCGTCAACGACTCTCCGTAAGAAAAGAAAGTATTGGAGATGATCAACAGCAACAAGCCCAGCGCGACTTGGCCTGGCCCCACCCAAGCCAAGGCGGCAGTACTCAAGACGCAAGCCGCCGTCACGCCCATCAGCAAACGCTTTTTACCTGCCTTGCGATCAGCCCAAGCCCCCAGACCAGGCATGGTCAGCATGACGATCGCATAGGAAATGCTCAGGCCCACAGTCCAGACCAAGGTGGCCCAAGGTGCCCCTTGCGCCACACCGCCCACGAAATAAGCCGCAAACACCGCCGTGATGACGACCGTGGTGTAGCCCGAATTGGCGAAGTCGTACATCGCCCAGCCCAAAACCTCTCGAGGTCGAACACCGGGATTCAGTGCTTCACTTGAGAACCGGGCTTTCATGCGCTGGCCTTTCAGTGCAGATGTCTCGGACGACGACCGCCACCGCCGTGGCCATTGCCACCAGCACCCCGAGGTGGCTTGCCAATGTCCAGCGAGCTGACCAGATTGTCAAAACGCTGGCTGAACAATTTGTCGATTTCAGCCACAACGCCACCCAATTCGGCACCATCAAAATGGCGCTCCATCATGTTGACCACGTCGTGCACCAGCAAATCGCGCTGGGCTTGCATGATGGCACCGGGATCCGGCCCCACAAACAGCATCACGAAATCGTCGCGAGACTCGCCGCCATTGGCTTCGTCCTCGTCATCAAATTCGGTGTCGTAAAAAGTGACCTCGATCTGTGTGCCTGCGGCAGACAATTCATTGAGGTTCATGCACAAATCGTCCAGCACCATGCGGAAATCATCGTCCCCGCGAACCGTCCAGCACATTTGCAGACGCTGGGTGTTCACATCAAAACGGATGCCGGGTTCTTCTTCGTACAGGCTGAGCGATCCCTCGCTCAAGGTGCGTGCACCTGCGTAATGCCAAAGTGGCTTGAGTGCTTCTTGCACGGCCTTGATGTCGGTGCCGGGTTTGATCGGCACATCACCATGCACGTGGATCTCAAACGGTGCGTTGTCGTGGTTCATGATGATGCTTTGCTAACAGTGGTGCCCCGAGCCGGAATCGAACCGGCACGCCCCTTTTCAGGAAGCAACGGATTTTAAGTCCGGTGTGTCTACCAGTTTCACCACCGGGGCTGAGGCTCTATTGTGCCTTGATAAAGAAGCGATTTTCGCCCTCAGCCGATCTGTAAATTCAGCATCGCCAAGGTGTACAAAGCCAGCACCGCCAGCAATCCGACGGCCCAGAACAGCGAGCGAAACAAGGCTTTGTCTTTCAGATAGCAGGCCACATAAGCCACGCGTGCACCGGTGAACAAAACGCACAACAGATCCACCACAAAAGGATCGACACCTGTCAGCAAGGCCAGCACCACACCGACTGCAAAAAATGGAAAGGCCTCCAGACTGTTGGCCTGCGCCGCGTTGGCGCGGGCGCGGTAACCGGTTTGCTGCGCCATCCATGCACGGGGATCGTGGTTGTCATAGCTCTTGGCCCCTGCTTTGGCAATGCCCGCACAGACCAAGGGCGTCAAGCCCGCTACCAAAATGGCGGCATAGGAAATGATCATTTTTTCTCCATTCAATGGGTATTCAACTCAACAATCTGAGGCTGGCCCATAAAAAAAGCCACTGATGTTCAGTGGCTTCGGGTCCGGGTCGACGAAACGTCTGAACCAGAAAGATCAACCGCCTTTTTTGGAGCGCTTGCCTGGGTTTTTCTTGCTGCGCGTAGCCACACCGCGCTCCAAACTCACGCGCTGACCACGGCCATGGGTACGCAGGGTCACGCCAGGCAGTGCTGGCAGCGGTGGGGTGAATTTACGATCTGCTTCGGTAACGATTTTGTTGCCCATCTGTGGCTCCAGGAAATAATGCAAACCGTTATTAAGCCACAAGAATGTGCTGTTTTTGCAGAGGGCCACGATCAAACTGCGCAAGGCCTGCACACAAGAACAGTCGCCAACAGGCTGGACAAACCAGGCTTCAACACGGCACCATCGTGCATCGCACCGATTTGATCGGGTGAATTGAGCAGGAAATCCATGATGACAAGCACATTTGAAGCATTCCGTGAACAAGCACTGGCCGAGGGTTTTGATGAAATCATCGTCAGAGAATGGGCACCCCAACTCCACTTGGAGACCCACACCCACCCCTTCGACGTCAGTGCTTGTGTGGTCAGAGGCGAATACTGGCTGACCACCGAGCAGGGGGTCAAGCACCTGAAGGCCGGCGACACATTCCGCCTGGCTCGCCATGCGCCCCACTCCGAACTGTATGGCCCTGAGGGTGCCACGGTTTGGGTTGCCCGAGCCAACTGACCTGCAGCAACACCCAAGAAAAAGCCGCTTCAGCATTAGCTGAAGCGGGTTTTAGAGGTGTTGTTTGTCTGCTACGCGCTTGCTACGCAAACTGAATTCCTTGGTAGTAACTGTAGCGCACCCAGAAATCCGCATGGGGTAATCATCCCTTTTTGCAAGGGTCACAGAAGTAGAAACGCTACGCAGCCATGGCCAGTCGCTGCTTTTGTATAAATCCGCTTCAAATTTGAGAGCACAGTATGATCACCATTATTTATTCACCTGAGACACTGCATGATTCAAAGTTTTTTCATTGACAGCATCGAAAACATTGCCTTGGCTGAGGGCGTCATCCGCATGGACTGTGTAGTACTGGAAGCCGGCCCCGAAAACAAGCCTGTTGGTCGTCGTGCCGCAAGCTTGGCTATGCCGCTTTCCGGTTTTTTGCGTTCGGCAGAACGGATTAATCAGGTGATGGACAAATTGGTTGTGCAGGGCCTCATAAAAAAACGTGACGAAGTGCACGCCCCAGCCACTGACAAACAGGCCACACCAACCGCTCGTAAAAAATAAACACAAGCTGCTTTAAGCCTTGAATCCGCAGCATGTACTGCTGCTTTTCTTCTCAGCCGAACAGTGACTCAACCAATCTGACGTGCGCAGGCAGGCACTTAGAACGCAGGTCATAGTTCTGCACGATGGTGTCACGCGCGTTGCGCCTCAGCTCGACTTGGTCTTCGGGGTTTTTCAGAACTTCAATTACTTTGGCGGCCAGAGCGTCTTTGTCAAAAAAATCGACCAAATGACCATTGACACCGTCCTCTATGACTTCTTTAACAGGGTCGGTTGAGGATGCAATGATTGGCGCCTGCATTGCCATGGACTCCAAGAGAGACCATGACAGAACGAATGGATAGGTTAAGTAAATGTGCGCTTTGGACACCTGAATCGCACTAACGTACGTGTTGTATGGCACTCGTCCCAGAAAGTGCAGACGCGACATGTCAATCTGGTCACGCACTTCGTCTAGATAAATTTGCTTCCAGGTGCCCTCTTTGGGAGCGGCACCATACGACACGCCGTCATCTCCTATCACAACAAACTGTGCCTCGGGACGCTCGCGCATCATGCACGGCAATGCGCGCATGAACATGTGATAACCCCGAAAAGGCTCCAGATTCCGGTTCATGAATGTGACAACTTCATCCTGGTAGCTGAGCCGAATTTCTTGTCCTTGGTCGTTCATAGTCTTCAGCACCGCACCATCGAAAGCATTGAGCTTATCGGTATCAATACCATCGTGAATAACTGAAATTTTTTCACTGTATTGCGCGGGTACAGAGGAATGCTGCCACGCCGTAGGACACACACCATGATCCATTTGTGCGAGGTTCATCAGGTTATTCGCATTTTTGGCCCACAGTCGACATCGCTGATCCAAGCCTGGCGTTGAGAACTCTGGATCAAACCCCATATCTCTGCCCTCCGCGTTGTAAAAATATTCAACGTAATGGAGTTGCTTTGCCTTTGGCCACACCTCTCTAAGAAACAGTGACTCACCCCACCCGGGATGCGCACAGATCACGTCAGGGGTAAATCCACGCTGAGCTAACTGGGAAGCTGCATGAGCACAATATTGGCCTCGGATGACCTTGGTTTCAAAATCCAGAACCCAGGGATGTATTTGAGGTGTATTTTTTCTACCAACTCGGTAGCGGTGGTACTGAATAGCCCCCATATCTGAACGCTCTGTCATGCCCAGCGCCAGTACCTGGTGCCCCCTCGCGGCAAGCGCCGGCGCCAAAAACTTGTATTGCCCAGGAAAATTCTGGTGAACAAAAAGAATATTCATCTACTCAAATAGATCAAACTATGGAAAGCCAACCAACTTTCATCATCCACAACAAATGTCGGCGTAATCGACTCTTCTGCAGTGAATTCAAGCCCTCAACAAGTTCCTCAACCGAAGCGTCTGCAACCGCAAGCTTCTGAAAAATAGCCCCGGCCTGCGCCCAATCAGGCAACACCGGTGTTGCGTACTTGTGAACAGCAAGTCCGACAATCTTAAGAAACTCATTTTCGTCAACCCGCTGCTCAAGGTGCATGCGAGTTTGGTCATCGACAACTTTGCTGGCATACCTCGAAAACAATTCGTAAGGATCCGGGCGATCAACAGCTGTTTTCAATGGATTGACGCTTTGCGGATGCAATGCGGGCGCGAGACGCATTTCCGACAATTCATGCCACAGCTGTTGGTAGCGCTGCAAAATATGTCGCCACCCGTATTCTTGGACGGCTCGTTCGTGAGCCGCTTGGCCCATTCGGATGCGAAGATCTGCGTTGTCAACAAGGGCCTGGAAGCTCTGCGTAGCTTGTGCAATATCTACGGAGACAAACTCGCACACCTTACCACAATAAATATCGTAGTTGTCAAGTCCTCGTTCATACAAAGCCGCTAATTCGTTGCCATCACCGGCAACAGGGATGCAAGTGCGGATTCTGAAACCATCAATTTCGTGGCGAACTGTGTCCTTGTAGCCATCCCAATCAGAAACCACTACAGGCAAGGACGCAGCCATCGCCTCGATAGGCGTTAGACCGAAGGTCTCCTGGATATTGTCTGCGAACGAACAGAAAATGTCTGCACATGCCCACGCAGTGTTGCGTTGCTGAGTATCCCGACCGTCCAAAAAATGATGGTGCACATCTGGCGCCAGCACTTGACCAGCCTCTTTGAATGCAGCTCCTATCGCGTCGTTAGCAAACCAGCCAGCCTGGATCAAATGAATTTTTTTTGAAGTTTTCCTTGCCACATTTTGCAGTGCTGCCAGCATTGGGTGCGGATGTGCTTTCGCATGAAATGACAAACGCCCCACAAAGAGTATGGCAACATCATTTTCGCCCAGGCCCAGCTGCTGACGTGCAGACTCTTTTTGATCGCGAGAAAATTCGTAGTCGCTGACATGTACACCCAGGGGAATGACAGGTAATTGAGGCAACTCGATTCGCGTTGCACCAAGCTTCCATTTCAGGTATTCAAACTGCTGACCTACCAGTTGCTGAACACATTGCACAACCGCAGTAGACGAGCAGATCAATGCATCCCAAGGACGTAGAGGTACCAGCGGCAACTGAGCAAGCGTAGTCATTACCGAATGAGAAGCTGTAGTGTGCGTGATACCGCACAAACTAAACTTTCTCTCGCCAAGTCGGATGCGCTGCGATGCCAGCTCAGCGAGTCCGGGCTGCGGCACATAAAGACAACCACTTTGGGACATTGCATCCATGTTTGCACTGGAAACCAACTCAAGCGAAGACTTCAGCCCAGCTTGCTTGAACCCATACATTGCCGCAGTGGCCAATTGCTGCAGCGGAGGAGAAATCCAAGCAGAAGCTGCCAAGCTCTGCTCTTGGCAGGCTTGCACATAAGCACGCAAAAAACCTTGCCCAGCAGCCTGCCGACCCATCAGTTTCGGTCCGGCAGTGCTGTATCCATCACCCGAGTAATAGACCGTGGCGGGGAACCATCTGGATTTCGTCATTTAATAGAATTGCCCACTTTTGCCAGCGCCTCAATGTCCACACTTAAGGGTTTTACGGGCAATTTGAACTCTGCATCCAAACCAAGGTTTTCAGCCGAGAGCTTCCCCATGGAGGCCATCAACCGGTATGCGCCAATGCGGGTGTCATACATGGAATTCACTTTGTTAGAAAGCACGCCGTAGTACTCAACCTCAGCATCCAGCGCGGCCAACGCTGTTTCTTTGCCTGCGTCGCGCAGAATTTTTCGATCTGTCATGACATTGCGTGAAATATTGGCAGCGTTGGCAAGTAGTTGCAGGCGTTCTTTGCCATTAACGACCTGGTTCCAGGCAATGCGAACAGATTCGTTGATCTTGCTCAATGTCACATCGGCCTTGGATCGCGCTTCCATGCTGTCAGCAGCAGCGGCCTGCTCTCGCTTGAAAGCTTCACCACCCATATTGATGGACCACGATGCGCGCAGATACAAAGCGCCCTCTTCCTTTTGAGAGGTTTGCATGGTGTTGTTAGTGCGATTTATGGTTCCCACGATGTCCACAGCAGGTTTAGTCGCAGATTGGGCAATCGTGACCTGGTGTTCAGCACGCTCCACCATCAGCACGGCAGCCCTAAGACGAGGATTGTTTTCGCTGGCCTGATGCAATGCAGATACAACCGTAACCGGAATGGCATCTTCTTGGATATCCAGATCCTGAATCGTGGTCAGATCAGGAACTTTTCCAAATGTTTGTTCATAACGAGCGATTGCTTCACGGAGCATCTGGTTGTAGTAAACAGCACGCTCTCGAACAATTTGCAAACGAGTTTGAGCCTGCATGGCGTCCACCTTGACTCCACCACCCGCTTCAAGGCGTTTCGTTTCGAGTTCAAGCTGCCTGGTCGTCGTTTCCTCGTTTTGCCTTGCCAGCTCAATCAAGGTTTTGGCCTTGGCTACGCCCAAGTATGAGGTGATGGCCTCAAGCAATGTGTCTTGTTCGGTGCCTTGTGCGTTCAGGTCGGCAATGGTTGCATCCAGCAGCGCTGTATCTACTTGTGCAGCGATTTTCCCCCCGTTGTAAACGGGCAGCTGACTGTTGACACTGAAGCCACGCCGGTTCTCCTGACTCCAGTTCCAGCCCGCAGGGCTCGGGCCCGTCAACAAGCTGGTGTTTCCTCCGATTGATCCTGCGTTGTTGAGTGCAAGCGTATTGATGCGCTCTTTTCCATAGTCATAGCCAAGATTGAACGTAGGCAATCTACTGGCCTCTGCAGCTTTTGCCCTCGACTGAGCCGAGTTCCAAGCGTGACGGCTGGCTGCGAGCTGTGGGTTATTGAGCAAAGCGTAGGCAAGTTCCGTCTTGATCGGATTGGCTTTCGCAGAAATACATGCAGTGGCTGCAAGAGAGATGACAGAAAGAGTGAAACAGATTGATTTCATGATTTCTCCGGAAGATATTTTTTAAATTTCTTTGAAGGCTTCAGCCTTCAGTCTGAATATGGGACGCAATAATGCCCATAAGAGTGACTGTGTTTCAACTTTGATGTTCACTTCGCCATTCATGCCCGGTGTAATTGACATGCCTTGGGATGAATCACCAAAATAAGCTTTGCTTGTTTCCACAATGACTCGGAAATATTGTTCCTGGTTCCGCCCCTCGTCTGCATCTGCAGCAATGGCGCGCACTTTGCCGTCCAGAGCACCGTACCTGTAGAAGTCATAAGCCGAAATTTTTACAACAGCTTCTTGATTCAGTTTGATGTATCCGCGATCTGATGGCTGCAATTTGACTTCCAAGACCAACTGGTCATTGGCAGGAACAATCTCCATGATGGGCTCTCCCGCCTTGACGATGTTGCCTGTTGCCACATATTTGAGATTTTTAACGTAGCCATCCAGGGGGGCACGAATGATTGCCCGGTCTTCCTGGTCATCTGCACGAGTGACTTGATCACCAAGGGTGGCGATGTTTCGCTCCAGTTCCGCCAATTCGTCCGAGGCACGACGACGAAACCTTCCGACTTCTTCAGCTTTACGGGCGGTCACCTCCTCAACCTGCGCAAGTGCACCAGGAATAGATTGCTCAGCAGCTGCCACATCGCCTTTGAGCTTTTCGACATTGCCTTTGCGTTGACTGTGTTCAATTTCAGAGACCAGTTTGTCCGAAATCAATTTTTCCGAGATACTCAATTCTTGCTGTGCCAATCGTAGGGACTGCTGCGAAGAAACAAGCCTGGCGCGCAGCTCACCCACTCTCTGCCTGGCTTGCACCAGCTGCCCCTCCAACGCTGCCAAGGTACTGCGATGCTCCGATCTGCGCGCAATGAATGTGTTGAGTTCTGCGGTTGCAGAGGCTTTGAGCTTTTCATCGACCTTCGCAGGTAACGTGAAATCTGCCCCACTGGACTCAGCTTTCAAACGTACCTTTGTCAAATTCATGGCGGCCATTCTTGTAGAAAGCTCCATGCCATTGACGCCCACCGTTGCCAAATCCAAGACGACCAAGGGGTCGCCTGTTTTCACATGTTGCCCCTCTTTAACGACCAGCTCTTTGACAATGCCGCCTTCCAGGTGCTGAATCACTTTAACTTTATCCATAGGAATGACTTTGGCAGGTGCAGTGACGACCCGATCAATCCGGGCAACCACAGTCCAAAGAAGGATAAGGCACAACACAATCAGCGCGCGTTTGTCCCAAAGTCGCCACTGCGGCCGCCCTACACGTTCAATCACGGCATCCAGGCTTTGCAATGTGGCTTGCTCAGACATGGTCACCTCCTTTTTGGTGTGCAGCGTCCGTGCGTTTGGGAGCCAGGCCGATTTTCGGCAAGATGTCTATTGCCGGTCCTGCGGCAACCACACGTCCACGGTCCATCACCACGATACCTTTTGCAGCCTGAAGAACTGCGGGGCTGTGTGTGACAACCACAATGGTCTTTTGATTACTCATCGTATTGAGCGTCTCGACCAATAATTTTTCGGCCGTAGTGTCCAGATCTGAGGTGGGCTCATCCAGTAATAAGATTTTAGGATCGTTGATCAGTGTTTGGGCGATCGCGATTCGTTTGCGTTGTCCACCAGAAAAACGCGCCCCACCTTCACCGACGTCGGTATCAAACCCATCAGGCAAGTCAATAATGAAATCGTAGGCACCAGCAAGACGGGCAGTCTCTAGTATTTTTCTATCGTCAACGTCCGCAGCGCTCATCGAAATATTTTGCTTTATGGAACCACCGAGCAAACGCGGGTTTTGAGGAAGATAGCCTATCCAGTAGCTCAGTGTTTTCTGACCCAACTGCGCCATATCCACACCATCAATCAATACACGGCCTTCGTTTGGAGGATAAAGTCCTCGCAAAAGCTTTAAGAGGGTTGACTTACCACTGCCATTATTCCCAACCACGGCATAGATACCATTAGGACCCAGATGTCCCGAAATGGCATTGATCTGTTCTGAATTCGTACCTGGATATTTGAAGCTCAGGTTTTCCAGCTGCAAAAGACCTTTGGGCGTTGCAAATGCAATGGGTGTATCCAAACGGTCAAGGGGCAGCGAGAAAAGTTGGTCAATTCGTTGAGTTGCAGCAACAAACTGGCCAATTGAACGCCACTGCGATACCAACTGCATTAAGGGCGCAATCAGTTTGCCAACAAGAATGTTTGCGGCAATCAACGCTCCCATAGACATGCCTTGATTCAAGATTGCCAGAGCACCAACTGATGTGATGACCACGTTGGCCATAGTGCTCAGACCTTGGCCGTAGTCTCTATACATGTCACTTTCAGCGCTGCGCTCCATCGACTCCTCAAGCCAGCCACCATAGTTGGCCTGCCACTGGGTTTTGTCTGCCGCCAATGGCCCCATGAATTTTAGGTGCATGCGGCTTGCCGACATGTCTGCCAGTACTGTATCGCGCGCCATCAGTTTTTGCTTTTCTTTGTCACTGTTGCCTGAAAGCGCCACCTCAGACTTCAAGGACAAGATCACGAATGCCAACAACACAACCAAAATGATCGGAACCAAGGGCCAGGCAATAAACGCTAACAGTACAAACGTCACAAACATAAATGGAATATCCACCAACAGCAATGCCACGCCACCTGCCGTGGTTGACCTGATCAGTTCAATGTCTCGGAACATGGTTTGCCAAAAAGCGGGGGGGCGCAGTTCCAATTGCAGAGCTGGCAACTGGGTCAAGCGTTCATAGACTTGCTTCGCGATAGCTGCCTCAATTCGGACTCCTACTCGTCTGAACAAAACCCCTCGACCACTGCGAAACACTTGATCAAGCGCCATGGCAAATGCCATGCCAATGCAAAGCGCCACTAGCGTAACTAGCCCACCTTTTTGAATAACCCTGTCATAAACCTGCAAAGAAAACAGGGATGCAAACAGCGCGATCAGATTGATCGCCAAGGCGATCCATGCCACTTGCTTGTAAGCGTCTTTTAATGGCCGCAAAATGTCTTGAAGCCATACAAGAGACAGCGCCGCTCGAAGGCGGGCCAACCCGCCCTGGAGTTGATTCCAGATGCTCGGTTGCCCTTCGGTTTCCTGAATATTTGAACTCATAAACTGCTGATACTCACGAAAGCGTAGCGTTCAAATCTGTTGCCACATAGACGTCTGTGGTTCCAAACTTGTAAATCGAGAACGATCCTGCCGAATTGACGGTGGTCGTAGCCCCTGTATTGGTCCATTCCCCACCAGTCAGAGCCAGGCTATCGCCCGCCTCTCCATCGATAACGAGAACTTGTTTTCCTGCATAGCTTGCATTGTTAACCGCCGCATTGCTGGACGAAGCCATTGCCGCAACGTTGGTTCCGTTCACCGTCAAACCGACGTTGGCAGCAGACAGATCCAGAATTTCAACATCGCTTGCCGCAAAGGTCGTGCTGGTCGACAAGTTAGCCGTTGCAGCAGTTGCAAACCAGATGGTGTCGACACCTGTTCCGCCATCAACCGTTTCGTTGGACTGAAATTGCATGCGGTCATTACCAGCCCCCGCGTTGAAGGTGTCATTGCCACCGCCACCAATCAGGGTGTCATTGCCGTCGCCGCCCAGTAGGGTGTCTGACCCTGTGCCGCCTGTGATGGAGTCATTGCCAGAGAAGCCATCCAGATACACGCCCGTGCCCCCCGCCGTCGCGATGGTGTCGTTGCCAGAGCCGCCGATCAAACCTTCGACGTATTGATAGGTGTCATTCACGCTATTCACGCTGAACGTGCGCAAAGTCGCATCATTGCCATAAAAGCCAGTCAGGGACAAAGCTGCAGAAACATTCTGATAGCTCAAAATATCCGTTCCGGCTTCACCAATCATGGTGTCAGCAAAAGCATCCCAGGCTGCCAACAACAAGTCATTGCCGGCCCCGCCGTACACAGAATCCTGGCCCGAACCACCATCAAGCGTATCGTTGCCATTGCCACCGAACATCAGGTTGGAGCCTGACGAGCCCGTAAACACGTCATTGCCCGAACCGCCATCAATGTTTTCAAAGTTGCTAACGAGGTCTGTACCGCCCTGACCATCAGCCACCATCACTGCAGCGCCAAAGTTGGTTGTCAGGTCAAAGATGATTCCGACCGCTGCAGCAGCAAAGCTCAGCATGTCATTGCCCGCACCACCATCCAGAGTATCGTTGCCCGCGCCGCCTGCAATCCAGTTGTCCCCTGTGCTGCCCGCCACGCTGTCAGCACCGCTGCCCAGCATGATGCCCTCGAAGGTATTGACCACATCGGTGCCCAAGGCCGCATCGACCACAGTCACGTTGCTAGCAGCAGCCAGATTTGTCAGGTTAATCGTCTGGTTACTGGTTGAACCCGACATGTCGAGTACGTCAGTCCCCGCACCACCGATCAAAGTGTCATTGTCTGCGCCCCCTGTCAAGGTGTCATTTCCGGCTCCACCGTCAAGTGAGTCGTTGCCCGCGCCGCCCAGCAGGGTGTCAGCCCCGCTATTGCCTACGAGGGTGTCGTTTCCGATGTAGCCGTCGAAGTAGGCACCGTTGGTATTAGCCGAGGTGATCGAGTCGTTGCCCTGTCCACCAATCAGACCCTCAACGCCGTAGTAGTACTCGGCCTCGCCGAACAGCGTGACACTGCTGTTGGCATTAACTGCAAGGCTGAAGGTCAGATCGCGCTGCTCGCTGCTGTAGCTCAGGATGTCGAAGCCGGCATCGCCGTAGTAGTCGTCCCGACTGCCATCGATGCTACCAATCAGCAGATCGTTGCCATTGCCGCCACTCACCGTGTCCTGACCCGTGCCGGTGTCGAGTGTGTCGTCGCCGTCGTTGCCCAGCAGCGAGTCCGCGCCAGCCGCGCCGAGTACACTGTCATGGCCCAGGCCGCCTTGCAGCGTGTCGTTGCTGGCCGCACCGGTCAGAGTGTCGTTGCCGTCACCGCCGATCAACTGCTCGAAGCCACTTAAGACATCGGACTTGCCGCTGCCGCTCGTGCTGCCAGTGGCGAGGTTGATGGCCAGCGCACCCAGGGTGCCCGCGTAGGTCAGGATGTCGGTGCCGCCCCCCCCCTCAAGCGTGTCGTTGCCGGCGCTGCCGGTGATGGTGTCGTTGCCCTGGTTGCCGCGCAGCACGTTGGCATCAGCCGAGCCGGTGAGGCTGTCGTTGCCGCTGCCGGCGCTGACATTCTCGAAGCCGCTGATGCTGTCGGTGCCCTCACCGGTGGAAGTGTTGGCCTGCAGGTTTACCGTCACAGCCACCGCGCTGGCGTCGAAGCTCAGCGTGTCGATGCCCTCGCCACCGGTCAGTGTGTCGTTGCCAGCACCCCCGCCAATGATGTCGTCGCCGCTACCGCCGCTTATCTGGTCGGCGCCGCTGCCGCCGATCACGCCCTCGAAGTTCGAGACCGTGTCGGTGCCCAGGACGGCGTAGGTCAGCACGCCCTGCCAGCTGCTGCCCAGGTTGAGGTTGAGCACGTCGGTGGTGGCACTGAGGTCGAGCACGTCGATGCCGTCGCCGCCATCGAGCAGGTCGTTGCCGGCGCCGCCGCTGAGCATGTCGTTGCCGTCGCCGCCGGCCAGCGTGTCGTTGCCGGCCGCGCCGCGCAGGCTGTCGTGGCCCGCCGCGCCGTCGAAGATCACGCCCGTGGCGGTGGCGGTCTGCAGCCAGTCGTTGCCGCTGCCACCGGCCAGGCCTTCCAGGTTGTTGTAGTAGTCGTAGTAGGTCGTGCCGTTCACCACGTAGGCCAGCGAGTTCTGCGTCGCTGAGGCAGCGACGAAGTTGGTGATGCTCAGGTCGCTGGTCACGCCCGAGTAGCGCAGGATGTCCGTGCCCGCTTCGCCGTTGACGCTGTCGCCGTTGTGTGCATCGAGCGCCAGCACGAAGACGTCGTCGCCGGCCCCGCCGAGCAGGGTTTCGGCGCGGCTGCTGCCTTCCAGGGTGTCGTTGCCCGCGCCGGTCTGCACCGACTCGAAGTTGCTCACCAGGTCGAGGCGGCCCGCGGCATCGGTGACCTGGCCGGTGGCCAGGTTGACGCTCAGCGAGCCGGTCTCGCTGGCGTAGCTCAGCAGATCGGTGCCCACACCGCCGTCCATCGTGTCGTTGCCGGCGCTGCCGACGAGGGTGTCGTTGCCTTCGTTGCCGCGCAGCTCGTTGGCCACCGAAGAGCCGGTGATCGAGTCGCCGGCGTTGCCGCCGTACACATGCTCGAAGCCGCTGATGACGTCGGTGTAGTTGAAGCCGTCGTTGCTGACCGTCTGCGTGGCCAGGTTGACGACCACGCCGATCCCGGCCCAGGCGAAGGACAGGATGTCCACGCCCGCGCCACCGATCAGGGTGTCGACACCGGCGCCGCCACCGATGATGTCGTTACCCGCGGTGCCGGTGATCGAGTCGGCGTGGTTGTTGTTACTGCCAACGACGCCCTCGAAGTTGCGCACGGTGTCGGTGCCGATGCCGCTGAAGGTCAGCGTGCCCTGCCAGCTGGTGTTGAGGTCGATGGTCACGGCCTGCGTGGCATCCCACAGCACCAGGGCGTCGATGCCGGCGCCGCCGTCCAGATAGTCATTGCCGTAGCTGCCAGCCATGACGTCGTTGCCGTTGCCGCCCAACTGCGTGTCGTTGCCGCTGGCACCGTACAGGCTGTCGTTGCCGTCGCCGCCCTGCATCGAGTCATCGCCGTTGCCGCCATCGAGCGAGTCTTCGCCCGCACCACCCAGCAGGGTGTCGCTGGCGTCGTGGCCATAGATCGTGTCGTTGCCGAGGTAGCCATCCATGTAGCCGGCAACACCATGGTTGTTCTTCAGGTAGTCGTTGCCCTGGCCACCGACCAGGCCTTCGACGAACTGGAAGTACTGGGTCTGGCCCGCCACGGTGAACCACAGGTTGCTGCCATGGCCGGCGTAGAAGCTATTGCCCGTCTGGAAGTTGATGTCGACCGTGACCGCCTGGTAGTTCAGGATGTCGAAGCCGGCATCGCCGTAGTACTGGTCGGCGAAGGTATCGGCCTCGCCGTAGAAGACGTCGTCGCCATCCCCGCCCGACAGGGTGTCCTGGCCCAGGCCGCCCGTCAGGCTGTCGGTCCCGGCGTTGCCGAGGATGGAGTCGTTGCCGGTGCCGCCGATCACGCTGTCGTTGCCATCGCCGGCCGTGAGCGTGTCCTGGCCAATGCCGCCGTCCAGGGTGTCGGCGTCGGCGCCGCCGTCCAGGCTGTCATTGCCATCGGCGCCGAGCAGCCAGTCGTTGCCCGCGTTGCCGAGCAGCACGTTGGCGTCGAGCGAGCCCTGCAGCCAGTCGCCGGCACTGCCACCGTTGACGTTTTCGAAGCCAAGGACGCTGTCGGTGCCGCCCTGACCGTCGCCGATCGCGGTGGCCACCGTGCGCTGCAAGCTCAGGTCCACACTCAGGGACTGGCTGGCGTTGGCGTATTCCAGCGTGTCCAGACCCGCCCCGCCGCGAAGGGTGTCGTTGCCCAGACCGCCGCCCAGGGCGTCGGCACCGCTGCTGCCGGTGATCACGTCGTTCGCCGAGCCGCCGAGCACACCTTCGAAGCCGCTGATGGTGTCGGTGCCCAGCGTGGCATCGGTGACCGTTGCCGGCCAGCCGGCCGACATGTCGAACACGAGGGCCGTGGTGGTGCCCGACATGTCGAGCACATCGACGCCTGCGCCGCCGACCAGCGAGTCGTTGCCGGTGCCACCGGCGATGGTGTCGTTGTTCGAGCCGCCAGTGATGGTGTCGTCGCCCGCGCCGCCTTGCAGCAGGTTGTTGCCGCTGGTGCCAGTGATGACATCGTTACCGTCGCCGCCCTGCACCGTGTCGTAGCCCGCACCGGCGTCCAGCGTGTCGTTGCCGGCATCGCCCTGCACCAGATCATTGCCAGCACCGCCCAGCAGGCTGTCGCTGTCTGCGCCACCGACCAGCGTATCGTTGTCGCTGCCGCCATCCAAGGTGTCATTGCCCAGGCCGCCGGTCAGCAGATCGTTACCGGTCTCACCGTACAGCCAGTCGGTGCCAGCATCGCCTTGCAGCGTGTCATTCAAGGCGCCGCCGTACAGGGTGTCGTTGCCATCGCTGCCCAGCAGCGCGTCGTCGCCGTTGTCACCGTACAAAAGATCCACACCGGCACCGCCTTGCAAGGTGTCGGCATCGTCACCGCCGCGGAGCACATCGTCGCCGTCTCCGCCGTCAATGTAGTCCCGACCAGCCTCGCCTTGCAGCGAGTCGGCGCCGGCACCGCCGACCAGTGAGTCGGCACCCGCGCCACCCGACAGGGTGTCGTTGGCCGTGCTGCCTTGCAGCGTGTCAGCACCGGAGCCACCCTGCACCTGCTCGAACTCCGAGAAGGTGTCGATGCCTTGGCCGGTGTCCTGCGCGCTGGTCACCGAGAGGTCAAGGTGGATCGGTGAGCTGGTGGCTGCGAAGGTCAGCAGGTCAATGCCGGCACCGCCGACGAGAACGTCGTTGCCCAATCCACCGGAGACGGTGTCGTTGCCGCCCAGGGCCATCACGGTGTCGTGACCAGCACCCGCATCCAGGCTGTCAGCCGCGGCCGTACCCACCATCGAGTCGCTGCCCGCGCCGTCGACCACCACCACCACCGTGTTGCAGGCGAGGTAGATGTTTTCGTCACGGAAGCGGTAGATCGCGTAGTTGGCCGCACCGCCCTGCACCGTGGTGCTGTCGCCGGTGGCCGCCCAGCCTTCGCCGAACAGGCGCAGGCGGTCGTTGGTGCTGTTGGCATCTACCACCAGCAGCGCCTTACCGCTGGTTGCGCCGTAGCTGTCATTGTCCACCGCCGCGTTGCCGATGGCGGCAAAGGTGCGTACATTGATGCTGTCCAGCGACACGGTCTGGTCGCCGCTAAACAAACGTAGCACTTCCACATTCGCCAGGCGCAGCTGGGTCGTGGTGCGGAAGTCGTAGATGCCGCCGGAATTCAGGCTCACGGTGTCGATGCCGTCGCCGCCATCGATGTCGAGCTCATAGTTGTTGTCGCTGGTCAGCACTGGCACGTTGAAAAGGTCGTCACCGGCCTCGCCCAGCATGCGGTCGGAGCGCAACGACTGGTTGAAGACGTCGTTGCCCGCACCTCCCATCAGCAGGTCATTGCCCTCGCCACCGTCGAGCGTGTCGGCGCCGTCGCCACCACGCAGGGTGTCGTCGGCGTTCTCGCCGTAGAGCAGATCATTGTCATCGTCGCCGTCGATCGAGTCGCTGCCGTCGCCGCCCCACAGGGTGTCGAGGCCGGTGCCGCCGAGGATCGTGTCCTGCTCGACGCCGCCGTACAGCGCGTCGTTGCCGGCACCGCCGTCCACTAGGTCGTTGCCGGCGCCACCGTCGAGCGAGTCCGCGCCATCGAGGCCGAAGAGCTGGTCGCGCCCGCCGTTACCGGACAGCGTGTCGTTGCCCGCCGAACCGGTGAGGGTGTCGAAGCCCGTGCCGCCCCAGACGATCTCGAAGCCCGAGATCACATCGCTGCCTTCGCCCGTGGCGGTGCCCGCCGTCAGATTGGCGTTGATGTTGGCCGTGGCCGTGGTGAGGTCCAGCACGTCGGCCGCGTCGGCGCCACCGTCCAGGGTGTCGTTGCCGAGGTTGCCAATCAGGGTATCGTTGCCGGCACCCCCGAGCAGTGAATCGTTGCCCACGCCGCCCAGCAACGAGTCGTTGCCGTCGCCGCCGTCGAGCGTGTCATGGCCGGCACCGCCGCTCATGGTTTCGTTGACAACCACGCCACCGGTTGCACCGACGATGCTGTCGTCGCCGCTGCCGCCCAGGTAGATCTCAAAGTTGCTGATAATGTCGATGTCGCCGGCACCGCTGCTTGCGGTGGCTGCTGCAATGTCGATGGCCACGGCCGCCGCCTGGCGGCTGTAGTCCAGCGTGTCAGTGCCGGTGTGACCGTCCAGCGTATCGTTGCCGTCCGCGCCGTACAGGCTGTCGGCACCCGTACTGCCCTTGATGCTGTCGGCAAAAGCCGAGCCGCGCACACCCTCGATGCCGGCCAGCGTGTCCACGCCGCCGTTGCCGTCGTTGCTGACCTGGTTGTTCGCCAGGCTCATGTCCACGGTAATGCCAGCGGCCGCGCCAATGCTGGCGCCAAGGATATCGGTGGCGCCGTAGTCCACCCAGTCGAGGTTGCCGCTGCCGTTGAGGGTGTCGTTGCCGGCGCCGCCAATCAGTACGTCGTTGCCGTTGCCGCTGTCGATCGAGTCGGCACCGCTCCCGCCGATGATGGTCTCGCTGCCGTCCCAACCATACAGAGTGTCGTTGCCAGCGCCGCCATCCAGGTAGCCGTCGCGCGCATCTAGGTAGCCGGCCGTGGCGTTCTGGCCGCTGCCCTGGACCCGTGCGTGATCGTTGCCGCTGCCAAGGATGAAGCCCTCGATGTCGGTGAACCAGTCGTCGTTCTTGTCGTTCAATGACGGATAGGTCGAACCGCCCCCGTTATCCACGGTCTGCGCGGCCAATACGTCGGTCAGGAAGTAGATCCACTGGTCGCGGTTGAATCCGTCGAAGTAGCCCGTGCTACCGATCTGGTCACGAATGTCGATGGTCAGCGAGGAGAGGTCGATCACGTCGAACCCGTTGCCGCCATAGATGGTGTCGTCCCCCGCGTCATCGGTGAGCACGAAGACGTCGTTGCCGTCGCCACCGTACAGCGTGTCGTTGCCCAGGCCGCCAGCCAGGGTGTCGCGGCCTTCGCCGCCGTAGAGCACGTTGCCGGCACCGTCGCCGGTCAGGCTGTCGTTGCCCGAGCCGCCGACCACGTTCTCGAAATTCGAGACCGTGTCGCTGCCCTCGCCCGAGGCCACGCTGGTGGCCAGGTTCACCGTCACCGCCGCGGTGACGAGCGCGTAGCTCAGTGTGTCGGCGCCGGCGCCACCATCGAGCGTGTCGTTGCCCGCGCCGCCGCTGATCGTCTCGGCGATCATGCCGCCGACGATGCTGTCGTTGAACGCGCTGCCCAGCACGCCTTCGATGGTACCGACGGTGATGCTGTCCGCACCGCCTTCGCCGTCGGCGCTGACGACGCCAGTGGTCAGGTTGGCATTGACCGCCCCAGCAACGCTGCTGTAGTCGATCACGTCGGCACCGCCGCCGCCGTTGATGCTGTCATTGCCGGTACCGCCGTAGAACCAGTCATTGCCGTTGTTGCCAATGAGGGTGTCGTTGCCGACACCGCCGATCAGGGTGTCGCTGGCGTTGTTGCCGGTCAGCGAGTCATCGCCGTCGCGGCCCTCCAGCGAGCCGTAGCCGCTGGCGATGCTGACCGTGTCGTTGCCCGCGCCGAGAATCATGCCGTCGACGTCGTAGAACTGGTCAGCCGAGCCGACGTCGCTGTTGATGGTGATCGAACCGCCGTACTGGAACCAGACCCCGGCCGAGATCGCGGTGGTGGCATCGCTGTAGTCGGCGATGTCCCAACCGGCACCGCCGTAGAAGGTGTCGTTGCCAGCACCGCCACGCATGGTGTCGTTGCCCGCGCCGCCCTCGAAGGAATCGGCCAAGCTGCCGCCCGTGGCGCTGTCGTTGCCGCTGCCGCCGGTGACGGTCTCGATGTTGCTGAAGCTGTCGGTGCCGATGCCCGCGCCGCTGGTCTGGCCGCTGGCGAAGTTCACCGTGAGTGCGGCCGTGACGCCGGTGTAGTCGAGCCTGTCGTTGCCCGCGCCGCCGTCGATGGTGTCGTTGCCCGCCCCGCCGGTGAAGTACTGCGTGCCGGCCGCGCCGGTGAGCACGTCGTCGCTGCTGCCGCCGATCACCGACTCCACCGAGACGAAGCTCGCCGTGGCACCGCCGCTGACCGTGCCCGTGCCGTCGGCGGTGAACACCACCGTGAGGGCATTGCTGCTGGCGCTGTAGTTCAGCACGTCGACGCCGCCACCGCCGTCGAGCGACACGCCGCCGTCGGCATTGACGAAGACGTCGTTGCTGCTGCCGCCCAGCACGGTCTCGATGCCCATGAAGCTGTCCAGGCCCTGGTTGGTGCTACGCACCGTGCCCGAGGTGGCGCTGGTGTAGGTGACGGTGATGGCCGAATCGACACCGCTGTAGTCGAGCACGTCGTTGCCGGTGCCACCGACGAAGAGGTCGTTGCCCACCGCACCGGCGTGCCAGGTCAGGGTGTCGTTGCCGCTGCTGCCGGTGATGGTGTCGGCCCTGACCGAGCCGTAGACCGTCTCCACGTTGGTGAAGCTGTCGGTACCGCTCAGGTCGCCGCTGACGGTGCCCGTGCCGGCCGCGCCGTACTGGATCGTCAGCGCCTCATTGGCACCGCGGTAGTCGAGCGTGTCGGCGTCGGTACCGCCGTCGATGCTGTCGTTGCCCGGGCCGGCGAACAGCAGGTCATTGCCGGCGTCCCCGAGCAGGGTGTCGTTGCCCAAGCCGCCGATCAGCGAGTCGACGCCGTCGCCGCCCGAGATGCTGTCGGCCCCGGCGCTGCCGTAGACCGTGTCGTTGCCGGCGTCGGCCAGCACCGTGTCGGCGCCGCCACTGCCGTAGAGCACATCGGCACCGGTGGTGCCGGTGACGCTGCCGCCCGCGCTGCCGGTGCTCGGGGTGAGGTTGGTGACAACAAAGATGTTGCCCCCGTTGGCCTGGTAGACGGTGAAGACATCGCTGCTGCCAGCCACCGAGGTGGTGACGCCGGTGCTGGCCCAGTCGGCACCGTTGAGCACCAGGCTGTCGCTGCCGGTGCTGCTGTCCACCACCACCACGTTGCCGCGCTGGTAGACGGCGTTGGCGACGGCGGTGTTGGTCTGGCCGGTCAGGCGCAGCACGTCGGCCGCGTTGAGGGTCAGGGTCTGGTCGCCGTCGGCCAGGCGGATCACCTCCAGGTTGGCCAGGCGGGTGTTGCCCAGGGCCGTGAGGTTCAGGGTCATGGACGCGGTCAACTCGAGGGTGTCGAGACCCGCGCCGCCATCAACCTGGAAGAAGTTCGCGTCGGCGATCGTCAGCAGGTCGTTGCCGGCACCGCCGTTGAGCACATCGGCACCGCCGTCGCCCACCAGGGTGTCGTTGCCGGCGTTGCCGACCAGGCGGTCCTGGCCGATCAGGGCCACGGTGCTGTTGCCGCGGCGGGCGGTGAGCGTGGCGCCGGCCGTGCCGTCGACCACCTGCACGCTGGAAAGGCCATTGCCCAGGCTAGACCAGGTGGCGGTCTGGGTGGCCGAGAACTGGTCGGAGCCGTAGAAAACCTGGGCCGTGCTGCTGCCGACGAGCGCCATGTCGTCGAAGCCGTCGCCATCGAGGTCGCCCAGCGCCGTCCACTCGCCGCTGCCGGTGCCCAGCAGTTGGATGCCGTAGTCCTGCACTTCGAGCGTGTCAATGTTGCGCCAGCCGGCCGTGCCCTGGCCGAGGAACAGGTACGACGAGCCCGAGCCCGACGTGGCGTTGTTGGCCGCGGCGCCTTCCTGCTCGCCGCTGGACTGGACGATGAAGTCGTCGTAGCCGTCGCCGGTGACGTCCCCCACGCCGGTCCAGCTGGCGCTGGTCAGCAGGTCGCCGTCGATGGCGCCGGTGATGCGGAAGCCATTGCCGCTGCTGGCCAGGTTGCCCAGGCTCACGTTGGTGTCCCAGACATCGGCACCAGCGACGCTGGCGCTGCCGAAGATCACGTAGGCCGCGCCGTTGGACTTGGCGTTGTAGTTGTCGCCCGAGTTGCCCGCGACCAGCAGGTCGTCGAAGCCGTCACCGTTGATGTCGCCCAGGCGGGTGTAGACGCCCTGCTGGTTGGTGTAGCCGGTCTCGGCATCGATGCGTGTGATGGCCGGGGTGCCGCCGCTGGCGGCGAAGCTGCCGTTGGCGGCCAGGGTGGTGTTGAAGCTCGGCGCGGCCGTCCAGGCGCCCGCCTGGCCGAAGACCACATAGCTGAAGCTGCTGTACCCCAGCACGATGTCGTCGAAGCCGTCGCCGTTCAAGTCGCCTGCGGCGCTGACGCGGCCGAAGCTGCCGAGGTCGATCGACGTCCAGTTGACGGTCTGGTCGAAGCCGCTCGCCAGCGGCTGGCCGAAGTAGACGATGCCGTTGCCGACGCTGTCCATGAAGTCGGCATAGCCGTCGCCATTGACGTCACCCAGCGCGATCGGGGTCCAGGTGGTGGCCCCGCCCAGCGTCGTCAGATCCGCGGTGGTAGCGCTGGTGTTGAAGCTGTAGGTCGTGGTGAGCCCGGCGGTCGGGCCGTTGTCGGCCAGGTCAGTGCTCTGGTTGATGCCGCCGTCCCAGGTGGTGGGCAGTTCGACAGACGACGCGGTGACGCCGGTCGAGTTGTTGCTGAGGGTGGTGGTGGTCACCGCGCCAGAGACCTGGTTGACCAGCATCTGGTTGCCCCCCAGGAAAAAGTACTGGCGCCCCTGCTTCTGAAGGTTCCAGGCGTCGCTGGTCCAGGAGGGCGACCACGGCGTGGCCGTGCCCAGGGTATTTGCGAAGTCGTAGGTGCCGCCGCTGTACGCGGTGGTTACATCACCCAGCCCCAGCGGGTCGGCCGCGGTGCGCTCGCCGCCTTCGGTGTAGACGTAGCCGGTCGACGCGCCCGGCGCGCCGATGATGAAGTCGGCCTGGCCGTCGCCGTCGATGTCGCCCAGCGCGGAGAGGTAGTCGCCGAACTCGTCGCCGGGATCGGCGCCACTCACCAGGCGGATCACGTCGGTGGAGGTGCCGGCGCCCAGGAGGCTGAAGTCGACCGCGCCGATGCCTCCTGCCTGGCCGTAGACCACGTAGGCCGCGCCGGTGGAGCCCAGGCCGGTGGAGGTGTTGCCGCTGGTCCAGGACCAGCCGGAGTACGAGGTGTAGAGGTTCAGGCCGCCCATGAAGGGCACCGAGCTCGCGCCCGGATCGTCGACGTAGTTCTCGTCCGTGTTGAATGCACGGTCGATGCGCGGGACGTAGGTGGTGGTGACGTCGTTGTCGCCGACCGCGAAGTCGGCATAGCCGTCGTTGTTGACGTCACCCAGTGCCTCGACGTAGCTGGTAGAGGGCAGTTGGTTGCCGGTGACACTGAAGTCCACCACGTCCACGCGCAGACCGTTGGGGAGCGCCGCGGCGTTGAAGTCGATCGTCGCGCCCAGGTAGGGCACGGTCCAGCCCGGAGTGAGCTGGGTGATGTCAGCGTCCACCGCGACGAAGATGCCATCGAGGGCGTAGTAGTTGTAGATCGCGTCGGAGTTGATCAGCGCCCACGGGCCTTCGAGCGTGACGCGGTCGCCGACGTTGCCATCGATGGTCAGCTGGGTCTGGGTGCCGTACGCGGTGGAGAGCTCGCGCTCGAGCAGGTAGATGGCTTCGCGGTAGTTCAGGGTGATTGCGTTGTCGCCGTCGCCGGTGAGGTCGATGTTCTCGAAGCTGCGCAGGCTGGCACCGGCATAGCCGGTCATGTCGAGATCGAAGCCGTGGCCGATGAACTTCAGCGTGTCGGTGCCGGTGCCGCCGTCGAGCAGGATGAAATCGAGGTCGGTCAGGCCGATGGTGTCGTTGCCCTGGCCACCACGCAGGATGTCGGCGCCGCCCAGACCGTAGATCTGGTCGTTGCCCTGCTGGCCGGCGAGGCGGTCGTCCTCGAAGTCGCCCAGCAGCGTGTCGGCCTGGTCCGTGCCCACGCTCATCAGCGAGCTGGTGAAGTCGCCACCGTTGATGACGAAGCCCTCGCCCGAGGCAAAGCCGTCGCGGTCGTTGCGCGGCATGCCGAAGAAGAGGTCGACGGTGCCGTCGCCGTTGAAGTCGCCCGCAGCCGCGGAGAAGCCGAGCTGCTCCTGCGGCAGGCCGCCGGTGATCTCCAGGCCCTGCTCACCCAGCTGGGTGACGTTCAGGCTGGAGACCCAGGTCGAGCGCGCCTGGCCGTAGACCACGAAGGCCGAGCCGGCATCGGTGTCGCCGTCGTTGCTGGCGAGCATGTCGCTGTTGGTCAGGTCGCTATCGGGCGCATTGCCGCCGGCGGTGATCAGCAGGTCGTCGTAGCCGTCGCGGTTCAAGTCACCGAACTCGGTCACGCCCTTGAGCCAGTTGGTGCTCGGGCCGTAGATCTGCACCACGCGGCCGGCGGCGGCCAGGTCAGCGATGTTGAGCGTCATGCTCGTGCTGCCCGCCTCGCCAAACACCAGGTAGTACTTGCCGTAGACGTAGTTGTCGCCGTTGTCGCTGGGATTGAGCAGCGGGTCCCAGACCTTCATCGGACTGCCGATGATGAAGTCCTGGATGCCGTCGCCGTCGACGTCGCCTGCACCGGAGACTTCCATGCCGGTCCATTGGCCAGGCTGCAGATTGGGGTTGGTCGTGGTGCTCTGGGTCTGACCCGGGAATGGAACGGAGTAGTTCGTGCCGTTCCAGTAGCTCTGGCTGACCAGTCCGCCAGGCGCGGTGCCATCGGCGTTCATCGATGCGGTGGTGACCCAGCCCGGATCGATCTGCGTGCCCGCCTCGGTGGCGAAGTACAGCGGCGAGTTCGCGCCGCCCATGTCGACGTGGGTGTAGTAGCGCGTGCTGACGTTGTTGCCGTCGACGTTGCCGGCGTCCTCGCTCACGTTCTCGTTGGCGGCGCGGATGGCCTGGCTGCTCACCGTCAGGTAGTAGCCGGTGGCGTAGGTCAGGCTCTGGCCGGGGTTGAGATTGACCGCCGTGCCCTGGAAGCTCACGCTGCCGCCATGGTCACCCAGGCCGTTGGCGACGTCGAAGGTCTCAATCAGTGTGTCGGAACGGTTGTAGAGCTTGATCATCTCGGCACCCGGCGTGCTGCTGCCCGCCTGCACCGACTCGGCAAAGCGCACGACGATGTTCTCGTCCAGCGCCACAGTGGTGGGGTGCGCCACGGCATTGCCGCTGAGCGTCTGCACCGCCGTGGTCTGGGCCACGGTGTTGAGGTAATGGCCTGTGTTGGTGTTGAGCACCAGGGCGTTGCCGGCCGCGTCGGTGAGGCCGCTGGCCGAGAGCGCGTATTGCGTGCCGTAGGCCAGGTTCTGGCCCGGGTTGATGCGCACGGTCTGGCCGGCGATCGTCATCGTGCCGCCCAAGCTGCCGCTGATGGTGTAGACACCATCGACGGCGGCGGGCGCACTGCTCCACGAGAAGGTCTCGACCGCGGCGCCCGCGTAGTTGGTGTAGAGCTTGATCGCCACGCTGCCGCTGGCGGCGGGGATCAGCGACTCGGACGCCTTGAAGACGATGTCCTGCTCGACGCCGACGTTGGCCAGGCCGTTGGTGCCGGCCACGTTGGTGAACGCCGTGGACCCGGTGCCCAGGTTGTACGCCACGATCGTCGGGGCCAACGTGTCGGCCGTGGACGTGGTCGTGAAGGTGAAGTTGGCATCGGCCACGTCCAGGCCGTTGCCCGAGCCGTCCTTGATGCCCACGAGCTCGACGCTGTAGGAGGTGCCCGGCGCGAAGGTGAAGCCCGGGTCGATGGTGAAGCCGGTGCTGTCGGTCGTGCTCGGCGTGGTCGAGGTGGTGTAGGTGGTCGGGTTGGTCTCGTTGATGTTGGTCGGCTTGATGCCGCCGCCCAGCGAGCCCAGGCCGGTCTGCAGGTCGAAGCTCTCGATGACCGTGCTGCCCTGGCGGATGATGATCTGGCCGTACGGACGCACCGCCTCGTCGAAGCTGAAGTAGAGCTTGAAGGCGCTTTCAGACTGGATGACGACCGTGGCGGTGGACGCGTAGTCCACCGCGGTGCTGGGCCGCGCGTCGTTGACGTCGTAGGGGTACTGCGAGTACCCGGACGGGATCTGCACGTCGGCGTTGGTCAGGCCGCCGTAGAGCAGGCTGATGTCCTTGTTGTTGTTGCCCACGGCGATGGAGTTGCTGTAGGCCGTCGACTGCGCGTCGTACTGGTTGTTGCCGGCCGCGTAGTTCTCCAGGAACGCCACCCGCAGGTTGGGCGCCGTGCCATCGGCATTGCTGCCGGTGGTGAAGCTCCAGGTCGTGCTGTCGGCGATGCCGGCAAAGGCGTTACCGCTGAGGTCGGTGATCGCGCCGGCATCCACCTTGACGTAATAGTCGGTGTTCGACGACAGCGGGTTGACCGGGTTGAAGCTCACCGTGCTGCCGCTGACCCACAGGCGGCCGCCGAGGTTGCCGTAGCCGGTGCTCACATCGAAGCGCTCGACCAGCAGATCGCTGCCCGCGCGGTAGAGGCCGACATAGCCGCTGCTGCCGAGCTGCACCGGCTCGTTGAAGTTGAGCGCCAGGTTGCCACTGACGGCGACGTTGCTGCCATCGTCGGCGGGCGAGACGCTGGACAGCAGCGGGTTGACGCGGTCACGCTGAACCACGGTGGTGTTGGACCAGCCCTCGTCCTTGCCGTAGACAATGTAGCCACTGCCGCTGTAGTCGACCTGGGTGGAGGTGCCGGTGGTGACCCAATTGACATAGCCCGGGCCGCCGATGACGAAGTCGTCGAAGCCGTCGCCATTGATGTCGCCCAGGCTGGCGATGTCGGCACCGATGTTGGTGCGGTTGGCGGTGTCCGAGCCGATCCTTATCCAGCGGTCGGTCTGCGTGAGCGTGGTGTTGATGTCGCCGACATGGGCGCCGCCGAACACCAGGTAGACCTCACCCCGGCTACTGCTGGCAAACGGGTTGCCCACCGCGAAATCGGCATAGCCGTCGCCGTTGACATCGCCCACTGCCGAGATCGTGTCGTACTTCTCGTCGGGGAAGCCGGTGAAAGTCAGCGTGTAGCCGTTGGCGGCACCGGTGCCGAAGTCGGCGGGGTTGACAATGACGTTACTCCACTCGGCGCGGCCGTAGATCACTGTCAGCGAGTTCGCACCGCCGTTGGTGGTGGCCAGGTCGGCGATGCCGTCGCCGTTGACGTCACCGATCGCGGTGACGCCGAAATTGTAGCCGTTCCAGTTGGCGTTCTGGTAGCCGGTGTCGGTGAGGTCGGCAATGGTGACGCCGTTACCGGTAATCTGGAAGCCGCGGGTACCGAGGTTGGCAAGATCGATCTGGCCGGCCATCGACTCGGTGCCGAACACCACGTAGGCGCCGTCGACCTTGTTGATGATCAGGTCGTCCAGGCCGTCCTTGTTGATGTCGCCGGCGTTGCCAACCTTCCAGCCGGTGTACTGCTCGATGCCCGAGGCCACGAGGTAAGCGCCGTCGTCGTAGGCGACCGAGAACGCGCTCATCTGCAGCGTCGGATCGACCTTGGTAACCACCACTTCCGGCGAGTAGTACAGGCGGGCGCCGTTGTCGGCCACCAGCTCGAGGTAGGTCACGCCGTTGTAGACCACGGTCGGCGCGGTTGCCAGATCGCTCCAGGTGCCGTAAAGGTTGATGCTGTCCTTGCTGCTGCCCGAGACGACCAGCAGGCCGTTTGAGTCGGTCATCTCCAGCACTTTCTCAGGCGTGAGGATCAGCGTGGCACCGTAGGCGTCATCGTTGCTGGTGGTCGAGTCCTGGCGCAGATCGATCTCTTCGATGCCGGTCAGCGCGGTGTTGGCCAGCAGCGCAGTGTTGATCGTCGCGTTGCTGTTGAGCTCGAAGTAGACCTTGTCGTAGCCACGTCCACCGTCAACGCCGACGAAGCTCATGCTCGTCAGGCGCAGGATGTCGTCGCCGTCGCCCGAAGAGGCACCGTCGGCGAAGTTAGTGATCGTGGTGTCGTCGGAGCCGGCCGTGCCCATGACCACCGATCCTCCGAGCTCGTTGGTGATCGAGACGGTCACTTCCTGGGCCACCACGACGGTGGCGCCGTTCTTCTCGAAGACGTTGTAGATCTTGCCGTCGAGATCGGACTCGATGCCCGCCGTAGCCCAGTTGCCGTAGAGCTTGAGGACGTCGTTGAGGTCGCCAGTGACGGTGATGCGACCGCTGTCGGAGAGCGCTTTCACCGAGGCCTCGTCAAGGCGCACGGTCTGGTTGCCGTTGCCGCGCAGATCGATGACCTCGAAGCCGTCGACGCGACCCAGACCGTCGGTGGTCAGGCCCACGCCGGTCAGGTCAACGTCGCCCGCGGTGGTGTTGGTGCGGCTGGCCGTGCTGGCGGCGCCGCCGTCGACCGTGTCGGCGTTGGTGATGACTAGGGTGTCAGTGCCGGTGCCGCCGAAGACGCGCAGGTCGGCGAGGTCATAGACCACGTGGTCGTCGCCCGTGCCGGCATAGATGATGTCGGCGCCCGAGCCAGCATCGATCGTATCGTTGCCCGCACCGGACTTGATGGCGTCCTGGCCGCTGGTGCCCACCAGGCTGTCGGACGCACTGGTGGCATCGCCGTCGTCGGTGATGACGCGGCGGACCGTGGCACCGGTGACGGTGAAGGTTTGCGCCGACGGGTCGCCGTCGACGAAGACGACGTCGTCGCTGCCGCCGGTGATCGCCAGGCCGTAGCCACCCAGGTCCGCGGCGGTCGCAGTGTCAAGGATGACGACGTTGGCGCCCGTGCCGTCGATGTCGAGCGACTCGAAGCTCGAGAGCGTGGGCTGCAGCGCGCCGTCCGCAGGGCGGCCGGCTTCCTGCAGGTCGATGATCTCGCCGGCCGAGGCCAGGCGCAGGGTGTCGTTGCCGAGAGCGCCCGCGGCATCGGTGGCGTTGCCACCATACAGCACGGTGTCGGCGTTGTCGTAGACGACGACATCGTTGCCGTCGCCGCCGTAGACCAGGTCGGCACCGGCAGCGCCAGAAAGGCTGTCGTCACCGCCGCGGCCCTCGACCAAGTCGGCACCAGCGCTACCCACCAGGGTATCGGCCAGCGTGGGGTCGCCAACGAGCTGGTCGCCCTTGACCACGCGCAGGCCCGCCAGCACCGTGACGATGCTGCCGTCGCTGGCGTAGGCGATAAACTTGTTGTAGGTGATGCCGGCCACCAGTTCGGAGCCGCGGGCTTCCCAGCCCTCACCGGCCAGGCGCACCGAGTCCCCGGCGTCGCCCTGGATGATCAGGGTGTCGCTGTCGGTGGACAGGGCCTGCACGTCGTCGGCGTTGACCACCACGGTGTTGTTGCCGTCGCCGGTGATGTCGATTTTCTCGATGCCGGTGATGACACTGTTGGCCACCGTGGTCAGGTCGACGGTGACGCCGCTGCCCAGGATCTGCAGCGTGTCGCTGCCACTGCTGCCCGAGACCACGCCGTCGGCCGCGTCGTAGACCAGCACGTCGTCGCCGGCGCCACCCAGCAGGGTGTCGTTGCCGGCGCCGCCGTCGAGACTGTCGTTGCCGCGCAGCGCATCCAGGGTCTGGTTGCCGGCACCGGCGACCATCTCGTCACGTTCGCTGGTGTCGCGGCCGGTGTAGGTGATGGTCACCGGCACCGCATTGGCCACCACCAGGGTGGCGGTGCGGCCGTCGTCGGCCACCAGGGTGTAGGTGGTGCTAGTGCTGTCGTTGCTGCCCTTCACCCAGTTGCCCTGCAGCACGACGGTGTCGCCCGCGCCGCCGAGCACGGTGACCGGGTCACCGCCGTTCAAGGCCAGGATGTCGCTGGCTGCAGCCGTGAAGGCCACGTTGTTACCGCTGGCCACCAGGTCGATCATGCCCAGGCTCTGCAGCACGGCGTCGTCGATCGTGGTCAGGTTGAGCGCGGCTTCGTTGTCCACGCGCAGGGTATCGCTGCCGGCGCCACCGTCGACCACCAGGTCGGCGGCGTCGTAGAGCAGCACGTCGTCGCCGGCGTCGCCGCGCAGCACGTCGGCGCCCGCGGCCCCGTCCAGGGTGTCGTGGCCTTCGAGGCCACGCACGAGGTTGGCGTTGCCGTCGCCGGCGACCAGGGTGTCGTCGCCCGAGGTGCCGACGATGGCGGCCTCCACGGTGACCGCATCGGCCACCAGCAGGGTCACGGTGTTCGCACCGCTGGTGTAGGTCCAGGTGGTGTAGCCGGCCAGGCCGTCCGCGACGACCTCGGTCAGGCCGGTCAGGTAGACCTTGTCGCCGGCATTGCCGGTGACCGTCAACGTGCCGGTGGCGCCGACCAGGCTGGTCAGCGTGGCTTCGTTGATCAGCAGCGTGTTGTTGCCGCTGCCGCCGCTGGTGCGGCCAGTGAGGTCGATGGCCTCGAGGTTGACCAGCATCGGGCGCACGCCGCCGTCAGCCGGGCGTGCGAGCGTGCCGAGATCCAGCACCACGGCATCGGCCGTGCTCGCCAGGGCCAGGGTGTCGGTGCCGGCACCGCCGTCCACCGAGACGTCGCTGGCGTCGTAGACCAGCCAGTCGTTGCCGTCGCCGCCTTGCAGGGTGTCGCCGCCCAGGCCGCCACCCACGGTGTCGTTGCCGGCACCACCGCTGACGGTGTCATCACCATCACCGCCGCCCAGCGAGTCATTGCCACCGCCGCCCGCGTATTCGATGGCCAAGCCCACGGCCGGGTCGACCAACACGGTGGCCGTGCGGCCAGTCGTCGCGTCGAGCAGGGTGTACTTCAGGTAGGCCTGCGAGGCACCGCCTTCGTAGCTGACCGGCTGGGTGCCCGCGGCGACCCAGTTGCCGGTGAGGGTGAGCAGGTCATCGGCATCACCGTGGATCTTGAGCGTGTCGGTGGTGCTGGAGAACGCGACCACCGACGCCGAATCCAGGCGCAGGGCCTGCACGCCGTCGCCGCTGAGGTCGATCTCCTCAAAGCCGCCCAGCTGGCTGCCCGCCAGCGCGATGAGGTCGGTGAGGCCGGTGCCGGTGACGTCGAGCACGTCCTGGCCCTCGCCCGCATCGACCGTGTCCGCGGCATCGAAGCGCACGGTGTCATTGCCCAGGCCGGTGTTGATCTGGTCGGCGCCCGCGCCGCCGTCGACGACGTTGGCCGAGCCGCTGCCAACGATCGTGTCGTTGCCCGCGCCGCCCAGCACGTTCTCGAACTCGGAGAAGCTGTCGGTGCCGCTGCCACTGCCGCTGGCCACGCCGGTGACGAGGTTGACGTCGACGGCCGTGGTCTGGCTGCTGAAGTCCAGCGTGTCCACGCCCGCACCGCCGGCCAGGGTGTCGTTGCCCGCGCCGCCGATGACGGTGTCGTCACCGCTGCCGGCGAGGACCGAATCGTCGCCCTCGCCCGCATCCAGGCGGTCGTTGCCGAGGCCGCCGATCAGGGTGTCGGCACCGCTGCCACCGGTGACGGTGTCGTCGCCGTCGCCGGCGTCCACGCTGTCCGCGCCCGCGCCGAGCGACAGGCTGTCGTTGCCTGCACCGCCGAGCACGGTGTCGTTGCCGTCGCCGGCCACCACGCTGTCGTTGCCCGCGCCGGCGTCGAGGCTGTCATCGCCGCTGCCGATCGCGTCGTTGGCCTCGCCACCGAAGAGGGTGTCGTTGCCGGTGCCGCCGACCAGGCTGTCGTTGCCGGCACCGCCGGCCACGCTGTCATCCCCGGTGCCGGCATCGCCGACGTCGTCGCCCGCACCGGCCACGAAGGTGTCGTTGCCACCGTTGCCCTGGTACTCGTCGGAGCCCGCCGTGCCCACGGTCAGGTCGGCCGCCTCGTCGGAGCGGAAGATGAAGCCCACCGAGATGCCCTGCTGCACCTTCACGGTGGTCATGCCGCCGGCCACGCTGTAGGCGTAGACGTCATAGGTGAGGCCGTCGATGTCTTCGGTGCCGGTGGGGGTCGTGGGCCAGTTGGCGCCGACCAGGCGGATGCCGTCGTCGACCCCGCCCTTGACCACCAGCGTGCCACCGGTGGGGCCGGTACCGTCGCCGGTGAGGGCACGGATGTCGGCGTCGGAAAGTTTGATGACCTGGGCGCCGCTGGCCGAGAGGTCGACCACCTCGAACTGGGTGAAGACCTCGTCGCGGGTGACCGTCAGGTCGAGCAGGCTCAGGCCACCGGTGATGACCAGGGTGTCGCTGCCAGTCCCGCCGGAGACGGCCGCGTCGTTCTCGTCGAAGACCACGGTGTCGTTGCCGGCACCGGCGTTGATGCTGTCGGCACCGCCGCCGCCGTCGATGCGGTTGTCACCGCTGCTGCCGGCGATGGTGTCGGCGCCGCCCGAGGCGACCACGTTCTCGATGCCCGTCAACGTGTCGCTGCCGGCGCTCGAACCGGTGGCACCGACCACGGTGCCGGCCTCGAGGTTGATCGTCAGCGGGCCGCTGACGTCGTCGTACAACGCGATGTCCTCGCCGGCGCCACCGACGAGGCTGTCGTTGCCCGCGCCGCCGCGCAGGCTGTCATTGCCCGCGCCACCGTCCACGGTGTCGGCACCGGCATTGCCCCAGAGCTGGTTGGCCGTCGCGTCTCCGATCAGGCTGTCGGCGGCGCTGCCGCCGGCCACGTCCTCGATCTCGGCGAGGGTGTCGCTGCCGGTGTCGGCATTGGCAGCCGTGCCACTGGCGAGGTTGACGGTGGTCGCCGTGGTATTGGCGCTGTAGTCGGCCAGGTCGCGGCCGCTGCCGCCGGTGAGCTGGTCGTTGCCCGCGCCACCAACCAGGGTGTCGGCATCGGCACCACCACGCAGGCTGTCGTCACCGGCATTGCCGGACAGGTAATCGCTGCCGCTGGCACCGTCGAGCAAGTTCGCTTCCGCGCCGCCGTACAGGGCGTCGCCGGCGTTGCCTCCGACCACGGTCTCAAAGCCGCTGAGGGTGTCGACCTCGCTGCCAGAATGGGAGCTGGCAGCCGCCACCGTGATGGCGTTGTGGGTCAGCGCGCTGCTGGTCAGGTTGACCACAACGGCTGTACTGCTGCCAGCAAAGCTCAGCGTGTCGTTGCCGCTGCCGCCTTGCAGCGTGTCGTTCCCCGCGCCGCCGTTGATGAGGTCGTCACCCGCATTCCCCTGGATCAGGTTGGCGCCGCTGTTGCCTGTCAGCACGTCATTGCCGCTGCCGCCTGCAATGTTCTCTATGTCCACCAGCGTGTCGGTGGCTCCGCTACCGTCGGTGGCCGTGCCACCGGCAAGATCGACGCTGACCCGATTGGTCTCGGTGCCGTAGTCGGCGGTGTCGGTGCCGCTGCCGCCGTCGAGCGTGTCGTTGCCCGTGCCGCCACGCAGCTTGTCGTTACCGGCCTCGCCACGCAGCAGGTCGGTGCCTTCGCCACCCACCAAGGTGTCGGCATCGGCACCGGCCAGGATGGTGTCGTTGCCGATACCGCCGTCGAGCAGGTTGAAGCTCACGTCGCCAGTGATCAGGTCGTTGCCAGCACCGCCGACCACGTTCTCGATGTTGACCAGCGTGTCGGTTCCGGTGTCGGTACCCGTGCTGCTGCCGGGCGCGCCCAACGTGACGGTGAGCGCACCGGTTTCGTCGCTGAAGTCGGCCGTGTCGATGCCCACGCCGCCGTCGAGCGAGTCGTTGCCCGCGCCGCCGACCAAGGTGTCGGAGCCGTCGTTGCCGGCGAGCGTGTCGTTGCCGCCGCGGCCTTCGATGATGTCGGCCGTGATGTTGCCGATGAGGTTGTTGTCGAAGTTGTTGCCGACCTGCGTGATCGCCAGCGTCACCTGGTTTTGGATGTACAGACGCACCGGCGTCGCACCAACGTCCGACGCCACACTCGTGTAGGTGACGTAGCCCGTATGCTGGTTGCCCGCAACGCTATCGAACGTCCAGGCACCGATGATGTTGAGGGTGTCGAGGTCATCTCCGTTGACTGTCAGCGTGTAGGGGCTGCTGGTCAGGGCCAACACCGCGTCCTCACTCAATGACACCAGCGTGCCGGTGGCGCCGTTGAGGTTGAGCACCTCGATGTTACGCGCCACCAGCGGCCCGGCCTGCACCAGGCTGTTGAAGTCAACTTCGGCGTCGTTGATGACCAGGATGTCGGTGCCGGCGCCGCCGTCGATCAGCAGATCGTCAGCGTCGTAGACCAGGGTGTCGTTGCCGAGGCCGCCGTCGACGCTGTCGATGCCGGTGCCGCCGTCGAGGGAGTCATGGCCGTCCACGCCGGTGAGGGTGTCATCGCCGGCACCGCCGCTCAGCTGGTTGCCGTCCGTGCCGCCGGTCTCGCCGGCAATCAACCAGTCGTTACCCGCGCCGCCCAAAAGCGTGTCGTTGCCCGCGCCGCCGCGCAGCGCGTCGTTGCCATTGCCGCCGTCGAGCGTGTCTTCGCCCACAGCGCCCAGCAGGGTGTCGTCGCCGTCTTCGCCCAACAGGCTGTCGTTACCGTTGCCGCCATCGACCGAGTCGTTGCCCGTGCCGCCGCGCACCGTGTCATTGCCGGCGCCACCGAAAACGGTATCGTCGCCAGCACCAGCGACGATGCTGTCTGCGTCGGGCGTCAGGCCGCCGCCGACGACGGTGTCGTCGCTGGCACCACCAAGGATCAGGTCGTTACCGTCGCCGGCATCAATGCTGTCGTTGCCCGTGCCGCCCTGGACGCTGTCGTGGCCCGTACCGCCGGCCAGGGTGTCGTTGCCTTGGCCGCCCAGCAGCGAGTCGTCGCCCGCCTCGCCGCTGACCGAATCGTTGCCGGCGTCGCCGGTCATCGTGTCGTTACCGTCGCCGCCCAGCAGGGTGTCGTTGCCGGCCGCGCCGACAATGGAGTCGTCGCCGCTGGCACCTTGCAGCGGATCGTTGCCGCTCGTGCCCTCCAGGAAGATCGACGAACGCATGTTGGCCTGCACCTCGACGGTATAGACGCCGCTGGTGTAGACGTGGAAGGTGATGCCGTCGCGCTCGACATCCGGGCCGGTGTTCCACGCATCGCGGAAGATCAGCTCGTCGCCGCTAACGCCCAGCACGGTAAGCGTGGTGTTGACGCCGTCGAGCATCGCCGCAACGTCAGCCTGCTTGAGCTGCACAGAGTTCACGCCGCTGGCCGTCAGATCTAGCACCTCGATGTTGCGCACCAGGGTGTTGGCGACCGTGGTGAAGTCGACGCTGGAGTCTTGCAGACGCAGCGCGTCGCGGCCGCTGCCGCCGTCGATCAACACGTCTGCCGCGTCGTAGACCAGAGAGTCGTTGCCGTTGCCGCCCTGCAGCGAGTCGGCCCCGGCGCCACCGTCGAGGGTGTCCGCGCCAGTGTCGTTGGCGTCGCCACCAATCAGGGTGTCGTTGCCCAGACCACCCAGCAGGCTGTCGTTGCCGACACCGCCGTCCAGACTGTCAGCGCCGGTGTCGT